>Ga0209066_10002059_pt1 | contig 25292 bp, 24 predicted proteins | sample All_14_2_FD_187198 | JGI IMG/M metagenome (GOLD analysis project Ga0209066, IMG submission 187198) | Freshwater microbial communities in response to fracking from Pennsylvania, USA - Allegheny Zone_MetaG_DW_15 (SPAdes) (version 2) ... | reverse complement strand
AGCGGGACGCGCCGCGGCGCGTCCCGCTCGACGACCGTCGCCGCGGCGATCCTCGCCGCGCTCGCCATCGGCGCCGTCACGGTCTCGGCCGTCGCCGGCTCGACCGGGACGAGCGTCGCGGAGGGGGCGGGCGGCGGTGGTGCCGGCGCCGGCACTGAGGTCGTGGGGCCGGTCGTGACGCCGACGAAGACCGCGATCCTGCCGACGTCGCCGCCGCCGACGGCGGGGGCGACGGGCACCGCGCTGCCCAAGGCCGATGCCCGGACGAGGCGGCCGTCGTCGAGCACGCCCGGTCCGTCGACGCCGAGCGCCGCGCCGGCGCTCACGGCCGCGTTCAGTGACGCCGGCGACCTCGTGCGTGGCCGGGGCGGGGTCGTCGCGATCGAGATCGCGAACGCGGGTGGCCCCGGCGGTGCGGCGACCCTCGAGATCACGTTGCCGGATGGCGCCGTGCCCGACGGCGCCGCGCGGCCCCTGACCTCGACCGGGAGCGTGGCGTGGACCTGCGTCGCGTCGGTCACGACGATCTCCTGCACCGCGCCGTCCGTGCCCGCCGGGGCGAGGGCGACGGTGTATGCGCCGGTCTCGGTCGCGGCGGACGCCCCGCTCGGCGCACGGCCGTCTGCGGCGCTCGCCGTCGCCGGGGCGCCGACGATCACCGCCGTGGCGACTGCCTCGGTGATGGACGAGGGGCTCGGCACCCGGTTCCTCGCCGACGGCGCGCTCGAGGTCGTGCACGCCGGCGCCTCGCTGCTCACCTGCGATCCCGCGCTGCCTGGGTGCGTCGACGCCCGGCGTCGCGTGCCGGGATCGGACCTCAACAACAACCAGTGGGCCATGGTGCTCGCCGACGGCGCCGGCCTCGGCGCGCCGTCGTCGTCGGCACGGCTCACGCTCGGGTCCGGCGCCGTGGTGCGGTTCGCCGGCCTCTACTGGTCTGGCGACGCGCCGGCGACGGCGAGCGACGTCGACATCGCCTCCGCGACCCTCACGGGACCGGGCACCGGCGCCGCGGCGGTCCCCGTGCACGCGTCGATGGTCGAGCGCAACGGCGCCACCTACCTCGCCTTCGCCGACGTCACCGCGCGGCTCGCGGCCGACGGCGGCGGGACGTGGTCGTTCGGCGGGGCCTCGATCGTCGGCGGCGTCGGTGCCGCGGCCGGGTGGTCGCTCGTCGTCGTGGTCGAGGATGCCGCGCTCGCGCCGTCGCGCGTCGCCGTCTTCGACGGCCTCGAGACCATCGGCGGCGCGAGCTCGGCGTCGTTCTCGCTCCCGTCGGTCGCCGGTGGGCAGGTCGAGGTCGGCGCCGTGGCCTGGGAGGGCGACGCCGGCATCGCCGGCGACCGCGTGCTCGTCGACGGCGTCGCGCTCGTGCGCGCCGCATCCGGGACCTCGGACAACGTGTTCGCCTCCTTCGCCGACGGCGCGGTGCCCCCGTGCGACCCGGCGGACGCCGGCTGCGCCGACGAGACGAACGGCTTCGGCTTCGACGCCGGCGCGTTCGTCCCGGTGTCGGCGACCGGCGACCGCGTGCGCGTCGAGGTCGTGTCGTCGAGCGACTACCTCGACCTCGGGGTCCTCACGCTCACCACCCGCTGACGGGCCGGCGAAAAACTTCCCGGAATCGCGTCACGGATCCGGGGCGACCTCCTCTCTTCGGACAGGAGGTGATCCGGTGACCGCGCTGCAACTCGTCGTGCTCGTGACCGCTGGCGCGGCGCTCGTGCTGCTCGCCGTCGCCATCACGATCATCGCCGTCGAGTCGACGCTGCGGCCGCGCTATGCGCGGACGCGGCCGGGGCTCGAGCTCCGAGACCCCTCCGCGCCGCGCGCGATGCCCCAACCGTCGCCCGGACCCGACGCGCTCGCCCCTGTCGCCGCCCCACGCGGCGGGCCGGTGGCCGAGTCGGGCGCCGGACCCCAGGCATTGCGGGATGCCGTCGACGACCGGTCCGCGCGCGGCGTGGAGGTCCTCGACTAGCGGAGGCGACCGGCGCGGCGCCGACAACCCGGGCGCCGCGCAGTCGTCTCCACGACGCGTCTCCCGATGCGCGGCCGGAACCCGGATCCGGCCGCGCATCGGGTCACGCGAATGCGGCGCGGAGCGTCTCCGTCGACGCCACGCGCAGCTCGTCGACCGTCAGCGTGAAGCGATCCTGGATCTCGAGCGCCGCGCCGGGCACCGTCACGCCGATCCGCAGCACCGGCACCGATCGGCCGGCGCAGAGCCCGAGGAACCGGACGTCCTCGTCCCTCGGCACGCTCACGAGCACACGGCCGGTCGACTCGCTGAACAGCGCCGTGGCCGCGTCGATCCCGTCGCGCTCCATGAGCTCCTCGAGCCAGACGCGGGCGCCGATCCCGAAGCGCAGCACGCCGTCGACGAGCGTCTGCGCGAGTCCGCCGTCGGCGAGGTCGTGCGCGGAGCCGAGCAGCTCCTCCTGCGCGCCGGCCTGGAGGAGCCCGGCGAGTCGACGCTCCGCGGCGAGGTCGACGACGGGCGGGCGTCCGCCGAGGTGGTCGTGGACCACGCCCGCCCAGGCCGAGCCGTCGAGCTCGAGCCGCGTCACGCCGAGCAGGTAGAGGTTGCGGCCCGCATCCTGCCAGCCCGAGGGGATCCTGCGGGCGACGTCGTCGATGAGCCCGAGGACGGCGATCGTCGGCGTGGGGTGGATCGGCACGTCGCCGGTCTGGTTGTAGAAGCTCACGTTGCCGCCGGTCACCGGGATGCCGAGCTCGACGCAGCCGTCGGCGACGCCCGTGACCGCGCGCTCGAACTGCCACATGACCTCGGGGTTCTCGGGGCTGCCGAAGTTGAGGCAGTCGGAGACGGCGACGGGCACCGCGCCGGTCGTCGCGACGTTGCGGAAGGCCTCGGCGAGCGCCAGTCGCGCGCCCTCGTAGGGGTCGAGCTGGCAGAACCGGCCGTTCGCGTCCGTCGCGACAGCGAAGCCGAGCCCGGTCGTCTCGTCGATGCGCACCATGCCGGCGTCGTCGGGGGCGGCGAGCGCGGTGTTCCCGAGCACGTAGCGGTCGTACTGGCTCGTGATCCACGAGGCGTCGGCGAGGTTCGGGCTCGCGACGAGGGCGAGCACCTGGGAGCGCAGCGCCTCGGCGTCGTCGCTGCGGGGCAGCGCGGCGGCCGAGTCGGCGTTGAGCGCGTCGAGCCAGGCCGGTCGCACGATCGGCCGCTCGTAGACCGGGCCGTCGTGGGCGACCGTGCGCGGGTCGACGTCGACGATCGTCTCGCCGTGCCAGTGGATCACGAGTCGGCCCGAGTCGGTGACCTCGCCGAGGACGCTCGTCTCGACCTCCCACTTCGCGGTGACCGCGAGGAACGCCTCGAGCTTGTCCGGCGCGACGACCGCCATCATCCGCTCCTGCGACTCCGACATGAGGATCTCCTCCGCCGTGAGCGTGGGGTCGCGCAGCAGGACGCGGTCGAGCTCGACGAACATGCCGCCGTCGCCGCCGGCCGCGAGCTCGCTCGTGGCGCACGAGATGCCGGCAGCGCCGAGGTCCTGGATGCCCTCGACGAGGCCGCCGGCGAAGAGCTCGAGGCAGCACTCGATGAGCACCTTCTCGGCGAAGGGGTCGCCGACCTGCACGGCCGGTCGCTTCGTCGGACCGCCCTCGCTGAACGTGTCCGAGGCGAGGATCGAGGCGCCCCCGATGCCGTCGCCGCCCGTGCGCGCGCCGAAGAGGACGACCTTGTTGCCGGCGCCCCTGGCGCTCGCGAGGTGCAGGTCCTCGTGGCGGAGGACGCCGACCGCGAGCGCGTTCACGAGCGGATTCGCCTGGTAGACCGCATCGAACCGGGTCTCGCCGCCGATGTTCGGCAGGCCGAGGCAGTTGCCGTAGAAGCCGATCCCGCCGACGACGCCGTGCACGACGCGGGCCGTGTCGTGGTGGTCGATCGCGCCGAAGCGGAGCGCGTCCATCACCGCGACGGGGCGCGCGCCCATCGAGATGATGTCGCGCACGATGCCGCCGACGCCGGTCGCCGCGCCCTGGAACGGCTCGATGAAGCTCGGGTGGTTGTGGCTCTCGACCTTGAACGTGACCGCCCAGCCATCGCCGGCGTCGATGACGCCGGCGTTCTCGCCGATGCCGACCATGAGCCGCGACCGCATCTCGTCGGTCACCTTCCGGCCGAACTGCCGCAGGTGCACCTTCGACGACTTGTACGAGCAGTGCTCGCTCCACATCACCGAGTACATCGCGAGCTCGCCGCTCGTGGGGCGGCGACCGAGGATCTCGCGGATCCTCGCGTACTCGTCCGCCGTGAGCCCGAGCGCCGCGTACGGCTGCTCCCGCTCCGGGGTCACGGCGGCGTTGGCGACGGTGTCGAGCGTGGTGGCGTGCGCGGCGGTCACCGGTCCAGGGTACCGGGCGGCCGGTGGGGCTCGGGATGCCGGCCGGGGGTGCGGCGCGCGGCGAGGTCGGGCAGAGTGGACGGATGGGCACGGAGGCGATCGCGCACGGTGCCTGGCCGGACGCCCCGCGCCCCCGGTGGTCGTGGGGGCTCGCGCCCGCGCTCGTGATGTCGGCATCCGCCGTGCTGCTCTTCCCCCTGCGGTGGCTCGTCCCCGGCCTCGCGCTCGTCGCGCTCGCCATCGCGCTCGCGCTGCTCACCGACCGCGCCGGGCGCACGCGCGGGCTCGCGCGCGACCTCACGGCGATGGCGGCTGGGCTCGTCATCGTGTCGACGGTGTCGGTCGAGGCCGACATCTCCTGGGGCAACATGGTCCTGCTCGGGGTGGTCCTCGCCGCCGCGGTCGCCGCGCCATACGTGATCTCGCGCTTCGTGTTCCGGGATCGCGCGATCCGGTTCCCGTGGCGTGGCGGCTGGCCGTGGACCCGCGTGCAGTGGCTCTACCTCGCGCTCGTGCTCGTCCTCGGCTGGCTCATCCTGCCGTTCTACTTCATCACCTCCGGGGTCTACCGCAACTGGCCGGCGGTGACGCAGTGGCACGAGATCGGGCGGCTCTTCGTCGGCGTCAACGCGGTGGGCACGTGGGACGAGCTCTTCTTCATCTGCACCGTCTTCGTGCTGTTCCTGCGGCACTTCCCGACCTGGCAGGCGAACCTCCTCCAGGCGATCGTCTTCGTCTCGTTCCTGTGGGAGCTCGGCTACCAGTCGTGGGGTCCGCTGCTGACGTTCCCGTTCGCGCTCCTGCAGGGCTGGATCTTCGGCAGGACCCGCACGCTGCCATACGTGCTCACAGTGCACCTGCTCTTCGATCTCGTGGTGTTCCTCGTGATCGTGCACGCGCGCAACCCTGGGGTCATCCCGATCTTCCTGCGCTGAGGATCGCGCCGAGCGGGCCGGCCGCCGGGCGAGGGCGGCGTGCGCCGGCGTCGGTCAGGCCTTGGCGAGCAGCGCCGCGATCGCGCTGCGGAACAGCACGAGGCCGTCGACGCCCGAGCGCATCGCCGCGTCGGTGTCCGGGCCGAAGCCGGCCTCGACGGCGTGCTCGGGATGCGGCATGAGCCCGACGACGTTGCCGCGCTCGTTCGCGATCCCGGCGATGTCGTTCATCGAGCCGTTGGGGTTCACGTCGAGGTAGCGGAAGACGACGCGGCCGTCGCCCTCGAGGCGCGCGATGGTCTCGGCGTCGGCGATGAACCCGCCCTCGCCGTTCTTCAGTGGGATCGTGATCTCGTCGCCGGCGGCGAAGCCGTTCGTCCACGCCGTGTCGGCGTTCTCGACGCGCAGCCGCTGGTCGCGGCACACGAAGGCGCCGTGGTCGTTGCGGATGAGGCCGCCGGGCAGCAGATGCGCCTCGACGAGGATCTGGAAGCCGTTGCAGATGCCGAGCACGGGCATGCCGCCGCCAGCCGCGGCGATGACGTCGGCCATGATCGGCGCGTGCGCGGCGATCGCCCCGCAGCGCAGGTAGTCGCCGTAGCTGAACCCACCGGGGAGGACGACCGCGTCGACGCCGTCGAGGCCGTGGTCGGCGTGCCAGATGACGACGGGCTCCGCGCCGGCGAGCCGGATCGCACGGCGCGCGTCGCGGTCGTCGAGCGATCCCGGGAAGGTGACGACGCCGATCCTCGGCATCAGTGCGCCGCTCCCGCGCCGGCCGTCTCGGTCTCGGCGGCGTGGACGCGCACGACGTCCTCGATGACGGTGTTCGCGAGGAGGTCCTCGGCGATGGCCCGCACCTCGGCGAGCCGCGCCTCGTCGACGGGGCCGTCGACGGTCAGCTCGAACCGCTTGCCGATGCGCACGCCCGCGTACCCCTCGTGCCCGAGCCGCGCGAGCGCCCCGGCGACGGCCTTGCCCGCCGGGTCGAGCAGCTCGGCCTTCGGCATGACCTCGACGACGATCACGGGCATGGCGGTCCTCCGAGGATGGTGGGCGGGCGTGCCTCCAGCGTACCCGGGGCCGGCCGCGGGGACGCGCCGCGCGTCGCCGGGCTCACTCGAGCCGGAGGATCGCGTCCGCGGCGGCGATCGTCGGCGCGATCCGCGCGGTGTTCGCCTCGTCGGACCGCGCGACCCAGGCCTCGGCCTGCGCCGGCGTCTTGCCCGAGCGGACGTGGCGCGCGATGAGCCGGGGGATGCGGATCGCGTCGGCGACGGTGAGGAACACCGCGAGGTCGAGCTCGGGCCGCACCTCGCCCCATCCGTCGTCGGCCAGGAGCAGCCAGTTGCCCTCGGTGACGACGACGCGCGCGTCGGCGGGGATGCGGACGGCGCCGGGGACGGGCTCCTCGATCGCGCGATCGAAGCCGGCGGCGACGACCTCGCCGTCGTCGGCGGCGACCGCGCGGAGGGCGGCGAGGTATCCGGCGACGTCGAAGGTGTCGGCGGCGCCCATCCGGTCGCGGCGGCCGAGCCGGACGAGCTCGGCCTGCGGCAGGTGGTAGCCGTCCATCGGCAGCGAGGCGCTCGGGATCCCGCGCTCGACGAGCGCGGCCGTGAGCGCCGCCGTGGCCGTCGACTTGCCGACGCCGGGCGGTCCGGCGATCCCGACGACGAGCCGCGCGCCTCGGACGGCGCGCCGTTCGGCCACGAGGGCGCGCCGCTCGGCCACGAGGGTGGCGAGGTCGGACACCGTGCTGAGCTCGATCGGCAACGCATACTCCACGGGGTATCGCGACATGGGGGAGAATGTCCGCGTGACTCCCATCATGCCGCCGGACGGCCACGATCGCCCGGTCCAGCGGCGGACCGTCGCGGTGCTCGTCACCGGTCAGGTGCTCTCCGGCCTCGGCGCCGGCGCCATCGTGGCGATGGGCTCCATCATCGCCGCCGACATCGCCGGCGCGCCGTGGGCGGGCGCCGCCGTCACCGCGAGCACGCTCGGTGCCGCCGCCGCGGCGGTGCCGCTCGCGCGGCTCGCGGTCGCGCGGGGACGCCGCATCGCGCTCACGAGCGGCATCCTGCTCGCGGCGCTCGGCAGCGTGCTCGTCATCGCCGCGGATGCCGCTCGACTGCTCGTGCTCCTCCTCGTCGGCGCCGTCGCGCTCGGCGCCGGGACGGCGGTGAACCTCCAGGCGCGGTTCGCCGCGACCGACCTCGCCGCCCCGGTCCATCGCGGGCGCGACCTCTCGCTCGTGGTCTGGTCGACGACGATCGGCGCCGTCATCGGCCCGAACCTCTTCGGCCCAGGCGAGGTGCTCTCGGCCGTCCTGCACCTGCCGGCGAACTCCGGCGCCTTCGTCATCGCCCTCGTCGCCCAGCTCGCCACCGCGGCGCTCTACCTCGTCGCGATGCGGCCGGATCCGCTGCTGCTCGCGAGGGCGCAGGCCGACGCGGCCGAGGCCACGGCGACGGCGACCCCGGCGGCGGCGCCCGCCACGGCCGCGCTCGCCACGCCGGCGCCGTCCACGACCGCAGCGTCCACGACCGCGGCGTCCATGACCGCGGCGGATGCCGGCCCGCGGCGGCGGGCGGCGACGCGCCCCCTGGTGCTCGCGATCGCCTCGATCGGCATCGCGCACGCCGTCATGGTCGCCGTCATGGCGATGACCCCCGTCCACCTCACGGGGCACGGGGCCTCCATCGAGATCGTCGGCCTCGTGATCAGCCTCCACGTCGCCGGCATGTATGCGCTGTCTCCGGTCTTCGGCTGGGCCTCCGACCGCCTCGGCCGACTGCCGATCATGGTCCTCGGCGCCGTGGTGCTCGCCGCGTCGCTCGTCACCCTCGGCCTCGCGCCCGAGGAGCAGCTCGCGGTCACGACCGGGCTCATCCTGCTGGGGCTCGGCTGGAGCGCGGTGACGGTCGCCGGGGCGGCCCTCGTGACCGATCTCGCCGACGGACCGGACCGCGTGCGGATCCAGGGCAGGACCGACATGACCATGAGCCTCTCCGGCGCCGCCGCGGGCGCCGCCGCCGGGCCGGTGCTCGCCGCCGTCGGCTACGGCGGGCTCGCCGCGACGACCGGGGTCCTCGTGCTCGTGCTCCTCGTGCTCGCCGCGGCGATCAGGCGCCGGATGCGTCCGACGGTCGAGGCCGCCTGAGCGGCTCGAGCTCGCCCGCCGCGTCGGCCGCCTCCGCGATCCAGGCCGACCACTGCGCGTAGCCGACGATGCCGGGGTGGAAGCGGTCCTCGGCGAAGAAGTCGTCGGTGTACCCCGTCGCCGGCGGCGTCATCCACCCGTGCCCCCTGGCGGCGAGCGCGTCCCGCGCGGCCGCCTCGAGGCTGCGGGCGTGCAGGTCGAGGTTCCACCGCAGCGGCTGCGGCAGCAGGTCGAAGAAGCGGAACCCCGGCAGGCTCGACACGAGCAGCACCGCGTCGGGCGAGCCCGCCTCGAGCCGGTCGAGCACGGTCGCCAGGTCGCGGACGAACGCGCGCCGCGAGCGGGCGGCGAGGGCGTCGTTCGCGCCGATCGAGACGAACACCGCATCCCAGGGCCCCGCCGCGTCGGCCGCGGCGAGGAAGTCGGTCACGAGGTCGCGCGTCGTCGCTCCGCCGCGGCCGATCGCCGTCGCGGCGACGGGCCGGTCGACGCGGCCGGCGAGTTCGCGAGCGAGCCCGCCCGTGAGCCCTTCGGCGTGCGTCGCGACGCCGATCCCGGCGACCGTGGAGTCGCCGAGCACGAGCAGCCGCACCGGGGCATCCCCGGCGCCGACGTGCACCGTCGCGGGCCCGTTGGCCTCGGGCAGCAGCGGCGTCGATCGGCGGACCGCGCGCCCCTGGGCGAGCACGACGGGGGCGGTCGCGGCGAGCGCGATCCTGGAGGCGCGCGGGGGCAGGAGCACGGCGAGAGCCTACGCGCCGCCAGCGCTCCGCCGTAGGCTCGACCCATGACCGATCCAGCGCTCGCCGACCTCGCCGCCGTGCTCGATGAGCAGGACTTCACCGGCGTCGTGCTCATCCGGCGCGGCCCGACGGTGCTCTTCGAGGCGGCGTCCGGGCTCGCGAGCCGCCGCTGGGGGGTCGCGAACACCCTCGACACCCGGTTCGACACGGCGTCGATCACGAAGCTCTTCACCTCGGCGGCCGTCCTGCGCCTCGCCGAGCGCGGGGAGCTCGACCTCGAGATCCCGCTCCAGCACTGGGTCGACCTGTCGGCGACGGCGATCGATCCCCGCATCACCCTGCTGCACGTGCTCACCCACACGAGCGGCATGGCCGACGACGCGGACGAGGAGGCGGGCGAGGACTACGAGGCGCTCTTCCGCGACATTCCGAACTACTCGGTGATGACCCCGCGCGACCAGCTCCGGTTCTTCGCGCACAAGCCGCCGCTCGCCGAGCCGGGCACGGTCTGCCGCTACTGCAACGCGGGCTACGTGCTCGCCGGGCTCGTGCTCGAGTCGGTGACCGGGCGATCCTTCCGCGACGTCGTCTTCGACGAGGTGTTCACGCCGGCCGGGATGGTGGACTCGGGCTGGTATGACCGGCGCGACGACGCGCCGCGCGTCGCCGAGGGCTGGGACCTGCGCGACGGCCGGTGGGTGCAGAACATCTACGCGTTCCCGCCGATCGGCGAGCCCGCCGGCGGCGCCCACGTCACCGCGGGCGACCTCCTGCGTTTCCTCGACGCGGTGCGCGGCGGGGTGCTCCTCGGCGAGGAGCTCACGGAGGACTTCCTGACCCCCCAGGTGGAGCATCCGGACGGCGAATGGTACGGGCTCGGCCTCGAGTTCGAGGTCCGCGACGACGACACCGTGCGCTCGTACTACAAGGAGGGCGAGAACCCGGGCGTCAGCGGGATCGTGCGGCACTACGTCGACGAGGCCGTCGACGTCGTCGTCCTCTCGAACACGCAGGAGGGCGCCTGGCCCGTGATCCAGGAGATCGACGCGCGGTTCGCCGACTGAGCCGGACGGCGGGCGGTCAGCCGGCGGCGGTGACCCGGATCCGCGACCCCCACGGGTCGGCGACCTCGACGGAGCGCCCGTCGTCGCGCATCTCGAGTCCGTAGTGCCGCATCCGCTCGCCGAGCGCACCGAGGTCGTCGGCCGTGGGCACGTCGATCTCGACCACGCTGAGCCCGAGCCCCGGGGTGCGCGGGCCCGCCCCCGCGGAGTTCCACGTGTTCATCGCCATGTGGTGGTGGTAGCCCCCGGCGCTCACGAAGATCGCCTGCGCTCCGTAGGTGGTCGTGAGGTCGAATCCGAGGCGGTCGACGTAGAAGTCCTTCGCCGTCGCCACGTCGCCGACTTGCAGGTGCACGTGCCCGACGCGCGCGCCGCCGATCCTCGGCTGCTCGACCGCGGCCTCGGTGAGGTGCTCCTGGAGGAAGCGGTTCGGGTCGAGGAAGAGCGTGGACATCTCGATCGTGCCGTGCGTCCAGCTCCACTCGCTGCGGTCGCGATCCCAGTAGAGCTCGACCCCGTTGCCCTCCGGGTCGTCGAAGTAGAAGGCGTTCGAGACGAGGTGGTCAGAACTGCCCGTGAAGGTGCCCGGGTAGCGCGTCGCGACCGAGTACACGGCGGCGGCGAGGGCCTCCCGGGTGTCGTAGAGGATCGCGGTGTGGAAGAGGCCGGCCTCGCCGCGCGGGGCGTGGCGCAGGGTCGGCGCGTGCTCGAGGATGACGACGGGCGTCGCGCCGCGGCCGAGCACGACGCGCGGCCCCTCGGCCGCGAGCACGTCGAGCGCGGCGCCGTCGCGGTAGTAGGCCGTCATCGCGTCGAGGTCGGCGACCTGCAGGGTGACGGCGCCCATGGCGGTGTCGGCGGCGAGCGTGGTGTCCATGGTTGCCCCAACCTCCTTGCAGGTACAACTATTCCGCACGGCGGTGTGCGGTCGCTCGTGGTGGCCCGGCGACGGGCCCTCAGGCGATCCGCGCACCCCGGCCCGAGACGGCGATGCCGCCGGACTCGGGGATGTCGACGGTGAGCCTGCCCGGGCGGCCGACGTGCCGGCCCTGCTCGATCACGACGCGCGCCGGCGGCGCGACGATGCCGAGGGCGCGCAGGTAGCCGCCGAAGGCCGCCGCCGCCGAGCCGGTCGCCGGATCCTCGAGCATCGTCCCGACCGGGAACACGTTGCGCGCGTGCCACCGGCCGTCCTCCCCGGCGGCGCGGTGCAGCACGCTGATCGAGCCGCGCCAGTCGTTCGCGTCCATGAGCGCCCGTGCCCCGCGGCCGTCGATCGCGAGCCCGTCGAAGCGATCGAGGTCGGCGACGACGATGACCGGATGACGGTTGCCCGCGAACGCGAGCCGCGGCGGGAAGGCCGGGTCGAGGTCCTCCCTGCCGAGGCCGAGCACCGCGAGCACGGCGTCGAGCGCCGGCTCGGGCAGCGCCTCGACGGACGGCTCGACGCTCGTGAACGTCGCGGACCGCGCCCCGTCGACGGTCGCGGTCGTGATCGGCACGACCCCGACCGGCGTCGCGAACCGGATCGTCCCGTCGCCCGTGCGCTCGGCGATCGCGAGCGCCGTCGCGACGGTCGCGTGACCGCAGAACGGCACCTCCGCGTCCGGCGAGAAGTAGCGGATCGCCGGATCGCCGTCGCCAGGGGTGACGAACGCGGTCTCCGCGTAGCCCACCTCCGCCGCGATGCGCTGCAGGTCGGCGTCCGTCAGCCCGCGGGCGTCGAGCACGACGCCGGCGGGGTTGCCCCCGGCGGGGTCGGCGGAGAAGGCGGTCCAGCGCTCGATCTCGGGGCTCGTCATGGCGTTGAAGCCTAGGACCGCCGCGCGCGCCGGCGCGCCTCGACGAGCAGGCCGATCGCGACCGCGTGGACACGACGCCCGGCCCCAGACGGCCCAGCCCCCAACGGTCCAGCCACGACCGCGCTGGCCCCGCCCGCCGCCGGCGAGGTCAGCCGGCGAGCCGCTCCAGGAGCTCGCGATACCGGGTCGCGGTCCGCTCGACGATCTCTGCGGGCAGCCGCGGCGGCACGCCGGTGCCGTCCCAGTGCGCGCGGAGCCAGTCGCGGACGATCTGCTTGTCCCAGCTCACCCCGCGCCGGCCCGCGTCGTAGGCGGCCGCATCCCAGTAGCGGCTCGAGTCGCTCGTGAGCACCTCGTCGGCGAGCACGAGCTCGCCCGTGGCCGGGTCGGTCCCGAACTCGAACTTCGTGTCCGCGAGGAGCACGCCGCGCTCGGCGGTGATCGCCGCGGCGCGCGTGAAGACCTCGATCGAGCGGTCGCGCAGCGCGGCGGCGGTCTCGGCACCGACGAGCTCGACGACGCGGGCGAAGTCGATGTTCTCGTCGTGCTCGCCCTGCGGCGCCTTCCAGGCCGGGGTGAACAGCGGCGCTGGCAGGCGGTCGCCGTCCTCGAGCCCAGCGGGGAGCGGGATCCCGCACACCGTGCCCGCCGCGCGGTACTCCGCCCAGCCGGAGCCGGTGAGGTAGCCGCGCACGACGCACTCGACGGGGTGCATGTCGAGCGCGCGCACGAGCATCGACCGCGCGGCGACCTCCGCGGGGATCACGCCCTCCTCGTCGAGGACGAGGTGGTTGGGGATCCCGTCGAGCCGCGAGAACCACCACCGGCTCAGCGCCGTGAGGAGGGCGCCCTTGCCGGGGATGCCGGGGTCGAGCACGTGGTCGAACGCGCTCACCCGGTCGCTCGCGACGAGCAGCAGCCGACCAGGGTGCTCGGGATGCGTCCACAGGTCGCGCACCTTGCCGGTGCCGCCGTGACGCCAACCGGCCGCGACGAGCGCTTCGGCACCGGTGGGCACGAGCGCCGCGAGCCCGCCTCGGTCGTCGCCGGCTCCGCCGCTCATCGCGCGACCTTCGCCGCGATGTCGGTGCGGTAGTGCCCGCCGGGCAGGTCGATGGCCTCGAGCGCGGTGTAGGCCCGCTCGCGCGCCTGCGCGAAGTCGGGTGCGGTCGCGACGACGGAGAGCACGCGCCCGCCGGTGGCGACGAGTCCGTCGCCGTCGCGCGCCGTCGCGGCGTGGGCGACGGTGACCCCGTCGATCGACGGCAGCGCGTCGAGCCCGCGGAGCGGTCGCCCGACGACGGGGGTCTCCGGGTAGCCCTCGCTCGCGAGCACGACCGTGATCGCGACGTCGTCGGAGAACTCCGGCCTGGCGACGCCCGCGAGCGTGCCGGTGGCCGCCGCCGCGAGCAGCCCGGCGAGCGGGGTCGTGAGCGTCGCGAGCACCGCCTGGGTCTCCGGATCGCCGAACCTCGCGTTGAACTCGATGACCTTCACCCCGTCGCGGGTGACGATGAGGCCGCAGTAGAGCAGGCCGATGAACGGGGTGCCCTCCGCGTCGAGCTGCCGGATCGTCGGCAGCGCCACGCGCTCGATGACTTCGTCGACGAATCCGGCCGGCAGCCAGGGCAGCGGCGTGTATGCGCCCATGCCGCCCGTGTTCGGGCCCTCGTCGCCGTCGTGGGCGCGCTTGTAGTCCTGGGCGGGCTGCAGCGGCAGGACGGTCGTGCCGTCGCTGAGGAGGAAGAGCGAGACCTCCTCGCCGACGAGGAACTCCTCGACGAGCACCGGGCCGTGGTGCAGCCAGGTCGTCGCGTGCTCGATGGCGGCATCGCGGTCGCCCGTGACGAGCACCCCCTTGCCGGCGGCGAGGCCGTCGGCCTTCACCACGAAGGGGGCGCCGAACTCGTCGATCGCGGCCTCGACCTCGGCGAGCGTGCCGGCGCGGACCGCGCGGCCGGTCGGGACGCCGGCGGCCTCCATGATGTGCTTGGCGAAGGCCTTGCTGCCCTCGAGCTGCGCCGCGGCCCGCCCCGGCCCGAACACGGGGATGCCGCGCTCGCGGAGCGCGTCGGCGACGCCGGCGACGAGGGGCGCCTCCGGGCCGATCACGACGAGCTCGATGTCGTTGTCCACCGCGAAGTCGGCGACGACGACGGGGTCGGCGGGGTTCAGCGCCACGGTCTCGACCTCCGCCGCGATCCCGGCGTTGCCCGGCGCGGCGACGATCTCGTGGCCGGCGTCCTCGCGCAGGAGGGCGCTGACGATGGCGTGCTCGCGGGCACCGGAGCCGAGGACGAGGATGCGCACGCGGCCAGCCTACCGACCGGGCTCGCGGCGGAACTGCCGATCCCATCCGAATCCCGTACGCTCGGCGGCATGCCGACCAAGCGCATCCCCGACGGGCTCGGCGCGGCCGCGCTCGCGGCCGCGGTCGCCGGGGCGACGGATCGCGACACCGTCGGCACGGCCGTGCGCTGGAGCCTCCAGCGCCTCGCCGAGGCCGCCCCGGGCGGGGCCGTCGAGGTGCGCGTGCCGCCGTTCGGCGCGGTGCAGGCCGTCGAGGGACCGCGGCACACCCGCGGGACGCCGCCGAACGTCGTCGAGACCGACGCCGCGACGTGGCTCGCCCTCGCGACCGGTGCGCTGACCTGGGATGCCGCCCTCGGCGCCGGGCGCGTGTCGGCCTCCGGCGCGCGGGCCGACCTCGCCGCCGTGCTGCCCGTCGACCTCGCCGGCTGAGCCAGTCGGCCCTGAGCCCGTCGGCCCGGAGCCCGCGGGCCGAGCCCGTCGGCCAGGACCCGTTCGAGCCTGGGACCGCCCAGGGCGCCGTCCCAGCCGGATGCGCGAGAATGCTCCCGTGAGCGAACTCGAGTCCGACACCGTCGTCCAGGATGCGACGGTCCGCCGCGCCCCGCGATACGGCGCGTTCATCGCCGTCGGCGGCCTCGTCGGCTTCCTCGTCACGGCGATCGTCACGATGCAGTTCCCCGCCGACCCCAAGGTCGGCATGGTCGCGCTCGTCGCCTACTTCAGCCTCTTCGGCGTGAGCGCGGGCGTCGCGCTCGGCGCGCTCACCGCGATCCTCCTCGACCGGCGCTCGTTCCGCCGCACGCGCACCGTGCAGGTCGAGCGCGCCGAGGTCGACGAGGAGACCCCCGAGGGCGACTGAGCCACATCGGTCGACCTCGGCGCCGCGCCGATCAGCTCAGCCCGATCAGCTCGCTCCCGATCAGCTCGCTCCCCGATCAGCTCGTTCCCGATCAGCTCAGCTGCGTCGCCTCGACCCAGGAGAGGTACTCGGGCGTCACCGCGCCGGTCACGTACTCGCCGGTGAAGCAGCTCATCTCGAGGTCGGGCACGTCGGAGCCCTCGATGATCGCGTCGCGCATGTCGGCGACCTCCTGGTAGATGAGGTAGTCGGCCCCGAGCGCGGTGGCGACCTCGGGGATCCGGCGCCCGTGCGCGACGAGCTCGTGCCGACTCGGCATGTTGATGCCGTAGACGTGCGGATAGCGCACGGGCGGCGCGGCCGAGGTGAAGGTGACCTTGTTGGCGCCGGCCTCTCTGGCCATCTGCACGATCTCGCGCGAGGTCGTGCCGCGGACGATCGAGTCGTCGACGATGAGCACGTTCTTGCCCCTGAACTCGGTCGACATCGCGTTGAGCTTCTGCTTCACCGACCGGGCGCGCTGCTCCTGGCCGGGCATGATGAAGGTCCTGCCGACGTAGCGGTTCTTGTAGAAGCCCTCGCGGTACTCGACCCCGAGGCGCCGTGCCACCTGCATCGCCGCGGGACGCGACGAGTCGGGGATCGGCATGACGACGTCGATGTCGCCGAGCGGGGTGTACTGCGCGATCGTGTTCGCGAGCCGATCGCCGAGGCGCAGACGCGCCTCGTAGACCGAGATCCCGTTCATCACGGAGTCGGGCCTGGCGAGGTACACGTACTCGAACGAGCAGGGCACGAGGCGCGGGTTGGCCGCGCACTGGCGGATGTGGCACTCGCCGTCCGGGGTGATGAAGACGGCCTCGCCGGGGGCGACGTCGCGCACGATCTCGTAGCCGCCGGACTCGAGCACAAGCGACTCGCTCGCGACGATCCACTCGAAGCCGACCATCCCCTCAGGCCGTCGGCCGAGGATGAGCGGGCGGATGCCGTAGGGGTCGCGGAAGGCGAGCAGGCCCTCGCCGCCGATGAGCGCGATCGCCGCATAGGAGCCCTCGACGCGCTCGTGCACGCGCGCCACGGCCGCGAAGACCTCCTCGACGTCGAAGGCGTCGCCGGTGACCTGCGCCTGCAGCTCGTTCGCGAGCACGTTGACGAGCAGCTCGGTGTCGCTCGTCGTGTTGAGGTGGCGCCGATCGATCCGGTAGAGCTCATCGGTGAGCTCGCGCGTGTTCGTGAGGTTGCCGTTGTGCACGAGCACGATCCCGTATGGCGCGTTGACGTAGAAGGGTTGCGCCTCCTCCTCGTTCTTCGCGCTCCCCTTCGTCGCGTAGCGCACGTGCCCGAGTCCGGCGTTGCCGAGGAGGGTGCGCATGTCGCGCGTCCGGTACGCCTCGCGCACCTGGCCCTTCGCCTTCACCATGTGCATGCTGCTGCCGTCGGCGGTCGCGATGCCCGTGGAGTCCTGCCCGCGGTGCTGCAGCAGGAGGAGGGAGTCGTAGATCTGCTGGTTGACCGGCTTGGACGACACCAGGCCGACGATCCCGCACATGCGTCAGGGGCACCTCTCGCTCGCGTGGCCCCCAGTCTCCCACACGGCGACCGGACGCTACCCTGGTGGGGTGACGGATGCCACGGCCAGCTATCGCGAGGCGGGCGTCGACACGGCGGCTGGCGACCGCGCGGTCGACCTCATGAAGGCGGCGGTCGCCGCGACGCACGGGCCTGCGGTGCTCGGCGGCGTCGGCGGGTTCGCGGGCCTGTGGGATGCGAGCGCGCTCAAGGACTACCAGCGGCCGCTGCTCGCGACGTCGACCGACGGCGTCGGCACGAAGGTCGCGATCGCCCAGGCCCTCGACCTCCACGACACGATCGGCCAGGACCTCGTCGGCATGGTCGTCGACGACATCGTCGTCGTCGGTGCGCGCCCCCTCGTCATGACCGACTACATCGCCTGCGGGCGCGTCGTGCCCGAGCGGATCGCGACGATCGTCGCGGGCATCGCGCGTGCGTGCTCGGCGACCGGCACGGCGCTCGTCGGCGGCGAGACGGCCGAGCATCCCGGCCTCCTCGGCCCTGACGACTACGACGTCGCCGGTGCCGCGGTCGGCGTCGTCGAGGCCGACGCGCTGCTCGGCCCCGACCGCGTCCGCGACGGCGACGTCGTGCTCGCGCTGGCCTCGAGCGGGGTCCACAGCAACGGGTTCTCGCTCGTCAGGCACATCCTCGCGGGCGCGGGCGTCGGCTACGAGGACCACTGGCCCGAGCTCGGCACGAGCGTCGGCGAGGCGCTCCTCACCCCGACCCGCCTCTACACCGCGGCGCTGCTCTCCGTGCTCGACGCGGTGCCGACGGCCGGCGCGATCCACGCGCTCAGCCACGTGACCGGCGGGGGGATCGCCGCGAACCTCGCGCGCGTGCTCCCGCGCGGCGCCTGGGTCGAGGTCGACCGCGGCACCTGGTCGCCGCCGCCGGTCTTCCGCGCGCTCGCCGGCCTCGCCGGGTCGACGCTCGAGTCGGCGGAGGGCACGTGGAACCTCGGCATCGGGATGCTCGCGGTCGTCGAGTCGGCCCGCGCCGGCGACGTCGCGGCGGCGCTCGCCGCCGCGGGCGAGACCGTGTGGACCGTGGGGACGATCTCGACCGTGCCCCGCGAGCTCGCGGGCTTCGAGCAGGGCGCGAAGGGGGTCGACGGCGGGGCCGTGCGACTCGTCGGCGCGTTCGCGGACTGAGCGCGGGCCGCCTCGCCGGATAGGATTGCCCCCTGTCTCGGCGAGCCAGCGGGCGGGCTTCCCCGCCTTCGCCGAGGCCGGAACGGACGCCCGTGGCCATGACCGGTCTTCGCGCCTACACGTCGATCCTCCTCCCCGACGCCGCCTGGCGGTTCAGCCTCGCGGCCTGGTTCGCCCGCCTCTACCGCGTCGGCACCGCGGTCGGGGTCATCATGCTCGTCGTGGCCGCCTCCGACGACTACGCCATCGCGGGCGTCGCCGGCGGGGCGACCGTCGTTGCCTCCGCGATCGCCGCGCCGGCGTGGTCGCTCGCCGCCGACCGTGTCGGGCAGGAGCGCGTCATCCCGCTTGCGGTCCTCGCGATGCTCGTCACCACGGCGCTGCTCATCGTGGCCGTGGAGACGGGCGCGCCCCGCTGGACGTGGATCGTCGCCTCCGGCCTCGCTGGCGTCTCGATCCTCGACGCCGGCGCGATCGTGCGCGCCCGCTGGCTCCACCGGCTGACGGACGTGCCCTCGCGGCAGTCCGCGCTCGCGCTCGAGTCGGTCAGCGACGAGCTCGCCTTCCTCCTCGGGCTGCCGATCGTCGCGCTCGCGGCGGGACTCGTCGGGCCGGCCGCGGCGCTCGCGGGGGCCGCGGTGCTCTCCGGGCTCGGCTTCATCGCCCTCATGGCGATGCGCTCGAGCGCGCCGCCGGTGGCGAACCGCGCGTCGCCCGACCGGGTCAGCGGGCTCCGCGCGTGGCTGCCGCCTGGGGTGCTCGCCCCGCTGCCGGCCTTCGTCGGCATCGGCACCGTCTTCGGGACGATGAACCTCGCCGGCGTCGCCGTGACCGAGGCCGCGGGGCGACCTGGGCTCGCCGGCGTCGTCATCGCCGCGTTCTCGGTCGGCGCGGTCCTCGCGGCGCTCGTCGTCGGCGCGGTCGCGCGCGCGTGGTCGATGCCGAGACGGATGGCGCTCGCCGCCGGGCTCTTCGCGGTCGTCTCGCCGGCGCTCCTCTTCGTGCGCGAGCCCGTCGGATTCGCGATCGGCGTCGCCGTCATCGGGCTCGGCGCCGGTGCGCTGCTCGTCGGCGCGTTCGGCGCGGTCGAGTCGCGCTCGCCCGCCTCGGCGATGACCGTCGCCATGGCGTGGCCGCCGGTGGCGATGTCGCTCGGCAACACGATCGGCGCGATCCTCGCGGGCACCGCGATCGACGCGGGTGGGGCGTCGACGGTGTGGTGGATCCCCGTCGTCGGCGCGGGCCTCGGACTCGTCGGGCTCGCCGCGGTCGTGGCGGCCGTCCGATCGGATCGGCGCGCACCGGCGTCGCCGTCGGTGCCGGTCGCGGCGGAGCCGGTCTAGGCGGTCCGGGACTCCGACGCGGTGTCGTCCTCGTCGTCCTCGAGGTCCTCGTCGTCCTCGAGTTCGTCGTCGTCCTCGTCGACCCACTTGTCGTACTCGGAGGAACCCGGCGATGCGGAGGCGAGCTCGCGCTCGAGCGAGGCGTAGTTCGTGTCCGGGCTGAAGTACTTCAGCTCCCGAGCCACCTTGGTGTGCTTCGCCTTCTGACGGCCGCGCCCCATGCGAGACCCCCTCTGAGAGCTGGTGAGTATGCGGTGAGATCGGCCGCAATCCTAGCACGCGGCGCCTCGGCGCCTCCCCGACCTTGCACCGGCGTCTGCGGTAGCGTTGCCGCCGTGCAGGAGGCCACCGATACCCAGATCGTGGTGATCGGGGCGGGCCAGGCCGGACTCGCCGTCGCCTACTACCTGCAGCGCCTCGGGCTCGAGGCCGGACAGGAGTTCGTGGTCCTCGACCGCGGCCCGACGACGGGCGGCGCGTGGCAGCTCCGGTGGCCGGGCCTGCGCATCGGCTCGGCGCATCGGATCAACGATCTGCCCGGGATGGACGAGCTCGGCGTGAGCTTCGAGACCGCCGACCGGCAGGCGCCGGCGCGCGACGTCGTCGCCGAGTACTATCGCCGCTACGAGGAGCACTACGGGTTCCAGGTGGTGCGGCCCGCCGAGGTCACGGCCGTCGTCAACCACGGCCCCGACCTCCGGCTGACGCTGCGCGACGACGAGGGCTACGAGCAGGACGTCACGACGAGGATCGTGGTGAACGCGACCGGGACGTGGGGCGCCCCCTTCGTGCCCTGGATCGCCGGGCGCGACGACTTCCTCGGTCGCCAGCTCCACACGGCCGACTACCCGGGCGCCGAGGCCCTCGCCGGGCAGCGCATCGTCGTCGTCGGCGGTGGGACCTCGGCGATGGGGTTCATGCTCGAGCTCGAGGGCGTCGCCGGCGAGCTCACGTGGGTGAGCCGCCGGCCGATCGAGTTCGTCGACGAGGGCGAGTCGGATCTCGAGGGCCGGATGCAGGCCGTCCGGGAGCAGGACGATGCGGCGAGGTCGGGCCGGGCGCTGCCGAGCATCGTCAGCGGCACCGGGATCCCGCGCACGCGCCGCGTGCAGGCCGGCATCGCCCGCGGGCTGCTCGTGGCGCATCCGATGTTCGCCGAGATCCTGCCTGATGGGGTCCGCTGGGAGCCAGGCGCGCGCGCCGATGGTGTCGAGGTCGTCGGCGCGGACGCGATCATCTGGGCGACGGGGTTCCGGCCGGAGCTGCGGCACCTCGCGCCGCTGCGGCTGCGCGAGAAGGCGGGCGGCATCGTCGTCGCCCAGGGCGCGTCGTGGCGCGACCCGAGGCTGTTCTTCGCCGGCTACGGGCCGCAGGCGTCGACGATCGGGGCGAACCGCTCCGGTCGACTCGTCGCACGGCAGGCGATCGCGTCGCTCAGCCGCATCCAGTCCGGGCGCTGACCGGCCGGAGGCCGAGACCCCCCGAAGTGGGGATTCTTCACCTTCGGCGGCGCCAATACCCTCGACGTGGTCCGGTCTGCACCGAGCCTGAACGGCCCGGGCGACCGGCCCCCCAATGGCGCCGCATCCCCCCGTGCGGCGCGGTCGCCCGGGTCGCCCGATGCGACCGCCCCGGCTCGGGATCAGCGCCGCGGCCGCGCTCGATGGAGCAGCTCGTCTGCCGGGATCGCCACCTCGACGGTGCACCCGGCTTCGGCGGGCGCGGGATTCTCGGGACGCAGCACGGCGCGCGACGGCCCGACCTCGATGACGAGGACGCGTCGCCACGTCCATCCCGGCTGCGCCGCCGTCGGATCCACGTCGGCGCCGAGGACGGGCGGCAGCAGCGCCTCGAACGGCTCGGCCACCGCCGCGAGCCCGTCGAGCACGAGCAGCCGCTCGGCATCCGCCTCGCGCATGGCGCCCGCGAGCGGGATGCCGAGCAGGTCGCAGGGGATCACGCACGGCGGCTCGCAGGCGTCGACGAGCAGGTAGCCGACGTGCTCGCCGTCCTCCGGCCGCCGCACGGCGCGGTAGCCAGCGGCGCCGCTGTGCCGATCCATGCCGGAACGATACTCCGCGACGGCGGTGGCGCCCCGCTCAGCCCTCCCAGGGCGGCAGGTGCTTGCGCAGCACCGGCCTGACCGGCTCGCCGCGGCGGTCCTGGCCCGGGTATGGCCGCTCGGGACGCTGCAGGAGCGCCTTCGACGAGTCGAGCAGCCACGGCACCACCGCGACGGTGACGCCGGGGAAGAGCATGAGCTTGTTCATGATGCGGGCGGACTTGTGGTTGTGGAGGACCCGCTCCCACCAGTGGCCGACGACGTACTGCGAGAGGTAGACGGTGACGACCTCGGACCCGTGGGTCGCGCGGTGCTCCGCGATGTGCGCGACGAGCGGCTCGCTGATCCCGCGGTACGGCGAGTCGAGGATCGTGAGCGGCACGGCGATGTCGTGCTCCTCCCACTCCCGCTGCAGCCGGTGCGCGGCGTCGGGGTCGATCGCGATGTGGACCGCCTCGAGGCTCGCGTGGCGGGCGGCGATCGCGTAGTCGAGCGCCTTGAGCGTCGGCTTCGTCACCGAGCCGACGAGCACGATCGCGTGGTCGCCGACCGCGCCGAAGACCGTGGTGTCGTCTGGGGCGATCACCGTGCTCACGCGGCGGTAGTACCGGTTGATCCGCAGCATGACGAGGAAGAGCACCGGCATGATCGCGAAGACGAGCCAGGCGCCGTGCGTGAACTTCGTGATCGTCACGATGATGAGCACCGTCGCGGTCAGGAGCGCGCCGATGCCGTTGAGGATGAGCCCCCGGATCGCCCCCGCCCGGTCGGCGCATCCCTCGCGCAGCTCGCGCCGCCAGTGCACGACCATGCCCGTCTGGCCGAGGGTGAAGCTCACGAAGACGCCGATGATGTAGAGCTGGATGAGCTGGGTGAGCTGCGCCCGATAGATGAGCAGGAGCAGGCTCGCCGCGAGCGCGAGGGCGATGACGCCGTTGCTGTAGACGAGCCGGTCGCCCCGGGTGCGCAGCGACTTCGGCGCGTAGCCGTCGGCGGCGAGGACCGATCCGAGCAGCGGGAACCCGTTGAACGCGGTGTTGGCGGCGAGCAGGAGCACCGCGGCGGTCGCGGCCTGGATGACGAAGAACGGGATGCTCGAGCCGCCGAAGACCGACGCGGCGAGCTGGGCGATCACGGATCGCTGGGGCTGGGTCTGGCAGTCCGCGAAGCCGATGAGGTGGCACGCGTCCTCGGCGTAGTGGACCTGGGCGACGAGCGCGAGCGCGGTGACGCCGATGAAGAGGGCGATCGCGATCGCGCCCATGATCGTGAGCGTGGCCTGCGCGTTGCGGATCTTCGGCACCCGGAACGCGGGCACGCCGTTGCTGATCGCCTCGACGCCCGTGAGCGCCGAGCATCCGCTCGCGAAGGCGCGCAGGAGCAGGAGCACCACGGCGGCCTGCGTGAGCTCCTCGGCGCGCACCGCGTAGGCGGCCGACTCGGCGACCGGCGCGTCGCCGAGCGCGACGCGGACGAAGCCGGTGACGACCATGACCGCGATCGACCCGATGAAGAGGTAGGTCGGCACCGCGAAGGCGGAGCTCGACTCGCGCACGCCCCGGAGGTTGACCGCGGCGAGCAGGACGACGCAGACGATCGCGATCTCGACCCTGACCGGGTCGAGGCCGGGGAAGGCCGAGATGATGTTGTCGACGCCGGAGGCGACCGACACGGCGACCGTGAGCACGTAGTCCACGAGCAGCGCCGAGGCGACGACGAGCCCGGCCTTCTCGCCGAGGTTGCGGCTCGCGACCTCGTAGTCGCCGCCGCCGGACGGGTAGGCCCTGATGAGCTGTCGGTAGCTCAGCACGACGATGACGAGGAGCACGACGACGGCCGCCGCGACCCACGGCGCGAACGAGAGGAAGGAGAGGCCGCCGACCATGAGGATGAGCAGGAGCTCCTGCGGCGCGTACGCCACCGACGAGAGCGGGTCGCTCGCGAAGATCGGCAGCGCGAGTCGCTTCGGGAGCAGCTGCCCCTCGAGGGTCGAGGTCGGCAGCGGCTCGCCGATGATCCAGCGCTTGGGGGATCGCCCCTCGGAAGTCACGAGCGGCGAGCATACTCCTGCGCCGCCGGCGCGCAAGTGGCGATCGGGACGTCCTTCGCCGTGGGGGCGTGCCTAGACTTGCGGCGTGTCTGCACCCGAGTCCGCTCCCGCGTCGCCGCGGCCCCGTCGTCGTGCGCTCCGGTGGGTGCTCGGCATCGCCGGCGGCCTGCTTGCGATCGTCGTCGTCGTCGCGGCCGTGATCGCGATCCCGATCCTGACGCACCGCGACCAGGGCACCTCCACGCAGGAGGACACCGGTGAGGCGTGGCCGACCGAGGTCACCGCGAGCGGCGACGACGGCCGCGAGCGCGTGCTCTCGGTGGTCGCGGAGGATGGCGGCGCCGTCGACACCTCGGCGCTCGTCCCGGGCGAGCACCTCGTCGTCACGGGGGCGGGATTCGACGGCGCCCAGGGGATCTACGTGGCGATCTGCGTCATCCCGGACTCGCCCGAGGTGAAGCCGGGCCCCTGCATCGGCGGGGTGCCGACGCAGCAGCAGTCGGACGTCGCCGACGGCACGGTGCAGTGGGCCCCGAGCAACTGGATCAACGACGACTGGGCGTGGAAGCTCTTCGGCGCCCGCAGCTACGACGACCCGGTGGCGGGCACGTTCACCGCCTACCTCGTCGTGGGCGACCCGGTCGGCCAGGGCTTCGACTGCCGCACCGAGCCCTGCGGCATCGTGACGCGCAACGACCACACCGCGCTCGCCGATCGCGTGCAGGACGTGCGGATCCCGGTCGGCTTCGCGGCGGAGTGAGCCGACCGGCGCCGCCGAGCGCCGGAGTCAGGCGCGACGCAGCCGCGCGATGAAGGCGCCGGCGACCCTCGTGAGCCGCGCGGTGAGCTCGTCGCCGAGGTCCGCGTCGACGAGTCCGAGCAGGATGCCTCCCTCGACGAGCACGATGAACTCGTCGGCGACCGCCACGGCGTCGAGGTCCTCGCGGAGCTCGCCCGCGGCGCGCGCCTGCGCGATCGGGGCGTCGAGGAGCTCGCGGATGCGCTCGTGCGCCCCGATCCGCGCCGCCGCGAGTGCGGGGTCGGAGAGCGCCGCCGCCGCGAAGGCGACGTTGACCGCGGCGTCGAATGCCCGCTCCTCGTCGAGGGGGAGCGCCGAGTCGAGCGCGCCGGCGAGCGCGTCGAGCCCGCCGCGCTCGCCGACCGCGTCGAGCGCCCGCTCGACGATCCGGTCGTACATCGCGGTCTGCGCCGCGACGAGGAGGTCCTCCTTCGCGCCGAAGAAGTGGGCGAGCACCGAGAGCGAGCAGCCGGCCTCCGCGGCGATCGCGCGGGTCGTGGCCCCGTCGATCCCGGCCCGTCGGATCACGCGCCACGCCGCCGCCGTGATCTCGGCGCGGCGTCGCGCGTGGTCGGACCGTCGCGGCATGGCTCGGAACCTCCTCGCCCAACGATAGGCGTCGCGACGCCGCGCGGGCGGGCGCCGTGCCGCGCGAGCCCCGGGCGGCGCCGAAGCGCAGCGCCTCAGCGCAGCGCCTCGTCGACCTCCTCGCGGACGCGGGCGAGCCCGGAGCGCAGCGCCTCCAGCGCCGCGGTCGGGAGCCGGTCGGTCGCCGCGAAGGCGGAGTGGAGCTCGGCGCGCAGGTCGGTGCGGAACGACGCGAGCAGCAGCTCGGCCTCCTCGAGGCGCCGGCGCCCGGCGGCGCGGTCGTCGCTCGCCGGACCGGGGCGGTCGGCGGTCGGGGTGGACCCGCCGGGGCCCGCCGACGCGCCGGACCCGGCCGACGGGGCCGTCGACGCGGCATCCGCACCCGCCTCCTGCCGTGCCGACGGCGGCGCCGGCATCGGATCGCGGAAGGCGTCGGCGACGCCGCGCGCGGCGTCGCCGACGC
>Ga0209066_10002058_pt1 | contig 25305 bp, 18 predicted proteins | sample All_14_2_FD_187198 | JGI IMG/M metagenome (GOLD analysis project Ga0209066, IMG submission 187198) | Freshwater microbial communities in response to fracking from Pennsylvania, USA - Allegheny Zone_MetaG_DW_15 (SPAdes) (version 2) ... | reverse complement strand
CACCCCATGACCCCGGAACCATCCGTGGGTTGACCCCCCGCGGATCACCGTCACACTGTCCCCCTTGAAGATCGAAATCCTCAACACCGGCTCCGAACTCCTCCTCGGCCAGGTCACCAATACCCATGTCAATTACTTCGGCCGCCAGCTCGCCAGGCTCGGCCTCCGCATCGCCAGGCAGACCACCGTGCCCGACGGCGAACCGATCCGCACCGCCCTCGGCGAATGCCTCGGCCGCGCCGATATCATCCTCATGACCGGGGGCCTCGGCCCCACTTCCGACGACATCACCCGCGATCTCGTCGCCGCACACTTCAACCTCCCCCTCGAACACCACCCGGATATCGAAGAGGCCATCCTCGCCTATTTCAAACGCCGCAACATCCCCGCCCCCGACTCGATCCGCGTCCAAGCCTTGGTCCCACGGAGCGCCACCGTCCTCCCAAACCTCCATGGCACCGCCCCCGGATTCCACCTCGAACGGGACGGGCTCCATGTATTCTGCCTTCCCGGCCCGCCCCGCGAACTCTATCCCATGTTTGAGCGCGAAGTCTTCCCCCGCATCCAATCCCTCCTGCCCGCCGCCCGCCCCCTGCTCATGAAAACCCTGCGCGTCCAGGGCCTGGGCGAATCCCGCGTCCAGGAAATGGTCGAGGCCCGCCTCCGCGCCCTCGGCGAAATCGAAATCGGCTACTGCGCCAGACCCGGCGAGGTGGACCTCCGCCTCATCGCCCCCGAAGCCGGCCTCCTCGACCGTGTCACCGCCCTCGCCGGCCGGTTATTGGGGGATTCCATCTATGCCTCCGACGATGAGACCATGGAACAAAAAGTCGTCCAATTGGCCACGGAACGGCACGTCTGGCTCGCCACGGCGGAATCCTGCACCGGCGGGTTCACGGCCCACCGCCTGACCAACATCCCTGGAGCCTCCGCCGTCCTCGACCGCGCCTGGGTCACCTATTCCAACGAATCCAAGACCGACCTGCTCGGCGTGCCCGCGGACTTGGTCGCCTCCCACGGGGCCGTCAGCGCCCCTGTCGCCGAAGCCATGGCCCGGGGCGCCATCGAACGCAGCCGTGCCACCATCGCCGTTTCCCTCACCGGCGTCGCCGGACCCGGCCCCGGCACCCCCGACAAACCTGCCGGATTGGTTTTCATCGGATTGGCCGTAAAAAGAAAAAACGGCCTCGAGGTCTCCGTACATGAAAAGCGCCTTGTTCCCGAGCGGGAAACCTTTAAAACCATGGCATCGCAAGCCGCCTTGGACCTCGTCCGCCGCGGCCTGTTGAGCCTCTAAAACAACACCACAACACAGGACATCCCATGCCCCCCAAGACTGAAAAAGTAGAAAAAGAGAAACAGGAATCCAAAGCCGGCGGCTCCCTCGTCGCCAGCGACAAGGACCGCAAGAATCTGGAATTGGCGCTTCAGGCCATCACCAAACAATACGGTGAAAATTCCATCATGCGCCTCGGCGACTCCGCCTCAAAACTGGACATCGAGGTCATACCCACCGGTTCCATCGTGATCGACCGCGCCCTCGGCGTGGGCGGCTTCCCCCGCGGCCGGATCGTGGAGGTCTTCGGCCCGGAATCCTCCGGGAAAACCACCCTCACCCTCACCCTCATCGCCCAGGCCCAGAAAATGGGCGGCACCGCGGCCTTCATCGACGTCGAACACGCCCTTGACCCCCGCTACGCCCGCAAGCTCGGGGTGAAGATGGATGAACTACTCGTCTCCCAACCCGGGTCCGGCGAAGAAGCCCTCACCATCGCCGAAACCCTCATCCGGTCCAATGCCATCGACGTCGTCGTCCTCGACTCCGTCGCCGCCCTCGTGACCAAGAACGAACTCGACGGCCAGATGGGCGACGCCGTGGTCGGCTCGCAGGCCCGCCTCATGAGCCAGGCCATGCGCAAGCTGACCTCCATGATCTCCAAGGCCAAGACGGTTTGCGTCTTCACCAACCAGATCCGGGAAAAAATCGGCGTCATGTTCGGCAGCCCCGAAACCACCCCCGGCGGCAAGGCCCTCAAGTTCTACGCCTCCGTGCGCGTCGACATCCGCCGCATCGGCGCCATCAAGGCCCCCGACGGCACCGTCCTCGGCAACCGCACCCGCGTCAAAATGGTCAAGAACAAGGTCGCCCCGCCCTTCACGGAAACCGAGTTCGACATCATGTTCGACGAAGGCATCTCCAAAACCGGCTCCCTCCTCGACCTCGCCATTGAAAAAGGCGTCGTCGAGAAAAAAGGCGCCTGGTTGTCCTACGCCGGGGCCCTCATCGGCCAGGGACGCGATGCCGCCAAGGACGAACTCAAGAAGAACAACGACCTCTACGCCAAAATCGAGAAGGACGTCTGGGCCAAACTGAAAGAGGAATCCCCCGACGCCGCCATCCCGAGCGGCGATCCCGAACCCCTCAAGGCCGACTGAGCCGACAGGAAGTTCGCGAAGCTTCGCCCAAAAGGCCCGGAGGGAACCCCTCCGGGCCTTTTTCTTTTCCCACATGACACAGGCCTCTGCGCTTCTGCGTCTCTGCGTTAAAACCTGTTTTCGCCCACACCGCAGCAAAGGAATTGGCATCCGCAATTTTCAGTGGCAAGGTGCCCGGCTTCCCAAACACCCGATCCCATGGATACGCCACTCAAAATCGGTTCCCTCGTCCGGGATGAAATCCGTGAATTGGTCGAGGAAAAAAACTTCGGCGCCCTGCGCGAAGTCTTCCAGGAATGGCAGCCTCCGGAGTTGGCGGCCCTCATCACCGACCTCCCCCCGGGGGAACAAGCAGTCGTTTTCCGCATCCTCCCCAGGGAACTCGCCACCCGAACCTTCGACTTCCTCGAAGTGGACGACCAGCGCAACCTCCTCGATTCCCTCCGCCAGGACCAGGTCGCCGACATCCTCAACGGCATGTCGCCGGACGACCGGACCGAACTCCTCGAAGAACTGCCCGCCGAAGCCTCCAAAAAACTCATCGCCCTCCTCTCCCCGGAAGAGCGCAAGGTCGCGCTCTCCCTCCTCGGATACCCCGAGGGCAGCGTCGGCCGCCTCACCACCCCGGACTTCATCTCCGCCCACTCCGAATGGACCGTGCGCGAAACCCTCGACCACATCCGCACCCACGGCCAGGACAAGGAAACCCTCAGCGTCATCTACGTCCTCGACGAAAGCGGTCACCTCATCGATGACATCCTGACCCGCAAGCTGCTCCTGGCCCCCTTGGATACCCCCGTGCGGGAACTCATCGAACCGCACCGGGTCAGCCTCTTCGCCGGAAACGACCGAGAGGAAGCCATCGCCCTCTTCCAAACCCACGGCCTCCACGCCCTTCCCGTCACCGACTCCCAGGGAAAAATGATCGGCATCGTCACCATCGACGACGTCCTCGATGTGGCCGAGGAACGCGCCACCCGCGACATCCAGAAATTGGGCGGTAGCGAGGCGCTGGATGCTCCCTACATGGAAATCGGCATCCTGCCCATGATCCGCAAACGCGCCGGCTGGCTGGTCGTCCTCTTCCTGGGTGAAATGCTCACCGCCAGCGCCATGGGTTATTTCGACGACGAGATCGCCAAGGCCGTGGTCCTGGCCCTGTTCGTCCCCCTCATCATCTCCAGCGGGGGCAATTCCGGATCGCAGGCCTCCACCCTCATCATCCGCGCGCTCGCCCTCGGTGAAGTCACCCTGCACGATTGGTGGCGCATCATGCGCCGCGAAATCGCCGCCGGCCTGACTCTGGGGAGCCTTCTCGGTTGCATCGGCTTCCTCCGCATCACCCTCTGGAGCCAGTTCTCCCACATTTACGGCGACCACTGGCTCCTGGTGGCCGTGACCGTGTCCCTGTCCCTGGTCGGGGTGGTCACCTGGGGCACCCTGGCCGGGTCCATGCTCCCCCTGGTCCTCCGCCGTTGCGGGATCGACCCCGCCACCTCCTCCGCCCCCTTCGTCGCCACCCTCGTCGATGTCACTGGGCTGATGATCTATTTCTACACCGCCTTCTGGATCCTCCGCGGCACCCTCCTCTGAAAACCGGGAATGCCTTAACGCAGAGTCGCGGAGGCGCAGAGAAAAGGGGGGTATGTAATGGGGGCGGTCAAAGAACAAGAATGGGTTGTTTTCTTCAAAAAGGGGATTTCTCTGCGGTCCGCAGGACCTGCGTCTCTGCGTTAAATTCCCCGTTCCCCGCCTTAAATTCTTCGTGTCCTCCGCGCACTTCCTGTTAAATTCCCACCTCCTATGACCTCGGCACAGATCCGTCAAAGCTACCTCGATTTCTTCAAGGAAAAGGGCCACACCATCGTCCCTTCCTCCTCCCTCCTGCCCGAGTCCCCCGGCCTCCTCTTCACCAACGCCGGGATGAACCAGTTCGTCCCCATCTTCCTCAACGAAACCCCCTGCCCCTACTCCCCCCCGCGCGCCGCCGATACCCAGAAATGCATCCGTGCCGGCGGAAAGCACAACGACCTTGAGGACGTCGGCCTCGACACCTATCACCACACCCTCTTCGAAATGCTCGGCAACTGGTCCTTCGGCGATTACTTCAAGAAGGAAGCCATCTCCTGGGCCTGGGAACTCGTCGTCGAACGCTGGAAATTCCCCGCCAACCGCATTTACGCCACGGTCTACTCCCCCGACAAATCCAAGGGCGATCCCGCGGACTTCGACCAGGAAGCCTACGACATCTGGGCCGGGTTCTTCACCAAGGCCGGTCTTGACCCCAAGGTCCATATCGTCAACGGGAACAAGAAGGACAACTTCTGGATGATGGGCGAAACCGGCCCCTGCGGCCCCTGCTCGGAAATCCACGTCGATCTCACCCCCAAGGGCGATACCAAGGGCTCCCTCGTCAACGCCGGCGATCCCCGCTGCATCGAAATTTGGAATCTCGTCTTCATCCAGTTCAACGCCAACGCCGACGGCTCCTTCCGTCCCCTCCCCGCCAAGCACGTCGACACCGGCATGGGCTTCGAGCGCGTCTGCTCGATCATCCAGTGCACCAAAAATTTCACCGACTTCACCGGCACCATCTCGAATTACGAGACCGATGTGTTCTCACCCATCTTCGCCGAGTTGGAAAAAATATCCGGCAAACACTACTCCCACACCCTGCCCAAGCAGGGCGTCGTCGGCCTTTCCGATGAAGAACGCAAGGACGTGGCCTTCCGCGTCATCGCCGACCACATCCGCACCCTCAGCATGTCCGTTGCCGACGGCATCCTCCCCGGGAATGACGGCCGCAATTACGTCCTCCGCCGCATCCTCCGCCGGGCCGTCCTCTGGTCCCGCGCCCTCGACCTCCACGAACCCTTTTTCTACAAGCTCGTTCCCGTGGTCGTGAACCAATTGTGCCCGGTCTTCCCCGAGTTGAAAAAGAACCAGGCCACCATCGAGAAAGTGCTCAAGGCGGAGGAAGATAACTTCAACCGGACATTGGACAAAGGCATCGAAAGGTTTGAACAATTTTTAATAATGTCGAAAGAGGCCGATTTGGTTGTTAAAGAAGTCAAAGAAAAACTTCTAATAACCAAGAGAGCTTTATCTGATAGTTTTCAACATCAAGAACTCACACTAATTTGCATGCAGTTAGGTGAAGCCGCTTCGGTATATTCATGTTCTCAGCTAGCCAAATATTTGGACGATGATTTTACTACACTTAGTATCAAGTGTCACGAGGCTCTAAGAAAATCAGAAGTTAGGGCGTCTTCGCATAATCCGTCCCAAACAATTTATACCCCAAAATCCAATCTGCCTGATATTATATCTGAAATTGATGGCCTGATATCTATAATTGAATCTAAAGCTAAGGTTTATAGCAAATCCGCTTTTCTACTCTACGACACCTACGGCTTCCCCCTCGACATGACAGAGCTCATGGCCCGCGAACGCGGCCTGACCGTGGATACCGATGGTTTTGAAAAACTCATGACGGAGCAGAAAGACCGTTCACGCGCCGCACACAAACGGGAAATCATCGACGTCGCCGATACCGACGACTCCATCCCCCCCGCCAAATTCATCGGCTACGACCACACCGAGGCCCAGGTCGAACTCGCCAGTTGCAAGATCGAATCCACCAAGGCCCGCCTCTACTTCTCCCCCACCCCGTTCTACGCCGAAATGGGCGGACAGGTCGGCGACACCGGTTGGCTCGAATTCGGCGGCCACCGCGTCGAAATCACCGACACCAAGAAAGCCGGACACGGCGTGGCCCACCTCACGGAGGATCTGGCCCACCTCAATGAGCTCGCGCTTCCCGCCAAGGCCGTCCTCAACCTCGAACGCCGCGCACTCGTTGAAGCCCACCACAGCGCCACCCACCTCCTCCACTGGGCCCTGCGCGATGTGCTCGGCACCACCGTCGGCCAGAAGGGATCCTACGTCGGCCCCGACCGGCTGCGCTTCGACTTCTCCCACCTCGAGGCCATGAAGCCGGAGGAAATCCAAAAGGTCGAAGCCATGGTGAACGAGAAGATCGCCGCCAATGTCCCGGTGAAGTGGCAGGAACGCCCCTACGCCGAAGTGAAGGGCGACCATTCCATCATGCAGTTCTTCGGCGACAAATACGGCGAGACCGTGCGCGTGGTCGACATCGGCGGATTCTCCAAGGAACTCTGCGCCGGCACCCATGTGAAGGAGACCGGCAAAATCGGCACCTTCCGTTTCGTCAGCGAAGGCGCCATCGCCGCCGGCGTCCGCCGCATCGAGGCCGTCTGCGGCACCGCCATCAACAGCCACCTCGAAGGGGTCTTCGCCAAACAAAACGAAGAAGCAAAGGCGTTGGCCGCAAAGTCAGGCACCCAGATCAAATTGGCCGGTTTGTCGAAAGACCCCGCCCAATCCTGGGCCGCTTACCAGGCCAACGAATCCCAAATCTCAACTCTCAAATCCCAAATTGCCGAAGCCGACAAAACGGCGGCAAAGGCAAAAGGCGCAGAGCTCGCCAAACGGGCGGCCTCCCTCGCGGCCGAACTCGCCCCCAAGGCCCAAGTCATCAAAGACATTCCCACGGTCATCGCCGACCTCGGCGACGCCGATCCGGCCCTGCTTCCCCTGCTCGCCGGGGAATTCAAGAAATCCTTCAACGGTGTGGTCGTGGTTGCCGGTCGTTGCGACGGCAAAGCCGCGGTGGGAGCCTTTGTTGTCGGTAGTGCCAACGGAAAAGCCAACGCGGGGGCCATCATCAAGGAAATCATCCCCTTGGTGGGGGGCAAAGGCGGGGGCAAACCCGACCTGGCCCAGGGTGGCGGCACCAACCCGGACGGCATCCGTGCCGCTCTCGAGGCCGCCAAAGCCTTCCTCGCCCGCTGACCCTCCGCGATTGAGAAAGCAGCACAGGCAGGATTGCCTTGTACTACTTGTAAATCTCTTTCCGGTGCCCCACGGCCACAACAAGCACCACCCAGAGCCCGTCTTGGATCTGACAAATGATGCGGCAGTCCCCCAACCGGTAGCGCCATAACCCGGCCAATTCAGCCTTCAAGGCCTTGCCAAACCTTCGCGGATCGGACGGACCGGCAATCCGCTTGTCCAAATAATCGATGATCTCCCGCTGGATGGGACGGTCGAGTTTCTTCAGGTCCTTCAAGGCCCGGTCATCAAACCTATAAACCCAACTCACGCTTCACCTCTTCGGAAGAATGGGTTTTCCCGGGCCGTTTCAGGCGTTTCACCGCAAGATAGGCATCCTCCAGATCCTCCAAATGGGTCAGGATCGCTTCCCGGGCATAGAACGTCTTGGTCCGCCCGGTTTTGGCGGCCAGATCCCCCAGTCGTTTTTCCAAGGCAGGGTCAAGGCGGATGGCGAGCATGCCGATAAAATACGTCTGCTATACATGTATAGCAAGGGAATTGTCAGACGGGAAACGCCCCAAAGGAGGACCCGATGGTCCGGACTCCGGGCCATCAGTTGGGGCGGTGGAATTTGCCTCAATTGCAGCTTGCTTCTTAGGGGGATAAATCTACGAACGTACCATGCTTTCGTTGGCCCAACCCAGGTCCAAACCCCTCCTGCCCTCGGGCATGAAAATGGTCGACCTCTGCTTCGGGAGCTGGACGGCCCTGGTTTTCCTTTTCCTCTACCTGCCCATCATCCTCCTGGTGGTTTTTTCGTTCAATGCCTCGAAACTGAACATCATCTGGACCGGCTTCACCTGGCAGTGGTACGAGGAATTGTACCGCAACGCCCCCCTGGTCAAGGCCCTGAAAAACAGCCTGGTCATCGCCTCGATCACGACCTTCTTTTCGGTGATCCTCGGTACGCTCGGCGCCTGGCTGCTCCACCGTTACAACTACCCCGGGCGCCGCGCCCTCAACACCCTGATCTTTGTGCCCATGGTCATCCCGGAAATCATCATGGGGATCAGCCTGTTGATTTTCTTCACCACCCTCCATTTCTCCCTCGGCTTCACCACCGTGATCATCTCCCACATCACGTTCTGCTTCCCCTTCGTACTCATCGCCGTGCAGGCCCGGCTCAATGGGTTGGACCCCTTCCTCGAAGAGGCCGCCATGGACCTGGGGGCGCGGCCCCTCGAGGCCTTTTTCCAAATCATCCTGCCCTACCTCATGCCCGCCATCATTTCCGGCGCCCTGATGTCCTTCACCCTCTCGATGGACGAGGTGATCGTCACCTATTTCACCACCAGCCCCTCCTCGGCCACCCTCCCGATCAAAGTTTTCGGGATGGCCAAAGTCGGTCTCAACCCCATGCTCAATGCCATCTCGGCCATCTTCATTGTGGCCACCGCCCTCCTAGTCGTGGCCGCTGAAATGCTGAAGCGCTGGAATAAATAATGCTTTCCCATTTCCATCCCGAAACCAACCCCCAACCCATAATATCATGAAACCAACCACCCTCCTGCTCGCCGCCGCCACGGTCATGATGGCCGGCCTCATCGCTTGCTCAAAAACCGAAACTGCGGTCGCCCCCGCACCGGCCAAGGAACTCAACCTCTTTGCCTGGTCCGAATACGTCCCCCAATCGATCATCGACGGCTTCACCGCGGAAACCGGCATCAAGGTCAATTATGAAACCTACGCCTCCAACGAGGAGATGCTCTCGAAGCTTCTCTCCGGGGCCACGGCCTACGACCTGGTCCAGCCCTCGGAATACACCGTCGAGGCCCTCATCAGGGCGAACAAACTGTCCCCCCTCGACCACGGAAAAATCCCCAACCTGGGAAACCTCGCCCCGGAATACACCCAAATGCCGCACGACCCCGGCCTGAAATACAGCGTCCCCTGGATGGCGGGAACGGTCGGTATCGTGGTCAACAACGAAAAAATCAAGGAACCCATCACGGGCTACAGCGATGTGTTCAACAAGAAATACAAGGGACGCATCGTCGTCCTGAACGACAACCGCGAGCTGGTCTCATGGGTCCTGGATACCCTGGGCCTGCCCGTCAACCAGATCACCGCGGACAACCTGGCCAAGGCCAAGCCGATCCTCGCGGATTGGGTGAAGCTGGTGAAGGTGTTCGATTCCGACAGCCCCAAAACCGCCCTGCTCAACGGGGACGTCGACCTGGGCGTGGTCTGGAGCGGGGAAGCCGCCATTCTCTACAAGGAAAACAAGAAATTCCAATACGTGCTGCCCAAGGAAGGCGCCCACCGGTTCATCGACAGCCTCTGCATCCCCGCCGGTGCCCCGCACTCCGGGGCCGCCCACCTGTTCATTTCCTACATCCTGCGCCCCGAGGTCAGCAAACTCATTTCGGAGGACTTTCCCTATACCAATCCCAACCTGGAAGCCCGGAAGCTTCTCACCCCCGAACAATTGGAGAATCCCGCCAGTTATCCGAAGGGGAATGCAAAATTGGAAACTTTCACCGATATCGGGACCTCCGCCGCCGACATCGACAAATTGGTCACCGATCTGAAGAGCTCCAACTGACCGCTTAACCATACAGGAACATGTCCGCGGGATTTTCCCTGCAGCAAGTGCAGGCCGAAAGCCAACGGCAACCAGCCCTCCCCGGCTGGTTGCTGTTGTCCCCGCTGTTGTTGTGGCTCCTCCTGTTTGTCATCGCCCCCGCGGCCATCCTCCTGGTCTACAGTTTCTGTCGGCGCGACGCCCTCGGCCAGGTGGTCTATGACTTCAACCTCGAGAACTACAAAAGGGTCTTCGACCCGATCTACCTCCGGATCCTCTGGCGGTCCCTGTTTTTTGCCGGCCTGTCGACCTTGTTCTGTCTGGTGATCGGATATCCCGTGGCCTATTTCATCGGCAAGGCGGCCGAGAACATGCGCAATCTGCTGCTCGTTCTGGTCATGATCCCGTTTTGGACCAGCTTCCTCATCCGCACCTATGCATGGATCACCATCCTCAAATCCGAGGGTCTCCTCAACAGCCTCATGCTCTCGACCGGCCTGGTCAGCCTGCCCATCGAGATCATGTACACGCCGGCGGCGGTCATCATCGGTTTGGTTTACGCCTACCTGCCCTTCATGATCCTGCCGATCTACGGCAGCGTCGAGAAACTCGACAATGCCCTGGTAGAGGCGGCCATGGACCTCGGCGCGGGCCCGCTGCGGGCCTTTTCCACCGTCATCCTCCCCCTGACCTGGCCGGGCATGGTCGCCGGGGCCCTTCTGGTCTTCGTCCCCGCACTCGGAATGTTTGCCATCACCGACCTCATGGGGGGCGCCCGCGTCCCGATGGTCGGCAATGTCATCCAGAATCAATTCCTCCAGGCAAGGGACTGGCCCTTCGGCTCCGCCCTCGGGGTCACCCTCATGACCCTCTTCATACTGGTTTTCTGGCTTTGCTCGCGCAAACTCAAGCCGCTTTCCTGACATGCAACCGAACAGCATTCCCCCCGCAGACCCGGTCATGACGACAACCCCAATGGTTGAACTCCGCGGGATCACCAAGAATTTCGGCCCCGTCACCGCCGTTGATGGCGTCGACCTCCGGATCCAGCCGGGCGAGTTCATGACTTTCCTCGGCCCGTCCGGCTGCGGGAAAACCACCCTCCTCCGGATGATCTCCGGCTTCGAATCCCCCACCGCGGGCAGCCTCCATCTGGACGGCACGGATGTCACCCACACGCCTCCCTATCGCCGTAATGTGAATCAAGTATTCCAAAGCTACGCCCTCTTCCCCCACAAGACTGTCCGGGAGAACGTCGAATTCGGGCTGAAGATGCAGAACGTCCCCAGGCCGGAGATGAACAGCCGTGTCGATGAAGTCATGGAACTGGTCTCCCTCCAGGACATGGGACCGCGCAAACCGAACCAGCTGTCCGGCGGCCAGCGCCAGCGGGTGGCCCTGGCCCGGGCGATCGTCTGCCGCCCCAAGGTGCTGCTGCTGGATGAACCGCTCTCCGCGCTCGATACCAAACTGCGGCACGCCATGCAGGTCGAACTCAAGCGCCTGCAGCACAAAATCGGGATCACTTTCATCTTCGTCACCCACGACCAGGAAGAAGCCCTGACCATGTCGGACCGGATCGCGGTCATCAACCAGGGAAAAATCGAACAGCTGGGCACGGTGGATGAAATCTACCACCACCCACGCACCTCGTTCGTGGCCCACTTCATCGGCCAGGCCAATATTGTCGAAACCCAGGTGATCGCCCGTGATGAAAAATACGCCCGGGTCAGCCTCGACGGCATTGTCGAACTCACCATCAACGCGGAAAATCTCGCCCCCGAGGCCAATACCGCCGTCATTTCGATCCGCCCCGAACGCCTCAATCTCGAACCCAGGGCCATCGAAACGCCCAACCTGTTCCCCGTGGTCATCGAGGATGAATTGTTCAAGGGCGCGACTGACCAGTTGGTGGTCATCACGGAAGCCGGATTCAAACTCACGGTGATCCAGGGCAATGAAAGCTGCCAGGACATCACCTACCACCCGCAGGACAGGGTTTTCTGCCACGTCCATCCGGACGACATCGTGGTCCTTCAGGGGAATTAAGATCTTCCCGGGTTCTTGTGGCCACGAACGTGAGTTCGTGGATTTTCCAAGCCTTCCACGAACTCACGTTCGTGGCTACAAGCTCTCCCCCATTCCGGAATTGCCCTAAAACAGCTTTTCCAAAAGCTTGGCCGAGCAAAGCACACCGGGAATTCCCGCCCCGGGATGGGTGCCGGCGCCGGCAAAGTAAAGCCCCTCAACGTCCTCCGACTTGTTGTGCGGCCGGAACCAGGCGCTCTGCAGGAGGGTCGGCTCAAATTGGAACCCGGCCCCCAGGTAGGAATCAAATCGACGCTCGAAATCCGCCGGCGTCATGAGGGACCGGACCACCACATGCGAGCGGAGACCGGGGCATACCTTCTCGAGGATTTTGAAAATCCCCTCGGCAAAGGCCTCCTTCTCTTTCTCCCAGTCGATCTCCGCCTCCAGATGCGGAACCGGGGCCAGCACATAGAATGCGTCATGCCCGGGCGGCGCGACTGTTTCGTCGGACCGTGACGGCGCATGCAGGTAGAGCGAGGGATCGGGCGGCAGGACTTTCCGGTCGAAAATGTCCGTGATCAGGCGGCGGTATTCTTCCGAGAGAAAAATGGAATGGTGTGCCAGATCCGGATACTTCCGGTTGGTGCCGAAGGTCATGAGAAACAGACCCATGCTGTAATCCATGCGCTCCACCTTGCGGTCGGTCCATTTCCGCCGGGCGGAAGGGTCGATGAGTTTGCGGTAGGTGTTGGCGACGTCCGCATTGCTGATGACCCGTGTGGCCGGGAAGAAATCCCCACGGACGCTGTCCACCCCCGTGACGGAGCCGTTCTCCACCCGTATGCGGGTGGCGGCACTGTCCAGCCGCAGGTCTCCCCCCATGGATTGGTAAAGTCCGGCCAGGGCGGAAACAAGACGGTTCGTCCCGCCCTGTACGTAATGCATCCCCCATTCCCGTTCCAGATGGTGGATCATGCTGTAGATGGCGGAAACCCTGAAGGGATTTCCCCCGATGAGCAGGGGATTGAAACTGAAGACCTGCCGCAGAAGCGGATGTTTGAAATGGCTGGAGACCAGGGCATAGACCGACCGGTCGGCCCGCAACCGCGCCAGATCCGGGGCGACCTTGAGCATGTCGGTGAAATGGAAAAAGGGCTGGTCCGCCAGTTGCAGGAACGCGCGGTCGCAGAATTCCCGCGCCTTGCGGGCAAAGGAGGGATAACGCGCCGCATCTTCCACGGAAAAACGGCGGATTTCCCGCATCACCTCCTCTTCGGATCCCCCGTAGTCAAAGGTCGATCCGTCATGCAGGTAAATCCGGTAAAAGGGCTTGCAGGGCGTCATCGTGATTTCATCGGCCATGCGGCGCCCCGCCAGGGTGAACAATTCCTCCAGCAGGAACGGGGCGGTGATGACCGTGGGCCCGATATCGAAGGTGAACCCGCCATCGCGCAGTACCGAGGCCCTTCCCCCGGGCTGGTCGTTGCGTTCCAAAAGGACGGTGCGGTACCCCTTGGCCTGCAACCGTATGCCGGCCGCCAGGCCGCCCAACCCGCTCCCAATAATCACCACCCGTTTTTCCGGCATACGTCTATAAATCGTATCGGCCACCCTCTCATGCGGTCAACCCGGGACATGGGTTATTTTCAGTGGGCGAACCGGTTGGCGGGAAAGCCTCATGCCTTTACATTTCAGCCAGAAAAGGAGACCTTATCCCTTCCCCCTTTGCCATGCCACGCACCGATCCCCTCCAAAACCTGCGTACCTTCCTCTCCGGGCTGGATGCGAAAGTCCGCCAAAGGGGCGACACCTATGCCCGGCAGGGGCGCGTGCACCGGTTGAAGGTCAGCCCCGACGGAACCACCATCAGCGCGTCCATCCACGGCACCCACATCTACAACACCTCCCTCATTTCTCACGAGGACGGCTGGTCATCCGGATGTGATTGCCCGGTTGGTGCAGATTGCAAACACGCCGCCGCCCTTGCGATCAAGGTAATGGGTGAAAAACTGCTCGATGACCTCTTGCCCAACCCCGCATCCAAGGGTGGGAAGGACGACGAAATCCAGCCGCAGATCTTCCCCGGTGGAATTCCCGCGACCTTGTTGCCCTGGGAGAAAAAACGCGCCAAGGCCCTCGAGGCGGCCTATGCGAACTATCTCAAAAACCCGGACGCCATCGACACTCCCACGCTGGAAACCCTTTTCGGCCATTGGCCCGGCCTGGACAATGAAGAAGGATTCCATGATATATTCCCGGACAACCGGCTGTCACCCGGGCAGTTCTGGCACTTCCTCCTGGCCTTTGCCCAGGACCGTGGGGTGGAACGGATTCCGGATTTCGGCCCCCTCAACGACCTGACACCGACACTCCCGCTCATCCACGCCAAACGGAAAGAAGCGCACGTGGCGCACTGGCACCGGGTGTTCCAGGGGATCAAATCCAACCCCGCCCCCATTCCCGCGGTGCCGGCGCGATTCCGTCTTCGTTTGCTTTCGGATGAGGGGCGCATCCACCCCGAAGTCTACCATGACAAGAAGGGCCGGTATGTGAAGCTGGCCGACACCCGCGTGAATCAACTGGCGGGCGACCTGAAACACACCATTCCGATGCGTCCGATTGACGCCCTCATCCTCCGCTATCTGGACATGCAGTCCGGCAGTCCGCCTTCTTCCAGCATCCGCAGCTCGATGAATCCGGACCAGGCCGCCGTGCTGGCCCACATTCTCCGATTTCCCACGGACCCGGACCCGGCGGTCATCAACGGCAATGAGGCCCCCCTGCGCTTTTCCGACACCCCCCTCATTTGGCAGTGGTCAAAACAGGAGGATGCCACGGCGTCATCCAGCCACACCCTGGGATTGGTCCGGCCCGACGGCACACCCATCACCGGAAAAACCACCATCATTCCCAGCCACCCTCCATTGTGCATCAGCGGCATCGAAATCCATCCGTGCCCGCCATTCTTCTCTTTCACCAACCCGGTCCAACTCCCCCTCTCCATCCCGGAAGAAGCACTGGTCAGCAACGAGGGCATCGAGGCGGTACTGGAGCATGGATGCGGCATGCCCCCCGCGGTCTCCCACCGTGTCCGGACACTCCAGCCATCCCTGGCCGTCCAACTGCGGTTGATCCGCCGGCACGGACAGGAATACCTCCACCTGGCCTTTGCCGCAAAAACCAAGGGCGACCCGCAGCCCGTCGTCACCTGGAACCGCCTCACCGGATGGAAAGCCATTCTCCCGCCTTCATCCCGCACCAAAAAAACCCGCCTGATCACCGATCTCCGGCGCCTCAACGAGGGCAGCGAATGGCTCGAATCCTGGGACGATTGGGGCAGCGTCGCCACCCAGGAATGGCAGCGTCCGGTGGGGAAATCGTTCGCCGAGCAATTCATCGCCTGGACCGAGCGCCGGCCCGCCCATGTCATCGTGGATGCCGACACCGAACTCACCTCGCTCCTGGAACCGACCAGCGTGGGCATCTGGAAGGTCACCCTGGAACCCAAGGGCGTCGATTGGTTCGACCTCAGTGTGCGGCTCACGCTTGACGACACCACCCTGACCGCGGAAGAAACCCGGGCCCTGCTCGAGGCCAAAGGGGCCCTCGTCCGCCTGCCGGGCAGGGGTTGGCGCCGTATGTCCATGGATGCGGACCCCGAAATCCTGGCCCATGTGCGGGAAAGCGGCATCGATCCCACCCAGGCTTCCGGAACCCGCCACCGCCTCCATGCGCTGCAGGTCGCGTCCTCTCCCCTCGTGAAATCCGCCCCGGCGGATCTCGCCCGCCGCATCCTCGAACGGGCGGCGGAAATAGAAAACGCGCCCGCGCCCGCGTTGCCCTCTGTCATCGGGGCCACCCTCCGTCCCTATCAAACCGAAGGCTATCACTTTCTCTGCCGCATGTCCCGGGCCGGACTCGGCGGCATCCTCGCGGATGACATGGGCCTCGGCAAAACCGTCCAGGCCCTTTCCTGGCTCGCGTGGCTTCGGGAAACCGAGGGCGCCGGCCGTCCCACCCTGGTCGTCTGTCCGAAATCCGTCATGGACGTCTGGATGGCCGAGGCCGGGCGGTTCTATCCCACTCTACCCCTCGTCCGGGGCGGCCTGCCCGGCACCATCACGGGGCCCGCCCCCCTGGTCGTCCTCAACTACGCCCAGCTCCGGAACCTGCGTTCCAAACTGGAACCCCTCCAATGGCAGGCCGTCCTGCTCGACGAGGGCCAATACATCAAAAATCCCGACTCCCAATCCGCCAAGGCCGCATCTTCCCTGAAAACGGCACACCGACTCGTGCTCAGCGGTACACCGATTGAAAACCGCCTGCTCGACCTCTGGAGCCTGATGCACTTCGCCATGCCCGGCGTCCTCGGTACCCGCGCCGGATTCACCCGCCACTACAACGAGAAGAAGAACCCCCAGACCCGGTCGCTTCTCTCCCGCCGGGTCCGCCCTTTCCTCATCCGCCGCACCAAGGGCCAGGTGGCCCGTGACCTGCCCGAGCGCATCGAGGAGGACATCCCCTGCACCCTGGAAGGGGCGCAGCTCGACCTTTACAACGGGCATCTCAAGGAAGCCCGGAGCATCCTGCTGGATCTCAAAACCACGCGCGACCTGGACCGGGCACGATTCAACATCCTCACCAGCCTGTTGCGCCTCCGCCAGGCCTGCTGCCATCCCTCCCTTCTGGCCAAGGGGAAAACATCCAACGCGCCCAGCGCCAAATTGGACGCCCTGCTCGATGTGCTCGATCCCCTTCTCCAGGAAGGACACAAGGTCCTCATCTTCAGCCAATTCGTGGAAATGCTCCACATCCTGCGCCCTTCCCTCATCGGGGGCGGATGGCCCCTTTACTATCTGGATGGCTCCACGGAAAACCGGAAACAGGTCGTCCAGGATTTCCAGGGCCATGAGGGCGCCGCCGCCTTCCTTATCTCCCTGAAAGCGGGCGGGGCCGGCCTCAACCTCACCGCCGCCTCCTATGTCGTGCTCTTCGACCCCTGGTGGAATCCCGCGGTGGAAGCCCAGGCCATCGACCGCACCCACCGCATCGGCCAGGACAAAACCGTCATCGCCTACCGCCTCATCGCCAAGAACACCATCGAGGAAAAGATCCGCCAATTGCAGAAGGCCAAGGCCCGCATGTTCCAGGATGTGCTCGGCGAGGAAAATTTTGCCAAGGCGCTCAGCCTGGATGATTTCCGGTTCTTGCTGGAAGATACGGCCTGAGCGAAGTGCTTCGAACATTTTAGACCGCTGATAAGACGAACGATCCATTCAGTGATCAGCGTTCCAAAGGTGGAGCGGGACCTCCGGGCACGCTGGGTTTTGTCTGGAGAGAGATCAAAGGCAAGCGCGCCCGGAGGTCCCGCTCCACCAAAATACAGCAGATTCCTTCTGCTTAATGCGTAAACGCACTTGGGGCTCAAGGCTTCGCTTTGTACCAGACCGTCATCCGGCTCCGCTTGCCCAGCGACTGCATCTTGAGGCAATCCGGCGAAACCTCCAGGATGCGGTAGCTCATCATCCCTTCTTTGGGGATTCTGGCCCCGATTTCATCCAAGCCCGCGCTGTCGCGCAATGCCGCGATTTTCACAAAAAGAAGATTTCCCAGGACCTTCCACTCCATGGGGGAATCGAGGCGGCGGGACATGGGCAGGTCGCCCGGCCTTCCCGGCCTCCCCATGATCGAATGGGACCACATCCCGGTACCGTCACGCTTGAATTGCCAGCCAGTCGAGTGGAAGTCCTGACCGATGGTGTATTTCTCCAGCCACTTCTCCCCTCCATCACGGCCATGGTCACCACCACGGGCCTGGACGGTGCCGCACAAAGCCACCCCGGGCACAGCACGGCAAAGACAAAGCACAGGATCGCCCGGGGTTCCACGTCCTGATTTTACCGTCCGGGCGCCGGCCGGGAAATCAAAATAAAAAAGGCGGCCCGGTTAAGGGCCGCCTTTTCAATGTGCAGTGGGGACTGCGGACTAAATCAATAGTCCATTCCGCCCATACCGCCGTGTCCGCCGCCAGGGGCCGCCGGAGCTTCTTTCTCCGGGACTTCCGTGACAATGGCTTCGGTGGTCAGGAGCAGACCGGCAATCGAGGCCGCGTTCTGCAGCGCGCTGCGGGTGACCTTCGTCGGGTCAACCACACCGGCCTTGACGAGGTCTTCGTATTCCTCGGTCGCGACGTTGTAGCCTTCGTTGCCCTTGCGCTTCTTGACTTCCGCGACAACGATCGAACCTTCGACCCCGGCGTTTTCGGCCAGCGTGCGGAGGGGTTCTTCGATCGCCCGGCGGATGATGTCAACCCCGATGGACTGGTCGCCTTCGAGTTTGATGTCATCAAGCACCTTCTGCGCGCGGATGAGGGCGGCGCCGCCACCGGCGACAATGCCTTCTTCCACGGCCGCACGGGTGGCGTGCAGCGCGTCTTCCACGCGGGCTTTCTTTTCCTTCATTTCGGTTTCGGTCGCGGCACCGACGTTGATGACGGCCACGCCACCGGCGAGTTTCGCCAGGCGTTCCTGGAGTTTTTCGCGGTCGTAGTCCGAGGAGGTTTCCTCGATCTGACGGCGGATCTGGCCGACCCGGCCCTGGATGTCGCTGTTCTTTCCGCCACCTTCGATGATGGTGGTGTTTTCCTTGTCAATCACGAGGCGCTTGGCCTTGCCGAGATCTTCCAGGCCGACGTTCTCGAGCTTGATGCCGAGGTCTTCCGTGAGGCACTTGCCACCGGTGAGGATGGCAATGTCTTCCATCATGGCCTTGCGGCGGTCGCCGAAGCCGGGGGCCTTGACGGCGCAGACCTGCAGGGTGCCGCGGAGCTTGTTCACCACGAGGGTGGCCAGGGCTTCGCCTTCGACTTCTTCGGCGATGATCAGGAGGGGTTTGCCGCTCTTGGCAACCTTCTCGAGCAACGGAAGGAGGTCCTTCATGCTGCTGATCTTCTTCTCGTGGATGAGCAGGTAGGCGCTCTCGAGGACCGCTTCCTGTTCTTCCGCGTTGGTGACGAAGTAGGGCGAGAGATAGCCCTTGTCGAACTGCATGCCTTCGACCACTTCGAGGGTGGTTTCGATGGACTTGGCTTCTTCGACCGTCACGGTGCCGTCTTTGCCGACCTTGTCCAGCGCGTCGGCGATGATTTCACCGATCATGTTGTCCCAGTTGGCGGAAACGGTCGCGACCTGGCGGATTTCTTCCTTGTCCTTGACCTTTTTCGAGATGCGCTGGAGTTCGGCGACGATGGCTTCCACAGCCTTGTCGATGCCGCGCTTCAGTTCCGTCGGGTTGGCCCCGGCGGTGACGTTCTTCAGGCCGGCCTTGTAGATGGCTTCGGCGAGAACGGTGGCGGTGGTGGTGCCATCGCCCGCGATGTCGCTGGTCTTGCTGGCCACTTCACGAACGAGCTGGGCGCCGATGTTTTCATAGCGCTCTTCGAGTTCGATTTCCTTGGCCACGGTCACACCGTCTTTGGTGATGGTCGGGGAGCCGAATTTCTTGTCGAGGACGACATTGCGACCGGAGGGTCCCATGGTCGCCTTGACGGCGCGGGCGAGTTTCTCGATGCCGCGGAGCAGGGACTGCCGGGCGGTTTCATCGAATTGGATTTGTTTTGCTGCCATATATTTGGAATGTGTCTTTGTTTTTCGGAGTTGGGTTTGAATGATTCCCGGTGTTATTCGATCACGCCGAGGATGTCATCCTCACGGAGGACCAGATATTTGTCCCCGTCGACGGTGATTTCGGTTCCACCGTATTTGCTGTAAAGCACACGGTCGCCCTTTTTCACTTCGAACGGAATCAGCTTGCCGGCGTCATCGCGCTTGCCGCTGCCGAGGGCAATGATCTTGCCTTCCTGGGGTTTTTCCTTGGCGGTGTCGGGGATGATGATCCCGCCTTTTTTGGTTTCTTGCTCTTCGATCGTGGAAACCAGTACGCGGTCTCCTGTCGGTTTGAACTTCACGTCTGCCATGTCGTTACTCCTGTGGTTGGTTGTTTCAGTGAGGACTTCATGCCCCGCCGGAAACAGCCGGCGGGACGCTGAAATGCTTCAAAAATTGACTGGTCTTACTTCTTCTCGCCCTTGTCCTTGTCGATGACCTCGAAGTCGGCGTCGACGACATCATCGTCCTTCTTTGCCGATGAGGTGCCTTCGTCCCCGGAAGCGGGTTCCCCGGTGGGGGCCGCGCCCGCGGTTTGGGACGCCTTCTGGTAAAGCTCGGTGGAAATCTCCTGGAGCTTGGCGTTGAGGGCGTCGGTGGCGGACTTCATGGCGTCGCTGTCGTCGCCCTTGACCGTTTCCTTGGCCTTGTCGATCAACTCCTGGAGTTCTTTCTTCTTGGACTCTTCGATCTTGTCGCCCTGATCCTTGATCAGCTTCTCGGCCGCAAAAGCGATGTTGTCGCAGGCGTTGCGGATCTCGACTTTTTCCTTGGCCTTCTTGTCCTCGTCGGCGTGGGCCTCGGCGTCCTTGACCATCTTGTCGATTTCGCCCTTGTCCAGGTTGCTGGAGCCGGTGATGGAGATTTTCTGTTCCTTCCCGGTGCCCAGGTCCTTGGCGTGGACGTTGAGGATGCCGTTGGCATCGATGTCAAAGGTCACTTCGATCTGGGGCACGCCGCGGGGGGCCGGAAGGATTCCATCAAGGTGGAATTTGCCCAGGGACTTGTTGTCCTTGGCCAGGGGACGTTCGCCCTGGAGAATGTGGATGTCCACTCCGGGCTGGTTGTCCGAGGCGGTGCTGTATGTCTGCGACTTCTTGGTCGGGATCGTCGTGTTGCGCGGAATCATCGGCGTGGCCTGGCTGCCCATGGTCTCAATGGCCAGGGTCAACGGGGTCACGTCCAGCAGCAGAACATCGGTGACATCGCCCTTGAGAACGCCGCCCTGGATGGCGGCGCCGATGGCGACCACTTCATCCGGATTCACGCCCTTGTGGGGTTCTTTGTTCACCAGCTTGTGGGCGATCTCCACGATCTTCGGCATGCGGGTCATGCCGCCGACGAGCACAAGTTCGTTGACCTCGGAGGCCGTGAGCTTGGCGTCGCGCATGCAGGCTTCGACCGGCTTGATCGAGCGCTGGGCGAGGCTGTCCGTGAGCTGTTCGAGTTTGGCCCGGGTCAGCTTGAGCTGGATGTGCTTCGGCCCGGTGGCGTCGGCCGTGATGAAGGGAAGGTTGATTTCGAATTCCTGGGAGGACGAAAGGGCGATCTTGGCCTTTTCGGATTCTTCCTTGATCCGCTGCATCGCGTCGGACTGGCCGCGGAGGTCGATGGCATTATCCTTCTTGAATTCGTCCACGATGTAATCGATGACCGCGTTGTCCCAGTCGTCGCCACCCAGGTGGGTGTCGCCGTTGGTCGCCAGCACTTCGAACACGCCGTCTGCGATGGAAAGGATGGAGATGTCAAAGGTTCCGCCGCCAAGGTCATAGACGGCGATCTTTTCGTCCTTGGTCTTCTCGAGGCCGTAGGCCAGGGAAGCGGCGGTGGGCTCATTGACGATACGGAGAACTTCCAACCCGGCGATCCGGCCCGCGTCCTTGGTGGCCTGGCGCTGGCTGTCGTTGAAATAGGCCGGAACGGTGATGACCGCCTGGGAGATTTTTTCGCCGAGCTTGGATTCGGCGTCGGCTTTCAATTTGGCCAGGATGAACGAAGAAATTTCCTCGGGGGTGAAGACTTTCTTTTCGCCCTTGACCTCGACTTCGACGCAGGCGGTGCCGTTTTTTCCTTCGACCACTTTGTAGGGAAGGCGCTTGATTTCCTCCTGCACCTCGGAAAATTTGCGGCCGATCAGGCGCTTGACCGAGAAGACGGTATTTTTCGAGTTGGTGACAGCCTGCCGCTTCGCGGCCTGGCCGACGACGCGTTCACCGCTCTTGGTGAAGGCGACAATGGAAGGGGTCGTACGGGCTCCTTCAGCGTTTTCCAGCACCACGGATTTGCCAGCTTCCATGATGGCCATACACGAATTGGTCGTGCCCAAATCAATTCCTAAAACTCGGCTCATATATAGTTCTCCTTGTTGTATCTCCGCAGGGTTACCCATCTGTAGATGCAATCCGGGTGCCAAGGCGCCAAGAATCAACACCTTTGATAATCAAGAAGTTACAAAAGACCCCACCATGGCATTGGGTCATTTTGACGCACCCCTTGTGCCAAATGGGACAATTCGTGTCCAGTGGCACAAATCAATAATCCGCCCCAGTGCCCTTTAACGAGCGTCAATTCTTGGCGACCGGACTCCCAACCTCCACGGGGGCCTTGTCTTTTTCCGTCAAGGCAATGAGGCTGGTGCCGCCGCGCTTGCACTCGATGTTAGAAGGGGTCCGGTCGTCCTTGGAGCGGCGCCAGGTCCAGGTGTCTTCGAAGGCCGCGGAACGGACGGTCAGGGTGACGGTGTCGCCGTTCGCTTTCATCGTCAGACCGGCTTTTTTATTCCAGGCATCAATGAGACAGGCAAAGCGGATCGCGTCGGTTTTCGCGGAGAACTGGAACTGTTCCACGCGGGTACTGTCAAAACGTCCCGCGAGGAACAGGTAATCCGTGGCGCCGCTGAACGGCTTGTCCCCCAGTATTTGGAAATCCACCCGTTTGCCCGTGTTGCCGATGATGTGGCATCGGCCTTCCGCGGGGTTGTCGAAAAAGGCTTTTTCCACCGTGCCAAGCCAGGTGATGTTGCGGGGACCGTCGGCGACAACATCATCCAGCACCAGAATGTATTCCCCGGGCATCCAAATGGTGGTACGGCGGAATTTTTTCAGGACGGTGGGGGTGATGATTTTGGCCGGCGGGGGAGTTTTGGCCTCGGACATCTTGGTCTCTTTGGGTGCGGCAGCTTCTGCAGGTTGCCCGGCGGATGGGTCGGCGACGGCATCCTTGTTATCGGGGGTTTCGCCGGATGGCTCCTCTTCCTTGGGGGCCTCGGCAGGGACTGCGGCGGGAACCGGCTCGAGTGAGACCAACTGCCGGTAGGCATTTCCCGCCTCGCCTTCGACAATGATTCTTCCCTGCGCATCCGCTTTCCAGCCCGTCAGGTAGGAAAGCGTGCGCATGTCGAATTTCGGCGCCGGTTGGGTGTATCCGGAACCCTCCATCAACTGGCCCTTGCCGTCGACGATGATGGTGCTGATGGTGTTGGTCATCTTTTTCGTCGAGTAGGTGCCGGGGTGGAAGATGAGGGAATCGCCGGCGGCCATGGCGATGGAATTGGCATCCGGATCGTCGTGGGCGATGTTGACGTAGCTGGGATCGCCCTCCGCATTGGGATTGCTGTGGCGGAACTCGTTCATCTTGTAGCCACCGTAGGGTCCGCATTTGAAAGTCCATACGACCGCGTCCGGACTGTCCCACGAATCCCGCATGGAAGCGGCACCCATGTCGGAGAAGAGATGGTAAAGGGGCACGGCTTTGTAATCGCCCTCGCCGACGGTCGGATCATAGGCGAGCAAAAAGGTCCAGGGATAGGGGGCGGCTTTTCCGAACCGGTTGGTCGTCTGGAACAGGTTCTTGAATTGGTACATGAGCATCGCCTGGATGTTTTTGTCCCGGCTCACCCGCGGACTGATGAAGAAAGGAGGGTTGTCGTATCCGTAATTTATGCGGCCGCTGGAAGCATCGCCAAAGGTGAGACTGCTCTGGGACGCCGGGATCCAATAGTACACCTGCTGCTCCCAGGAATGCCGGAATCCCGGGACCTTCAGGTACTGGGTTCCGAGTACGCGGTCGCACATCATGGAAGGCTCCAGCAGGGAACGGAAACCGAACCGCTGGTAGCCGGAGCCTTCATGGCAGTCCCCTTCCGGCGGAAACCATTGGGTGAGGAAGTCCATCTGCTCCTTGCTAAACTGCAGCAGGAAACCGGTTTCAAGGCCTTTTTCATCGGCGATGGCCAGCATGGAGGAAACCAGGCCGCGGGTGCGGTACCATCGGTGGTTGTTGAAGGGATCGTTCTGCCAATAGCGGATGCCGCCGATGAGTTTTCTCTCGAATCCGAGGTAATAAAGCCGGCGGGCATGGGTGAGAATTTTCTCGGCCAGCTTGGCGCGCAGTTCGGGGTCGAGGTCGTTGTAAACGGTGTCGAACAGGACCGCTGTCATGTACATATTGCAGGCCGCGCCCATGCTGGAGTCGAGTTCCCCCACAGTGGCCCAGTGGGGGGCGTCGAGCATGGCTTTGAGGAGATCGATGATGCCCTGTTTGACCGTCTGATCCCCTGTCAGGGCGTAAACGTAGGCGGCGGACGCCAGCCGTCCGTTGGCACTGGCAAGGGCCGGTGTGTCGCCGGAAACAATGGACTGGGCGGAAGCTGCCGGGTTTTTCATGTTTCCAATGTTCGACACCGTGTCGTCCAAGATTTTTTTCAGGAAAGGATCGGCGGCGATCCGCTTCTTCATTTCATCGATTTCAGCCGCGGTAAAGAGGAGGCGGGGGTGTTTGCCTTTTACCGAATCCAACAACTGCGGCGGGTTGGTGGCAGGCGGATCGGTCGGGGGAATCAGGGCCAGATTTTTCTCGATTTGGCCTTCTCCCATCGGGCCGGTGTTTTTTTTCTTCGGTGCGGCCATGCCAGGCAGGATCGCCAGCAGGGAGAGGAGAAGAACCAGGAAATATTTCAGTGTATTCATGGGAGAAGGGCCGTTCAGTGATTGGCGTTGGAAAGGGAGATTTTGTCGATGACGAAGCGGTAATTGCGCTCGGTGCCGGCTTTGGTGGCACCCGCCCTGATGCCAATAGCGTGCACGTCGCCGGCCGCCTCGGGATGCCAGAAAAACATGATGGGGATGGGGATTTTCAGGGTTTCCGTTTTCTCGGGCAGCTTCAGATTTTCCGAGCCCATGGCGGGATTGGCCTGTGCCATGACCTCGCCTTTGTCATTGAGCAGGGCGAATCCAAATCCGGGAAAGGTATCGTTCCGCTGTTCGTTGACATCGCCCTTTTTGCCCTTGGTTTGGCTGGATCCCTCGATCCGGCAGACCACAACCAGATAGTCATAATCTGTCGAGTGGAAGCTTTTCGGCAGCCCGTTCCCCTCCTTCCATCGGATGGCCGCCGAGCAAATGGAACTGCCAACGAGCTTGCATTCCAGCGAACCGTCCTTGCCGAGGGTGAACGCGCATTCCTCGCTGTTGGTGAAGGAGAGGTGGGCTGACGGCTTCCCTTTCTCGAAAATCACGATTTTGTCCTCCAACGGCTTCTCGGAATGAATGTCCTTGGTCACCGTGAAGGCCTGTGCCGGGAGTGCCGGGATCAGCAGGAGCAGAGCCAGCAAACACCCCGGCAGATTGGGGATACCGTGGAAGGCAGGATCGGAGTGGTTCATAGTTGAGTGCGGTACCTGGTTGGTGACAAACGATAGAGAATAGTTGATGCGACATCCCCGGGGTCCGAAAG
>Ga0209066_10002057_pt1 | contig 25317 bp, 31 predicted proteins | sample All_14_2_FD_187198 | JGI IMG/M metagenome (GOLD analysis project Ga0209066, IMG submission 187198) | Freshwater microbial communities in response to fracking from Pennsylvania, USA - Allegheny Zone_MetaG_DW_15 (SPAdes) (version 2) ... | reverse complement strand
CGCCAAAGATTGGGAAAGGTCCATCGCCTCCTCCACGGCATGGGCACTGATCGCTTCAATCCGCATGCTCACACGCAGAACCGCAAGATATTGCTGGAATTGAGAAACTTCTGAATCAGGGTCTTAGATGATCGATCGCTTGAGCGCGATATACTCAACAGCAATTCAGATTTCAGGGAGCTCGATGTGAAAGGCGAGCTATGCCTTCCGGGCCTCGAGGAATAGCTGCCTCGAATTCGAGCAGTTGGTGTTAATGTCCGCAACCCACCCACTTTCTGCCTTCTCAGTTCTCCCCACCACATCCCAAAACCTGCCGTGACCCCGGGCTTGACCCGGGGTCACGCTGCCTTTGCACAGCGAAGCGGCTTGATCGAGTGGCGCATGAGAAAGCGGGCCCCCGGGTCAAGCCCGGGGTGACGAGGGTTGAAGGCTTAGCGCCGAAGCGCCACCCCTCACCCCTTCCTGAACGGCGTCCGCGTGCCCAGCACAAGTTGGTCCTGCGCAATCCCCGCCCGTTCGCGCTCCAGAAAATCGGCCACGGCGCGGCGGAAGTTGGGGTCGGCGATGTAGTGGGCCGAGAGGGTCTGGACGGGTTCGTAGCCGCGCGCCAGTTTGTGGCCGCCTTGGGCACCTGCCTCGACGCGTGAAAGGCCCAGTGCGATGGCGGCGTCTATCGCTTGATAATAGCACAGTTCGAAGTGGAGGAAGGGCTTCTCCACCAGCGCGCCCCAGTAGCGGCCATAGAGCGCGTCCTTGCCAATGAAGTTGATCGCGCCCGCCACCGGTTCATCATCGAGGAAGGCCATGACCAGCAGCACCTTGTCGGCCATGCGCTGCCCGATCAGGTCGAACGCCTCGCGCGTCAGATAGGGGCGGCCCCATTTGCGCATGCCGGTGTCCTGATAGAACAGCCAGAAGGCGTCCCAGTGTTCGGGGCGGATCATTTCGCCGGTCAACTGGCGGATTTCGATGCCGTCCTGCGCCTTTGCGCGTTCCTTGCGCAGGTTCTTGCGCTTGTCAGAAGACAGTTGGCCAAGGAAATCGGCAAAGCTTTCGTAGCCGCGATTTTCCCAATGGAACTGGATGTCGCTGCGGGGAAGCCAGCCTGCGGCTTCGAACAGCGGCATCTGTTCGGGCGTGATGAAGGTGGCGTGGGCCGAGGACAAGCCGTTGGTATCGCACAGTTGCTCCGCTGCGCGCAGCAGCGGGGTGGCGAGGTCCGGGCGGCCTCCCAGCAGCAGGCGCGGGCCGGTGGCGGGGGTAAAGGGCGCGGCGATCTGCAGCTTGGGGTAATAGTCCCCGCCCGCGCGGTGCCATGCGTCGGCCCACGCATGGTCGAACACATATTCGCCCTGGCTGTGTGTTTTCAGGTAAGCGGGCATCGCGGCGGCGGGGCGGCCCCCTTCCCCCTCGATTACGATGGGCAGCGGCGACCAGCCGGAGCGGCCGCCGACCGAGCCGGAATCCTCGAGCAGTTTCAGGAAAGCGTGCGAAACGAAGGGGTTGCCATCGCCTGCCAGCCGGTCCCAATCTTCGGCAGCGATCTCCGAGACAGCTTTGTGGATGCGCGCGGTGTAAGTCACGATGGGGTCATGCCCCAGCGCCGGCGCCTTCGGCAATAGGTCCATCGGCACAGTCCGCAGCCCGCGCGGCATGATCGGCAGTGCGGACTGTCCATGTCAGCACGGGGAACCCGCGCTTGCGCTGGGCGGCCACGAACTTGCTCGGCAAATCGCGCACGTCCCATGCCAGGAACAGCGGGCGCGCCTGCCAGAAGGCAAAGTGCAGTTTGAGCGTAGCGGGCAGCGTGCGGCTGCCGTTTTCCGTCACTACAAGTCCGTGGGCGATGTGCGGTGAATGGCGCGCGAACCAGCGGCTGACGCGCGGGTCGAAGCTCATCACCGCCACTTCTCCGCGATAGCCTTCGAGCGCGCGGCGCACGGCAAGGCACAGCGGGGCGGCGCGGATTTCTTTCTTGGATTTCAGTTCGATCAGCACCGGCACTTTGCCTGCCACCTGATCGAGGAACGCGCGCAAGGTGGGGATGCAATCGGTGCCGCCGGTCAGCGGGATCTTGGCCAGATCATCGGCGCGGCGGTCTATCACCGCGCCCGTTTCGGCAGTCAGGCGGTCAAGCTCCCAATCGTGGAACACCACCGCATGGCCATCGACCGTGCGCTGCACATCGCATTCGATGCCCAAGCCGCGCTCTATCGCGAGCGCGAAGGCCTTGGGCGAATTTTCGGGCACGCCGGGTCCGTGCAGCCCGCGATGGGCATAGCTGCGCCCCTTGAGCCAGCCGACCCGCGCCGCCTTGGGAGCGGCGACGAGGAAGCGGTCAAGCTGGGCGAACAGCAAGGACAGCATCGACTTCCACCGCAGCGCCAAGCGGCAGCACCGGCACGCCAACCGCGCTGCGTGCATGCTTTCCAGCATCGCCAAAGGCGGCAACCATCAATTCGGACGCGCCATTGGCGACCTTTGGCTGATCGGTGAAGGTGCCGGTCGAGGAGATGAACGCGCCCAGCTTCACCACGCGCTCCACCCGGTCGAGCGAGCCGAGCGCGGCCTTGACTTGCGCCAGGATCATCAGCGCACAGGCCTGCGCGGCAGCGGTGCCCTGCTCCAGCGAAACGTCCTCGCCCAGACGGCCCGTCACCAGCTTGCCATCGATGAAGGGCAACTGGCCCGAGACGTGGAGCAGTCCGTTCGCCTCGACCGTGGGCACATAGGCGGCCACTGGCGCGGCGGCCTGTGGCAGGGTGTGGCCGAGGTCTGCCAGACGTGCTTCAACCGTACTCGTCACGCATCTTCTCCATGAATTTGTTCGAGAATCCAGGGCAGCGCCGCTTCCCAATCATCGATCCGGGCGTGCGCATGGCCCGCCTGATGCGCGCAATCGATGTGCGGGGCAAGCAGCGGTTCGCCGCACAGGTGCAGGCGGATCACGTCGGGCGTCAGTTGCGAGACCGAATCATGGTGCTGCGGCAGATCGTCGATGAACAGCGCGCGGCTGGGGTTGTATTCATCGAGAATCGCCTTGAGCGCCGGGCCTTTCGGCCCCTGATTGGTAAAGACGCGGGCATTGATGCCGACATCGGCCAGTTGCTTTGCGCGGGTTTCACGGCGGTGATCGTTGAGGTTGGTAAGGATAACCACATCGGCGTCCTGCGCCACCGCATTGATCCCCGCCACTGCGCCCACGATGGCCTGCTGGCGATACATCTCGGTATCGAAGAACTTGTTGAGCAGGCTCCAGATCTGTTCCGGCGGCACGATGCTGCCATCTTTGGCAAAGCGCATGGCCTTGGAAAAATCGGCGCTGTCCATCTTGAAGGAGATGCCCTCCTTCTCACCCAGCCAGTCACGGAAGGGGGCGACCATGTGCAGCAGCACCTCGTCACAATCGCTGACGATCAGGGGGCGGCTCATGCTAAATCCTTTCGCGCGGCGATGATCGCCTCGGGCGAGATGTCGAGCGCGAAGGACGCGTTGACAAGGTCTGCTTCGTGATTGGCGAGGAAATCGAGAACTGCCCCCAGAATGGCGGGATCTGACAGGCCAGCGCGCAATTCCTCCGGCGTCAGGCCGGTGAGATCGAGGAAGCGTTCGGCGCGGGGGGCGTCAGACAGCACCCAGCCGAGTGCCTGCAGGGCAATGGCAGCCGCATCGGTGGGGGAGGACGGCTCTCGGATGATTGTCAGGGCCTTTCGCGGTGCATAAGGGTCACCTAGGTGCAGTTAGGTGCAGTTCGGGAAACAGGCGTGTCAGTGGCAAAAAGAATTCTGGTTGTCGAGGACAACGACCTCAACCGCAAACTGTTCTGCGACCTTTTGCGCGCCAAGGGATTCGAGGTGGAGCCGGTGGCCGACGGGCGCGTGGCGATCGAACGCACGCGGGTGTTCATGCCGCACCTTGTCATCATGGACATCCAATTGCCCGACATTTCCGGGATGGACCTGATCGAGGCGCTGAAGGCAGACGAGGAACTGAAAGGCATCCCGATCCTTGCCGTCACCGCCTATGCCGGAAAAGGTGATGAAGAGGCGATCCGCGATGCGGGCGCTGAGGGTTATCTGGCCAAGCCCGTGTCGATTGCGCCGTTCATGGTGGCGGTGAACGCGCTGGTTTGAAGCGCTCGCCTGACCTTGGTTGAAGACTGTTCTGCACCGCTGCAACACAAACCTCTTTCGTCACCCTGAACTTGTTTCAGGGTCCATTTCTCACCAAAAACGGCAGCCAGATTGGCGAAATGGATCCTGAAACAAGTTCAGGATGACGACTGTGATAAAGTTAAGCGTCGCGTCGGCACGGCTTTTGATTTCAAGAATAGCGCACCACGTATTCGATCACGAAGGTAATCGCCGTCAGGCACAGGCCGACCATGAAGCTGCGATAGGCGATTGATAGGTAACGGTATTTCTTGCGCTGCAAGACCTGGCCGTTCTGGTAGATGTCGTGCAGCATCGTGCGGAAGATGGCCTCATCCGTGCGCAGATCGTCGAGGATTGAGAGCGTCCATTCCTCTTCGTCCATGTGCGTGAAGAAACCGAAGAACAGCTTGTTGGACTTGCCGTCGTTCAACTTTGCCGCATTCGGCCCGCTGATCGAGGGAAGTACGGTGAACACCGCACACATCGCTGAAACAAAAGCGAAAAGGGCCAGAACCCCGAGCGACCAAGGCATCGCGCCGTTCTTTGCCTGCCCGACCGAAATGGTGAACACCACAAACGTTGCGCCCATCAGGATCGAGGCTTTGGCATCCGCCATCTGGCTGAGCGACAGGTTGATCTGCTGGCTGGTGCGGACGAGGTGGATCGCCTGATTGGAATAGACGGCAGGAGATGGCACCGGGGGCGACGCCTTCGGCGGTTCAGGCTGCGTTACAGTCTCTGCCATGATTCCCCCACAGGCGCATTTGCCGCATCTTTCGCGGATAACGCGGATGACACAAGGGGCGAACGCTTGACAAGCGGCGGCAATGGCCGCTTTTCGGCCTCAATCGTCTGGCAGGGGCCTTTTCCTGCCCATTGGAGAAGAATTGATGGATCGCGCCGCTACCGCTGAAAAGATCGCCGAACTGATCGGCCCTTTCAACAAGAAGGGCATCGAGGTTACCGAGGCGACGACTTTTGCCGGTGATCTTGAATGGGACAGCCTGACCGTGATGGACTTTGTGGCGGCGATTGAGGACGATTTTGACATCATCATCAGCATGAACCAGCAGGCCGAGATCGAGAACTACGGCCAGCTGATCGATGCGGTGACGAAGCTTCAGGGATAACGCGATGACCGATCTTTTCAGCAAGTTCGACCCGCTGATTGAACAGCGCCGCGCACTGCTGGCGGGCGGGGTGGAAGACCCGTTCAATCTGGTGATGGAGCGGGTGATTTCGCCCACTGTGGCGGTGTGCAACGGGCGCGAGACGATCCTGCTGGGCACCTACAACTACATGGGCATGACCTTTGACCCGGACGTGATCGCCGCGGGCAAGGAAGCGCTGGACGATTACGGTTCGGGCACCACCGGCAGCCGCGTGCTGAACGGCACATACGCCGGGCACAAGGCCTGCGAACAGGCGCTGAAGGACTTTTATGGAATGGACCACGCGATGGTCTTTTCCACCGGGTATCAGGCCAACCTTGGCATCATCAGCACGATGGCGGGCAAGGGCGACTACATCGTGCTCGACATCGACAGCCACGCTTCCATCTGGGACGGCTGCAAGCTGGGCGATGCCGAAGTGGTGCCGTTCAAGCACAACGACATCGTGGCGATGGAAAAGCGCCTGAAGCGCATTCCTGAGGGCGCGGGCAAGCTGGTGATCCTTGAAGGCGTCTATTCGATGCTGGGCGATATTGCGCCGCTGAAGGAAATGATTCGCATTGCCAAGGAAAACGGCGCGATGGTGCTGGTGGACGAGGCGCATTCGATGGGCTTCATCGGCCCCAACGGGCGCGGCGTGGCCGAAGATCAGGGCTGCCTTGACGACGTGGACTTCGTGATCGGCACGTTCTCCAAATCAGTCGGCACGGTCGGCGGTTTCTGCGTGTCCAACCATCCGAAGTTCGAAATCCTGCGGCTGGTGTGCCGCCCCTATGTGTTCACCGCTTCGCTGCCGCCGAGCGTGATGCACACGGCGACGACCAGCATCCGCAAGCTGATGCACGGCGCCAACAAGCGTGCGCATCTGTGGGAGAATTCCAAGACGCTGCACCAGGGTCTGCGCGACAAGGGCTTCACACTGGGCACGCCCGAAGCGCAGAGCGCGATCATCGCGGTGATCATGCCCGATCTGGAGCGCGGCGCGGCGATGTGGGAAGCACTGCTGCATGAAGGGCTTTACGTGAATCTTGCCCGCCCACCGGCAACGCCAGCGGGAATGACGCTGCTGCGCTGTTCGCTGTGTGCAGAGCACAGCGCTGAGCAGGTGCAGACAATCATCGGTATGTTCGAACGCGCCGGGAAGGCCGTGGGGATCATCTGATGCGGTTTGCGTTGGCTGGAGTGCTTGCACTGGTGGCGACACCGGTGCTGGCGCAGAATGCCGCGCCTGCGGTGGTGACTCCGCCGGGCGAAGGCATGATGGAAAAGCCCTGCCCTGCTGACCAGCGCGGGCTGAACTTCGCCCATCCTTATGTTCGCCAGTATGACTGGGCGTGGCAGTGCCGCTTTGCCGAGGCCGACAAGCAATTGGCGCAGCGCCCGCGCGTGGTGTTCATCGGCGATTCGATCACCGAAAACTGGGTGGGCCTTGCGCCCGCTCTGTTCGTGAGCGGGGCGGTGGGGCGCGGGATCAGCGGGCAGACCAGCCCTCAGATTCTGGTGCGGTTCTATCAGGACGTGGTGCGGCTGAAACCGAGGGTCGTTCACATCATGGTGGGCACCAACGATCTTGCGGGCAACACCGGGCCAAGCAGCCCGGAGATGTACACCAACCATGTGACCGCGATGGTCGATCTGGCGCAGGCCAATGGCATTGCCGTGGTGATCGGCAGCGTGTTGCCAGCCGCGAAGTTTCCGTGGAAACCGCAGCTGGCCCCGGCCAAGCCGGTGGTGGCACTGAATACTTGGCTGAAGGCTTTCGCCAAGGCGCGCAGCGCGGCGTTTGCCGATTATCACGCGGCGCTGGTGAATGCCGAGGGCGGGATCAATCCTGAACTTGCGCCCGACGGGATTCATCCCAACGCCAAGGGCTATGCCGTGATGGAGCCGATTGCGCGGGCGGCGATTGCCGAGGCGGAGAAGCTGGGCGCGGAGAAGCGCTGAGTTTGCACATCAACGGGTCAGTTGAGCGAAAAGAAGCCTAGGCCCTGGTCAAGCCCGGGCTGACGTTTGTGTTTCCGATACCTCGCGCCATTCGCCTTGTGCAAGGCCTTCCAGCGACCAGTCGCCGATTTGCCAGCGGACGAGGCGCAGGGTGGGGTGGCCGATGGCGGCGGTCATGCGGCGGATCTGGCGGTTGCGGCCTTCGCGGATGGTGAGGCGCAGCCATGTGTCGGGGATCAATTTGCGCACGCGGATGGGCGGGTCGCGGGGCCACAGCTCAGGGTCTTCGATCAGTTCGGCATCGGCTGGGAGTGTGACGCCGTCTTTCAGGCGGACGCCTTTACGCAAGGCAGTGAGAGCGGCTTCATCGGGAATGCCTTCGACCTGCGCGAGATAGGTTTTGGGAAGCTTGAAGCGCGGGTCCGAGATGCGGGCTTGCAGGCGGCCATCGTCGGTGAGGAGGAGCAAGCCTTCGCTGTCGTGGTCCAGACGGCCTGCTGGATAGACACCGGGACGGTCTATAAAGTTCGCCAGCGTGGGGCGCGGGGGGCCAGTGCGTTCGTCGGTGAACTGGCACAGGACGCCGAAGGGTTTGTTGAAAGCGATGAGGGTCATGGGCCTGCTTAGGCGGCTGGACCCTGTGCGGCAATCGCGCGCTGAAAGGCAGGTCGCTGTTTCAGGCGGGCGAAGTAGGCGCGCATGGCGTCGGACACGAATTCTTCGAGGCCAACCGAGAGTGCCAGCACGATCGCGTAACCCACTGAAATGTCGGCCATTGTGAAGCGATTGGCGGCGGCATAGTCTGCACCCAGCAGCGTTTCGGCATTGCGCAGGCGGGAGCCGAACCATTCGGCGTAATCGCGGGCGATTTCGGGGCGACGGTCTTCGGGCCGGGCGAAGACCTGATAGCGTAGGTGGATGGTCTGCGGGAATGTCAGCGTCGCCTCGCCCATCACGAGGAAGTTGAGATAGGCGGCGTAGTCCGGCTCTTCCGGGGCGACGGCGAGATCGGTGGGGCCGTATTTCGTGGCGAGATAATGCGGGATGGCCACACTTTCCGTCATCCGCACGTCGCCATCGAACAGGACCGGAATCGTGCCGAGCGGGTTGAGATCGTACATGCCTTCGTGCCGTTTGCGCGGCGGGAACGGGAGGACTTGGAGTTCGTAGGGCAGGCCCATTTCCTCCAACGCCCACAAGGCGCGGAAGGAGCGGGCGTTGTGGCAATGGTAGAGCGTCAGCATGGGGCCATGCTTTGCGCGGGTGCAGGTGGCGGCACAAGGGGCAGGTTTTGGCCGATTGCTCCGCGCCGGCCACGCTTCGATACAAAAGCGACAAGCCCGGTTCAGACTGCGCGGTGCATAGCGCCGCCGGATCGTTACTGACATCAGGGAGAGTAAGGCATGCGGTGGTTTCGAGCTGCGACGGTTTCGGTACTGGCGTTGGCCGCAGCGCATCCGGTGATGGCGCAGAACGCCCCTGCCTTGCCAACGGGGACTTTGGCTGGTCAGGGCGCGCGACCGGCAGGGCCGCCGATGCAACCGCAAGGCTGGACGATGACGGTAGGCGTCGCGCCGTTGTTCGGGATGGCGTGGCAGGGATCGAAGGATACCGCGCTATCGATTTTCCCAGACTTGCGGGTGAACTACAAAGATACGCTGTTCCTGTCTGTGCCCGATGGGCTGGGGTGGAATGCGGTGAATGCAGACGGCTGGAAGGCGGGGCCGCTGGTGAAGCTGCGGTTTGGTCGTAATGAGAGCAACGGTGGATCGCCGTTCCAGATCACTGGCGGCAGCGATGCGCTGATCGGGATGGGCGACGTTGGCGTGGCGGGCGAGGCGGGCGGCTTTGTGGAAAAGCGCTTTGGTGCAAGGCGGCAGTGGCGTGTGCGGGCCGAAGTGCGGCAGGGGTTTGGCGCGCATCAGGGCGTGGTGGGCGATGTGCAGGCCGCCTATTCCGGGCGCACGGGCAAGGTGCTCTATTCGGTGGGACCGCGCGCGACGTTTGCCAGCGCGGATTATGTGCAGACCTATTTTGGGGTGGATGCAGGGCAGGCGGCACGCACCGGCCTTGCGGTTTCCCGGCCTGACGGCGGGCTGGTGTCCTATGGGCTGGGCGGGAATGTGATCCGTCCGCTGGACCAGCGGCGCGTTGTGACTTTGTTTGCGGGCGTGGACCGGCTTGGCGGGGAGCCTGCCGGTTCAGCGCTGATCCGCGAGCGCGGGCAGCGCACGCAGTTCACGGTCGGGCTGGGGTATGGGTTCCGCTTCGGTCTTTGATCAGGCGGCAGTAATCGCGGCGGCCTGTTCGCACTTGGCCTTGGTTTCTGCCGATTCGCCGCCGCCGAGCATGGTGACGGCAAGGAAACCGCCGACCACCAGAAGCACGAAGCCGATGGTGACGAGGCCCAGGTACTTGTCGATGAAGCGCTTGATCGGGGCGCCGAACAGGCGGAACAGCACGCCCACGATCATGAAGCTGATCGAGCGGGAGACAATGCTCGACAGGATGAACGGGACCAGCGGCATCTGGATGAAGCCGGCGGTGATCGTCAGCAGTTTGAACGGGATGGGCGTAGCGCCCTTGAGCATGATGATCTCTGCCCCGTATTCACGCAGATAGCACGCAGCCTTGGGGAAGCTTTCCGACAGGCCGAGCGCGGCGAGGAGCTGGGTGCCGACCGTGTCGTAGAGGCCATAGCCAATGGCGTAACCAAGCATTCCGCCGATTACCGACGCGATAGTAGCGATGGCGGCGAAGCGGACGGCCTTTTTGGGTGCAGCGAGACACATCAGGCCGAGCAGCGGGTGCGGCGGGACCGGGAAGAAGCTTGCCTCCATGAACGCGAACAGCGCCAGCCACAATTCGGCGTGGGGGTGCGCGGCCTTGGCCATTGTCCAGTCGTAGAGGCGGCGGAGCATCGGATACCCGTTCGTTGTTGCGGTGCGGCATTTAGGGGAGTGGCGCAGTTTCTGCCAGCGGAATTGCCGCGAACCTATTTGGCACTTTTTGGTTGACATCGTCACGCTCATTCGGTACATAACAGGAACATCGCGAAAGACCGAGTCGCTCCGGGGCAAGAGGCCCAAGCAAGGAGCGACGGCCAGCGACACGCCTTTGACCAATTCACCATAAATCTAGGATGGGCACGCATGGCCGGATCGACTCCGTCCAAGTCTGGCGCAAGCCGGACGAGGATTTCTGCTGCGCACAGGACATCGGACAAACCGAACAACCGCCATTGGAGGAAGCACTTTCTGGCCACCTTGGCCGAGACTTCGAACGTGAGCGCCGCAGCGCGCAAGGCCAGGATCGACCCCAGCCATGCCTACAAGGTGAAGCGGACCGAAAACGCGTTTGCAGCGCAGTGGCGCGAGGCGCTGTGCGAGGGGTACGACCTGCTGGAGATGGAAGTGCTCCACCGGTTGCGCTTTGGCGAGCCGAAGGACGGGGACGCCAAGTTCGACAATGCCACGGCCCTGCGGCTGCTTTCGCAGCACCGCGAGACGGTGGCGAAGGAGCGGGCGATCCGCGACAATGCCGATGTGGAAGGGGTGCGCGCCTCGCTTCACAAACGGCTGCTGGACATGCGCGACGAGGTGCTGGCGAGCCGCAAGGCTGCTTCAGGTGACTGACGGCTGGCTGAACTGGCTGGCAGAGGCGAGCGACGAGCAGATTGCTGCGCTGATGAAGCGCATCCCGGAACAGGAGATCGAACAATGGCCCTATGACTGGAAAGTCTGGGGGCGCGCGAGCCAGCAGGCTCCGGCAGGCGACTGGCGCGTGTGGCTGGTCATGGCGGGGCGCGGGTTTGGCAAGACGCGGCTGGGTGCCGAATGGGTGCGCCAGGTGGCGGAGGCCAACCCCGACGCGCGGATCGCGCTGGTGGGGGCATCGCTGCACGAAGCACGCAGCGTGATGGTGGAAGGCGAGAGCGGGCTGCTTTCGATCGGTGCGCCGTGGCAGCGACCAAGTTTTGAAAGTTCGGTGCGCCGAGTGGTTTGGCCCAATGGGGCGCAGGCCTATCTTTATTCCGCAGGCGAGCCGGAGAGTTTGCGCGGGCCGCAGCATAGCCATGCCTGGTGCGACGAGATTGCCAAGTGGGACAATGTTTCGAACCGGGCGATGGCGATGTGGGACAACCTGCTGATGGGGCTGCGTCTCGGTGACGATCCCCGGCTGGTGGCGACAACAACGCCGCGCCCGGTGCCTTTGGTGGCACGCGTTCTGGCGGATGGTGACGACGTTGTGGTGACGCGCGGCAGCACGTTCGACAACGCGCGGAACCTGCCCGCACGGTTCGTTGCAGCAATGCAGCGCAGCTATGGCGGGACGACACTGGGGCGGCAGGAACTGCTGGGCGAGATGATCGAGGATCTGGCGGGGGCTTTGTGGAGCCGCAGCCTGATCGAGAGTGCACGCGAAGAAGCAGCGCCGCCGATGGTGCGCGTGGTGGTGGGAGTCGATCCGCCTGCCAGCGCGCATGGCGATGCTTGCGGCATCATTGTCTGCGGGATCGGAGATGACCGGATTGCGCGGGTGCTGGCGGATTGTTCGGTAGAACAGGCCAGCCCCGAGCGATGGGCCCGCGCCGTTGCAAATGCCGCCCGCGCCTGGTCAGCCGACCGGGTTGTGGCCGAGGCGAACCAGGGGGGTGAAATGGTGGGCGCGGTGTTGCGCGCCGCCGAAGCATCGCTGCCCTTGCGCCTTGTCCATGCGAGCCGGGGCAAGACGGCGCGGGCCGAGCCGGTGGCGGCGCTCTATGAAGCGGGGCGTGTGCGCCATGCGGGGATGTTTGCCGCGCTTGAGGACGAGCTGTGCGGGTTGATGCCGGGCGGCGAGTATCAGGGGCCGGGGCGATCTCCCGACCGGGCCGATGCCTGTGTCTGGGCGCTGACCGAGCTGATGCTGGGGCAGCAGGCGGAGCCGCGTATCTGGTTTGATTGAGGGGGATTGGGTCGAACATGCCCTCCCCCAGCCCCTCCCGCTTGCGGGAGGGGGGATTGTGGACGCCCTTGCTGCGCGCGGGCTGACTTTTTCAATTTTGCGAAAGGGACATCATGTCGTTCTTTCAATCGCTTGCCGCTGCCTTCAAGGGCGAGGCGGTGACGCCGCGTGCGCCGCTGGGGCGCAGTTTTGTTTCGCCTTGGGTTGCCGCTTCGGACTGGCGCGGGGATACCGCGAGGGGGCCGATCAACTATCCGGTGGCGATCCGCGAGGCGTACTTGCGCAACCCGGTGGCGCAGCGTGCGGTGCGGCTGGTGGCCGAGGGGATCGGCGGGGCGCCGGTCAAGGCTTCGGACCCTGCGCTGCTGGCGCTGGTCAGCGAAACGAGCGCGGGCCAGCCGCTGCTGGAGACGCTGGCGGCGCATCTGATGCTGCACGGCAACGGCTATGTGCAAGTGCTGCGCGATGCCGATGGCGTGCCGGTGGAACTGTTTGCGCTGCGGCCCGAGCGCGTGACGGTGATCCCCGATGCGGGCGGATGGCCTGCGGCCTTTGCCTACAAGGTGGGCGAGAAGGGCATGCGGATCGAGGCGCTCGACGATTTCGGGCGGGCGAACCTGATCCATGTGAAGCACTTTCACCCGGTGGACGACCATTACGGCGCGGGCTGCCTGGAAGCGGCGGAAGAGGCCGTGGCGATCCACAATGCGGCGGCGCGGTGGAACCGGGCCCTGCTGGAGAACGCGGCGCGGCCATCGGGTGCGCTGGTCTATGATCCGGGCGAGCCGGGCGCGGCGCTGACCGCCGACCAGTTCGAGCGGATCAAGAGCGAGCTGACCACGGCCTATTCGGGCATGGGCAATGCCGGGCGGCCGATGCTGCTGGAAGGGGGCCTTCGCTGGCAGGCGATGGCGCTGACCCCTGCGGACATGGACTTTGCCACGCTGAAATCGGCTGCGGCGCGGGACATTGCACTGGCCTTTGGTGTGCCGCCGATGCTGCTGGGGATTCCGGGCGACAACACTTACGCCAATTACCGCGAGGCCAACCGCGCGCTGTGGCGGCTGACGCTGCTGCCGGTGGCGGGCAAGATTTTGAGCGCGCTCGCCGAAGGGCTGAAGCCGTGGTTTGCGGACGCCAGCCTTTCGGTCGATCTGGACGGCGTGCCTGCGCTGGCCGAGGATCGGGAGCGGTTGTGGGCGCAGGTTTCGGGGGCCGATTTCCTTTCGGACGATGAGAAGCGCGGGCTGCTCGGGCTTGATCAGGTGCAGGCATGACGCGCGAGGATATGCTGGCGCGGCTGATTGCGCAGGCGAGTGACGAGGGCACTGACCTCGTCACGCTGCGGGCCATCGTGGAGGAAGCCTCTGATCTGGGCGCGGTGCGGGCGTTGAACCGGATGGGGCTGGGCGATGATGATGCGCACAGCGATCTGGCCGAATTGCGCCAGCTGCTCGGTGCGTGGCGCGATGCCAAGGCCAGCGCGTGGAAAGCGGCGATTGGCTGGGTGGTGCGCGCGGTGCTGGCACTGCTGCTGTTTGCCATCGCGGTGCGGATGGGTTCGGCGGAGTTGGTGCGATGAAGGCCCCGCTGAAATTTGCAAGCTATGCCGCGATCTTTCGCAAGCGTGACAGCGGCGGCGACACGATCATGCCAGGTGCGTTCAAAGGCAGCCTTGAGCGGCGGTTGGCCGAGGGGCTGAAGCTTCCGCTGCTTTGGCAGCACCGGCCCGACCAGCAGATCGGCTGGATCGAAAGCGCGGGCGAGGACGAGCGGGGCCTGCGCGTGGTGGCGCGGGTGGATGCGGCGGATTCCGCAGCGGCACGGGCGCTGAAAGACGGCGCGGTGGACGGCCTCTCGTTCGGATACCGCGTTCTGCAGGGCCGCGCTTTGCCCGGCGGGCGCGAGTTGAACGACCTTGAGATCATCGAGGTGAGCCTCGTGACCCGGCCAATGCAGCCGCTGGCCCGCGTGCATTACGTGGAGGGCGGCGAGCAGGCTGCGGCCTGAACCGCGCCGTCCCTCCCCCAATTCACATCAATCGAAGTCCCCCTCAGGCCGACCGTTGCGGCGACCTGTTTCATGCAGAAAGGACGTTTAGCCACATGGATAATCTTGACATCGAGACCAAGGCGGATGCGCTCACCGGTTCGTTCGACATCATCGAGCGGCAGGAAGCCCATGACGCCGCCATCGCCGCGCTGCGCAGCGAAGTGGAAGAAGTGAAGGGCCGCATCGACAAGGCAGGTCGCGCGGCAGTTCGCCCGATGCTGGGCGGTTCAGCAAATGCCGCACGTGATCTTTCGGGCTTCATCGACGGTTATGTTCGCACTGGCCGTGAGACCGAACTGAAGGCGCTTTCGGGCACCGTGGGTGCGGATGGCGGCTTTGCCGTGCCGCAGCAGATCGATGAACTGATCGCCCGCCGTCTGGTGGAGATCAGCCCGATCCGCAATCTGGCAAGCGTGGTGCGCACCGGCACGTCGGGCTTCCGCCGTCTGGTTTCGACCGGTGGTGCGGCGTCTGGCTGGGTCAGCGAGACCGGCGCGCGTCCTGAAACGGCAACGCCGACTCTGGCTGAAATCGTGCCGCCATCGGGTGAGCTTTATGCCAACCCTTCGGCGACGCAGGCCATGCTCGACGATGCGGCATTCGACGTGGAAGGCTGGCTGGCGAATGAAATCGCCACCGAGTTTGCCCGCGCCGAGGGTGCAGCCTTCGTCAACGGCACCGGTGTGAACCAGCCGCGCGGTTTCCTTGCCGCGCCGACCAGCGTGGCCGGTGACGCTGCCCGTGCTTTCGGTTCGCTGCAGTTCATCGGATCGGGCAATGCCGCCGGGTTCGATACGGCGCCGGAAGCAAAGCTGATCGATCTGGTGTTCCAGCTGAAGGCGCCGCTGCGCCAGGGTGCGGCGTGGGTGATGAATTCGGCCACGCTGGCGGTGATCCGCAAGCTGAAGACCGCCGATGGGGCGTTCCTGTGGCAGCCGGGCATGATCGAGGGCCAGCCCGACCGCCTGCTGGGCTATCCGGTGGTAGAAGCCGAGGACATGCCGGACGTGGCAGCCAACGCGTTCCCGATTGCGTTCGGTAACTTCAAGGCCGGGTATCTGATCGCGGAGCGCCAGCAGACCACGATCCTGCGCGATCCCTACACCAACAAGCCCTACGTCCAGTTCTATGCCACCCGCCGTGTGGGCGGGCAGGTGATGGACAGCGACGCGATCAAGCTGCTGCGTATCGCGGCCTGATGGTGACTGCCGGATAGGCTTAGCGCCAGTCCGGTTGGCCTGCGACGGTCCCCCCCTTGCCGTCGCAGGCCCCCTTTTCCTTACATTGACCGGAGATTGCCATGATGCGGGCAATTGTTGCGCCGCCAGCCTTGGCTTCGGCCGCGCTGAGCGAACTCAAGGCCTGGCTGGGAATCAGCCGGTCAACCGACGATGCCGAACTGCTGGCGCTGATGCGCAGCGCCATCGACCTGTGCGAGGGCTTTACCGGCACGATGCCGCTGCAATCGGGCTGCGAGGAAGTGCTTGCGGCGCGCGGTGACTGGCAGGCGCTTTCCGCCCAGCCGATGCGCGCGATCACGGCGCTGGCGGCGCTGGACACCGCCGGGGCGCGGACGGCGCTGGCGGCGAGCGATTATGAATTCGACATCGACGCCACTGGGCGCGGGCTGGTGCGGCTGTTGAAGCCCATCACGCAGAGCCGGGTGGTGGTGACATACTCCGCCGGACTTGCCGATGACTGGGCGGGCCTGCCCGAAGCGATCCGCCACGGCGTGATCCGGCTGGCCGCGCATCAGCACCGGGCCCGGGATGACGAGAAGAAGTCCGAGCTTCTGCCACCTGCTGCCGTGGCAGCGCTGTGGCGACCGTGGCGGCGGATGCGGCTGGCATGATCGAGGCGAGCACACAGATCGGGCCGCTGGTGCAGCGGCTGGTCGAGAAAGCCGAAGCGCTGGCCAAGGCGCGCGCGGTGATGATGGCGCGGCGGCGCGATGCGAGGCGCTGGCGCAAGGCGCGCCTGCTTTGGCCGCTGTTTGGTGAGGACTAGTCTCATGGAAATCCCTTTTCGCGCCGTGCTGATCGACTGGCTGGCGAGTGATGCAGCGCTGAACGCCGTGGTCGAGGAAGCGCCGTTGCGCACCGCCCTGCCCTGGCTGGCGCTGACGACTAGCGCGAGCACCAACTGGGGCACCAAAACTTTGGCCGGGCGCGAGATCCGCGTGGCGCTGGAGCTGAACTTCAGGAGCGACGATCCGCTGGGCGGTGCGGCGTTGGTTTCGGCCATCGAAGCGCGGGTGGAGAGCCTGCCTGCGGATCAATCCGCCGCCGGCTTTCGCGTGGCGAGCCTGAGCCTGTTGCGGGCGCGGGCAGAACAGCGTGGCGAAGCGCTGCGCGTGGTCGTGCTGGAATACCGGGCGCGCGTGATGGCGGCCTGACTCTTCAATTTAGACAAGGAGAACTGACATGGCAGCCCAGAAGGGAAGCGCGTTTCTGCTGAAGATCAGCGATGGCGCGGCAACGCCGACCTACAACACCGTGGCGGGCCTGCGCACCACGCAGATGTCGATCAACGGCGAGGCGGTGGTGATCACCAGCAAGGATTCTGGCGGTTGGCGCGAGCTGCTGACCGGCGCGGGAACGCGATCGGTGACGGTGAGCGCGGCTGGGATTTTCCTTGGCAGCGCCGCAGAAGGGCAAGTGCGCGGCAATGCGCTGGCCGGGACCATCGCGGACTATGAGCTGTCGTTCGAGGGCGGCGAGAAGATGCGGGGCAAGTTCCTGGTCCAGCGGCTCGATTATTCCGGCGATTTCAACGGTGAGCGCAATTACACCATGACGCTCGAAAGCTCGGGCGTGGTGGCGCAGGTCTGATGAGCGCGGCGAACCCGCATCGGGGGGAAACGGTGCTGATGATCGGCGGACAGCCGCTGGTGCTGCGTCCGACGTTTGGCGCGCTGGTGGCGGCTGAGGAGGAGCTTGGCCCGCTGTTTGCGCTGGTGGAGCGGGCGAGCGCCGGGCAGCTGCGGCTGGGCGAAATGGTGGCGCTGTTCTGGCATTGCCTGCGTGAGCGTGGCGGGCTGGAGCGTGCAGACTTTGCCGAGGCGGTGGCGCGCGAGGGATTGGCCGCTTGCACGCCAGTGCTGCGCGCGCTGATCGTGCAGGTGCTGAAGGGTAGCGGGTGAGCGGGCGGTTTGGCGCTGGCGCGGCGCGGCTTTCGGGCCACGCTGCGCTGCTGCTGGGCTGGACGCCGGACACGTTCTGGACCGCGACGCCCGAGGAACTGGCCACGATACTCACCGCCCTGCGCGCGCCCGATGGCGAAGGCGTGGATCGCGGCACAATCGACAGACTGATGGAGCAAGACCGTGGCGGATGAACTCGACACGCTGATGATCGACGTGCGCGCGAATACCTCGGGCTTCACCGCCGATGTGGCGCAGATGCGGGGCAGCTTTGACTCGATCCTCGTGGACGGGTTCGGGCGCGCCGGGGACACGCTGGAGCGTGGGCTGCTGGGGGCGATCCGGCGCGGGTCGCTGGGGTTCGAAGACCTGCGGCGCGTGGCGTTGAACGTGATGGGCGATATTGCGGCGCAGGCCGTGAGCGCCGGGATCGGATCGCTGGGCGGTACGGGCGCGGGGCAGTCTGCGGGGATTGGCGGGCTGCTGTCAGGGCTGGTCGGATCGATCTTCGGGCTGCCGGGGCGTGCGACGGGTGGGCCGGTGGCGCCGGGGCGTGGCTATCTGGTGGGCGAGCGGGGGCCGGAACTGTTCGTGCCGACGTCGGCGGGGCGGGTGGAGCCTTCGCTAGGCGGCAAGGGGCGGGACGTAAACGTCTCGATCCGCATTGTCAGTCCGCAGGGCAGCAGCCAGCCCGAAAGCCTGCGCCGTTCGGGCAAGCAGGTGGCGCAGGCGGTGCGCCGGGCGCTGAGCGACTTCTGACAGCTGAGGAATTGGCATGACTTACTGGCTGGCAACGCGCCGCACGGTGCAGCAGACCGACACGATCCAGCGCTTTGACCCGCGTTTCTGGACGGTGAACTTCCCCCGGCCCGCAATGGCGTCGGTGGTGACCACTGCGCCCGACGCGTTGCGGGTGGATGCGGTGTTCCGCAAGGCCGATGACCTGATCGGGCTGATCTGGGAATCGCAGGACAAGTGGGACCATCCGCTGCTGTCTTACGAAACGAAGCGCGATTATTCGCGGCTGACGCTGTCGTTCCGCTGGCAGTCGGCAGGCGTGCTGCCGCTGGATGCGGTGAACGGGCCGACGCTGACGATTGAGGGGCGCGATGCGGCGGGCAATGCGCGGGCGTGGTATGTGCGACTGTGGAACTATGCCGAGGGTACGCCGACCGACGCGCAGGTGACGCTGCGGTTTTCCGAACTGAGCGGCGGGTTCCTGCTGCCTGCGGAAGCCGATCCGGTGCATCCGGCAGACATTGACCGGCTGTTTATCTCGCTGGTGGCGCCGGGGTATGGCGCAGGCAATGCTGCGCCGTTTGCTGCTTCGGTGGAGGGCTGGGTCGAACTGACCGGGGTGTCCTGCCAGGGGCACAAGCCGATGCTCACGCTGGGCGACCTGATGGTGCCCCCGCATGGGCTTTCGATGTGCACCGGCTATGACGATGCTTACAACCTGACCCCGGCGCGCGTGCTGAGGCAAATCAGAGGGTTGGGTTATCGCGGGAGCATCAACCATTACATCGGGATGAGCCACTTCTATGCGATGGTGCCAGATGGTGCCGGAGGATTTGCTGTGGACCCCGCTTTGCCCGCGATGAACCCGGCAGCGCAGCGGTGGCACGAGGCGTTTCTGGCCGGGGCGGCGGCGATGGGACAGACGGTGATCGCCTCCCAGTCCTACGAGTTGCTGGCGCAGAACTGTCCGCCTGATTGGCAGCAGCGTGCCGAGAATGGCGAGCCGGCGCGGACCGGCTGGGTGCCACCTTCTGCGCTGCTCTCACCCGCTAACGTGCAGGCGATGGCGTGGGTGCGCAAGGTGGGTGTGGCGCTGGTCGGGCTGTTGCAAAGTGCAGGATTGCCCGTGCGGCATCAGGTGGGCGAGCCTTGGTGGTGGGTGATGCAGGATCGCCGCATCTGCATCTATGATGATGCAGCCAAGGCAGCGTTTGGCGGCAATCCGGTGAGCATTCCCGATCTGGGCGCGAGCCTGAATACGGGGCAGAAGGCCTTGCTCGATCAGGCGGGAGCCTTGCTGGCGCAATCGACGGCGGATTTGGCGGCTGCGGTGAAGGCGGCAGCGGGTTCAGCCGGAGCTGAGACGCTGTTGTTGGCGTTTTTGCCGACGGTGCTTGATCCGGTGACGCCGGAAGCGTTGCGCGCAAACCTGCCGATGGGCTGGGCATCGCCTGCGTTCGATACCTTGCAGCTTGAGGACTATGACTGGGTCACGGCAGGCAAGGATGCGCTGCGGGCACAGGCGCGCGAGATTGCCGAGGCACGGCTGAACTATCCGCGCGAAAGCCAGCACTACCTGTCGGGTTTCGTGCTGCTGCCGGAAAACGCCGCGGCTGAGTGGGCGCGGATCGATGCGGCGGCGAGTGAGGCCAGGGCGCTGGGTGTGGCCGAGACGTTCATCTGGGCACTGCCGCAAGTGTCGCGCGACGGCTTTACCCGGCTTCCCGAAACGAGCGGAGACGAGACCATGCAATCCTTCGACGATGTCCTGTTTCCGCTGGCGCTGGGACGGGATGCCTCGGTGACGCCGGAGTTTTCGACCAATGTGACGATTACGGCATCGGGGTTTGAGCGGCGCAACAGCCTGTGGTCCGATGCGCGGTTGCGCTTTGATGTGGGACCGGGAGTGCGGTCTGACGCGGAACTGGGCGAGCTGATTTCGTTCTTTCGCGCGCGACGCGGACAGGCGCGCGGGTTCCGCCTGCGTGACCCTTCGGACTTCAGCTCGAACGGGATGACCGGGATGCCTACACCTAGTGACCAGATTCTGGGCGTTGGCGACGGTGCGACAGCGCGCTTTGAACTCGCCAAACATTATGGCGACGGTGCCGACGCTCAGCGGCGGCGGATCACTCGGCCCCGGGCAGAATCGCTGCGCGTCAGTGTGGACGGTGCCGAAACTGGCGACTTTACGCTCGATCCGCTGGGGATCGTTGCTTTCGCAGTGGCTCCGACGGCGGGTGCGTTGGTTCGTGCGGGCTTCTTTTTCGATGTCCCTGTGCGCTTTGGCGAGGACAGACTGGATATTTCGGGAGCGGAATTTGCAGCAGGCGAGGCGCCAAGCGTGCCGTTGGTGGAACTGAGGGAAGACGCATGAGCCGGTCATGGTTCAGCCAGCCGCTGGAGACCGTGGCGGTGTGGTGGCGGATCGAGCGGCGCGACGGTGTGACACTTGGTTTCACCAGCCACGATCGCGACCTGGACGTCGCCGGCCTGCGCCATCGCTCTGCGCCGGGGATGGTGCCATCGGCCGTGCGACGGTCCGCGACCTTTGAGGCAGATTCGGCGGAAATCGCCGGGGCGCTCAGTCACGATGCGATCAACGAGGCCGACCTTGCAGCAGGGCGTTTTGACGGTGCGCGGGTAACGATGGGCCTGGTCGACTGGGAGACGCTGGATGGCGAAACACTGTTCGCAGGCAGCATCGGTTCCGTAGGCCGCGAAGGTGCACAGTTTTCCGCCGAGCTTGCTTCGGTGAAGCAGCAATTGCTGCGCGAAATCGTGCCCCGGACATCGCCAGCTTGCCGAGCGGAGTTTTGTGGCGAGGGCTGCACACTGTCCGTGGCGCGCTACACCCATGAGGGGGTGCTTTCCGAGATCGGAGGCGAGCGGCAGTGGGTGAAGGTGGCTGGTGCAACGTCAGAAGACTTTGCCTTTGGTTGGCTGAGGCCAGTTGATGGCGGGGACGCCGGGGTCATGCTGCGCATCCGGGCGGTTGACGATGGCTGGCTGATGCTGGAACGCCCACTCGTACCGGAATCATACGCGGGTTTGCGCGTAGTGTTGCGCGAGGGGTGCGACCACACGGTTTCCACCTGTGAGCAACGCTTTGGCAATGCTGTGAACTTTCAAGGCGAGCCTTATCTGCCGGGCAACGACCTGCTGACCCGCTACCCGGTGGCGCAAGGATGACGCGGGCGCTTGGTCAAGCCGCGCTGGGTCTCATCGGGGTGCCGTTCAGACTGCATGGGCGGGACGCAGCGAGCGGCCTGGATTGCGTGGGTGTTGTTGCCGAGGCGCTGCGCAGGACTGGCGTCAAACCGACTGTGCCGGAAGGTTACTCGCTGCGCGGGACGGCAGTTTCGGGCTTTGTTGGATGCGCAGCGTTGAGCGGGCTGGATCTCGTCGACGCAGATGGCGACGTTGTGCTTTGCATGGTCAACCCAGTGCAGATGCATTTGGCTGTGCGTGCAGGTGACGGTTTTGTTCACGCCAACGCATCGCTGCGCCGAGTGACGTTCATGCCCGGCCCACTTCCCTGGCCTGCAAAAATGCAATGGCGCCTGAGCAATGGTGACTGGCAAAACTTGGATAGGGACCGGACATGGCAACTTTGATCCTTTCGGCGGTCGGCACGGCAATCGGTGGCCCGCTCGGTGGAGCACTGGGCGCGCTTATCGGCCAGCAGGTCGATTCTGCCGCGATCGGCAAGCGCAAAGTAGAAGGGCCGCGGCTCAAGGAACTTTCGGTCCAAACATCGAGCTATGGTTCACCTATACCCTTGCATTTCGGCACCATTCGCGCGGCCGGCAGCGTGATCTGGGCAACCGAACTGGTCGAGCATCAGGAACGCTCCGGTGGCGGCAAGGGCCGCCCTTCGGTGACAAGCTATGCGTATACCGCGTCGTTCGCGGTTGCCGTTTCGAGCCGTCCGATCGCCGGGATCGGGCGAGTTTGGGCTGACGGCAACCTGCTGCGCGGGGCCGCCGGAGACTTGAAGGTCGGTGGGACGATGCGGGTACACACGGGTCACGGCGACCAGCAGCCCGATCCGCTGCTGGTGCAGGCCGAGGGCGCTGCGTTCAATCCGGCTTATCGCAACACGGCCTATATCGTGTTCGAGGATCTGGAATTGGCTGACTACGGCAATCGTCTGCCATCGCTCACGTTTGAGGTGATGGCCGACAGCAGCGCCATATCTGTTGCCGCCGTCTGCCAAGCGCTGATGGATGATGTCGATGCCGACGGCCTTGCGCCGGTGATGCTTTCGGGCCTCACTGTCGATCAGGGCGCGATGGGGAACATCCTGACGGTGCTTGGCGAGATTTCGCCGATTACCTGCTGGGTAGAGAACGAGCGCGTGTCGCTTGGTCTTGCAGAAACCACGGCAACGTCAGACCTGCCGGTTCTTCCGCTTCCTTGCGCTGGGGGGGAGTCCGCCGAGGATGCCCGACAGGACGGGTGGTCACGTAGACGCGATGCGCTTCCCACCTCACAGCAATGCGCGGTCCGGTATTACGACATCGCACGCGACTACCAGCCCGGCCTGCAACGCAGCATAGGCCGCAGCGAACCGGGCGACGTGACGACCGTTGAATTGCCAGTTGCAATGTCGGCTGCGGAGGCAAGCACCGTGGCCGATCAGGCAGCGCGCCGGCGCACGCAGGCGCGCGACACGCTGCGCTACCGCATTACGGAAATCGACGCCGACTTTGCCCCCGGAACCTGCGTGAGAACGCCGGTCGCCGAAGGCATCTGGCGGATCGAGCAATGGGAATGGCAAGCGGACGGAGTGATGCTCGATCTGGTCGCCGCACCTATCCGCGCGCCGCTTTCTGGCTCGGCAGATGCAGGACGTGCGAACCAACCGCCTGATCTTGTTGCAGTGCCGACCCGGATCGTGGCGATGGAATTGCCGTGGGATGGAACCGGAGACGGCACCGCCCGCGCCATTCGCGTTGCGGCCACTGCGGCGACCGCAGGGTGGACTGGAGCATCGCTCTATGCCGAGCTTCCGGACGAGACGCTTCAACCGCTGGGTTCAACAGGGCGCCGCCGCGCAGTGGCAGGAACGGTTCTTACGGTGCTTGGCAGCGCATCACCGCTTTTGTTTGATACCACGTCCAGCGTGGACATCGAACTGGCGGCGGACGACCTTATGCTGGGCAACGCCACTTGGACACAACTGATGCAGGGCGCGAACCTTGCGCTGCTTGGCACAGAACTCTTACAGTTTGGCCGTGCCGAGCGAGTTACGGGCAACATCTGGCGCTTGACCGCTTTGCTGCGTGGGCGTGGCGGAACTGAGCACGCTGTGAACGACCATTCCTTGGCCGAGCGATTCGTACTGATCGACAGCCCACTCGTCTGGATCGACAACGCGGCATTCGGCGATGCTGCAAACACCCAGATCGTAGCACTCGGCTTGGGCGACGTGACGGCTGCTGAAAGTCCGGTGATCAACGCAGGATTGACCCTGCGTCCGCTTTCACCGGTGCACGGCGTCGTGACCCGGCTTTCAGACGGTTCGGCACATCTGGAGTGGACGCGGCGCGCACGCGGCACCTGGGCGTGGCTTGACATAGTCGACTCACCACTCGGTGAGGCTGAAGAGCTTTGGGAAATTGCCTTTGGCCCCGCAGACAGGCCAACACAGATCTGGCGAACTGCGACGTCCGAACTTGAGATCCCTGCCGCATTGGCGCTGACGCTGACTCAACTGGCTGCATCGCAGAATTTCGCCGCAGAATTTCGGGTGCGGCAAATTGGCCACCAATCGAAGTCCCTCCCGCTCATCATCGCGCTGCCCGCCTGACCGGGCCGATCAGAAGGAGCCTACAATGGCAGACCCCGTAAGCTATTCCGCAGTGACTCCGCGCATCGGAATGCCGATGTTGTTCGCAGGCCAGTCGCAAAAGGAAACGACCGTCAACGAGGCACTGATTGCGCTCGACATGCTGCTTGGCGGCGGCGTGCAAGGTGTGCGCAGTGCCCCTCCCGCCGCCCCATCGGCCGGGCAAGTCTGGATTGTCGGCAATCTTGCGACAGGTGCATTTGCGGGACGTACACACGCTCTTGCAGGATGGTCTGAAGGCGGATGGCGCTTTATCCAGCCGTCTCCCGGCATGCGTGTTCAGGACATGGAAGCGGGTGGGACACGGATATTCGCGAACGGATGGCAACTTGCCCAAACACCACCTTCACCGACTGGTGGCCCGGTGATTGACGCCGAAGCGCGTGGCACAATAGTCGCAATTATAGCCGCGTTGAAGGTTGCAGGAATTTTTTCGCAGTCCGCTTAGGAACTAAACTGTCCTCTTTGCATTCCACCGGGACATGAGGGCGCAATCAGACAAGCTTTGTATTTCACAATGGAGCAAATCCGTTGTTTTTGAGCAACAGTTGGTGTGTTTGTCTGCTTGCATGACCACTTTGGAACCGGTAGACAGCCTGCACGACGTGGCATGATGTCGCTTAAAGGGGAAACGATAATGCGGAAAATGGTCCTAGGCGTGGCCTTGGCCTCGACTGCCTTGGCATCGCCGGCATTTGCACGGGATGATTCTTGGTACGTAGAGCTTGATGCTGGCTCAATGATTCTCGAAGACGTTGAAAATCTTCGTGGGTCGAACCAGCAGGGTGTCCTGAACACCAAGACTGGTTTTGATGCTGGCGGTATTGTCGGTTATGACTTCGGTGGCTTCCGCCTTGAAAGCGAAGTCAGCTTCCGTCGTGCAGAAGAAGATTCTTACGACACTGGCACCCGGGTTGTTCCGGATGGCGGTCTCGGCGGTGGCGCTGAAGCTCTCAGCTTTATGGTCAACGGTTTGCTGGACTTCGGTCCGGATGACGGCCTGCAGGGCTTTGTCGGTGGTGGCGTCGGCGTAAGCCGCGCCAAGGTGGCAGTGATCTACAATGACACTCCCCGGAACATCGTTGATTCTGACACGGGCTTTGCATGGCAGGCTCTTGCCGGTATCCGCGCACCGCTTAGCGACAGCGTCGACATCGGCCTGAAGTATCGCTTCTTCAACCAGAACCACATTGATCTGGTGACGAATGCCGGTGCGAACGCCCGCACGAAGCTCCGTTCGCACTCGCTGCTGGGAACGCTGACGTTCAACTTCGGTGGAGCCGAGCCAGTGGAAGAAGCGGCACCGCCGCCTCC
>Ga0209066_10002056_pt1 | contig 25318 bp, 23 predicted proteins | sample All_14_2_FD_187198 | JGI IMG/M metagenome (GOLD analysis project Ga0209066, IMG submission 187198) | Freshwater microbial communities in response to fracking from Pennsylvania, USA - Allegheny Zone_MetaG_DW_15 (SPAdes) (version 2) ... | reverse complement strand
TCGAGCCCCTCCACCACCAGCGGGCAGTCGCCGAGGAGCGACAGGCAGTTGGCCTTATCCAGCCGGGCCGCCACGGTCTCGATGTCGAGGTCGGGGCGGATGCGGCGGAGGTTGACCGCCAGCGCCTCGACCTTCAGTTGGCCGATCTGATCGTGGAAATAGAACTGGCGGTTGAGATTACCGGCCTCGACCCGGTCGAAATCAACGATTTTGAGGGCCGCCACCCCGCTGCGCACCAGGTTGACGGCGACGTTGGAGCCGATGCCGCCGGCCCCGGCGATGGCGATTCTCATCCGATCGTGTCCCAATCCTTGAATACCGGCTGGCAGCCGCCGGCGACGATCGCCGCGATGACCTCGTTCACCGTCCTGGTGTCGGTGATCTCGAACTGGCGGCTGTCCGGATCCTCGGCCGCGGCGTAGCCGCCGACCCCGGTCCGGGAGTAGGCCGAGTAGCGAGTAACGCCGAGATGCAGCAGCCGGTCGCGGAACGAGGCGCTCTCGCGGGTCGAGATCGTGATGCCGGCCCGCGGCAGGAACAGCCGCAGGGCGGTCAGGAACTGAACGAAGGTCCGGTCGTCGACGACGCTCGTCGGCTCGAAGGCGGTGCCGGTGCGATTGAACCGGGGCAGCGAGAACGACACCTCTGTGTCGAGGAAGGTGTCGGCCAGCCAGCGGCCGTGGAGCCCGGTCAGGAAGATGTCCCGGCGCGGCTCGGCCAGGCCGAGCAGGGCGCCGATGTTGACCGCCCGGAACCCGGCCCGCGCCCCCCGTTCCGGGGCGTCGAGGCGCCAGCGGAAGTCGGTCTTGCGGCCGGCGAGATGGACCCGGCGGTAGACCGTCTCGTCGTAGGTCTCCTGGAACAGGGTCATACCGTCCACCCCGTGCTGCCGCAGCTGCCGGTACTCCTCCTCCGCTAGCGGGAAGATCTCGATCGACACTGAGGCGAAATGCCGTTTCAGGCAGGCGGCGGCGTCGAGCAGGTAGGCCATCGGCGTGGCGGCCGGCGCTTCGCCGGTAAGAAAGAGAATATGCTGCATCCCGGTGGCGGCGATGGCCCTGGCCTCGGCCTCGATCTCCGCCAGGCTCAGGGTGCGGCGGTGGATGGCGTTGGCCCGGTTAAAGCCGCAGTAGGCGCAGTGGTTGGCGCAGAAATTGGAGACGTAGAGGGGGATGAAGAGCTGAATGGTATGGCCGAAATGCTGCACCGTCAGGCGATGGGCCTTCTGCGCCATTGTCTCGAGGCAGCCGCCAGCGGCGGGGCTGAGCAGGGTCAGCAGATCGAGTTCGTCGAGGTGCTCGCGGTCGAGTGTGCGCCGCACCGCCTGTTCGTCGACCGACGTGAAAAAGCCGGTGAAGTCGAAGTCCCTGTAGCGCTCGATGAACGAATAAAACGACATGGTCCCTGTTCCCTCCGATGATTGCCGCGGCCCGTGTGGGCGGCTATTCGAGAAAGCCGGTCAGCGGCGATGAGGCCCTGGCGGTATGCGACGTTCCCGCCGGTCCGGCGAGCCAGGCGCTGCGGCCGGCGCGGACGGCAAGGTCGAAGGCCCGGCCCATGGCCACCGGATCGTCAGCGGTGGCGATCGCGGTATTGACCAGCACCGCCGCCGCCCCCATCTCCATTGCCGCTGCCGCCTGCGACGGCAGGCCGATGCCGGCGTCGACGATCACCGGCACCCGGCAGGTCTCGATCAGCTGGGCGATCAAGGCCTTCGTTTCGAGGCCGAGATTGGAGCCGATCGGCGCCCCCAGCGGCATGACCGCCGCCGCCCCGGCTGATTCGAGCCGCCGGGCCAGGGTCAGGTCGGGAATGATGTAGGGCAGGACGACGAAACCGTCGCCGGCGAGGATCTCGGTCGCCTTCAGGGTTTCGATGGCGTCGGGCATCAGGTACTTCATGTCGGTGATGACCTCGATCTTGATATAGTCGCCGCAGCCGGCCGCCCGGGCGATCCGGGCGATTCGTACTGCCTCCTCGGCAGTGCGGGCCCCCGAGGTATTGGGCAGCAGGGTGACCTCCTTCGGGATGTGGTGAAGGATGTTTTCCGAGCGGCCGCTGCTGTCGATCCGCCGCAGGGCGACGGTGATCATCTGGCTGCCGCTGGCCGCCAGCATCGGCGCGATCAGGGTGTTGGCGGCGAATTTGCCGGTGCCGGTGAACAGGCGGTTGGTGAAGCCCCTGGGGCCGAGGTGGAGGATATCGTCGCTCATGCTCAGCCTCCCCCGACGAAACTGAGCAGTTCGAGGCGGTCGCCATCACCGAGCCGGACCTGCGACCACTGTTCCTGGCGGATGATCTCCCCGTTCAGTTCGACAACCAGCGCCTCCGGCGGCAGGCCTCTAACCGCCACCAGATCGGCGACGCTGCCTGGACTGCAGCTTTCCTGCCTGCCGTTGATCACAATGTCCATGTTGCCGCTCCCATCAAAAAAAAAGCCGTTCACCCGGTGCGGGGTAAACGGCTCGAAAAAAAGCTGAGGATCAATGTGGCAATCCCTTCTCTTGCCGCTTCCCTTCGCCGGTATTATCCGGATCAGGTTCATAGGGTTGGAAGAATTCCTCTCAGCAGAATGCACCCCTAGCGATGGTCATATTGTAAGACGGGACGGCAGCTTTTGTCAAGCGGATGCCGAGGGCAGGGCGATTTCAAATCACCATGCCCCGGCGATCCGGATGAACAGGGCCAAGGAACGCTTTCGGCCTAGAACCAGAATTCGGGGTAGCGCCTGTTTTTCGGGATATTGTTGATGGCCAGGGCCACGAGCAGCATCACCAGGGCCCCGGAGGCGGCCGGCATCAGCACGTAGAGGTAGCCGAGGCGGTGGATGCTGTCGCCGCCGATGACCGCGATCAGGGCCGTGGCGCCGCCCGGCGGATGGAGGGTTCGGGTCAGGTGCATCAGGGCGATCGAGGTCGAGACGGCGACCGCCGCCGCCAGCCAGGTCTGGTCGCCGCACCACTGGAAGGCCGTCACCCCGAGAAAGGCGGAGAGGACATGGCCGCCGATCAGGTTGCGCGGCTGGGCCAGGGGACTGCGGATAGCCCCGTAGATCAACACCGCCGAGGCCCCGAACGAGCCGATCAGCAGGACCAGCCCTTGCGGGTCGAGCAGCCGGTAATGGAGCAGGGCGACGGCGGTGATCCCGGCGAAACTGCCGATCCACGACCACCACACCTCGGCCAGGCTGACTCGGGGTGGGGCCTGGCCGTTTCCCCGCATCTTGGTGAAATATTCCATGGTTTGTTCCTTTAACGGCTCATGCCGTATGACTGTACCAGATCGGTCCGGGTGACGATGCCCAAGGGGCGGCCATCCGGGTCGACGATCGGCAGGCGATTGATCATCCGGTCGATGAACAGCCGGGAGATCTCGCCGATGGTGATCTCCGGCCCGGCGGTGAAGGCCGGTGCCGTCATCAGTTCCCGCACCTGGTGGTTGCGCAGGGCGATGGCCATGCAGCCCTTATTGGTGAGGCAATGGGCGATGATGCTCAGGAAGGTGGCCGGCTGTACCAATCCCATCCGGGCGAGGAAATCCTTTTCCGAGATCACCCCGACGATTTTGCCGTCGCCGTCAACGACCGGGGCCCCGGAATACACCTTGTCCGCCAGTTTCTGGGCCGCCTGCTGCAGATCCATATCGGCGTCGATGCACTGCACCGGCGCGGTCATGATGTCCCGGGCGGTGATCGAGTCCCGCAGCCGCCGTACCGCATAGTCGAAGGCGAGCTGATAGATCTCCTTGAAATCTCCCGGACTGATGTCGATGTAACCCTCGATTTTGCGCATCGCCGCAATGACATCGGGCTCGGCGATCTCAATCGAGGGGTAGGTCGTTTCTGGTTTCGTCATGGTCCCTCCCCTGGTTGGATATATCAATCTGTCGTATGATTTCATTCAATCATGAAAATAGTTTTATGGTTTGACTTAGGTCAATCTTTTTGTCGATTTTCTCCGGTAGAACAGAAAAAAGGCACATACGGTTACCGGCACCCAGCCGTCGACCTCGAGGCCGGGAAGAGATCATGCGGTCAACGCAGCCAGCTGGTCGCAGAGAAAAAGGTCCGGCAACGGCCACCATTTCACGAGAGGGGAATTGTCATGCATATCGACAGACGGGAATTTTTACGAGGGGCAGCGGGGACAGGTTGTGCCCTGGCTCTGGAGTTGAGTTTCTTTCGCTTCATCGATGGGGGGGAGGCCTGTGCCGCCGAGGTCGAGCGTCTGGTGCGTTCCACCTGTTCGCCGAACTGCACCGGGGCCTGCGGCTTCAAGGCCCGGGTCACGGACGGCCGGATCAGCACCCTGATCCAGGCCGCCGACTATCCTGAAGATTCCTACAACCCGCGCGGCTGTCTGCGCGGTCTGTCGATGACCGACCTGATCTACGGCCGGGACCGTCTCAAATACCCGCTGATCCGCACCGGTGAGCGCGGCAGCGGTCAATTCCGGCGGGCGAGCTGGGACGAGGCCCTTGATTACGCGGCCGGCAGACTGAAAGAGATTACCGGAAAATATGGCCCGGAGGCGATCGGTGCCACCATCCAGGTCCCCGGCACCGGTTATGTGCAGAAGGGGGCGCTGGTGGCCCTGGCCGGCCTGGCCCGCTGGAGCATGCACCACGGCTACGACCAGAACGGCGACCTGCCGATGTTCTGGCCGATGACCTTCGGGGTGCAGAGCGAGGAACTGGAATCGCTCGAGTGGGTTAACGCCCGTACCACGATGATCTTCGGCTCCAACGTCATCCAGACCCGGCTGCCCGATGCCCATCATCTGCTCGAGGCCAAGCGCCGGGGTCGGGTGGTGGTGGCCGATCCCGACTTCTGCAGCACTGCCGCCAAGGCCGATGAATGGCTGCCGATCAAGGCCGACACCGATGCCGCCCTGGCGCTGGGCATGGCCAGGGTCATGGTCGAACGGCAACTCTACGATGCCGATTTCCTCCGCGACTTCACCGACTTCCCGATCCTCGTCCGCCAGGACAACGGCAAGCGGCTGCTGGCCGGCGATGTTGGAGCGCTGGCGGCGGAGGCTGCCGGTCGCACGATCCCCGATTACCGCCGGCTGTTCGTCGTCCGCAGCGGCGGCGATCTCCGCATCCTTGATCCGGAAGATCTGGCCCCGACCCGGGCCGACCTCGAGGGGGAGTTTGAGGTGACTCTAGCGGACGGCAGCCTTGTCAAGGTCGAAACGGTCTTCACCGCCTTGAAGAAACTGCTGGTCGGTTATGATCTCGACACGGTGGCCTCGATCACCGGCCTGGAGGCGAAGCAGATCGAACGGGTGGCGGTCGATGCCGCGACCAACACGCCCATTCACATTATTTACGGGGCCAGCAACTACCAGTGGTACAACGGCGATCTCAAGGGCCGGGCCCTGTCGCTGCTGCCGGTTCTGACCGGCAGTATCGGCAAGAGCGGGGCCGGTATCTCGACCTACGCCGGCCAGTACCGCATCCGTTTCGATCTGAAGAGCTGGTGGTTCCCGGAAGGATCGCAGCTCAACTGGGTGGCCTACCTCCATTTCCTCCAGGGCAAGGGGCCGAACTATCCGCAGAACGGGATCAAGGCGATGGTCGGGGCCTGGGGCAACCCCTTCGACCAGCACAACATGAGCAATATCCTCAAGGATCGGGCAACCTCCGGCGAGCTGGAGTTCATCATGACGACCGATTTCCAGATGACCACCAGCTGCCTGTGGTCCGATGTGGTTCTCCCCGCCCCGTCCTGGTACGAAAAACACGATCTCACCGCCACCATCCTCCACCCCTACCTGCAGCTGCAGCAACCGGCCATCAAACCGCTGTTCGAGAGCCGGTCGGAGCTGTGGATCTTCCGCGAACTGGCCAAACGGCTCAATCCGGAGTTTGAACAGCACTTCTTTCCGGAACTCGACGAGAACGAGGCGGCTCTCAAGGTCATCGAGATGCTGCTGGCGAACGGCGGCATGGAAACCGCAGGCATAACCCTGGCGATGCTGCAGAAGGGACCTGTGCGTCTGCATTCGCCGGCCCCGGGCGATCGCCAAGTGCCGTTCTACGAACAGGTTGCCCACCGCAAACCCTTTCCACCGCTGAGTTATCCGGCCCCGATCAAGGCCACCGGCCAGTTTCTACGCAGCGGCCGGATCGAGTTCTACAAGGATGAGGACCTGTTCATCACCGAGGGCGAGCAGTTGCCGGTGCACAAGGAAACCTACGCCGACACCGAATACAAGGTCAACCCGCAGAACCGTGACAAATACACCCTGCGCTTCGTTACCAAGAACTCCCTGTACCGGGTCCATTCCACCCACTCCAACAACAGCATCCTCCTCGAGCTGCAGGACAACAAGGCCAAGGTCTTTCTCAGCCCCGCCGAGGCCGCGGCCCGCGGCATCGTCAGCGGCGACCTGGTGCAGATCCACAACGATCGCGGCAAGACAAGGGCCTATGCCGTCATCGATCCCGGCTGCAGCGCCGGCACGGCGATCTTCGAAGAGGGGTGGTGGTCCCGCTATCTGGGCGGGGAAGGCTACAATTCGCTGACCTTCCCCTGGATCAAACCGCTGCATGAAATCTATTTTGTCCCCGGCATGTGGTCACCGACCACGGTATGGAACGAGTGCCTCGTGGACGTGAGGAGGATGAGCGCATGAAAATGGGAATGGTCATCGATCTGGAAAAGTGTATCGGCTGCCGCTCCTGCATGGTGGCCTGCAAACAGCACAACGCCCAGCCGCCGCAGACCTGGTGGAACCGGGTCTTCACTCCCGGCAGCCACCGGCATCTCACTCCGCCGGCGAAGGGGGTCGAGTTTTTCCTGCCGGTGCACTGTCAGCACTGCGAGAACGCCCCCTGCGAAAAGGTCTGCCCGGTCGGCGCCACCTACCACGCCGAAGACGGGGCGGTGCTGATCGACTACGAACGCTGCATCGGCTGCCGCTACTGCATGTCGGCCTGCCCGTACGGCGTGCGCCAGTTCAACTGGGAAGATCCGGCCAAGGCCCATCAGCGCTCGGAATACCAGGAACAGTACCATTACGGCTACCCTGAGGACCACCGCCATGAAGGCCGTCTGGTCTACATGCCGCTGCGGCCGAAGGGTATTGTCGAGAAATGCACATTCTGCGCCCAGTACCGCGACAAGGGCGAACTGCCGGCCTGTGTCCGAGGCTGCCCCGGCAAGGCCCGTTTCGTCGGCGATCTTGATGATCCTGACAGCGACGTCAGCACGATGATGAAGGGCCGCAACGCCTTTACCCTGCTGCCGGAAAAGGGCACCAAACCAACCGTCTTCTACCTGCCGCCCAAGGCCAAGGAGGTGTGACCATGTCTGTGAAAATGCGAATTGGCCTGCTGTTCAGCGGCGCCCTCTTTCTCGTCGCCATCGCTGCCTGGATCTATCAGCTGAAGGAGGGCCTGATCCTCACCAACATGCAGAACTCCTACAGCTGGGGACTGTATATCTCCGGCCTGGCCTTCTTTGTCGGCAATGCCGCCGGCGGCCTGGTCCTGACCTCGTCGATCTACCTGTTCGGGGTGAAAAAGCTCAAGCCGCTGGCCAAGCTCGGGGCCCTGACCGCCTTCGCCAACGTCACCGCGGCGATGCTGATCGTCCTGCCGGACATCGGTAAGCCGATCAGGCTGTACAATATGCTTCTCCATCCCAACTGGATGTCGCCGCTGGTGTGGGACGTGATCGTTCTCAACCTCTATGCCGTGGCCTCGGCGCTCTACCTTTATATCCTGATGCTGCCGGAACTGACCGGCCGGCTGGCCTGGTTGGCGATCAAGGTCGACGACCCCCAGGCCTTCTCCGAGCGGTGGGCCAAACGGTTCGCACCGGTGGCCCTGCTGTTCGCCATCGGCATCCATGTCGTCACGTCCTGGATCTTCTCCACCCAGGGAGCCAGGGACTGGTGGTTTTCGCCGGTCATGGCACCGGATTTCGTTTCCGTCGCCATCGCCGTCGGCACGACCGTCGTCCTGGTGGCGGCGGCTCTGGCGTACGGTACCGGCGACAGCTACCAGGAGGCCTATCGCACCCTCGGTCTGATCATCTTCATGGCGACCTGCGTGCATATCTTCCTGATGGCCAATGACCTGGCCATTCATGCCTGGTACGGCAATGCCGAAGCCCACCGGATCATGGATGTCGCCTGGGGCGATTTCGGACTCGCCCATGTCTTCGAGGTCGCCGCTCCGCTGCTTGGCTCCTGGTTGCTGATGCGGTCGCAGATCCTGCGGTCGCTGCCGCGGCTGCTGCTGAGTTCGGGTCTGCTCATCGCCGGGGTCTTCGTCCACCGTTTTCTGATCATGCCGGCGGCCTACAACAACATCCCGATGACCATGACCCCGTTCGGCCTGCCGGACAGCCACTGGTCTCTGCCCATTGCCTCCGGCCGGTTCCTGCCGGGGATGAGCACCTTCCTCGATCAGTATGCCTACTTTCCCTCGCTGGTCGAGGCCGTCATCCTCATCGGCATCATGGCCTATGCGGTCTTCCTCGTCCTGCTGGCGGTCGCCCGGCTGCCGATTCTCCACAAGGAGCGGATATGAGAGCCAACCCCTCAACGATTGCGGCCGATCTCCGCTGCCTGTCGCTGCTGTTCAGCTATCCCGACGCCGCCTGGGCATTGCAGCCGGCGCCGGCGGAAAGCGGCGCCCGGGCCGCGGCGCTGCTGGCCCGAATGCGCGCCGTCGATTCCATCGTCCTGCAGAGTGAATATGTCCGCCTCTTCATCAACGCCATGCCGAGGCTGCCCTGTCCGCCCTACGGATCGGTGCACCTCGAGGGTTCGGTGATGGGTCGGACGACGGTGGAACTCGCCGCCTGCTATCGCAAGTACGGACTGGTCTGCGACGAGGCGGCCGATCACATCGCCGTCGAGTGTGAGTTTCTCGCCCTGCTGCACCGCTTCGCCGGCCGTGATGCCGAGACGGCAGCGGACTGTCGCTTCCTCGTTGATCACCTGCAGCGTTGGGCCGAGGGCTTCTTCGATCTCGTCGACCGCCATGATACGCTCGGCATCTACCGCGAAGCCGCCGCCTTCGGCCGGTCCGTCGTCGCCGCCGCGGGCGGTGGGGCAGACCAATTCGAGACGGCAGGTTCCCTCCTGCAATGACGGATGCATCGGCATCGATCTTCTCCATCGCCGCTCCGACTCCGGGGCGGCGGTTCCCCCCGGAGGCAGTCCTGTGTGGCGATCGGCAGCACCGCTGTCCCCTGCCTTGAAGGGATCGTCCCGCACCAATGATCATCAAAATGAGACACATGCCGACCGGTTTCAGCGTTTGACTTGCGGCGCCTGTTTTTATACACTGAAGGCGGAACGTGAATGGCTCATTTGTCGTGCACTCTTCGGAAATCGAAGAAAGAAAGGAAGTGCCGTTGTCGGGCGGGATGAGTGCGGAACCATCTTTGAAAGGAGGAAGGGATGCGTCTGAGGGATGATGATCCGGGTCGAAGGGGGAAGAGGTCGATCATGCTCCCGGTTCTCGCCGGGGTCGTGCTGACCGTCGGGGCGGCAATTGGTATGACCACGACCGACCAGGCGATGTTTTGCGGCAGCTGCCACTCTATGAATGAAGCCGAACTGACGCACAGCCAGTCAGTCCATGCGGCGCTGGCGTGCAACGAGTGCCATGCCCCGCACAACCTGATGGCCAAGCTGCCGTTCAAGGCCAAGGAAGGAGCACGTGATGTCTTTGCCACGGTCACCAGTTCCATTCCCGATCTCATCCATCCGGGGAAGGAGACCATGGGGGTGGTCCAGGCCAACTGCCAGCGCTGCCACAGCGCCACCACTTCCACGGTCGTGATGCAGAGCAAGCAGTACTGCACCGATTGCCACCGTCATGTCCCCCATTCCCCCAAACTGCCCATTGCCATGAGGAGTGTCGCCGATGCGTAACCAAAGAACTATAACCGCGATTGTGACGATGTGTCTTGTTCTTGCCCTGGCCCTGGCCGGCTGTTCCAGTGAACCGGCGGCGCCGCAGACCCCGCAGTTCAAGACCAAGCTGGCTACCGACGAGATCCGCAACTCCACCTTCAAGGCCGAGTTCCCGCTGCACTACGAGACCTACGAGCGCAACAACGAATCGGAGATCATGACCGAGTATGGCGGTTCCGTGCCTTACAACAAGCATGACAACGTCAACCCGTTGCCGGAAGGCTATAAACATGCCCAGCCCTATCTGAAGAACCTCTGGCTCGGCTACCCGTTCAGTTACGAGTATCGGGCGGCCCGTGGCCACACCCATGCGATGAAAGACATCCTCAACATCGACCGGATCAACCGCTACGGGGAAAAAGCCGGGCTGCCGGCGACCTGCATGAACTGCAAGACCGCGAAGATGAACGTGTGGCTCAAGGCGGAAGGCGACGGGTTCTGGGCCAAGGACTTCAACCAGTTCCGCGACCAGGTCGACCTGGCCGATGATACCATCGGCTGCGCCAATTGCCATGATCCGGCGACCATGGAGCTCCGCCTTTACTCGGTGCCGCTGCAGGATCACCTGAAGGCGGCCGGCAAGGACTTCAAGGCCCTGCCGCGCAACGAGCAGCGGGCCCTGGTCTGCGGCCAGTGCCATGTCGAGTACTACTTCCAGGACAAAAGCTTCGGCCCGGCCAAAAAGCCGGTCTTCCCCTGGGCCGAGGGCATGGACCCGGAGCAGATCTACACCTACTACAAGACCAAGGGCGACACGACGATCCCCGGATTCGAGGGCAACTTCGTCGACTGGGTCCATCCGGTGTCGAAGACCCCGATGCTCAAGGCCCAGCATCCTGAATACGAGACGTGGCAGAACGGCATCCATGGCGCCGCCGGCGTCACCTGCGCCGACTGCCACATGAGTTATGTCCGGATGGACGGCAAGAAGAAGATGTCCAGCCATCACTGGACCTCGCCGTTGAAGGACCCGGAGCTGAAGGCCTGCCGGCAGTGTCACACCGACAAGTCGCCGGAGTACCTGCGGGAGCGGGTGGTGTTTACCCAGGACAAGGTCTGGGAGCAGCTGCTGGTCGCCCAGGAGATCTCGGTCAAGGCCCACGAGGCGATCCGCCTGGCCGCCGAATTTGCCGGGGAGAAACCGGCCAATTACGACCAGCTGATGATCGACGCCCGGGAGATGTGCCGCAAGGGCCAGTTCTTCTGGGATATGATTTCGGCCGAGAACTCCGTCGGCTTCCACAACCCGACCAAGGCTCTCAACACCCTGGCCCAATCCCAGCGCTACAGCCAGCAGGCGGTCGACATCGCCATAGAGGCGGCAGCGTTTACAACCGCCAGGAATCTGGCCGGCGACATCAAGAAGATCGTGCCGCCGATCATGAAGCACAGCCGCGAGCTGCAGATGGATCCAGTGCATCTGGCCAGCCATCCCTGGCTCAAGTACCTGCCGCTGACGCCGAAGGCGGAAAAGGTGTGGGAAGAGAACCGGCGCCTGGTGCCGGCGGCCGCGTCCAACTGACGGCAGGCGTTGCCGGGCCTGCACCGGAGTCCTGTCAGGACAGGACTCCGGTGCAGCAGTATCACCCATACTCCAGGAAGCGGAAGGGAAGGAGCATTGCTGTCCGCCTGTCTTTTCGCAGCGGGGCGCCGTGATGGCGGTTGCCCCGCTTGTCGCTGTTTGCCGGGGTTGCGGCGGGAAAGTCAAGGAGAGGGATGAAGGTTCACGTACTCCAGCATGTCCCCTTTGAGGGGCTCGGCTGTATCGAACGGTGGCTGGCCGATCGCCGGGCCGAGGTTACGTATACCCGCTTCTTCGACGCGCCGGTCCTGCCGGCGGTCGCCGGGATCGATCTGGTGATCGTCCTCGGTGGGCCGATGGGCGTTCATGACGAGGGGAGCTGCCCCTGGCTGGTGGCGGAAAAACGGTTTGTCGGCGACTGTATTGATCGCGGCCTGGCGGTTCTCGGCATCTGCCTGGGGGCCCAGATCATCGCCGCGGTCCTCGGGGCGCCGGTGTATGCCAACCCGGTAAGGGAAATTGGCTGGTGGCCGCTGCAACTGCTGCCCGCCGCCGCCGACAGCCCGCTCTTTCGGGACTTTCCCGCTCAGGTCGAGGTCTTTCACTGGCATGGCGACACATTCGACCTGCCCCCGGGAGCCGCCCATATCGCCCGCAGCGCCGCCTGCGCCCATCAGGCCTTCGTCTACCTGAAGCGGGTTGTCGGTCTGCAGTTCCACCTCGAGACGACCAGCGACAGCGCCCGGCGGCTGATCTCGATGTGCGCCGACGAGATCGTGCCGGGACCGTTTATCCAGAGTGCCGCGGCCATGACCGCCGATCCCCGGGGCTTCGCCCGGATCAACGGCCTCATGTACGGCCTCCTCGACAATATCGCCTCCGGGATTGAGACACGGGCGGTATCTGAGCAACCGGAGCGATAGATCCCGGTCAACCTTTTCAGTGGTCCTGCCGCGAGTCTTTGCAGGCGGCGGGATGGCGGGGAATGAAGATCTTCAACCACGTAAATCAACCAAGAGAGGTGTCCGATGTTTTGCTTTCAATGTCAGGAAACGGCCAAGAACACCGGCTGCACGATCAAGGGAGTCTGCGGCAAGCCGGAAGAGACCGCCAACCTGCAGGATATGCTGCTCTTCGTCCTGCGCGGCATGGCGGTCTACGGCGACGGTCTGCGGCAGCTCGGTCAACCCGACCACAGCCACGACGAATTTGTGCTGAAGGGGCTGTTCGCCACCATCACCAACGCCAACTGGGCCGACAGCCGGTTCGTGGCGATGATAAAGGACGGACTCAAGCGGCGCGACAGCCTGCGGGCCGCCTTTCTCGCTGCCTTCAAGGCGAAAAACGGCCGGGAATGCAGTGATGCCCTGCCCGATGAGGCGACCTGGACAGGCACTGCCGCCGATTTCGCCGCCAAGGCCAGGGGCGTCGGCGTCCAGCGCACCGCCAACGAGGACGTGCGGTCGCTGAGGGAGATGCTGATCATCGGCCTCAAGGGCATCGCCGCCTATGCCGAGCACGCGGCGGTACTCGGTTACCGCAAGGATGAGATCGGCGACTTCATGTACGAGGCGATGGCCTCGGTGACGAAAGAGCTGCCGGTCGACGAGATGATCGCCCTGGTGCTGAAGGCCGGCCAGACCTCGGTGACGACGATGGCCCTGCTCGACGAGGCCAACACCTCGACCTACGGTCATCCGGAGATCACCGAGGTCAACATCGGGGTGCGGACCAATCCCGGCATCCTGATCAGCGGCCACGATCTCAAGGATATGGAGGAACTGCTCAAGCAGACCGAGGGCACCGGCGTCGATGTCTACACCCACGGCGAGATGCTGCCGGCCAACTATTATCCGGCATTCAAGAAATATCCCCACTTCGTCGGCAATTACGGCGGGTCCTGGTGGCACCAGTTGGACGAGTTCGAGCCGTTCAACGGCCCGGTGCTGCTGACCACCAACTGCCTGGTGCCGCTGCGCAAGAGCAGCACCTACCTCGACCGGCTGTACACCACCGGGGTCGTCGGCTATGACGGTTCGAAGTATGTCCCGGACCGGCCGGCCGGCGGAGCCAAAGACTTTTCGGCGATGATCGCCCAGGCCAAGGGCTGCAAACCGCCGACCGAACTCGAGACCGGCACCATCGTCGGCGGCTTCGCCCATAACCAGGTGCTGGCCCTGGCCGACAAGGTGGTGGCGGCGGTCAAGTCCGGGGCGATCAAGCGCTTTATCGTCATGGCCGGCTGCGACGGCCGCCACCACTCCCGGCAGTATTTTACCGATGTCGCCGCCAATCTGCCGAAGGATACGGTTATCCTGACCGCCGGCTGCGCCAAGTTCCGCTACAACAAGCTCCAACTCGGCGATATCGGCGGCATCCCGCGGGTGCTCGACGCCGGCCAATGCAACGATTCCTATTCGCTGGCGGTCATCGCCCTGAAACTCAAGGAGGTGTTCGTCCTCGACGATATCAACAAACTGCCGTTGTCGTTTGATATCGCCTGGTATGAGCAGAAGGCGGTGGCGGTGCTGCTGGCCCTTCTCTATCTTGGCTTCAAGGGCATGCGCCTCGGCCCGACCCTGCCCGGTTTCCTGTCGCCGGGGGTTGCCAAGGTCCTGGTGGAGAACTTCGACATCAAACTGATCGGCACCGTCGACGAAGATATCGCGGCGATGATGGCCGGCCGCTAGCTCCCTGATCCACCACCCTGTCGCCGGAGGCGGGGGCTTGGCGGTTGCGGCCGAAGACCCGGCAACCGCCGCCGGCGCCGTTTCAATTCTGCAGGAATGATTTCTGGGGCGGTCTCGAGATTGGACCGCCGGAAAGGCAAAAAAACTCTAACGGAGAAATACCATGGCGAAAAAAGTGATCATTGACGCCGACGAGTGTATCGGCTGCCAGACCTGCGTCGAACTGTGCCCGGAGGTGTTCAGCTTCAACGATGATACTGAAAAGGCCGAGGTCCGCGAGTCAATGACCGGCGCCGAGGCGTGCATCGACGAGGCGGTGGATGCGTGCCCGGTCAGCTGCATCACGGCCGAGTGAGGCTGGCGTGCTTTATACCGGATTGTCGATAGCCCCGGCAACCAGGGCCGGGCGGTCGTCATCACGATTATTGAGGAGACTGCCATGCAGGACGAAGACCCGGCTTTGAAGAAGACCATCGGCGAGATCGTGGCGAACGATTACCGGACCGCAGCGGTATTCGACCGCCATCGGATCGATTTCTGCTGCGGCGGCAAGGAGACCTTGGCCGCGATCTGCCGCGACCAGGGACTTGATCCCGCCGCCCTGCTGCGGGAGATCGAGGCGGTGACGCAGGGGCCGGTCGATCGCAGCCGTAATTTCGCCGCCTGGGAGCTGCCGTTTCTGGCCGACTATATCGTCAATACCCATCACGCCTACCTCCGGGAGAATGACGGGCCGATCGCCGCCTATGCCGCCAAGATCGCCGCCGTGCATGGCCCCAACCATCCTGAGGTGATTCAAATCGCCCGGATCTTCGGCGAGATTGCGGCCGCCATGGAGGCCCATCTGCGGGAGGAGGAAGAGGTGTTGTTCCCGGCGATCAAGCGGCTGGACGCGGCGCGAAAATCCGGGATGGGGCCATTGGCAGCGGATCGTGATGTTGCCCGGGCATCGCTGGCCAGGCTGGGCCGCGAGCACGAGGAGATCGGTGACGCAGTGCACACGATCCGTGGTCTCGCCAGCGGCTATGCCCTGCCGGCCGACGCCTGCAACACCTTCATGCTGACCTATCGCAAACTTCAGGAGTTCGAGGAAGATCTCCATCACCACGTCCACCTCGAAAACAACATCCTTTTCCCCAAGGCGGCGCGGCTGTAGGCGCTGCCGACAGATCTGCCGCACGCCGGGCCTCTGCTCGGACCGCGCTGCGGCTCATCCCAGCCGCAGCGCCCCGAAGGCTTCGCGCTGGACCTGGACCTCCGGGTCGGCGAGGTAGTCGTCGTAGGGCATCATCTTGTCGACGATCCCGCCGGGCAGGATCTCGATGATCCGGTTGGCGACGGTCTGCACCAGGGTGTGGTCGTGGGAGCTGAACAGGATGATCTCGCTGAAGTTCTGCAACCCCTGGTTGAGAGCGGTGATCGATTCGAGGTCGAGGTGGTTGGTCGGCTCGTCGAGGATCAGAGCGTTGGCATCGCTCAGCATCATCTTCGCCAGCAGACAGCGCACCCGTTCGCCGCCCGACAGCACCGAGGTCTTCTTCAGCGCCTCGTCGCCGGAAAACAGCATCTTGCCGAGGAAACCGCGGGCGAAACTCTCGCCCTCGGTCACCGGGGTGTACTGGCGCAGCCAGTCGACCAGAGTCATGTCGCCCTGGAAAAAGGCGCTGTTCTCCTTCGGAAAGTAGGTGGTGCTCATCGTCTGGCCCCAGCGGAAGGTGCCGCCGTCCGCCGCGTCCTCCCCGGCCAGGATCTCGAACAGGGCGGTGATCGCCGGGGCGCCCGTGCCGACGAAGGCGATCTTTTCGCCGCGGTTGACGGTCAGGGTGAAGTTGCGCAGCAGCTGCACCCCCTCGATGCTTTTACTGATCCCGTCGACCTCGAGGATCACGTCGCCGCAGGGACGGCCGGGCTTGAACAGGATGAAGGGGTACTTGCGCGACGAGGCCGGCAGGTCGTCAAGTTCGAGCTTGTCGAGCAGCTTCTTGCGGGCCGTGGCCTGGCGGGCCTTGGAGGCGTTGGAGGAGAAACGCTGGATGAACTCCTTGAGGTCCTTGGCCTTGGCCTCGGTTTTTTTATTGGCGTCCTGGCGCTGCTGCTGGGCGAGCTGGCTGGCCTGGTACCAGAAGTCGTAGTTGCCGACGTAGATCTGGATCCGGCCGAAGTCGATGTCGGCCATGTGGGTGCAGACCTGGTTGAGGAAATGCCGGTCGTGCGAGACGATGATGACGGTGTTGGTGAAGCGCTCGAGAAAGCCCTCGAGCCAGGCGATCGAGCGGACATCGAGGTTGTTGGTCGGCTCGTCGAGCAGCAGGATGTCGGGATTGCCGAACAATGCCTGGGCCAGCAGGACCCGCACCTTGTCGCCGCCGTCGAGCTCCTTCATCTTCCGTTCCCGCAGTTCCTCATGGATGCCGAGGCCGCTGAGCAGCACCGCCGCCTCCGACTCGGCCTCGTACCCGTTCATCTCGGCGAATTCGGCCTCCAGGTCGCCGCTCCTGATGCCGTCGGCCTCGGTGAACTCGCTCTTGGCGTAGAGGGCCTCGCGCTCGGCCATCAGCTCGCACAGGCGGGGATGGCCCATCAGCACGGTACGGGCGACGGTCTCCTCGTCGAAGGCGAACTGGTCCTGGTTGAGGTAGGCGATGCGCAGGCCGGAACCGACGAAGACCTCTCCCTTGTCGGCGTCGCGTTGGCCGGCCAGGATCTTGAGAAAGGTCGACTTGCCGGCGCCGTTGGCGCCGATCAGGCCGTAGCAGTTGCCGGGGGTGAACTTGATGTTGACGTCCTTGAAGATGACGCGTTTGCCGTAGGCCAGGGCGATGTTGGAGGCGTGGATCATTGGGTTTCCATGGGGTAGTTCCGCGGGCCCGATGCGGGGAGGGCGGAGTGGGGTTTGACCGGCGGCCGGCCGGTTTCAGTGGGTGGCGTCGGTCTGCCGGGATGTGCGCAGGTAGTCGTCGTAGTGGCCGTCGTAGATTCGCATTGCGCCATGATCGATCTCGAACACCCGGTTTGTCAGATGGCGGAGGAAGTGGCGGTCATGGCTGACCAGGATCACCGTGCCGTCGTACTTCCGCAGGGCTTCGAGCAGGACCTCGCGTGACTGGATGTCGAGGTGGTTGGTCGGCTCGTCGAGGACCAGCAGGTTGAGCGGCTGGATCAGCAGGCGGGCCAGGGCCACCCGGCTCTTCTCGCCGCCGGAGAGCCGGCCGATCCGCTTGTCGATGTCGTCGCCGCGGAACAGGAAGGCGGCACAGAGGTTGCGGAGGACGCCGATGTTCTCGAGCGGCGCCGCCTCCTGAATCGCCTCGAACACCGTCTGCTGCGGGTGGAGGCCGCCCATCGCATGCTGGCTGAAATAGCCGCTGGCGACACCTGCGCCGAGGCTGAGGCTGCCGCTCGTCGGCTCGGCAACGCCACTGATGATCTTCAGCAGGGTCGACTTGCCGGCGCCGTTGACCCCGACGACGGCGATCTTCTGCTGCCGCCGGATCGTGCCGGTCAGGCCGCTGAACACCGGTTTTTCGCCGCCGTCGGGCAAGGTCCAGACTTTGCCGAGGTCGTGCAGGTGCAGTACGTCGTCGCCGCTGCGGGGCGGGGTCGGGAATTCGAAGCGGATGCACCGCTGCTCCGGCGGCACCTCGATCCGCTCGATCTTCTCCAGTTTCTTGATCCGTGACTGGACCTGGGCGGCGTGGGAGGCGCGGGCGGCGAAGCGGGCGATGAACTCCTCCTCCTTGGCCAGCATCTCCTGCTGCCGCCGGTAGCTGGCCAGCAGCTGGTCGCGGCGGATCTCCCGCTCCTGCAGATAGAAATCGTAGTTGCCGCTGTAGGTGGTGATCCCGCGGTTGGCGACCTCGATGATGCGGGTGACGATGCGGTTCATGAAGTCGCGGTCATGGCAGGTCATCAGCAGGGCGCCATTGAAATCGGTGGCCAGCCATTCCTCGAGCCAGACGATCGATTCGAGGTCGAGGTGGTTGGTCGGCTCGTCGAGCAGCAGGACGTCGGGGTTGACCGTCAGGATTCGGGCCAGGGCGATGCGCATCTTCCAGCCGCCGGAGAAGAGCTCCACCGGCCGCTCGAAATCGTCCGGGGCGAAGCCGAGGCCGGACAGCACCGCCTTGGCCCGGGCGTCGAGGTCGTAGCCGCCGCGGTGCTCGAAGACCTCGACGATGTCGCCGTAGCGTTCGAGCAGTTCGGCCATCTCGGCGTCGCTCATGATTTCGGCCATCCGCGCCTCCATCGCCCGCATCTGTTCACCCATCGCCACGATCTCGCCGGCAGCCGACATGACCTCGGCCAATACCGTACGGCCGGCCATCTCGCCGACATCCTGGGAAAAATAACCGATCACGGTCTTTTTGGCGCAGCTGATCTCGCCGCGGTCGGCCTCCTCCTCGCCGGTGATCAGGCGGAAGATCGTGGTCTTGCCGGCGCCGTTGGGGCCGACCAGGCCGGTGCGGCTGCCCGGCAGGATCTGCAGACTGGCGTCCTGGAACAGGACCTGGGTCCCGTGCTGTTTGCTGATGTTGGTGAGGTGGATCATGGCGTGGTTGCGGCGAAAAAAGCGATAATGTACCACATCGGAGGAGGCGGCGCAAGCCCGTTGTCGCCGGACTTCAGAAGGGCGCCGGCGATGCGAAGGTCAGCGGCGTGCCGCTGACGGGGTGGGACAGGGCGAGGAAGGAGGCGTGGAGCAGCATTCTCTCTCCCTCATCGCCCCGGCCGTAGAGCCGGTCGCCGACGATCGGGATGCCGAGGCCGAGCCGGTGGGCGGCATGGACCCGGAGCTGGTGGGTGCGCCCGGTGACGGGGGTGAATTCGACCCGGGTCCGGCTGCACTCGACCGCGAGGCGGCGCCAGGAGGTGATGCCCATTTTGCCGTGGACCGGGTCATGGATCTGATAGGGGCGGTTGGCGGGGTCGAGGCGGAAGGGCAGGTGGATCTCGCCTTGTCTTCCCGCGACGATACCGTCGAGCAGGGCGATGTAGCGTTTCTGCACCTGGCGGGTTTCAAACTGGCGGCTGAGCTGGCGGTGGGCCACGGCGGTGACGGCGACGATCATCAGGCCGGAGGTGGCCATGTCGAGCCGATGCACCGCCGGCTGGGCGATCATACCCGGTACCAGAGGTCGGAGCCGGGCGACGACGCAGTCCTGCTTGTCGGCACCGCGACCGGGGACGGCGAGCAGCCCGGCGGGTTTGTTCACCACCAGCAGCGATCCATCCCGGAAAATGACGACGGGATCAGCCAACGATGTCGACATGGCGGGCCTCCAGGCCGCAGAGCATGAACCCGAGGATCGGTGCGCACTTTTCGGCGCACGAGGGGTAGAACCGGCCCTCCTCCCGGCTTCCTGAGCGGTTGCTCCGGCCCCAGAAGAATTCGGCCATGCCGAGCGGCACGAGGTTGGAGCGGGCAGCGAGGTTGAGCAGCTTCGGGGCGCAGCAGTCGCCGGTGCCGGTGGGGATGCCGCTGCCGCTGCCGCAGGCGGCAGACAGCGAGGCCTCCCGGCCGTGGAAGTTGGTCAGGCGATAGAGACCATGGATTTGCCGCATCAGATCCTGCGACAACTGGCGGCGGCAACGGCGCAGGATCCGGTTGCGTTCCGGATCGCCGCCGGCGGCCGCCAGTTCCGCCCCCAACTCCTTGATCTCGGCCTCGGTGGCGGCGCTGACCGCCGTCAGCTTTCGGCTGTCGAACAGCGGCGGGGCCCAGCCGTCGATTTCCCACAGGCCGTTGTACTGGCCGGAAAAGGCCCGCAGGATCCGGCGTGAGCCGTCCGGGGCCAGGCATTCCATGACCCCGAACATCTTGCCCCGGGCCTCGCCGTAGAGCCAGTCGGTGGACAGTCGGGGATCGGGCTCGGTGGCGGCGGCGCCGAGATCGAGGGAGCGGCGGGAGCGGAGGATATCCATCAGCTCGAGGCTGTACCGCCGGGCCCCGTTATGATGGAGTACGTGCTCCCGGCCGCAGGCCCGGCACAAACCGCGGCAGGCGACCGTATGGTCGTCGGGTCGGAAGCTGGCAAGGGTTGAGTGGGGTCTCTGCCCGGCCGGGCCATTTTCGCCGGTGGGCTCAGGGATACGGATAATCATGAGCGATTTTTTACCCGATCGGCTAAAAAGAAGAAAGGATGACGTGACGGCAGCCCACCGGCAGGAGGCGAGGATATTCCCGACCCATGAACAAATCGACCAAAAAGAAAGCGCACCTCTTTCACCAACTGGCACCCGAACTGGTGCTCGGACTGGTGGAAGAGGAACTCGGCCTGCCGCTGACCAACCTGTTTAGGCCCATGACCAGCTATATCAACAAGGTCTATGAGCTCGAACGGCGGCGGGGCGGCGGCCTGATCATCAAATTCTACCGGCCCGGACGGTGGACCGACAAGGCCTTGCTCGACGAGCACACCTTCCTTCTTGAACTCGCCGACCGCGAGATTCCGGTAGTGCCGCCGTTGAAGCTCAAGTCGGGGGCGACGCTGGGCTCCGCCAGAGGGCTGCGCTATGCCATCTTCGTCAAACGCGGCGGGCGAAGCCATGACGAGTACAGCGACGACCAGTGGCTCGAAATCGGCCGTCTGCTCGGCCGCATCCACAGCGTCGGGGCGGTACGGAGCGCCCGGCACCGGTTGGTCATGGCCCCCGATCACTCCACCGCCCGGCACCTGCGCACCCTGCTTGACGGCGATATCCTCCCCGATGACCTGAAGCAGAGCCTGCAGGAGATCTGCGGCGCGATCCTCGACGAGATCCGCCCGCTCTTTGTCGGCGGCGAGCGAATCCGGATCCACGGCGACTGCCACTTCGCCAATCTGCTGCAACGGCCCGGCGAACCGCTGTACCTGATCGATTTCGACGACATGGCGATGGGGCCGCCGGTCCAGGATCTGTGGATGCTGCTGCCGGGGCGACTGGCGGATTCGCTGGCCGAAGTCGACCTCTTCCTTGAGGGTTACGAGACCTTCCGCCGCTTCGACCGCCGCAGCCTCAGGCTCATCGAGCCGCTGCGGGCGATGCGCTATATCCATTACATGGCCTGGTGCGCGCACCAGGTCTCCGATGACGGCGACACCCGGGCGATCGATGACTTCGGTTCGACGGAGTACTGGCAGCGGGAGATCAAGGACCTGCACGACCAGTTGGAGGAGATCCGCCGCGCCCCGTCCGCAGGGGGCAACCTGTTCTGAGTCGGCCTTGTCGCTCTGGCAGCTTTAATTCCAGGGAAAAACGGGAAAAAGACGTTGCAGCAGGCTGCGGCCTTCGTGCCGCACCACCTTCAGCATGGCGCGGAAATCGAGGCCGAACCGGGCCTCCAGTTCCCGCCACTCCTCCCGGCTGCGCTGGAAGCGGCCCCATGGCACCGGTTGCCGGAAGGCAAGGATGACAACATTGCCGCGGTCGGGAACCGACACGGAGATATGGCTTTCCATGTATGCGGCGATACTGTTCCTGATCGTGGCCTGGAGTTGGGCGTCATCGCTCCACAGATTGCAGCTCAGCATGCCGTTGTCGGCCAGCATGGCCGAACACCGCTCGAAGAAAGGCGGCGAATAGATATTCGCCGCCATTCCCTGGTGATCGAAGGCATCGACCAGAATCAGGTCGTAGCGTCGGTCGGCGGTGGTCTCCTCGAGAAAGGCGAGGCCGTCCGCGCAGTGGATGCGGATGCGATCGTTTTCCGGCAGCATGAAATAGCGGCGGGCAAGGTCGATGATCCGGGGCGAATTGTCGACCGCATCGATGATGCTCTCCGGGTAGTGGTGATGGCAGTAGTGGATCAGCGAGCCGGCGCCGATGCCGATGATCAGGATGTGCTGTACCGATTCCAGGGCCGGCAGGCCGAGCAGCATGTAGCGGGTATAGGAGAGCTGCAGCCGTTCCGGGTGGTCGGGGGACATGCTGCTCTGGAGGTAACGGGAGGCGAAGAAGAGGGAGCGGAGGCCGTCGGTGGCGATGATCTCGACCAGATGACCATTCCATTCTTCGCGGTGGAGGAGTTCGCCGCTTGCCGTGTCCATGGGATCGATTGTCTTGAGAAATGAAGATAAATCGTGCTCCCGCCATTATACCCGAATTGACTATCCTGTCAAAAAGCAGTGCTTTTCCAAGGTAATCGGCTTGACGGAGACTGATCCGTTCTGGCATAATTTCTATTGAGATGAGGCCAGGGGTGGCGCGATCCGACAGGAGGTCTGTGTGGATTCAGCAGCAGGCAAAAAAAAGATCCTGATTATGGACGACGAGGAGATGATCGGCGAGATTGCCTGCCAGATGCTGACCTTGCTTGGTTACGAGGCCAGGCATGTTTTCGACGGGGAGGAGGCGATTTCGCTCTACAGGCAGCATCTCGAGAAGGGCGACGCCTTTGCCGCGGTCATCATGGACCTGACGATCCCAAGGGGTATGGGCGGCAAAGAGGCCGTGCTCGAACTCCTCGCCCTCGATCCCCGGGCCAGGGTCCTGGTCTCAAGCGGATATTCCAACGATCCCAGCATGGTCAACTTCAGCAAGTATGGGTTCTGCGGTCATATCGAAAAGCCTTTTGATCTGACGTCCCTCAAGACGGCGATCGAGGCTGTCCTCTGATCCCCAGCCGGCATCCGACCGGCGATTCCTTCTCCAGACCCGGTGGTCGTCCCTGCCGGCAACGACGTTGAACCTCCCCGGGCAGATGTCTCAGGCGTCTGCATGAGTGGCATTTCGGCAAGGATCTGGTATGGTAGCCTCCGTTGTGCGATTCCACTTTTCAACCCGGGGGAGAACGTTCTTGTCAGTTACGCCGATCCGTCTCATCTATTTTGCCACCATCGTCACGATCTGTTCTCTCTACGCCGCCCAGCCCATTCAACCGGTGTTCCAGAAGGAATTCGGGCTCAGCAGTCTCCAGGCGATCCTGTTCACCACCCTGATGATGGCGCCGCTCGGCTGCGCCCCGCTCTTTTACGGCTATCTGCTCGAGGCCTTCTCGGCCAAGATCCTGGTGCGCTGGGCCCTGGCCCTGCTCGGCATCCTGGAATTCCTGTTCGCCGCAACCAACGACTACTTCACCCTCCTGTTCCTGCGCGCGGTCCAGGGCTTGATCATCCCGGCCATCCTCACCTCGCTGATGAGCTATATTTCCTATTCCTCGGCGCGGGAGGACGTGCAGCACTCCATCGCCATGTATGTCGGGGCGACGATCATGGGCGGCTTCCTCGGCCGCTTTTTCTCCGGCCTGTTCACCGAGCTGTTCGGCTGGCGGGTGATCTTCTTCGTCCTTGGCCTGCTGCTGCTGGTCGCCAGTTATCTCCTGTCCTGTCTCGAGCGTGACGTCAAGATGGCCTACGCCCGTCCCCGGCTCGCCGAGATTGCCGCTCTGCTGCGGCAGGGCCAGTTCCTGTGGCTCTATCTCGCGATCTTCTGCCTGTTTTTCGTCTTCTCCGCCCTGATGAACATCCTTCCCTTCGAACTGCGCAAGGTCGGTACCCTGTTCGGCGAGGCCGGAGTCGGTCTGCTGTATCTCGGTTACAGCATGGGCGTCATTGTCTCCTTCAACAGCCGCCGGATCATCCACCTGTTCGGCAGTGAGACCACCGCCATCAGCGCCGGCATCGTCATCTTCTTCATCGGCACGATGATCTTCATGATCGAACGCTACAGTGTCATGTTTCTTGCCATGTTCGTCTTCTGTACCGGTTCCTTCCTCGCCCATTCGCTGCTTTCCGGCTTCGTCAATAAAATGGCGCGGGACAACAAGGCCATCGCCAACGGTGTCTATATCTCCTTTTACTACATGGGCGGGACGATCGGTTCGTTTCTGCCGGGCTACTTTTTCGTGCGGTTCGGCTGGCAGGTCTTTCTTGCCTCGCTGCTGTGTGTGCTGGTCCTGGCCCTGCTGTTCGTCCACCGGCTTCGCCACGCGGTCAAAACCCTGGCCTGAACGGCAGGGGCTACGGCCGCTCCTTGCGCGCCGACTCTTCGATCACCAGCATCCGCTGCCAGCGGCCATGGCGATAGCGGCCGGCTGCCAGCAGGAAGAGGACGAAGACGAAGAGCAAAACACACAGCCAGGCGCCGATGATGCCCATGCCGAACGCCGCGATTCCCACTGACACCGGCAGGATCAGGCAGAGCACCGAGGCGAGGCCGATGCTGACCATGATGAAACGGGTGTCGCCGGCCCCCTTGAGGACCCCGCTGAACACCATGTACAGGGCGTCGAAGAAGAGGTAGGCGGAGACGATGCGGAGGATGGGCACCGCGATGGCGAGAACCGCCCCGCCGGCGGCGGGATCGCGGGCCGCGGCGAGGAAGGGGGCGAGGAGGGCCTGGGGGAAGAGGATGAACAGCAGGTCGACGATGGCGATATAGACCAGCAGCAGATGGATGCCGCTCCACACCACCGCCTTGGCCTGCTGCGGCTGCCTTGCGCCCAGGGCCTGGCCGACCAGGACGCTGACGCCCTGGGAGACGCCCATCGACGGCATGAAGGCCAGGGCGTTGATCGACAGGACGATGTTGGTGGCGGCCAGCTCGATGGTGCCGATCCGGCCGACCAGGAGGATAAAGAAGGTGAAGGCGAGGATGTCGATGCTGAACTGCAGCGAACCGGGGATGCCGAAGCGCATTAACCGGGAGAAGATCTCGGCGCTGAAGCCGCGGTTGCTGAGAACGGCGAAACGGCGGTCGTGCTCGGGGGTGAAGATCAAAAGACTCAGCAGCAGGAAACTGACCGCCCAGGCGCAGACCGTGGCGATTGCCGCCCCGGCGATCCCCATTTCCGGCAGCCCCCAGCGGCCGAAGATCAGGGCGTAGTCGAGCGGGATGTTGACGACCATGCCGAGCAGGGCGCTGAGCATCACCGGCCGAGTCATTCCCCGGCCGGCGAAGAAGGTCGACAGCGTGGCGACGGCGACATGGAGGACGGCGCCGCGGCAGAGGATATCGAAATAGATCCGCTCCAGGACCTGGACCTCCGGGCTGTGGCCGGCGAGGCGAAACAGCGGCCCGGCAGCGAACAGGGACAGGAGCCAGAAGATCAGGCCGGAGAACAGGGTGAAATAGATGCCCTGCCACAGCACCCGGCCGATCTGGCGATGGGCGCCGCTGCCGCTGTACTGGGCGATGAAGACCCCGGCATAGCTGCCGACCCCGCCGAAGAAGGCCATGAACAGGAA
>Ga0209066_10002055_pt1 | contig 25329 bp, 20 predicted proteins | sample All_14_2_FD_187198 | JGI IMG/M metagenome (GOLD analysis project Ga0209066, IMG submission 187198) | Freshwater microbial communities in response to fracking from Pennsylvania, USA - Allegheny Zone_MetaG_DW_15 (SPAdes) (version 2) ... | reverse complement strand
CCACCCCTGCCCCCACCCCAAACGGCTGATCCGGACGCGGCAAGTATTGCCGACGCCGACATGAACCGCACGCTCGGGCGCGCCATCCGACGGATGGGGCTGGGCATCACCGTGTTCGATCCTGCTGGCAGGCTGCGTCTGGTCGATGATGTCAGCCTGGCATTGGTCGAGCATGAGAGCGCCGAACCGCTGCTGGGCCGGACGGTGGAGGAGGTGGCGCGCATCGCGCTTCGCAGCGGCACCATCCTGACCGCGCTGGAACTGGGCGAGGAAGCCTGGGTTGCCCGACGTCTGGCCTCCTTCGCCAATCCGGGCCAACCCGTCGACATGCAGATGCGCGACGGCAGCTGGCGCAGGCTGGTGGAATATCGCAGCCCCGACGGCTGGACCTTCGGCATTCGCAGCGATGTGACGGAACTGCATGCGCGCGAGGCGGCGGCCCAGGCCCGGGCGGATGCGGAAATCCGTCTGAACGACGCGGTGGAGACCATTGAAGTCAATCTGATGCTGTTTGACGCGGGCGGGCATCTGATCCTGGCCAACAGCGCGGCCAAGGAAACCTATGCCGCGCTGGGCGAGATGTTCCGGCCGGGGATGAGCTTCGGCGCCTGGCTGGAGGCCCTGCCGGGGCTGGACCTTGCCCGCGAATCAGACTGCCGGCTGGCGGAATGGTCGAATGATCTGGACTGGGCCTTTACCCAGGCCGATGGCAGCCGCCTGCCGCGCCGGATCGTCGATCGGCGCTTCGAGTTTCATGCCCACCGGGCCAGCGACGGTTCCGTGCTGGTGATGGAAAACGACCTGACGGAGGCCTTGCTGCGCGAGGAGGAGTTGGAGCGCCAGACCGCCCTCTTGCGCGCCACCATCGACAACACCGCCCAGGCCATCGCCGTCTATGATTCCCTGGCGCGGCTGATGGTCTGGAATCGTCGGTTCGAACAGATGTTCAATCTGCCGCATCGGCTGGCCAAGGTCGGCACGCCGCTGCGTTCCATCCTGGACTACTGCGTCCGGCAAGGCATTCTGATCGTACCGGACAGCGACAGCTTCCTGGCGGAACGCATGGAAGCCTTTTCCGCGCCGGACGGGGCCACCTTCTCGCTGCATCTGGGTGATGGACGGGAGATCGAGGTCCGGCTGCATCCGGCCGGCGAAGGCCGTATCGTCTCCACCCTGACCGACATGACCCAGGAACGCCGGCGCGCGACGGAAATGCAGCGCGCCAAGGAAGCAGCGGAGCTGGCCAACCGCGCGAAATCGCAATTCCTGGCCAATGTGACGCATGAGCTGCGCACGCCCCTGAACGCCATCATCGGCTTTGCCGAGGTGCTGCGCGACGAGCTGTTCGGCCCGCTGGGCGTCAGCCAGTACAAGGAATTCGTGGTCGACATTCACGATTCCGGAACCCATCTCCTGGCCCTGATCAACGACATCCTGGATTATGCCAAGACGGAGTCGGGCCAGCGCGTCCTTGCCGAACAGCCCTTCGACCTGCAGGGGGCCACCGCGGCGGCGGCGCGTATGGTTTCGTCGCGCGCCGGCGACAAGGATATCCGCATCGACCTGGATTTCCCGCCCCAGCCGGTCGTGCTGCTGGGCGAGGAGCGCGCCTTCCGTCAGGTGCTGCTGAACCTGTTGTCCAATGCGGTGAAGTTCACCCAACGCGGCGGGTCGGTGCGGGTCAGCGCCCATCCGCGGGACGATGGCAGCGGGCTCATCATCCGGGTGACCGATACCGGCATCGGCATCGCGCCGGAGGATATCCCCCGCGCGCTGGCCCCCTTTGTCCAGGTCGATTCCGAACTGTCGCGTGAATTCGAGGGAACCGGCCTCGGCCTGCCGCTCGCCAAGAATCTGGTCGCCCTGCATGGCGGCGATCTGCAGATCGAAAGCGAGGTGGGCAAGGGCACCTCGATCATCATCCAGTTGCCGCCGGAGCGTCTGGTCGGGAATTGAGCCGCACCCGGCTTCAGCCGAAGCTGACGATGGCCCAGACGATCGCCGTCGCACCGGCCGCCGTCAGCACCAGGGCTGGCAGCGATCCGGACCTGGCCGATACGCCTTCCTCCGCCACCTTGCCGGTAACCATCGGGCGGATCAGGTTTTCCTTCTTCCAGATCAGATAGAAGACCACGGCAGCGATGTGCAGGATCACCACGACCATCAGCACATTGAAGATCGTCTCATGCAATTCCGCCGCCGTGCGCGCCGCCTCATAGCTGATATTGGCCGAAAGCGGGCCTTCCTTGACGAAATCGGTGTCGATGGCAAACAGCCCGGTGGTGACCTGGGCCAGCATCAGCCCGATCAGGGCCAGCACGGCCAGTGCGCCCAGCGGGTTATGCCCCAGCCAATGGCTGGGCCTGCGCGCGGGAAGGGATTTCAGATAGAAGAGCACCGCGCCGGGCCCGCGCACGAACTGCGCGAAGCGGGCGGTTTCCCCGCCCCAGATGCCCCAGCCGATGCGGAACAGCACCAGGGTCAGGATGGTATAGCCGGCGATCCTGTGAACGAAGAAATTGTCGCGTTCCGCCGATTGCCAGGCGATCAGGAAACAGATGGCGAGCAGCCAGTGGAAAATCCGTACCCCGATATCCCACACCTGGTGGGATGATTTAGCCGCGCCCACAGCCATGCTTCCGACTCCCTGCCGATCATCCGATGCCGTTTCAGGCCCCGGGCCAGCTTGCCAGCCTTCCCGTCCGGCTGGCAAGCCGGGACCGGCGGCGGCAGGCACCCATCACCCAAACGTCAGCGGATCGGCAATCCGTCGTTTACAGCCACTTCGCGCGGACATCCATCTGCGGCTCCGGCGCCTCGCGCAGGGCGGGCAACACCTCTTCCACCCGGTCCACGACCCGGAACAGGGTCCGGTTCTCCTCACGGGCAAAGCCGCTCCCGATCATGCGGTCGACCAGCGCGATCAGCGGGTCCCAATAGCCCGCGACATTGACAATCACCACCGGCTTGGCATGCAGCTTCAACTGGCGCCAGGTGAGAATTTCGAAGGCCTCGTCCAGCGTGCCGAATCCACCCGGCAGCACGACGAAGGCATCCGAACGTTCCGCCATCACCGTCTTGCGGGCATGCATGGTGTCGGTGCGGATCAGCTCGGTGCAGTTCGGATTGGCGACCTCCAACTGGTCGAGGAAATGCGGAATCACGCCCAGCACCGGCGCGCCACTACCCGCCACGGAATCCGCCAGCAGCCCCATCAGGCCGACGCGGCCGCCACCATAGACCAGACCGACGCCATCCTCCGCCATCAGCCGGCCAAGCTCCACCGCCGCCGTCTTGAAAGCTTCGTCCACCCGGCCGGAAGACCCGCAATAGACACAAATATTCCTGATTTCGCTCATCTCATCCTCAATCTCGGCGGTTCGCACCTGGATCGGGCTTGTAGCATAAATTCGGTGGCGCTCAAGCCGTGCGAGCCGAAGGAGCTTGGCCAAAGCCCGCGGGCCAGCGCGCATCCGTCGCACGGATATAACGTTTTCGTGATCGATCATATGGTTGCGGATGAAAAATACCCCGTGGATTGTCTTGGTCGGGACGCGCTGCGCCAGGACCCGTTTGACGGAAGAATTCGGGCCACGCGTTTCATGGGCAACATTCGACAAGGTTGGAGGCATAACGAGATGAAACTACGTCTGATCCTGGGCATGGCCGCACTTGCGGTCGCGGTTGGTGCGGCGTCTCCCTGGGCGTTGCAGGGCAGCCGGGACGCATTCGCGGCAACCGATGCAGTTGCCTCGATCCAGGCCCGCCAGCAGGACATGAAGACCATGGGCGGCCAGCTGCGCACGATCAACGCCTATGCCAAGGGCGATGCCAGCGATCAGGCCGCCGCCCTGGCCGCCATCGACACGGTGCTGGGCATCGCCGCCACGCTGGAAACGAAATTTCCCGCCGGCTCGGGCATGGACAGCGTGAGCGAACCCAAGACCGGCGCGAAGCCCGAAATCTGGTCGGACCCGGCCAAGTTCAAAGCGGCCATCGGCACCTTCACCGAACAGGCGACCGCCATGAAGACGGCGATTTCCGGTGGCGACCAGGCCGCCATGCAGGCGGCATTCGCCGCGCTGGGCAAAACCGGCTGCGGCACCTGCCACTCGTCCTTCCGCGCCAAGATCGACTGATCCTTCCTTCGAGCGAAAAAGAATGGCCGCGAGTGGGGGGTACCCAGTCGCGGCCAGTTTTTCGTCAGGAAGGTCCAACGAAAATCGATGAACAGAGTCGGGTCAGGGCCGTTTGGTGCCGCGCAAACAGGCGGCTGAAGCGGAGGATGCCCGGCCCAAACCGGCCTCGCCCGCCTCCCCCAATTTACGAAACCTGCTGCGGGCGCATATCGGCGCGGTCGATGCCGGCCACGCGAACGGGCTTCTTCATGGCGTCGCGGCGGAAGGGCTCGCCCAGCTCCTGGTTCAGGATCACCTCGATGAAGGTGATGACCCGGTCCTTCTGTGCCTTGCAGGATTCTGCAATGGCCTCGGTCAGTTCCTGCTGGGTGCGAGCAACAACGCCCTTGAAGCCGCAGGCTTCCGCCAGCTTGGCATAGCTCAGATTGACGTCCAGCTCGGTGCCGACGAAGTTGTTGTCATACCACAGCGTCGTGTTGCGCTTTTCCGCACCCCACTGATAGTTGCGGAACACGACCATGGTGATGCCGGGCCATTCCGGACGGCCGATGGACGACATTTCATTCATCGAGATGCCGAAGGCGCCATCGCCGGCGAAGCCAACCACCGGCACATCCGGGCAGCCGATCTTGGCCCCGATGATCGACGGGAAGGCATAGCCGCAGGGCCCGAACAGGCCGGGGGCCAGATATTTGCGGCTTTCCTCGAACATCGGATAGGCATTGCCGATGGCGCAGTTGTTGCCGATATCCGACGAGATGATGGCATCCTTCGGCAGGCCGGCCTGAATGGCACGCCAGGCCTGGCGCGGCGACATGCGTTCCGGATCGCGCGAGCGGGCATCGGAATTCCACTGGGTGCCCGGATCATCATCTTCGTGATCCATGCTCGACAGGGTCTGAAGCCAGGCCGATTTGGTCTGGTGGATCAGCGCCTTGCGCTCGGCCCGGCCGGCATTGCCAGCCTCCGGCGACAGCTGCGCCAGTATCTGCTCGGCAACCAGCCTGGCATCGCCGCAAATGCCGACCGAGACGCGCTTGGTCAGCCCGATCCGGTCCGGGTTCATGTCAACCTGGACGATCTTCGCATTCTTCGGCCAGTAGTCAATGCCATAGCCCGGCAGGGTGGAGAACGGGTTCAGCCGCGTCCCCAGGGCCAGCACCACATCGGCCTGGGCGATCAGCTGCATCGCCGCCTTCGAACCGTTATAGCCCAGCGGGCCAACCGCCAGATAATGGCTGCCCGGGAAGCTGTCATTATGCTGATAGCCGTTGCAGACCGGCGCGTCGAGCCGCTCGGCCAGATCCTTCAGGGCCGGAATGGCCCCGGCCAGCACCACGCCGGCACCCGACAGGATGACCGGGAATTTCGCTTCCGACAGGATGGCGGCTGCTTCCGTGATCGCCTGCGCGCCGCCACCCTGGCGTTCCAGCGTCACGATCTGCGGCAGCTCGATATCGATGACCTGGGTCCAGAAATCGCGCGGCACGTTGATCTGCGCCGGGGCGGAGCCGCGCAGGGCCTTCAGGATCACCCGGTTCAGCACTTCGGCGATGCGGGAAGCATCGCGCACTTCTTCCTGATAGCAGACCATATCGCGGAACAGCGCCATCTGTTCCACTTCCTGGAAGCCGCCCTGACCGATGGTCTTGTTCGCCGCCTGCGGGGTCACCAGCAGCATCGGCGTGTGGTTCCAATAGGCGGTCTTGATCGGGGTCACAAAGCCGGTGATGCCCGGGCCGTTCTGGGCGATCGCCATGGCGATCTTGCCGGTCGCGCGGGTATAGCCGTCGCAGATCAGCCCGCCATTCGATTCATGGGCGACGTCCCAGAAGGTGATGCCGGCCTGCGGGAACAGGTCGGAAATGGGCATGAAGGCCGAACCGATAATGCCGAAGGCATGCTCGATCCCATGCATCTGCAGAACCTTCACGAAGGCTTCTTCCGTGGTCATCTTCATCTGGACGTTTCCTCAGTTCCAAAGCGGTGACCCGGGCTTTCCATCTTCCGAGCCTTTCCCGCACATTCCGTCCATGGCAAGCTAGCAAAGCGCAGCCCAGGCCAATAGGACCAACACCACCCCATCTTTTGCGCCAATGAAACAATCCGTCTCATTTTCTGGCCTTAAGGTCGTCGCAGTGGTACCACGGACAAAACCCTTCTTGGCAAATCCAGTGGAATTGGCACCATGCTCAGCACCCGCCCCGTGGAACCCGATACCGCCCTGCTTGCCCGCGCGGCCGGGTCGAAACCCGTGCGCACGGGCATTGTCTGCGCCCATGGCGCAACCGTGCTGGAAAGCGCACGCGACGCGCAGGCAGCCGGGCTGATCGAACCGGTGTTGGTGGGCGAGCCCGCCCGCATCGCCGCCGGGGCAGAGGCAATCGGTTGGGATATCAGCGGGATCGAGGTGCTGGCGGCCGAAGATGCAGCCCAGGCGGCGCTGAAGGCGGCCACCCTGGCCGGCGCGGGCGGGCTGGGCGCGCTGATGAAGGGCGATCTGCACACCGACATCCTGCTGCGCGGCGTGCTGGACCGCTCGGCAGGTCTGCGCACCGGACGGCGCCTGACCCATATCTTCCGCATGTCCTTCCCCGGGGATGCGCGGCGCATCATCATCACCGATGCCGCGGTAAACGTTGCACCGGATGAGGAGACCCTGTTCCAGGCCGCCGGCAATGCCGTCCAGGCCTGCCGCGCGGTGGGGATCGCCATCCCGAAAATCGCCTTCCTGTCGGCCACGGAAGACCCCATCCCTTCCATGCCCTCCAGCGAGATCGCACGGCGATTGGCCGAGCGCTGCACGGCGGAAATCCCCGACGCACTGTTCGCCGGACCGTTGGCCATGGACAATGCGATTTCTCCGGCAGCCGCCAAGGCCAAGGGCATCGACAATCCGGTCGCGGGCTTCGCCGATGTCCTGGTGGTGCCCAATATCGAAACCGGCAATGCGATCTTCAAGACGCTGGTCTATTGCTGCGCGGGCTGCGCGGCGGGCGTGGTGATGGGCGCCAAGGTGCCGGTGATCCTGACCAGCCGGGCCGACCCGTCGGCGGCGCGCATCACCTCCGCCGCGCTGGCGGCCTGCATCGCCGCGGGGTGACCCAAATCAGTGTCGGGTTGCCGATGCCGGCACCAGCCCGGCAGCGCTGGGCATCGTGCCGGATGACCAGCCGGATTGTTCGGCCACGATCTTTTCCATCGTCGCCCAAAGTTGCAGGAAGCTGGTGCGCGGCACGGTAAAGCCCAGATCCAGCTTGTCCTTGGTGGCAAAGACCACCTTGACCAGCTTGTCGCCTTCCGCCGTCAGCGTCACGCGCACCACCAGCTTGATGTCATCGCCCAGGGACGGATGCGGCGCGGCCGGCTGGAACGGGGTCTTGGTGTCGGCCTTGGCAACAGCGGCCTGCCGTTCGAATTCCCCGATGGCCTTCTTCACCTCGCGCGGGGCGGCGGGCTGGGTAATGCCCGAAATCGCCTCCGCCCCTTCGAACAGGCCGAAGGTCACGCGCCGTGTCAGCCAGACCGCCATCGATTGGCCACTGGGAAAGCTTGCCCGCAGCAGCATTCTATCCTCGTCGGCAAGATAGCTGACCTGGAACTGAAGCTGTTTCGGCCGGGGCCGGACTATCACGGCGGTTTTCTGGGCGGGGTCGGACATGGACACGAACATCAATATTCCATCAGGGGATCGCCATTAGGACCGCAAAACGCATCAGTGGCAATCCCCAGGGCGTGTGATATTTGAAAGCTTCCTTTTACGCTCGGGCCGGGGCATACACCGCCAGCCATGACAAGCACGGCTGGCATCACGGGGCAGCCCCCCCGATCCTGGATGGTGGAATTCCGGCAGACCCTGGCGCTGGCCGGGCCGCTCGCTGCCGTGCAGATCGGCCAGATCGCGATCCAGACCGCCGACACGATCATGATCGGCCGGTTGGGGGAGGCGGCGCTGGCCGCCGCCGCACTGGGCTTCAGCATGTTCACCATCCCATTTTTCCTCTGCCTGGGCATCGTGATGGCCGCGGCCCCGCTGGCTGCCCAGGCCTATGGCGCCAGACAGGCGCGCGAGATGCGCCGCGTCGTGCGTCAGGGGCTCTGGGTATCGGTCGCCATCGGTATTCCCGCCACTCTGTTCCTGATGGCAAGCGAAACCTGGCTGATCCTGATCGGCCAACAGCCCGATCTTGCGCAGGAGGCGGGCATCTACCTGCGAAGTTTTGCCATCGGCATGCTGCCGGCCGTCGCCGTGTTCGCGCTGCGCGCCTTCATCACGGCGTTGAACCGCACCGCCCCCATCGTCTGGTCAATGGGGGGCGCGCTGGCGCTGAACGTGTTCCTGAACTGGCTGCTGATCTATGGCAATTGGGGCTTTCCAAGGCTGGAACTGCTGGGGGCGGGCATCGCGTCCGCCATCGCCAACTGGGCGATGTTCATCGGTCTGTGCGCCTGGGCCAGCCTTGCCCGACCCTATCGCAAATTCCACATATTGGGCCGGTTCTGGCGACCGGATTGGGAGAAGTTCCGGGCGATCTTCGCCATCGGCTTTCCCATCGGCATCACCATTCTGATGGAAGCGGGGATGTTCGCCGTGTCCGCCTTCGCCATGGGCTGGATTTCGGTGGAAGCGGTGGCGGGACACCAGATCGCCCTGCAATGGGCCGCGATCACCTTCATGGTACCGCTGGGGCTGGGGCAGGCCGCCACCGTGCGCGTCGGCCATGCCGTCGGCCGTCAGGACCCGGTCGGCGCCAGACGCGCGGGCTGGGCCGCCATCGCCTTGGCCGTCTGCTTCATGAGCGGATCGGCCGTCACCTTCTGGACCATACCGGAATGGCTGGCCGGCGCCTTCCTGGATGCCGACAACCCCGATAATGTCGGCGCACTGACCCAGGCCATCGCTTTTCTGGGCGTGGCCGCGATCTTCCAGCTGTTCGATGGCATGCAGGTGTCGGGCGCGGCTGCCCTGCGCGGATTGTCCGACACGACCTGGCCGATGATCTTCGCCATTATCGGCTATTGGGGCATCGGGCTGTCGGTGATGATGACTTTCGCCTTCGTGCTCGACTGGGGCGGCGTCGGCCTGTGGTCAGGCCTGGCGGCGGGGCTGGCCGTCGCGGCCTTCCTGATGCTGCGGCGCTTCCACTACCTGACCAGGGATCGGCTGGCGGCATGAGCAAACCGGCAAAGATGCGGGCCGATCAGGCCCTGGTCGAACGCGGGTTGGTGGAAAGCCGCGCCAGGGCCCAGGCCCTGATCATGGCGGGCAAGGTGTTTTCCGGCGAGAAACGCATCGACAAGCCGGGCCAGCCGGTGACGGAGGATACCGCGCTGGAGGTTCGCGGCCAGGACCATCCCTGGGTTTCGCGCGGCGGGCTGAAACTCGCCAAGGGGCTGGAGTTTTTCGCCATCGACCCCACGGGCAGGATCGCGCTGGATGTCGGTTCCTCCACCGGGGGCTTCACCGATGTGCTGCTGACCAATGGTGCGGCAAAGGTCTATGCGGTCGATGTGGGCCGGGCCCAGCTGCACCAGAAGCTGCGCGTGGATGACCGGGTGGTGGTGCTGGAACAGACCAATGCCCGCCATCTGACCCGCGACATCATCCCCGAAGCGCCCGATATCGTGGTCTGTGACGCCAGCTTCATCGGGCTGGAAAAGGTGCTGCCCGCGGCGCTGGATCTGGCGAAGCCCGGCGCGTTGCTGGTCGCCCTGATCAAGCCGCAGTTCCAGGTGGGCCGGGGCGAGGTGGGCAAGGGCGGCGTGGTGCGCGACCCCGAACTGCATGCCCGCGTCTGCCGTGAGGCGGAAGACTGGCTGTCCGGCCCGATGGGCTGGCAGGTGCTGGGCCTGACCGAAAGCCCGATCACCGGGCCGGAAGGCAATGTCGAATTCCTGATCGGCGCCCGCAAGCCGGAGAGGCAGGGCGGCTGACGGCCACGGCCCGTCGGCGCCCTCGGCAGTCAGGCCGGCGACGCTTCCGCAACACCGGCGGCACGGCCCGGTTCGTAGTCACGACGAGCTTCCGGCAGGTCGAAATAGACCCGCAGCCCCCTGGGTTCCAGCGCGGCAAGATGCACGCTCGACCCCATGGCGCTGATCAGAGCCTTGACGATGGCAAGCCCCAGCCCGGCCCCCTTGGCCTGACGCACCATCGGATTATCGCCACGCTGGAAGGGCTGGAACAGGCCGGGTATCTGATCCGCTGCAATGCCCGGCCCCTCATCCAGGATGACGAACCGCACCTTCTTTCCCTCGCGCCGCACGGCAAGCGTTACCGTGCCGCCCTCGAAGGAATATTTCACCGCGTTTTCCACCAGATTGGTCAGGATCTGGCGCAGTGCCCGTTCGTCGGCCTGAACGCTCAGCGCCTCGCTCTGAGCCACATCCAAGGTGATGGACCGCGCCGCCGCCAATCCGGCCACGCTCTTGTGCACCCTTTCGACAATCGCAGCGACCCTGACATCGGTCATTTCCACCACATGGGAACCAGCTTCGATGCTGCGCAGCAGCAACAGATCATCCACCAGTTCCAGCAGGCTGCGGGAGCTGTCATGGATGTCGCGCGCATAGGCAATGTAGCGTTCATTGCCGATCACCCCGAAGAATTGGCGGCTGATGATTTCCGAAAACCCCATGATCGCATTCAGGGGGGTCCGCATTTCGTGGCTGACATTGGCAAGCAGGGAATTCCGCGAATCCAGGATCGCGGTCGTCCGGCTGAGGGAGCTTTCCAATTCCTGCTGCATCCGCTGCAGCTGCTCCTTCTTTTCCTTCAGGCGCTGGTTCTGACGCGCGAGCAGAATGATCATCACCAGGGAGGGCAGGACGGCTACCAGACCGATTTCAATAATGAGCGCGGTCATCCTGTTGAAATTCTCCTGCGCCTCCTCGTCATTGCGCCGGCGCTCCCGGTCCAGATAGATGCGCAGACGTCCGATCGTGCGATAGAGTTCCGAACCGATGGCCGCGAAGGAGCCATCGCGGGGCATCGTCAGCACAGGCTGGTCGAAGGCGCGGTCCATATCCTCTACCAGCGCCGTCACCTGCCGCAGCAGGACTCTGATCTTCTCCGACGACTCCTGCTCGAAACCGGGAAACGCACCTTCATTGAGGGTACGGACCCGCGCGATCATGATGTCGAGCGCCAGCCTGGCATTGGATGTCGCGGCCTGGAGAAGCGGCGAGGGCATATTCGTCCCGTCCCCATCTGCGTGCTGTCTTTCAAGCGCCAGCTGCATATAATCAAGATGGATGCTGAACACGTCGTATTCGCGCGCCAGCTGCTGGATGGCGAAGGGAAAGCCGTTCGACAGGCCGCGCCCGATATTTCGCATCGAGCCCAGCATGTTGTACTGAAAGATTCCCGATAACAGCACCCCGAGCAGCAGGACGGAAATACCAAGCACCATGGATGCGCGACGCCGAACCATGACCGGCTTTATCCTCACAAATCCTGGATTTGCGTCAGAACTGTAAGCTGCCATACCGATTGGCGCAGCAACGCCTTGTCCTCATGCCCCAGCCTGTCATAGGGGAAGATGATGAAGACCGGCCCCTTGTCGCGCACGGTCATCGGCGTGCCGTTCTGGCGTGTGGCCAGGATTGGATAATCGGGCGTTGTCTGCGCCGTCTCCAGCAGGGATTCGTAATTGTTGATCGCCTTGGCCAGTATGGTTGCGCCGGTCAGGTCGAACGCTGCCAGAACCGCATGCAGGCTGGGGCCGGAGAAGATCTGCAACCCCTGATGCCAGGGCGTCGCGGTTCGGATTTCGACCTGGGGGAACCGATCCATATCCGAAAGGCTCAGGGATTTGCGCGTGCCATCCAGCAATTCGATCGTCAGGATGGACGTATCCTCGGCATGGGCGGGCCGCAGCAAGGCTCCAGCCGAAAACAGGAACAACAATATTGCGACCGACAGGGCCGCATAGTGAACACGGCGTATGAGAGGCATGGGGCAATCCTGGGTCAGAAGCCAATCTACCCGCATACCTCTATCCGGAACACACTAATTTAGAATTAATCTATTTACGGTGGAAAATCAGCGCGCCCGATCGCCCGCGCCTGAAGTCTCTGCTATAGGCCGGGCCGCAAGAATTTGCGGCAGGTTGGCCTCGATCCAGTCGACCAAGGACCGCACCCGCGCCGCCGCCTCCCCGCCCAGCGGGCTGAGGTGATATTCCACATGCGGGGGCACCACATCGAAGGCCTGGCGGATCACGAAGCCATCGGCCTCCAGAATTTGCAGCGTCTGCGCCAGCATCCGCTCGCTGACCCCGCCGATCCGGCGGCGCAGCGCGCTGAACCGCATGCGCCCTTCGGCCCGCAATACGATCAGCACCAGCACACCCCAGCGGCTGGTCAAATGGTTCAGGATCGGCCGCGACGGGCAGTCCACCGCCAGTACATCCGGCGCGAACTCTGCCAGCAGGGCAACGGAAGCATCCGGCATCGCGTTTCTCCAGCACGAGGAAATTTCAGGCACTTACATTTTTGTAGGTACTTCCATTTCGTAAGTATGTGCGTATCTGTGCTGTGTCAATTCAAACCGAAGCGGAGACCCGCCATGACCATCGCCGTTACCGGAGCCACCGGCCAGCTGGGCCGGCTTGCCATTGCCGACCTCATTTCCCGCCTGCCCGCCGACCAAGTCATTGCCCTGGTCCGCGGTCCGGCCAAGGCCACCGATCTGGGTGTTGCAGCCCGCCCCTTTGACTACCAGAAGCCGGACAGCCTTGTCCCCGCGCTGGAAGGGGTGGAGGTTCTAGTCCTGATTTCGTCGAATGATTTCAATGACCGGGCCGGGCAGCATGCCAATGTGGTAAAGGCAGCCAAGGCAGCCGGTGTAGCGCGGATCGTCTACACCTCCATCCTGCGGGGCGATAAATCGCCGATGATCCTGGCGGCCGATCATGTTGCGACCGAAAAGGCCATCGCGGAATCCGGCATCCCGTTCACCTTCCTGCGCAATGGCTGGTATATCGAGAATTATGCTGGCGGCTTTGCCCATGCCATCGAAAGCGGCACGCTGATCGGCGCATCGGGCGAAGGCCGAATTTCGGGCGCGGCGCGCGCCGATTATGCCGCGGCCATTGCGGTGACCGCCGCCAATGACGGGCATCAGGGCCGCGTCTACGAGCTGGCGGGCGATACCGCCTTCACCATGGCCGATCTGGCGGCGGAGCTTGCCAAGCAATCCGGCAAGCCGGTCGCCTTCAACAATCTGCCGGAAGACGTCTATGCCGGCATCCTGATGCAGATCGGCCTGCCCGAAGCCTTCGCCAAGATCCTTGCGGATTCCGACGCCAAGGCCGGCCAGGGCGCCTTGTTCGATGAAACCCATACCCTGTCGAAACTGATCGGCCGACCCACCACCCCGATGGCCGAGGTGGTCAAGGCTGCCCTGCGTTAACCCTGGTTGCCCTGTCCCGCATGCCGGGCTCCCTGGGACAACCAGGGGCCTGCATGCGGCGGTGCAGCGAAACCCAGTGGCGCGCCCGCGCGGAACCCCGTAAGGTCGCGCCCATGTGCGGAATAGCGGGGCTGATCGAACTGGGAGGGGTCGAGGCACGCCAGCGCCTGGAGGCGCGGGCGGGGGCCATGGGTGGCGCCATGCCGCATCGCGGCCCCGACCAATCCGCCGTCTGGGCCGCGCCCGACAGCGGGGTGGCCTTTGCCTTCCGCAGGCTGGCAATCCTGGATCTGAGCGAGGCCGGCCATCAGCCGATGACCTCGCGCGATGGCCGCTGGACCATCTGCTATAATGGTGAAATCTACTCCTACCGCGCCATCCGGGCGGATATGGAAGCGCGCGGCATCGTGTTTCGCGGCACCTCCGATACCGAGGCGATGCTGGAGCATATCGCCGCCTTCGGGATCGAGGCCACCCTGCCCCGGCTGGTCGGCATGTTCGCCATCGCGCTCTGGGATGCCAGGGAACGGCGTCTGCACCTGATCCGCGACCGGCTGGGCATCAAGCCGGTCTATTGGGGCGAGGCGGAAAGCCGGTTCCTGTTCGCCTCCGAACTGAAATGCATCCGCGCTGCGCTGGATAGCTGCCCGCAGATCGACCGCAAGGCCCTGACCGACTATATCGCGCTGAACAATGTGCCCGGCGCACGCACGATCTATCGCGGCTTCCAGAAGCTGGAGCCGGGGTGCTGGCTGTCGGTTTCGCCCGGCGAACGCCCGGTGATCCGCCGCTATTGGTCGATGGCCGATGTCGTGTCCCAGCCGCGCCGCCAGCTGTCGGACGCCCAGGCGATCGAAGAGGCCGAGGCGATGATCCGCGAGGCGGTATCCTGCCGGATGATCGCCGATGTGCCTTTGGGCGCGCTCTTGTCGGGGGGCGTGGATTCTTCCACCGTCGTTGCCGCCATGCAGGCCGCGGCATCCGGCCCGGTCAAGACCTTCACCATCGGCTTCGGCGAGGCGGGCTATGATGAGGCGGCCCATGCCCGCGCGGTCGCCGCCCATCTGGGCACCGAGCATACGGAGCTGCGCCTGGGCGCGTCCGACGCGCTGGCGCTGATTCCCAGCCTTCCCGATTGGTATGACGAGCCTTTCGCCGATTCCTCAGCCCTGCCGACCTATCTGGTCAGCCGGCTGGCCAAGGGCAGCGTAACGGTTGCCCTGTCCGGCGATGGCGGGGACGAAGTGTTCTTCGGCTATAACCGCCATGTCGCGGGTCCGGCCGCGATGCGGCGCATGGCGCCGCTGCCCGGTGCGCTGCGCGATCTGGCGGCGGGCGCGCTGTCCAGCGTTTCCACCTCCCGCTGGGACGGGCTGGCCCGGCTGCTGCCCGAAAGCAGGCGCCCGCGCATGCTGGGCGACAAGCTGCACAAGCTGGCCCGCGTAATGGCCGCCCGTTCGGTCGAAGGCATGTATCAGGCGCTGATCGCGCGCTGGCAGGACCCGTCCCGCCTGACCGGCTTCGATGCGCGCCTGGATGACGGCCCGGCCGAATTCACCCTGCCGCAGACCGCCTTCCAGGATGACGCCGAACGCCTGGCGGCGCTGGACACCATCGGCTATCTGCCGGGCGATATCCTGACCAAGGTCGACCGGGCCAGCATGGCGGTCAGCCTGGAAGCGCGCGTGCCCCTCCTGGATCACCGGCTGGTGGAATTCGCCTGGACCCTGCCCACCGCCCTGAAAATCCGCGATGGCAGGGGGAAATGGCTGCTGCGTCAGGTGCTCTACCGCCATGTGCCGCGCGAACTGGTCGACCGGCCGAAATCCGGCTTCGCCATTCCGCTGGCCGATTGGCTGCGCGGGCCGCTGAAGCCATGGGCTGGCGATCTGCTGAACGCTGACAGCATGCGCCGCACCGGGCTGATTGATCCCGCCCCCATCGCCAGGGCCTGGGACGAGCATCTGGCGGGCAAGGGCAACCATGCCGAAGGGCTATGGACCATCCTGATGCTGGAAGCCTGGGCCGCGCGCTGGCTTGGGGCGTGATCACGGGGGAGGAGGGGGTGCGATGACCGCTGCGACTGTCCCTGATGCCGGACCAAGCGCGCTGCGCCAGGATCTGGTCAAAGTGCTGGGCACCCTGCGCCAGATCGCCAGCGATGACCCGCTGGTCAATCCGATCCGCCGTCTTGCGCTCGACCTCAGCCGCCGGATCGAAGCGGGCGATCTGCCCTTGGCCGTGATCGAAGGGCTGATCCAGGAATTGACGCGCGATGCTTTCCTGGCACGCGCCAAACGGCTGAAGGCCTATCTGGGCGAAACCGACCCCGCCGCCAATGATGCCCGCCTGACCGCGCTGTTCGAACGACTGGCCGGCCCGGAAGACGACCCGGTGCCGTTCGAACGCTACCGGGCGGCGGTGGAGCGGGTCGGCTTTGGCATCGTCTTCACCGCGCATCCGACTTTCGGGCTGAAGGCCGATCTGCGCGCGATCCTGGCACAGCTGGCCTGCGGTTATCGCGCCGACGGCCATCCGCTGACCCCGGCCGACACCGCCCGGCTGGAACAGGACGCGGCCGCCCAGCCCCACCGCCCGGACGAGCATATTGACCTCGCCTTCGAGCATGCCCAGGTGGAAAACGCCATCGCGGCGGCCCAGGCGGCGCTGGACCGGGCGCGCGCCATTGCCATTGGTGTCGCGGCCAAGCGCTGGCCGGGAGAATGGGCCGGGCTGGTGCCGCGCCTTGTGACCCTGGCAAGCTGGGTAGGCTATGACCTGGACGGGCGCACCGATATCGGCTGGGCCGATACGCTGGAAAAGCGCCTGTCGGTGCGCGCCATGCAGCTTCGCCGCTATATGACCGAGCTGCGGGCGCTGATCGCCGGCGCCAGGGCCAGCCAGGAAGCGCCCGGCCTGTTGACCGCCCTTGCCCTGGTCGAAAGCCGGCTGGCCCTGGCCGTCAAGGTCGCGGAGGAGGAAGCCGCCGCCTTCGCCATCGACGGCAGCGACCGCCAGGCCGTCAAGGCGCTGGGCCAGATTCTGGCCGATAATGACGCGCTGCGCCTGACCGATCTGGCGGAGATCATGGAACTGATCGACGGGGCGGCGCGCGATGCCGCCAGCCCCGATATCGCCAAAAGCCTGGTCCGGCTGAAATCGGCGATGGCCAGCTACGGCCTGGCATCGGCCCATACCCATGTGCGCCTGAACGCCACCCAGATTCACAACGCCATCCGCCGCGCGGTGGGCCTGTCGGGCGAGCCGGACGATCCCGCCCGCCGCCGTGGCTATCTGGCGAAGCTGTCGGCCATGCTGGATACGGTGGAACCGGTCAGCATCAATCTGGGCTCGCTGATGGCCGAACGGACCACGGCGCGGCGCCTCGTCATGGCCATAGCCGCCATGATCCGCTATGGCGATTCCACCCAGCCCGTGCGCTTCCTGATCGCGGAATGCGATACGCCCTTCACCGTTCTGGCCGCGCTGTATTTCGCCCGGCTGTTCGGCGTGGAGGAACTGATCGATATTTCTCCCCTGTTCGAAACGCCCGAAGCGCTGGAACGCGGCACGGCGGTGATCGAGGAATTGCTGGAGAACCCGCATTACCGCGCCTATGTGCTGAAGCGCGGACGGCTGGCCATCCAGACCGGCTTTTCCGATGCCGGTCGCTTCCTGGGCCAGACCGCCGCCGCCTTCGCGGTCGAACGGCTGCATATGAAGCTGGCAAGGCTGATCTACGACCGGGGCCTGAACCAGGTCGAAGTGCTGATCTTCGATACCCATGGCGAATCCATGGGACGCGGCGGCCATCCGGGCAGCCTGCTGGACCGCTACGACTATCTCTCCTCCCCCGCCGCGCGCACGCTCTATCGCGAGCTGGGCATCGCCATGAAGCGGGAAGTCAGCTTCCAGGGGGGCGACGGCTATACGCTGTTCGGTACGCCGGAACTGGCCTATGCGGTGATCGCCCGCACGCTGGAGCACGCCTTTACCCCGCCGGCACCCCAGCCCGATCCCTTCTATGAGGAAACCGACCACGCGCTGGAATTCTTTCTGGCCATCGCCGGTTTCAACGACAGGATCATGCAGGACCGCGATTATGGCGCTCTGATCGGGGCATTCGGGCCGAACCTGCTCTATGCCACGGGGTCACGCAAGGCGCGGCGCCAGCACGAAATCGCCCATGGCATCGACCGCAACCACCCTTCCCAGATGCGCGCGATCCCGCATAACGCGGTGCTGCAGCAGATGGGCTGGCTGGCGAATTCCGTGGGCGGCGTGGGCGAGGCGATTGCGCGTGACCGCGACTGGTTCACCGCCGCCATCGGCCGATCGGACCGGCTGCGGCGCGCCATGGGGCTGGTCGCGCACGCATTCGATCTGGGCCGGCTGGCCGCCATGGATGCCTATTGCGATGCCTTCAACCCGTCCTATTGGCTGGCCCGCGCGCGCAGCCAGGCCGAGGCGGACCAGAAGGAGGAGCTGCGGCGCCTGTCTGCCATTCTGGAGGATGACGAGACCTATCCGCGCATGCGCCGCATCGTGCGCAAGCTGATCCAGGACGCCATCGACGTGAAGGATGGGCTGGCCGCCGCCAGGACCGAGGCGGGCGTGGAATTCCCCAAGGCCCTGACGCCCGAACAGGGGGATGCGCTGGAACTTTTGCATGCGATCCGCCTGGCCCTGATCCTGCGCATCTTCGCCATGGCGATGCGGGTGCCCGCCTTTTCCCATCGCCATGACGTGACGGTGGAAGAGCTGATCGGCCGCCTGTTGGAGCTTGACGTTCCCGGCGCGGTCGCCATCCTGATGGAGACCTTCCCGGTCGATGCCGAACCGCTGGATCTGGAGGATTTCGGCAACCCCGCCACCTATCGCGGGGAAGAGGAGCGCGATTACCGCATGGAACACCGCAGCCTGTTCCGACCCTTGTTGGAAATCCATGATCTGACCCGCCGGATTTCGGTCGCCATCTCGCATCTGGTCGGCGCGCATGGGTGAGCGCGACAACACCAGGCCGCTGGCCGGACGCACGCTCCTGTTCCTGACGGGGGAAGATTTCTCGCTGCTGACGCATCGGCTGAACCTGGCCCTGGCCGCGAAACAGGCCGGGGCGCGGGTGGTCGTGGCGGCCCGCGCCACGGGGCGGGAGGCGGAAATCCGCGCGGCGGGGCTGGAATTCGTGGCGCTGGACCTGAAACGCGCCGGCAAGAACCCGCTGAAGGATCTGGGCGCGCTTCGCCAGCTGATCCGGCTCTATCGCACACTGAAGCCCGATCTGGTGCATCATGTGGCGATGAAGCCGGTGCTCTATGGCTCCATCGCGGCTTGGATCGCCGGCGTGCCGGGCGTGGTGAATGCCATCACCGGGCTGGGCTTTCTGTTCATCGCCCAGACCAGCTATGCCCGGACGGCCAGAACGGCGGTCGCACTTGCCTTCCGGCTGCTGTTGAACCGGCACAACACCGTCACCATCCTGCAGAATGGCGATGATCTGACCACTTTCCGGCGCAGGATGGGGGTGAAGCGCGACCGGCTGGCGCTGATCCGGGGCGCGGGCGTCGATATCGCCCATTTTCACCCGAAGGAACCGCCGCCCGGCCTTCCCGTGGCCGTCTGCCTCTGCCGCCTGCTCTGGGACAAGGGGGTGGGCGAGCTGGTGGAAGCGGCCCGGCTTCTGAAGACCCGCGGTGTGCCGATCAGCATCCGGCTGGTGGGGCCGAGCGATCTGAACCCGGCTGCCATCCCCTCCGTCATGCTGGAAGCCTGGGAGAATGAAGGCGTGGTGGAGGTGCACCCGCCCGTGCGCGACCCGGCCGAAGCCTATGCCCAGGCCCATATCGCCGTGCTGCCGTCCTATCGCGAAGGCCTGCCCAAGGCGCTCTTGGAAGCGGCGGCCTGCGGCCTGCCCATCGTGTCCACCGACGTGCCGGGCTGTCGGGAAATCTGCCGCGACGGGGAAACCGGGTTGCTGGTGCCGGTCAGAACGGTCGAACCGCTGGCCGATGCGCTGGAAAAGCTCGCCCGCGATCCGGCCCTGCGCGCGACGCTGGGCGCGGGAGCCCGCAAGGCGGCGGAAACCGAGTTTTCCGATGCGGTCGTGATCTCCGCCACGCTCGACCTCTACCGCTCGCTCGCGCCGGGACGGGAGGCGTGACGGCTTCTTATGGTATGGTCGGTATCGGTTTTTGACGTTTCGCCCCATGCTTCGGGACGCACCTTCGGCGCTCCTCAAGCCATGAGGGAACCCGGATTCAAACCGAGACCCTCATGGTGAGGAGCCGCGACAGCGGCGTCTCGAACCATGAAGGGGGTGGGGAGTGTTGGGTCCGGACCTGATCCAACCACCTTAATCCCTGGGCCAAAAGGTCCTCGGGTCGGAGCCCGAGGACGACGGAGTATGTATGAAACACGTCGTGGTCGGACCTGATCCGACCACCTCCATCCCATGGCAGAAAAATCTTCCGGTCGGAGCCCGAGGAGGACGCGGTTCTGACGCAACCTTCCTCAGAACCGCAATTCCATCCTCTGCTCCTTGACCCGCTCGCCCCAGGTCGAGTCCCAGGCTTCCTGCGTCACCACGAAGCCCGCGCCGTCATAGACCCGGCGGGCCGGCTTCAGCCCGTCAAAGGTGGTAAGGTAGAGCCCTCCCGCCCCGCTTTCGCCCGCGAAAGCGACCGCGCGGCGCATCAGCTCCTTGCCGATCCCCTGACCCCGCGCCGGTTCCGCCACCACGAACCAGCGCAGATGGGCAAGCGGGCCGTCATCCTCCGACCCATCCACCGTGATCGCGCCCAGGAACGCCCCCGCCGGTGACCAGGCGGTGAAGACCGCATCACGGGCCGGGTCCATCCTGGCCAGGAAATCCGCCGCGGCACCCGCGATCTTCGCCTCGTAATAGGCGCCGAACCCCCAGTCGCGCGCATAATATTCCGATTGCAGCGCGACGAACCGGCCAAGCACGCCGGGCCGATAGCCGGCAAAGACCGGCTGGCTCATCGCAGCACGCCCCGGGCCATGGTGGCGGCAAGCCTGCGGGCGAAATCCGCGTCCGGCTCGACCGTGCCCGTCATCAGGCGGAACCAGATCGCGCCGGTCAGCATCTCCACCGCCGTGCCGGTATCGGCATCGGGGCGCAGTTCCCCGCGCGCGGCGGCGCGGTCGAACACCGATTGCAGCAGGGCGCGGCGGCGGGCCAGATATTCCCCACGCATCCGTTCGGCCAGGGCCGGATCGCCCGTCATCTCCCCCACCAGCCCGGCCAGGGCACGACCCACCCCGGTCTCGCGATAAACCGCGAACAGCTCCGTCAGCAGCGCGCGCAGATCGCCCGTCAGGCTGCCGGTATCGACATCCAGCAGGCCGGGCGGCGCGACGCGCTCATACAGTTCCAGGAACAGCGCACCCTTGCCCGGCCACCAGCGATAGAAGGTCTGCTTGGAGGTTCCGGCCCGTTTGGTGATTTCCTCCACCGTCACGGCGGCGTAACCCTTTTCGATCAGCAGGGAGCGCGCCGCCTCCAGCAGCGCACGCTGGCGGGCCAGGTTGCGCCGGGTCGAGGAAGCCCCGCCCCGCCCCTCATAGCCCGGCATGGCGCGTTCAATTTCCGGTACCAGAATATCGACCATCCCATTCTCCCCGCGCTGGACCTCGGCCCATGGCCCATGGCCCACTTCTGACTCCAAACGAGACGAGACGTCTCGTACACTTTTCATACGCTAACCCATCCCGCGCATAGCGGACAAGACTGAAACGAGACGAGACGTCTCGTACAGTATCCCGCTCCGAACCTGTCAGGCGCTTGCAGGAAACGCAGCCAACGAGACGAGACGTCTCGTACAGTTTTCGTACGCCAGCCCATCCCGTGCATAGCGGACAAGCCTGAAACGAGACGAGACGTCTCGTACAGTTTTAGTCCGGTCAGCCTGTAGGGAGGCCGGACCAGTTCCGTCGAACAACTGGATGGCTGCCCGGGAAAACTGAAGCGCCGAAGGACCGGAAAGGCGGAAGGGCATCCCCGGCGCGGACTATCGCGCGCCCTGCTGCGTGGCCCGGCGCTCCCGGATCCAGAGATACAGCCCGGCGCAGACGATCACCCCGGCCCCGGCCAATGTGAAGCCGTCGGGCAGATCGCTAAACAGCAGATAGCCCACCAGGATCGAGCCGAAAATCTGGGTGTAATAATAGGGCGCCAGCAGGCTGGCCGGGGCGTGGCGCGACGCCAGGATCAGCAGATAATGTCCGAACCCGCCAGCCAACCCGACGCCCAGCATCAAGAGATAGCCCAGCGGCTCACTCGGCGTCTGCCAGACAAAGGGGATGGCCGCCGTCAGCACCACCGCACCGGCCAGGGCGGTGAAAAAGACCGACACGACCGGGTCCTCGTCGGCGGAGATCTTGCGCGTGATGATCATATAGAAGGCCAGCAATACCGCGCCAATCACCGGCAGCAACACGGCCGGCTGGAACAGACCCGTCCCCGGCCGCACCACGATCAGCACCCCCAGAAAGCCGATGCAGATCGCAGCCCAGCGATGCGGCCCGACCCGTTCCCCCAACATCGGTACCGACAGGGCCGCCACGAAGAAGGGAACGGACAGCGCGAGCGCCGTCACCTCCGCCATCTGCAGGAAGCGCAGCGACAGGAAGGTCATGATCGTGGTGCCGAGCAGCAGGAAGGAGCGCAGCACCTGCATGCCCGGATGGTGCGTGCGCACCAGCCCCCACCCCATGCGCGGCCCGAACCACAGCACCAAAAGGACAAAGTGCACAATGTAGCGCGCCCAGACCACCTGCAGCACCGGCATCAGCTGGCCAGCCGCCTTCGCCTGGGCTTCCAGCACGACGAAGAGCAGGATCGCGCCCAGGATGAGCACGATTCCGCGCCCTACCGATGTGTTTTCCATGCCGGTGTCCGTTGCTCGTCGGGTGTCAGGCGGGGTGCGCATCGCATGCCGCGTCGCGCAAGCCAAGGCGGAAATGCAGGTGTTGCCCGCCCAGTGGGAATAGCCCGGCAGCAGGCTGCCCCGCAACCCCCGCGCGACATTCCCCCAGCAGGATCATTGGGCGGGAAGGTCGATCACCAGCATGACACGGTCGACCTGTCGGCCATCGCTGGCGAAGGGCAGGATCGCCACTTCCACCTCCCCGATGCGGCGTGGCGACCAGAGGGATGGCGCGCCGCGATACCAGCGCGGCTGGCCGGATGCGGCAACTGCCAGATAATCGGCCTCCGCGGCGGAACCGATGAAGTTCGGCACCGCCTCATCCATCATCCTGCCGGTCATGTCGTGACCAAGCGCGGCATAGAGCTTGGTTCCGTAGAGCCGACAGAAGAAACGCGGCCCGGGATGGATCACCTCCAGCAGGGAAATCATGCCCAGCGCATCCGGCACCGATACCGGGTCGAAGTTCGACCATGCCGGCAGCAGATCAACGGCGGGCCGCATCGCATGCCAGACCTTTACCGTCTGCGCCAAAGGCGCCGGCAATTGATCGAGTGGCGGAAGCGCACACCCTTCTTTATGTGAGGCCACGAAAACAGGTGCACCAACATGCACGACACAGCTCCCTGCGATGACCGAAGATCCCCCTTCGGTTTGCGCGCCCGCCCCCAATATTCCCGGCGGAGCCTAGCACTCCGTATCGTGGCGGAAAAGCTGGCATGGAAGCGTATTCACGAAAGCGTTACCGCCGTGGCACAAAATATGCTGATACCGCAACGCATCCGCATGACATAGCGGCGGCCAAAGCAAGCTGGCGCCCAAATCTCTCACAAGCCAGAGCCTCCCGCTCGGAGCTATCCAAGACACCGCAAGTTTCGGGTCGAGCAACGCCTGGGAACCGGCTAAGCTCCGGCCCCTGGCATTCGGTTCGGTCCCATGCGGCACGGGCGAATTTCAGATTCGAACGGATCACTGCCAATAAACTGATTCTATTATGTTTTTCGGATATCATCCGGAAGCGGTAATGGCGTCCTGGCGCAGCGGAACATGGTCATTTGGGAGAAACGGAATGGGTTCGGCACCGGTCATGGATGGGCGGGCATGGGTGATGCTGATCGCGCTCTCGCTCTGCTGGGGCTGTTCCTTCCTGTTCAATGCGCTGGGCCTGCAGGGATTTCCGCCGCTGACGCTGGTCTTCCTGCGCCTGTTGGTGGCTGCCCTGGCGATGTGGGCGGTGGTGGCCCTGCTGCGCCTGCCCGTCCCGCGCGGGGCGCGGATCTGGTGGCTGCTGATCGGCATGGCCCTGCTGAACAATGTCGTGCCCTTCAGCCTGATCGTCTGGGGCCAGACGCGCATCGATTCCGGGCTGGCGTCGATCCTGAACGCCTCCACCCCGCTCTGGACGGTGATTGTCGCCCATCTGACCACCACGAATGAGAAGCTGACGGCCAACCGCCTGCTGGGCTCGGTGGTCGGCATAGCCGGCGTCGCCGTGATGCTGGGCGCCGGCGGCATCGATTTCTCCGGCGACGGCATGGTCTGGGGGGAGTTGGCGGTGCTGGGCGGGGCGCTGAGCTACGCCTTTTCCACCATCGTGGCGCGCCGGATGGCGGGTACGGGCGCACCACTGTCGCTGGCATCCGGCCAGGTCGCGGTTGCCGCCGTGATCATGTTGCCCGCGACCCTGATCCTGGACCAGCCCTGGACCCTGCCGGCGCCGGGGTCGGACGCGCTGCTGGCCGTGCTGGGCATCGGCCTGATCTCCACCGCCTTGGCCTATTGGCTGTATTTCATGATCATGCAGCGGGCCGGTGCCACCAATGTGGTGCTGGTCACCCTGCTGATCCCGGTTACCGCCCTGTTGCTGGGCAGCCTGATCCTGGGCGAAGCGCTGGAACCCCGCCAGCTTCTGGGCATGGCACTGATCGGCTGCGGCCTGATCGCCATCGACGGGCGGTTGCTGCGGCGCCTGCGCGTCAGGGCGGGTTAGCGGGCCGGCCGCACCCTGCGCCCCGGCCCGGTTTCGCGCAGCAGGAAGGCCGTGATCAGAATCGCCAGGGTAAGACAGACGGGAAAGACCAGGAAGGCCATGCGGAAATCCTCCAGGGTATAGACTGGCACGCTGTCCACGATTCCGCCACTCCAGTTCAGGTCCAACAGCGCCCCGATCACCGGCTGCATCACCGCGCCGGATCCCACCGTCGCCATATTGGCCAGCCCCATCGCCGTTCCAGCGGCGGCGGGATGGTTCGATTCCCGCGCCAGCGCATAGGTCAGGATCATCGTGCTGCAGCCGATCCCAGCCAGAAACAGAAGTCCGGCCCCCAGGATACCCGCCGGATCGGCCCAGTAAATGAAGGCCGACAGGCTGGCCAGCCCCAGAACCGCACCGGCCAGAATCGGCGGCCTGCGCAGCCCCAGCCGGTCGGACAGACTGCCCGCCCCCAGCGAGCCGACGGCCCAGCCGATGAAAAACAGCGACAGCAGGCTGGCTGCCTGCGCATTGCTCAAGCCATGGCCCTGCACCAGAAAGGGCACGGCCCACAGCCCGGCAAAGGCCAGCAGCACCATGGTCATCAGGAAGGACACGATGGCCGCCCACCAGGTCTGCAGATTGCCCAGCACGGCCATCGTCGCGCCCGCCGGGCGCTGCGCGGCGAGTTCAGCACCGGCCCCGCCGGGCTTTGGCCCGTCGCGCACGATCAGGAAGACCGCCACCGCCAGCAGGAAGCCGAAGCCCGCCAGCCACAGGCTCGCCTCCCGCCAGCCCTCGCTATGTTCAACCAGCCAGCGGAAAGGGGCCTGGCCCGCCACCGCCCCCGCCATG
>Ga0209066_10002054_pt1 | contig 25333 bp, 17 predicted proteins | sample All_14_2_FD_187198 | JGI IMG/M metagenome (GOLD analysis project Ga0209066, IMG submission 187198) | Freshwater microbial communities in response to fracking from Pennsylvania, USA - Allegheny Zone_MetaG_DW_15 (SPAdes) (version 2) ... | reverse complement strand
GTGGCCAAGCTTCACAGCGCCATCCTGACGTCCAAGACCTTCAGCGACTTTTACAGGCTCTGGCCGGCGCGGTTCAACAACAAGACCAACGGCATCACCCAGCGCCGCTGGCTGAAACTGTGCAACCCGCGCCTTGCCGACTTGATCGAGAGCCGGATCGGCGGCACCTTTATGACGGACCTGTCCGAGCTGAAGAAGCTGGAGCCGTTCGCGTCGCAGGCCGGCTTCCGCCGAGAATTTCGCGAGGTCAAGGCCGCGAACAAGCGCGAGCTGTCAGAGCTCATCAGGAAACGGACGGGCATCGAGGTTATCCCGGATTCAATTTTCGACTGTCAGATCAAGCGGCTCCACGAGTACAAGCGTCAGCTCCTGAATGTCCTCCACATCGTCGCCCTCTACAACCGGATCAAATCCGGCAAAGCGGAGGACATGGTTCCCCGGACGTTCATCTTCGCCGCGAAGGCTGCGCCCGCCTACCGGATGGCCAAACTCATCATCAAGCTCATCAACTCCGTGGCGCGCGAGGTCAATGCCGATCCGGAAGCGGGAGCCTTGCTCAAGGTCGTGTTTCTGGAGAACTATTCGGTTTCCTTGGCGCAGCGCATCATTCCGGCATCCGACGTCTCAGAGCAGATCTCGACCGCCGGGATGGAAGCTTCCGGCACGGGGTGCATGAAGCTATCCCTGAACGGCGCGCTGACGCTCGGCACCCTCGACGGGGCCAATATTGAAATCAGAGAGGAGGTCGGCCCCGAGAATTTCTTCCTTTTCGGCCTCAAGGCCGACGAGGTTCTGGCACTCCGGGCTTCCGGATACAACCCTTACGACGCCTACGCCAAGAACGACGAGCTCAAGCAGGCCGTCGACAAGGTGGCGCGCGGGCACTTCAGCCCGGGGCAGCCGGAGCTGTTCAAGCCCGTCATCGACTCGCTGTTCGCCGAAGGTGATTACTTCATGGTGCTTGCGGATTTTGAGGACTATGCGCGGTGTCAGCGGACGATCGAAGCGCTCTACCGCGACCCGGAGGAGTGGAGCCGGCGCGCCATCCTGAATGTGGCCCGGATGGGCGTGTTCTCCTCAGACCGGACCATCCGGCAGTATGCCGATGAGATTTGGGACGTGCACCCGGTTTTGCCGAAACCCCGCAAAACCGGCCTACGAAACTAGAGAGTACCGATATGCTCAGCGCACAGTGCTTCCGTGTTCTTTACGTATCAGCCCTTGCCGGTCTGTTCGCGGGAGCGTCGGGTTGCACGCTTGTCAAGGCGAAGAAGGATCTGGCCAGACTCGACCAGACCGTCCAAATCGGAGGAAAGGTGACGTGCGCGCCGATGACGGACAAGCCCATCTGCGTTGCGCTTTTCGAGGGCACCCCGGGCTCTGATCCGAAAAAGTTGATCGCGTATCAGGTCATCTATAAGACCGGCTCGTTTTCTTTTCTGCAAAAACCAGGGGACTACTTCGTGTTCGCTTACGAGGACGCGAACGAGGACGGGGCGTTTCAGTTCACCGAGCGCGTCGGGTGGCACGGAGACCCCAGCCTGATCACCGTCGGTCCAGGTGAGGTCAAAGAGCGCATTGCCATCGCCCTTCGGTCTCCGGAGCAGGCCGGCAAAGAACTGCCGCTGCTCTACGCCAAGCAGGTCCGCCAGGTCGACATGCAGGTGGAGGACAAGCATGCGGGCACGATAGCGGGGCTGGATGATCCGAGGTTTGACCGCGCGACAGGGCCTCTGGGAATGTGGGAGCCGGTGACGTTCTTTGAGCGCTACGGCGCTGGCATTTTCTTTCTCCAGCCCTACGAGCAGGACACGATTCCCGTGCTGTTCGTGCACGGGGTGGGAGGAACGCCGCGCAATTTCGAGGCGCTGGTTAACGGGCTCGACCGGAAACGTTTCCAGCCGTGGGTCGCGCAGTATCCCTCGGGAGTTCGCCTGCCGCTGCTCGCGGACTTTTACGCAAAGCTGCTGAAAGAAATCCAGGTCCAGCACAAGGTGCCGCGCGTGATCGTCGTGGCGCACAGCATGGGAGGTCTTGTTGCCCGCGGCTTCATCAACCGGCTGACGTCGGACGGGCAGTTTTTTATACCGCTTTTCGTCTCGATCTCCTCGCCTTGGCAAGGGCACCCAGGCGCAGGTTTGGGTGTCGAGCACTCCCCGGTGATCCTGCCCTGCTGGTATGACATGTCTCCCGGCAGTCCCTTCCTTGACGCGCTGCAAAAGACTCCGCTTCCTTCCGGGACCCGCCACTATCTGCTGTTCGGATATCGGGGCGGCAAAGCCCTGATGACGGAAGGCAACACGGACGGCACGCTGCCGCTTGCCAGCATGCTTGACCTCGCGGTCCAAGGCTCAGCCGTCAAAGTGTTCGGTTTCAATGAGACCCACAACGGCATCCTGGAGAGTCCGGACGTTTCAGCCTGCCTCACCCGCATTTTCGACGACCACGCAAGGTAAGCGAGGCGTGCTCCGGACGGGATCAGCACAGATGCGGAAGAATCGAATTTTTGACCGTGCCGCGCATCCCGAGAAATCCGGGGCGGGTTTTCACCTTTACACAACGGTCGAAAGGAATTATGTTTACGAAACATCTAACTGGGCGGATATTCATTGTTTGAGCTAACGGCTGGAAACCGAACGGAACGTTCACGGGAAGACGCGATGAAAAGAAATGTCGGGATGACCCTTCTGCGTATGTTGGTGGGGTGGCACTTTTTATACGAGGGGGCTTTCAAGCTGGTGCAGCCGGGGGGATGGTCGGCGGCGGGATATTTGCGCATGAGCAAATGGTTCGCGGCTCCGCTGTTCCATCACATCGCCGAGACGCCGGGCTTGCTGAAGGCCGTCGACCTGATGAACATGTGGGGGCTGACGCTGATAGGACTTGCGCTGATTCTCGGCGTGCTGGTGCGGCCTGCGGCGTTTTTAGGAATCGTGTTGCTGGCGTTCTACTATGTCGCGCAACCGCCGTTTCTCGCTCCATCGGCGGACGGGCATTTCCTGGTGATCGACCGCAATGTGGTGGAGGCTGCCGCGCTGCTGGCGCTGCTGCTGGTCCCGTCGTACGGGTTGGGCGAGTTCCTTGTGGCGCTGCCGCGCAAACTGTTTAAGCGCAAGTTGGCGGCGGAGAACAGCGGGCGCGGTGTGGTCGCGTCGCCGGGGCGGCGCGACTTGCTGCTGAGCCTGAGTTCGTTGCCCGTGATCGGAGCGTTCGGGTACGCTTTTTTCCGCAAGCACGGTCCGGTTTGGGAGCGCGAGAATCTGAAGGGCAAGGCGGATGCGGTGACCAGCGCCACAGTCAAAGCGTTCGACTTCACCGACATCAAAGACCTCAGGAAGAAGGTGGATAAATTCGGCCAGATCGGGAACCTGAAGCTGAGCCGGATGTTTCTGGGCGGGAATCTGATGGGCGGGTGGGCGCATGCCCGCGACCTGTTGTACGCCGACAAGCTGGTCAAGGCGTACCACACCGACGAGCGTATTTTCCGCACTTTCAGGATGGGGGAGCAGTGCGGCATGAATGCGATCCTGACCAATCCGGCCCTCATGCGCGTGATCAACGACTACTGGAAAAAAGAGGGCGGCAAAATCCAATTCATCTCAGACTGCGGGCATAAGGAGGGCCTGATCCGCGGTGCGCAGCTTTCAGTGGAAAACGGGGCGTCAGCGGTCTACACCCACGGCGGTGTTTCTGACGGCTGGGCGAAGAGCGGCGACTTCAAGAAGTTTGAGGAGACGCTGGCCGCGATGCGCAAGCTGGGCGTTCCGGCCGGCATTGGCGCGCACCGCCTCGAGACGGTCAAATGTTGTGTGGAACACGGGATTTACCCCGACTTTTGGATGAAGACCCTCCATCACACGAACTACTGGTCTGCCCGCACGGAGGACGGCTATTATTCGAAAGACAATGTCTGGTGCCTGAACGCCGAAGAGGTGATCGCTTACATGGAGAAGCTGGAACAGCCGTGGATCGCCTTCAAGACGCTTGCGGCGGGCGCGATCCACCCGAAGGAGGCTTTCCCGTTCGCGCTCAAAGCAGGGGCAGATTTTCTGTGTGTGGGCATGTACGACTTCCAAGTTGTCGAGAACGTCAACTTGTTCAACACGATCATGGACGGGAAGATTGAGCGCAAGCGTCCGTGGCGGGCGTAACTATCGACTCTACAGCAGCCGTGCGTTTCGTGTATTGTATGCGCGCACAGGGAGGGTTAGGAATCTGATGAAAAAGAGCGGTCTGATTTTTTCAGGTGTTTTCGTTTTGCTGGCAGCGGGTTGTTTCAAGCATCGTGAGGCCCCGTATCGTCCGGTGACGGCGAAGACGTTGGCCGAAGCGGTCGAAAAGCAGGCCACGGTCGAATGCGTGAACCTGTCGGGGCAGGCGGTCGCGGTGCTGCCGCGGGAGCTGACCTCCATGCCGAAACTCGGCATGCTGTGGCTGCGCGAGGCGCAGGGGTTGACCTCGCTGGCGGGGTTGTCTGAGATCAAGTCGCTCAGGCGGCTCGATCTTTCCTCAACAAAACTCTCGACCGTGCCGTCGGAGGTTTTCGCGCTGAAGGAGCTTGCGCATCTCTATCTCGCGGACAACGGGATTGCCGCGCTGCCGGCGTCGATCGGGGGGATGGCCGGGCTGACTTATCTCAACCTCGACCGCAATCAGCTCTCGGGGCTGCCGCCTGAAATCGGACAGCTGACGGAGTTGCGCTGGCTCCGCCTGAACGAAAACAAACTCCCGGCCCTGCCGCAGGAGCTGGCGAAGCTGACACGCCTGCAGCGCGTCTATTTGCGCCAGAACCAGTTTGCGGCCGTCCCGGAGTGCCTGAAGGGCCTGCCGCTTTTGGAGGATATCAGCCTGAGCGGAAACGCGATTTCCAGAATACCGGATTGGATGACGGAGCTGCCGAAGCTGCGGCAGGTGGAGTTCGACGGATGTCCGATCACTAAGTTGCCCGACACGCTGGACGGCTGGAAGAAGCTTCAGGTGTTGTCGCTCGTCCGCTGCCAGTTTCCCGACGCCGAAAAGGCCCGTATCCGTGCCGCTCTGCCCAAGGTGCATGTCGCGTTCTAAGGGCATGAAGCCAACGGGACACGAAGGGTGGGAAGATTGGCGGTGGCAGCTGCGCCACGCGGTGACTGCGATGGCGCCGGTCTTGCGCGAATTCGGCCTTTCGAAGTCTGAGGTTGAGCGTGTGCGCTGCCGTTACCCGCTCCGGCTCACGCCCTATGCGTTGGCGCAGCTCAGCCGCGAGAATCCGGCTGACCCGCTCAACAGGCTGGCCTTGCCGTCTGCCGCGGAGCTGGTGCAGGAGCCGGGCATGGTCGCCGACCCCTTTGCGGAGAAGACCCGCGCCGCGTGCTGCTACGGGCTGAAGCAGCGGTTTCCGGACCGCGTGCTCGTGATGGCGCATGACCAGTGCGCCTTGGCGTGTCGCCATTGCACGCGCAAGGGGTTGCTCAAAGGAGCGGAGGTGGTGCGCACGTCCGCGCAGCGCGCGTCGGCTGTGGCGTGGGTTAAAGCGCATCCGCAGGTGCGTGAGGTGATCCTTTCGGGAGGGGACCCTCTTTTGCTTGCCGACGCCCGGCTCTTGCTGTTGGTGCGTGCGTTTGCCCGGCTGCCGCAGATTGACGCGGTGCGCATCGGCACGCGCGTGCCGGTGACGCTGCCGATGCGGGTCACCCCGGCGTTGGCGCGCGGTCTGGGCGCGTTCAAAAAGGTCTGGGTCAACACCCAGTTCAACCACGTTCGCGAAATCACGGCGGAAGCTGAGCGCGCCTGTGCGCTGCTGGTGGAGGCGGGAATCCCGGTCTCGAACCAGAGCGTGCTGCTCAAAGGTGTGAACGATTCCGTCGGCGCGCTTTTCGACCTCTGCACAGGCTTGCAGCGCATCCGCGTCAGGCCCTATTATATTTTTCTCTGCGACCCGGTTGCGGGGATCGCGCATTTCCGCGTGACGTTGCGCGACGCGCGCAGATTGGAGCGCGAACTGGCCCTGCGCATCGGCGGACTGGCCCTGCCTCGCTTTGTTCAGGACGTTCCCGGGCTCCTCCGCAAAACGCCGATCTGACGGCGATCCGAAAAGACCGTGTCAGTAGACCGCGCCGCCTCGTGCCACCTCCCGGATTTTGCGTTTCGGGGCGGCGCGCGAGTGTGCTATATTGACGTACATGATGCTGGGGTTAGAGCGTGTTCAGGTGGGCTTGTGTGCGGCAAGTTTGGGCTGTCTGGCGGTGTGTGCCGGAGAGGCTTCGCTTGAAGCGCACTTCAGCCGGCCGCCTCAGAATGCCACGCGCCCTGGCATGGCGCTGACACTTGATCCCGCTGTGACCCGTGAGGAGGCGTTCGCACGCCAGCTCGAAGCGGTGCGCGAAGCAGGCGCGGGGGGGGTGCTGTTGACGCTGCCCCGCGCGGATGAAGCGGTGTTGGCCGCATTCGGCAAGGCTGCCGACAAGTGCCGCCAGCTGGGGCTGGAACTGGGCGTGTGCGATTTTGCGCTCTCGGACGAGGGCGATGTGCCGCAGGCGCAGAGACTGGTCTGGACTGTCAGCGGAACGACAGAGGGAAGTCGCTGCGGAGCGACGAACGCGTTGTCGCCGATATTCCAGACCTCTCGCACATACCGCGAACTGGCGCGTCTGGCAATCCCGGTTGAAACAGACGGCGCTGTGCAGCCTCACGCGATCGTGGACCTGAAGCGGGGTGCCACGCCGACAGGCGGAGTCTGGCGCGTGTACAGGTTCGGGCATGTGGACATGGAGCCGGCCGCGCCTGACGGCTTTGACGGAAAGGCCTTCTTTAAACACGTGAACCGCGTGCTCTCGGCCTGTCAGAACCGTTTGCCAAGGACATACGGGAGCACCTTGCTGTGGTATCAGATGGGCGGGGCTGACCGCGCGGAGCTCATGTGGCCGCGCGATTTGCCGGAAGCGTTCTTAAAGCGGAGCGGGTTGGGGCTGCCCCGCTACCTGCCGGCTTTGGCGGGGGTTCCGGTCGGCGGTGAGGCGACCGCGGCCTATGTGCGTCGGCAGGTGGCCTTGACGATTCAGGAATCGTGGCGCGAGCGGTTTGCCCGCAACGTGAACGAGCTGGTGCACGAGGCGGGACTGGAGGCGGGAATCGGGATCGGCTCCGTGCCTGTCGGGCCGGAGGAGGTCTCGCTCTATTTTCGCCGGCCGACGCTTTCGCCTGCGCGAGATGCGGCGCAACACGCGGCGAACGTGCGAGCGGCCGGGGCGGCGCGCGCATTAGGCCGGCGCTACGTGGTTGGACGGCTGTCGCCCACTGCGGTGTCGGAGACGCCGGCGAAGGCGTTGCTGCCGTTTCCCTGGAAACACGAGGCGGACCGGCTGCTGAGCGAGGGGGCGACGCGTCTGCTGGTGGAACTGCCGGGCGGTGTGCCGCGAGAGGATGCCGGGTTCCGCCAGCTGCAGGCCGGGTGCACCTATGTGCGGCGGTGCCAGCTGCTGCTCCAGCACGGCGAGAAGGTCGTTGATTTTCTTGTCTGGACCGACCGTCTGGTGCCGTTGCTGGAGGGGTATGCGTGCGATTACGCAAGCCAGGCCCTGTTGGAGGCGGCCACCGTCAGGGGCGGTCGCGTCCGCTTCGATTCGGAACGCGCGTACGCGTCGCTGGCCGTGTCGGCTGAGGTGTTGGGAGAGAAATCGGCCGAGCAGGTGGTGAGGCGGCTGTCGGCACGCGGCGTGCGTGTCTGGCTGGTTGCGACCGGCGCGGAAGGCGAGGAGGCGGTGTTTGCGAGGGTGCGGGAGGGGTCGGGCGCGGGGTGCACGGTCTTGCGGGCTGGTGCAGAGGGTTTGCCGGGGCCGGATTTCCAATGGCGATCGGAAAGTGTCGGTCTGAAGTTGCGTTTCCTGCATGGCCGGGTTCCTGAGCATGAGATCTATTTCGTGGTCAATGACAGTGCTGAGGCCGGACCTGTGACGTGTCTGTTCAGAGATGTCGGCAGCGGCAAACCGACGCGCTGGGACCCGGTCAGCGGCGAGGCGGGGCTCGCTGTCCAAGACGCGGTGAAAGCGGCCGACGGGCGAGTGAGCGTTCCGCTGTTCATGGCCCCGCACGATGCGTGTTTCATCGTTTTTGACCGCGAGAGCCGCATGAATTGACGCATGGGCCCGCAGAACGTATAATCCCGCTTAATTGTCCGATTGACGCTCAGGTTTTGTGACGGGCGGAGGGCATCCTGTTATGGAGAATCGCGTGCAGCCAGAAAGTACAGCCAGGATTCAGGTTCCGCCGACGGAGCGCCTAAGCCCCTCCACGGGGGAACGTGCGGACACGCAGACCGTGCGGGTGGTGCCGGGCGACGAGCCGTCGTATGAGGAGCCCCGGAACGACAAGCTGTTTGACCAGTATACGATCTACAGCAAGATCGGCAACGGCGGCATGGGGGTGGTGTATCTGGCCAGGGACCGTCGGTTGGGACGTTTCGTTGCGATCAAGCGGCTGAACCATCAGGCGCAGTCCATTCCGACGCTGCGGCAGCGCTTTCTGCACGAGGCGCGCGCCGTCGCCGTGCTGAGCCATGTGCATATCGTTCACATCTATGCGCTCGGGGAGGACGAGGACGGGCCGTTCATCGTCATGGAGTACATCGCGGGACCCGACGACACGACCGTGAAGAGCGAGGCGCCTGCGGGTGGCCTGGTGCAGCCCAACCCTCCTCTGACGCTGGATCAGTATGTGACGCGACACGGGCAGCTGACAGGGGAAGAGGCGATCGAACTGGTCCTGAAGATCGGGCGCGCGGTGGCGTATGCGCATGCCAGCGGCGTGATTCACCGCGACCTGAAGCCGAGCAATATCCTTTTGGACAAAAGCAATGAACCCAAAATCGTGGATTTCGGTTTGGCCCGCCTGATGCGGAAGGAAGAGTCGAAGCTCACGGTGCCGGGAGAAAAGCTTTTGTCGCTGGGCTATGGCGCGCCCGAACAGGAGTCGGATGCCAGCCTCTCGGACGAGCGGGCGGATGTTTACGGGTTGGGCGCGCTGCTGTATTTCGTGATCACCGGACAAAACCCGCGCTATTTCCGCGAGCAGGACGTGCCGGTGCCCTTGCGGGATGTGGTGGTGAAAGCTTTGGCGACGGACAAGGAGCAGCGGTGGGAGTCGGCCGTCGCGTTCAACGAGGCGCTGCATCAGTTGCAGACCAAAACGCGCGTGGAGACGCCGACGGTCAAAACCACGTGGCGGTGCAAATGGTGCGACGCGATAAACCCCTTGGCCGTCAAATTCTGTGCCGAGTGCGGCTGGGACGGTTCCGAGGCCTGTCCCGAATGCGGCGCCGAAACGTTTGTGGGGGTGCAGTACTGCGGCAATTGCGGAGCCGACGCGCGCACGTACGAATCCGTATTGATGCTGCTGAAAAAAATGCGTGAGGCTTCTGGACAACAGCGCTTCGAACGGGTCATCTCGTATGCGGGGCGCGTCCACGGATTCGAGCCGGCCGGCCCTTCCGGACGGCGTTACCTGCACGAGGTGACGGAACTGCGCGACCTCGCTGAGAAGAGCATCCGTCGGCGCGAGCAATTGAAAGAGCAGATCCCGATGGAGATCCGGGCGGAGAATTTCGAACGCGCCACCGCCTTCATCCAACAGTACCGGGAACTGGCCGAGGACAGGCGCGGTTTCGAGAGCGAGGCGTTGCAACTGCCGGAACTGACGCTGCGGCGCGATTTGCAGCGGGCGCGGCGCGCACTTAAAAACCGGGAGTGGGAGTCTGCCAGGCGCATCTGCGAAGAGTTGTTGCGGGAGGTGGCGCCGGAAAATCCGGAGGTGCTGCAGATCCGGCGTGCGATCCGGCTGCATGCGGTGTTTGTCGATGTGCGGGTCCTCTGTCTGTTGGTGACGGGTGTGGCCCTGCTGTATCTGTTCAGCCTGCCGATTGCCGCGAAAGCGTCCAAGGGCGTTTTCGGCGCGTTTCCAAAGATATTTTATCGCCCAGGCCTTTGGGTGTATGAGCGGCGCGTGCTGGCCACGCCGCTGCAGCGGTACGCGGCTTTCTGGCTCGGCGACGCCGTGGCTCTGGCGGACTGGTTCCGGGAGGGTGGCGCAGATAAGGACGAAGGGGAGCGGAGTCTGCCGAAGCCGGACGCTCTGGACCAGAAGCAGAACGAATACGCGAAGCAGGTGGTGGAGATCGAGGCCGCGCAGGCGATGTTCCAGCGGGTCTGGCCGGTCGAGTACGCGCGCGAACTGGATCTGCTCAAGGAGCGGTGCAGGACGGCGGGCGATTTCGAGGGCTGGGACGTTGTCCAGAATGAGCGCAAGCGCTTCGACGACACGCGGCAGATCAACGAGCATGCCAGCGAGACGCTTTCAGAACTGAACGTGCTTAAAAACAAGTACCGGCAAATGTTGTCGGACCAGCGGCTTCTGCACAGCCGCAAGCTGGTGACCCTGTGCAAGAAGTATGTGAACGACCTGACCGACATGCAGAAGTCTTACATGCAGGAGGGCAAGATGGATCTTGCCTCTGCGGTCAACACGGAGATCCGACGTGTGCGAAACACCCCCCAGCAGCTCGCTGCGGAAGCGGTTCTGGCGTCGTCGGTGGCGGTGGGCACGCCCGAGACGGAACCCCCGCAGATGCTTCTGGCCGGCACGGATAAAAACCGTGTTCAGGAGATCGCCAAACTGCGCGGCGTTTTCGAGAGCGAGCTGATCGAGGTCGAAAAGGGCGTCGCCAAAAAGGCGTCCGAGTGGCCCGACAAGTACGTCCTCGGCTTGACCGAACTGATGGATGTGTTCCAGCGTGCGGGCGACTATGGCGGCTGGGAGAGCGTTCGCGACGAGATGGGGCGGTTCGAGGCGGACAGGACCATCCAGCAGCGGAACATCGTGCTGCAGCCCGCCGGGCTGGCGGAACTTCAAAAAAAGTTTCTGCTGCTGCGCGAGGAGAACAAGCGCAACCGGGCCGAGGGCATTGTAAGCACGACCGAAAAATATGTTAAGAAACTGCAGGATTTGCAGAAGAAGCTCACCGTCGGCGGCCAGATGGAGACGGCGGCGGTCGTGAATGCGGAAATCAAGCGCGTGCGTTCCCGCGTGGACTACATCGAGGCCCAGAACGAGCTTTCGCCGCAGGGTCCGCCGGTGCCGCCGACGATGTGGCAGCAGACGGTGCCTGCCGCCGGGAACGGCGGGCCGCAGTGATCGGAGACGCGTCAGACGTGTGGGCAGGAGAAAGGGGATACCCAAGATGATGGATGTGACGAGCAGTGTCATTCGGCAGAACCCTTTGACGGCAGGGTATTGGTCGCTGGAGTTGGACGCGGGGCCCATTGCCGAGCAGGCGCGCCCGGGACAGTTCGTGCATGTGAGGGTGCCGCGCCTGGAGCAGGCGGCGTTGCGCCGCCCGTTCAGCATTTTCGGCGCGGACGGGGGCGTGCTGAGGCTTCTCTACAAGACGGTCGGGCGCGGCACAGCGGAGATGAACCATTTGCGTCCGGGCGATCCGATTCAGGTGATCGGGCCGTTGGGCAACGGGTTCCCTCTGGAGCCGCAAGGTGTCCCGATTCTGGTGGCAGGCGGATACGGGGTGGCGCCGCTGTCATTTTTGGCGGAACGGCTGGGCCGGAAAGGCGTTTTGCTGGCGGGCGGGCGGAGCGCGGACGATGTGCTGGCCGTGGAGACGTTCGAGCAGCTGGGCTGGCAGGTTCGGGTGGCGACGCAGGACGGCTCACGCGGCGAGAAGGGATTGGTGACGGTGTTGCTGGATCAGGAGCTCGCGCGGCAGAAGGCCGCCGGCGGGCTGGTTGAGATCTACGCCTGCGGGCCGGACGGCATGCTGCGGGCCGTGGGCGAACGCGCGATCGCGTCGGGGTGCCGCGGCTGGCTGTCGCTGGACAAGCACATGGTGTGCGGGGTCGGCGCGTGTCTGGCCTGCGTGCAGAATCTGCGGCGCAAGGACGGGACGGATTGGATCGGGCGGGTCTGTCATGACGGGCCGATTTTTGAGGCGCGCGAAATCGTCTGGTGACCTGTAACGCAAGAGAGCGGACAACGTATGCACGAAGTGGATTTGAGCGTCGGATTGGGCGGCATCCGGATGAAGAACCCGGTGGCGGTGGCGTCGGGGACGTTCGGGTATGGGAAAGAGTATTCGGAATTGATCGACGTGTCCCGGCTGGGGGCGATCACCGTCAAGGGAATCCGCCTGCGACCGTGGCCGGGCAACCCGTTGCCGCGTCACGTCGAGGTGACCGGCGGAATGGTCAACGCGATCGGTCTGCAAGGGCCGGGCGTGGACGGGTTCGTGCGCGAGTACATGCCGTTTCTGCGGGGCACGGGCGTTCCGGTGATCGTCAATATCTGGGGAACCAGCGAAGAAGAGTACGCGGAGGTGGCCCGGCGGTTCAACGACGTCGAGGGCGTGGCCGGTCTGGAGCTGAACATTTCCTGCCCGAACGTGAAAGAGGGCGGGCATGCGTTCGGGACCGACCCCCGCACCGTGGCGTCGCTGGTTGCGGCGGTCCGGCGTGTGACGCGGTTGCCGCTGATGCCAAAATTGGCGCCCAATGTGCCCGACATCAAAATCTTTGTGCGCGCGGCACAGGAGGCGGGTGCGGACGCGCTGGCGCTGATCAATACGCTGCCGGCGATGGTGATCGACATCGAAACGCGTCGGCCGGTTTTGGCCAACAAAGTCGGAGGGCTCTCGGGCCCCGCCATCCATCCGGTCGCCGTGAAACTGGTGTGGGAGGCGGCTCAGGCTGCCACGGTGCCGATCCTGGCGATGGGCGGGATCATGGGGCCGGAACAGGCCGTCGAGTTCCTGATCGCAGGTGCGACGGCGGTGGCGGTCGGCACGGCCAACTTCATTGATCCGACGACGCCCCTGCGCGTGATCGACGGCATCGTGGCCTATCTCCAGCGGCATGGCCTGAGTTCGGTGAAAGAGCTGACAGGCTCCCTCATCAGCGGGTGAGCCGGGAAGGTTCCAGATGGAAAACAAATGGTACTATGCGGTGGGGGGCGAGCGGCACGGCCCCGTCACGTTTGAAGCGCTCCGCGCGCTGGCGCTGAGCGGCTCGCTCAAGGCGCTCGACTTGGTCTGGCAGCCCGAATTCGGCCCCGAGTGGCGCAACGCGGGGCAAGTGCATGAGCTGTTTGAGCCGGACGCGCCGGTCGTTCCGCCCATGCCGCAGGAAGAGCCGTGGATTGCCCCGCCCCTTCTGGGCGTCGCGGGGTCGCGTCCGTCGTGTCTGGCAGCGGCGGCGCAGGCGTATTCACGGACGGTGGCCCTGCTGTTCAAGCCGTTCGACATCACGCGGTGGTTCAGCATGGGATTCTGCGCGTGGCTGGCGTACATCGGGACCCAGTCGTCCTTCAATTACCGCGAGCGGGGCGAAGCGTCTTCCGCATTCCTGAAGCAGCATGCGGATCATGCGCTGGAGAAAGCCGCGCATCTTTTGGCGCATCCCCTCGAGGCGGCGCTGGTGGCGGGGGCGGCCCTGTTCGCGCTGCTGCTTGCGCTCTGGCTGTGTTCTGTTCGTTCGCGGGGCGATTTCATGTTTCTGCACCGCTGGTACCGTCCGGAAGCGCAGATCCGGCAGTGCTGGCAGGCGTCCCGCGCCGCCGGGCACGAGCTGTTTGTCTGGCGCGTTTATTTTTTCATGATCGCGACCTTGCTTTTTGCGCTCGACGCGGCGGTCGCTTACGGCCAGATCGTGAAGCCGTATCTGGCGGCAGGGAAAGTCTGGGACGCGGCGCTGCTGAAGCCGACTGTGGGATGCGTGACCGGTGCGGTGCTGCTGATGCTGGCGGTTCAGCTCGTGGCGCATGTGACGAAGGCGTTTGTTGTGCCGGTCATGTACTGGCACGGCGTCACAGCATCCCGCGCGTGGCTGGCTGTTTTCGCGCTGGTCAACCAATACCCGTTCGCGGTCATGGGGTATCTGCTGTGCGGCATGGCGTGCGGCGTCGCCGCCCTGTTCGCGATTGTGGCGTTCGGACTGCTGACCTGTTGCATCGGGTTCATTCCCATGGTGCTGCCCTATCTCGGCGCGGTGACGCTGCTGCCGTTCTACCTTTTCTTCAGGGGCTATGCCGTTTGTTTTCTGAGCCAGTGGCGGCCGGACTTGATTCCCGCCGGGCCGCAGCGGATGGGGTGAACGATGTTGTCACGAGAGCTGATACGTGCGGTCCCAAAGAGCGATCTGCATGCGCACTTGGACGGGTCCATGCGCGCGGCGACGCTGATCGAGCTGGCGCGCGAGCAGGGCGTCGTGTTGCCGTCCTACGAGGTTTCCGGTCTCACGGAACAAGTCTTCAAGCCGGCGTACAAAAACCTTCCCGAATATCTGCTGGGCTTTGACTACACCTGCGCGGTCCTGCGGCAGTTCGACGCGATGGAACGCGTGGCGTGCGAGATGGCCGAGGACGCCATCTCGCAGGGTGTGCGCTACCTGGAAGTGCGCTTCGCGCCACAGCGGCTCGTCGACTCCGGCGAGGCGTGCGTGCGCGCCTTCAAGGCGGTGGGGGACGGGCTGACCCGTGCGGCGCGGCAGCACACACTGTCCGCCGCGGTTCGGCTGAACGGCGACATTCCCTTCGAGTGGGCGGTCATCTGCTGTGCGATGCGCAACTTCGGGCGCGGCATGGGCACGTATTACGACCGGCTGCTGGACGTGTTGCCCGGCATGGATCACAAGGCGGTGGTCTCCGTCGCTTCGCTCGAAGCGGTGCGCGCGGCCGTGGTGGCTCGGGAACGTCACGGCGTGCCCGTGATGGGGTTTGACCTTGCGGGCGAAGAGGCGGGGTACCGGGCGGGGCATCACACGGCGGCCTACGAGGAGGCCCACCGGCACTTCATCCGCAAAACCGTCCACGCGGGCGAGGCCTACGGGCCGGAGTCGATCTACGAGGCGATCACGCGCTGCCATGCCGAACGCATCGGACACGGCACGTTCCTGTTTGCGCCCGAGCGGATTCAAGACCCGGCGATCGCCGACAAGGTCGCGTTTACCGACGCGCTGGCCGATTATATCGCGACCATGCGCGTGACCATCGAGGTGTGTCCCACGAGCAACTTGCAGACCATTCCTGAACTGGCTGGCGACATGCGCAATCATCCCGTCAAGAAGATGCTCGGGTATGGCATGGCCGTGGCCGTGGCGACGGACAACACGCTGGTGTCGCATACGGATATCAACCGGGAACTCGCTTTGGTCTCCGATGCCTGTGAGCTCGACATGGCGGCTTTCAAGCGGCTGGTCCTTGCTGGCTTTAAGGGTGCGTTTTATCCGGGGCGCTATGCGGAAAAGCGCGCCTTCGTGAGGCGTGCGGCGGAGCGGTTCGAAAGTGCCGCTGAGCGGAGCGGCCACGGTTCTAACGGCGGAGGGATGTCATGCGGTTTCTGACGGTCGGGCAAATGCGTGCGGCGGATCATGCGGCCATTACGGAAAAGAAGATCCCGGCGATGGTTCTCATGAACCGGGCGGGCACGGCGCTGGCACGCGTCGTGGAGACAGCCGCCGCGCTGCGGAAGGTGAGAAACGTTCTTTTGGTCGCAGGGCACGGCAACAATGGCGGCGACGCCTGCGTGGCCGCGCGCTGCCTGTTCGAGGACGGGTTCCACGTGCAAGTGATCATGACCTGCGTGCCGGCCATGCTGAAGGGTTCCGCACGCGAGGCTTGGGACGAAATGCGCACGGCAGGCGTGCCCTACGTGGTGCTGGCGGCGGCAGACAGTTGGGCGGACGACGTGGCGGTTCTTTCCGGCACGCTCGTGCGTCATGGAATCCTGGTCGACGGCGTGCTGGGCACCGGCTGTGCCGGCGCGCCGACCGGTGCGGCAGAGCAGGCGATTCTTTGGATCAACCGGCTGCGCCCGCACACGCTGGTGGTCGCGGCCGATCTGCCGTCCGGCATGAACGGCGACACAGGCGAGGCGGCCGGTGCGGTGGTCCATGCTGACGTCACCGTGACCTTCGCCCGACCGAAGCTCTGTTTTCTGAATCAGCGGCAGGCCGGGCTGGTCGGACATCTTGTGGTGGCCGGCATCGGCCTGTCCGACGAGCTCTGTGACCGGACGGTGTCCGAGGCTTCGTGTCAGCTCATCGCCATGCCGGAACTTGCGCGCGGCTTCAAGGCGCGGGAATGGCAGGCTCACAAAGGCATGTTCGGGCACCTGTGCGTGATGGGCGGCGCGGCGGGCTTCTGCCACGCGCCGGTTCTGGCTGCGCTGGGCGCGGTCAAAAGCGGTGCCGGGCTGGTGACTTTGGTGGCGCCTGCGCAGAGCTGCTGCTCCGCGGCCGCGCTGGTTCCGGAGGCGATGTTCCACGCCATGGAGACGCCGCACGGCGACCTTTCTGCCGAGGCGCTGAAGGCGTGGGGGCGCGACCTCAACGGTTTCGATGCGGTGGTTGCCGGTCCTGGCATGACGCAGTCCGAGCGCACGTGCGGAGTGGTGGCCCAGTTGCTTGCCTCGTATGGCGGCCGTCTCGTGCTGGATGCGGATGCGCTGAACATTCTCGCCGTGATGTATGTGGACGGCTGGCGGCCGCGCGTGGGGCAGTCGCTCATGCTTACGCCGCATCCCGGCGAGGCAGCGCGGCTCCTGGGCGTTGAGGTGCGGGAAATTCAAGAGGACCGTGTCGCGGCGGTGCGAAAACTGGCTGACCAGTATCAGGCAGTCGCGGTTCTCAAAGGTGCCGGCACGCTGGTGTGTGCGCCGGGAGGCCAGCCGTGGCTGAACCGGACGGGTAATCCGGGCATGGCCTCCGGCGGCATGGGGGACGTGTTGGCGGGGATGGCCGGCGCGCTGTGGGCGCAGGGCTTTGACGCGGTGCAGGCGGCCATCACGGCGGTGTGGGCGCATGGCACGGCGGGCGACTTCGCGGCCTTGTCGGAAAGTCAGACCGCGCTGAGCGCGACATCGCTCGCTTCGATGCTGGGCCGCGCATATCAGGCCATCGAGAGGCAGGGGCGCTAGGCGTCCGGGCAATGAACATGACCTCTGACATGAGTGACCGGGACGTGTTGAGACGCCTGCTGGGACTGTTTGTGGCGTTTGCCGTGATCGGCCTTTTGGCGGGCGCGAGCAGGATGCGTCCGCCCCCGTGGCAGTTGCAGCCGTTCGGGGATGTCCTGCGCATCCGAGAGGCGCTGTCGATGTTTGTTTTCGCGCCTGCGGTCAGCGTGGTGTTTTGGCTGATCTACCGCACCGTGGGGCGAGGCCGTTCGCGTGCCGCGGTGGATGTGCTGATGGTGCTTTCCATCTATTTTGTGGCGTGCGGCATGGGCCTTCATGACCCGACCAACCGTCTGGAAGTTGTGTATCGGCAACCCGGTGCGCTTTCGCCTGAGGTGCGTCGGTCGCTCGCTTACCTGGATGACCAGTTGGGACATTGGGTGTTCTGGACCGGATTTGTGGTGGGCACATGGGTGCTGGGTATCCAGCAGGCGCTGACGCCACTGAAGGAAAAGATGGCGTGGCCGTGGCGGCTTGGCTTGGGTGCCGTGAGCGCGGCGTTCCTTTGGCTGATGCTGACGAACTTGTGGGACGAGTACCCCAAAACACGCGTCGACTTGAGCGTGATCGTTGCGGCGGCGCTGCTGCCGGTGGCCGTGCAGATGGCGGTGTGCCGCAGGACCGCGCTGACGCGGTTGCCGGTGCTGTTTGTGATTTATCCCGCCTATTTCGGAAGTGTTGCCGGCACGCTGATCTGTTGGCTGATGCGGTATGGTAAAGTGTAGGGGCGAGGTGTCTTTCGCCCGTGCAAAGGGAGATGGCAAGATGTCGATCATGAGCATGACGGGGTTCGGACGCGGCGAGGCAAGCGCCAGCGGGGTGAAGATCGTGGTGGAGCTGAGCGCGGTCAACCGCAAGCAATTCGACTGCTCTTTTTCAATGCCGCGAGAATGGGTGAGCCTGGAGTCGAAGCTGCAGGCGCTGGTGCACGCGCGCGTGTCGCGCGGCTATGTGAAAGGGCTGGTGTCCGTCACGGCGGCGGACGCGGAGTCCGGAAGCGCGGCGAAGCTTGATCTGACGGCGGTCGCCGCACAGGTTGCCGCTTTGCGCGATGCGGCCAAGAAGCTGGGGCTGGCGGACGACCTGACGGCCTCGGTGCTGTTGCGGCTGCCCGACATTCTGCGTGCGAACGTCGTGCCTTCTGATCCGCAGGAGGTCTGGCCGTTGACGGAGCAGGCGACGCAGGCGGCTCTGGAGAGCCTGGAGACGATGCGGCGCCGCGAAGGCAAGATTTTGGAGCAGGATTTGTGTACCCGCATCGCTGCGCTGAAGGCGCTGAGCGGGGAGATCGCACACCTTGCGCCCGCCGTGCCGCTGGCTTACAGGGAAACGTTGGAAAAGCGGCTGGCCGAGCTGCTCGGGCCCGGGTGTGTGGCGGATCCCGCGCTTGTCGCGCGCGAAGTGGCGGTGTTTGCGGACCGGTGCGACGTGAGCGAGGAACTGACGCGTTTGGCGAGCCACTTCGTGCAGGTGGGTAAGGTGCTGGATGCGGGCGGCGCGTGCGGCCGCACGCTGGACTTTCTGTGCCAAGAGCTGTTCCGCGAGATCAATACCACCGGTTCGAAGGCCAATGACGCGGAGATTTCACGTCGGGTCATCGCGTTCAAGGCCGGGCTCGAGGCCGTGCGCGAGCAGGTCCAGAACATCGAATAGAAAGGCGAGAACGGCTTACGGCGTGGCCTCGATGTGATGCTTGCGGTACTGGCCGGGAGAGGAGCCGGTAATGCGCTTGAAGGTGCGCGTGAAGTGGCTGTGGTCATAGAAGCCGGTTGAGCAGGCGATGTCCGCGATCGTCCGGTCGGTGGTCTCCAGCAGCGTGCGGGCGGCCGTGATGCGGACCCGCAGAATGTACTCGTACGGCGTGGTGCCGAAAATGCGGTTAAAACGTCGCTCGAACTGGCTCTGTGAGACCCCCGCAAGGCTGGCGAGCTTTTTGACCTCGAGGTTCTCTCCGAAGTGGGTGTGGATATGGGCGACCACTTGCGCGAAGCGCCCATGCCATCGCGGCGTGTCGCGCAGGCCGTCGACCATGCGGTGGAACCCGATCACCCCGATCGGTTCCCCCTTTTTGTCGTAGACCGGGAACTTGCTGTGGATCATCAGGCGGTCCGAGTGTTCGGGGGCCGGCGCGATCTCGTTGACCACGGGAACGCCCGTGGCCATCACCGCCTGATCGCCTTTGATGTAGAAATCGGCGCGGTCACGCGAAAAGAAATCATAGTCCGTCTTGCCGAGCGTCTGCAACTCGTTGTCTGCATTGCAGAACTGGCAGGCGCGGTGGTTGTTCAGCATGAACCGCCCCTGGCTGTCTTTCATGAAGAAACCGACATCCGGCAGGGTGTCCATGAGCTGGCGAAGGGGAGCAAGGTCGCCGATACGCGAAAGAAAGCGGCGCTGAAGCGTTTTCGGATTCATGCGGATAGTATACACATTTTAAGGTTGGGTTTACAAGACGTGGAAAGTCGAGAAGCGTAAACTTTTGGCATAACGATATTGGTTTTAGAAAGCGCATAAAAACAGAGGGCGTCGGGGAGAGGCGCAAACCGGCGTTGAAAAAGGGGAGGCACGAGATGATGGGCGAATTGTCCGGCACGAAAAAAATGAAGACGGGCGCGGCTTTGAACCGCCGTCAATTCTTGAAGCGCACCTTGGCTGTCGGCGGGGCGTTAGCCGTTCCGCAAATCATTCCGGGGTCTGCGCTGGGCATGAACGGTGCGGTTGCGCCGAGCAACCGCATCGTGATGGCCGGCATCGGCTTGGGCGGCCGCGGCACCGGGGACCTGAGCAGTTGGATATTGCCGGATCCTCAGGCGCAGTTTGTGGCCATCTGCGACGTGCGGCGTGAGCGCCGCGACGCCATTAAGGCGATGACCGACAAGAATTACGGCAACGCGGACTGCAAGACCTATATCGAGATGATGGATGTGCTGGCGCGTCCGGACATCGATGCGATTCTCACCGCGACGAGCGACCGTCTGCATGCCACCGTCTCGATCCGCGCGATGCGTGCAGGCAAGGACGTTTACACCGAGAAGCCGGCTTCCATGACGATCGCCGAGGGGCAAGCCGTGGTCGAAACCGCCAAACAGTATGGCCGTGTTTACCAAGCCGGCATGCAGCGTTTGAGCGAGGCGAACTTTATCGTCTGCAACGAGCTGCTGCGTCTGGGCCGCCTGGGCGAAGTCAAGACCGTCTACGCCCACCTCGCGCCATGGGGCAACGTCAACATGAGCCGCGAATGGCTGCCGGAGCAGCCGCTCCCTGACCCGCAGGACATCGATTGGAACCGCTGGCTGGGCCCCTGCCCTTGGCGTCCGTTCAACATCTCCTACACGCGCGGCGGCTGGCACGCCCAGCACGATTTTTACACCAGCGTCATCGGCGAGTGGGGCTCACACACGTTCGCGCAGTGCCACGACGCGCTGGGCATGCAGCATACATCGCCGGTCCATTATCCCTACGTCGCGAACCCGACGGCGGACGGCATGGTGATGACGTTTGCCAACGGCGTGAAGATGATCCAGAAGCAGGAGGGGTGGCGCGGCACGTGCGGTGTCCGCTACGTCGGCAGCGAAGGCTGGTGCTCCTGCGCCGACGGCTACGCGCGCCCGGAGGTCTCCAACCCCGCGATGCTGGCCGACTACAACAAGATCTTGCAGGATTACATCACACGCACGGGGCATCTGGTCGGGACCATGAAAGATTTCTTCAAGTGCATCAAGAACCGCACGGTCACGGTGGCCAACCCCAGTCTCATGCACCGATCGATGAGCACCGTGCATTGCGCAAACATAGCCCAGTGGCTGAAGCGCGATCTCACGTGGGATCCCGTCAGAGAGGCGTTCGTCAACGACGAGCAGGCCAACCGTCTCCGCTCACGTGCCGCCCGCGAGGGCTGGCAGATCTGCTAGCGCGCGTGGCACCGGCGGATGTGAACGGTTTTCAAGGTTTTTGACATTAGGAATTCAAGATGAAAAAATTGTTTTGCGTCATGATGGCCCTAGCGACACTTTGCGCTGTGGCCGAGTTGGACAAGGGCATCCTTTTGAACGAGGGGAAGCTGCTTGAGGTGCTGCAGAAGGCGGACACCTCGGACAACGATAAGATCACGGCCTGTCAGAATCTCGGCTGGTGCGGGACCCGCGCGGCCGTCGGTCCTCTGAGCGCGTTTTTTGCGAACGAAAAGGCGCAGCTTCGCCACGCGGCGCGCTACGGTTTGGAAATGATTCCCGACCCGGCGGTGGAAGCGGCGTTCTGCGAGGCGGCCGGACGTCTGACAGGCCCGGCGCTTGTCGGCGTGATACAGTCGATGGGCAACCTCAAGCCGACACAGTCCCGGCGGAGCGGGTGGGCGGCGCTCGTGGGGTTGCTGCAGCCGGCCGGCGGCGGACTTTACGCGCGTCCGGTCGAGCTCCTGCGCGGGCGGATGTTCGACAGCGACAAGGACGTTGCTGCCGCAGCGGTGCAGTCTCTGGGCAAGCTGGCCACGCCGGAGGCGATGGCCGCGCTCAAGGCGGGACTGGGTAAATGCCCCTGCGTGGCGGAAGCTTATCTGAACGGCGCCCGGAAGGTCGCGGCAGCCTCTCCGGCGAAAGCGGCAGCCTACTACGCAGACATCCGCAACACCCAAGAGAACGTCTGCGTGAACACGCGCCTGTCCGCCCTTCGCGGTGAGATTGTGGCCGCGGGCGAGGAGCGCATTAAGCTCTGGGAAGCGTCGATCGCAAGCGCAGACGCCGACACGGTTGACGCGGCTTTGCGCGCGGCGCTCGACTTCCCGAAGAGCGAAAAGGCGACGGCCTCTTTCGCCGCAACCCTCGCCAAGGTGCCGGCCGTGCAGGCCCGTCTGGCAACTGTTCTGGGGCAGCGGGGCGATAAAGCTGCCGTTCCGGCTCTGGCTGCACTGGCCAAGGGCGAGAGCGCCGTGTGTCCGGGGAGCAGCCTTGCCGCCGCCGCCGCCCTCGCCGCGCTCAACGATCCCGCTGCGATGCCTCCGCTGCTTGCGCTGGCCAAACATGCGGACGCCGCCATCGCCGACGCCGCCAAGAACGAGATCATGGGCTTCGCAGGCAAGGCTGCGGATGACGCGGTTCTGGCCATGATGGCCGACGCCGATGCGGACACGCGTTTGTCCGGCATCGACATGGCGCTGCGCCGCCGGATGGCCGTGGCGGTTCCGTCGCTGGTGAAACTCACGGCCGACGCCGATGCGAAAATTCTCGACGCGGCCGTCAGAGGCGTAGGCGATCTCGGCTCCGACAAGGAGATCCCTGTGCTGTTGGCCGTCATCGCAAAGACCCCGCAAAGCGAGACGGCGGTCCGCGCGCTCTCTTCCCTCTGCTCGCGCTACGCGCGTCCCCGCGGAGGCAAGACCGTGATCAAGAGCGCGGTTTACGGAAACTTCGAGAATGGCCTGACCAAAGAGGTCACCGCCAATGTCCAGAAGCTCGTGGACGTTGGCTCCATCACCATCCAGTCCTCGGGCCGCCTCTGCAAGTGGGACGGTTTCAGCGAGGATCCGGCGCCGGGCAAAGCGAAGGCCCTCCGCATGGTTTACCTGTTCGACGGTGTCGAAAAAAGCGTCCAGGTGCGTGAGAACGACTCGGTGCACCTGAGCGGCGAGACCTTGTTGCCGGTTGCGATGGACCCCCTCAAGGCGGCTTATGACGCTGCGAAGGGCGCCGAGAAGCTCGCGCTCTTCACGGTGCTGACCGCGCTCTCGAACGACCAGGGGCTCGCCATCGCCCGCGCCGCGGCTGCGCAGACCGCAGACGCCGCCCTGCGCGAAGCCGCCATCCGAGCGCTCGCCGAGTGGAAAACTCCCGAGGCGCTTGAAGATGCCGCCGCCTTCGCGCAGAGCGCGCCCACGGACCGACTGAAGATTCTCGCCCTCCGCGGCTTCGTGCGTCAGCTCGAGTTGAGCTTCACCATCCCGATGGAGAAGCAGATGGCCCGTCTGGAGCAGGCGCAGCCCTGGGCTGTCCGCGACGAAGACAAGGCTTTCCTCAGCGCCGCCCTCGCCGTCACCCGCCGCCAGGCTGCTGAGCAGGGCTTCACGCCGATGTTCAACGGCATTGACCTGAAAGAGTGGAAAGGCGGCGACGGCTGGTGGCAGGTCAAGGACGGCATCCTGCAGGCCCAGAGTTCCGAGGACAAACCGTGCAAGAAGAACAGCCACCTCATCTGGGCGGGCGGCCAGCCCGGCGATTTCGAGATGCGTGCGGAGTTCCGCCTCAGCCCCAGCGCCAACTCCGGCATCCAGATCCGCTCGAAGGATCAGGAGTTCGGCGACAGCGGATATCAGGCCGATATGAACGGCGGCGGCAACTACGTCGGCTTCCTCTACCACCCCGCGCAGCACTTGGTGGGCGAGCGCGGCGCAAAGGTCGTCATCGACGCCAAGGGACAGAAAACGGTCGAGCGTTTCGCGGACAGCAAAGCGCTCCAAGAGAAGGTTTTCAAGGGGGATGACTGGAACGATTACACCATCGTGTGCAAGGGGCCGGCCATCACGCTGTTCGTCAACGGAATGAAGACCTGCGAGTTTGAGGACCACCGTCCCGACACCCCGCGCAAGGGCTTCATCACCCTGCAGATGCATGCGGGTCCGCCCATGAAGATTCAGTACCGTAACCTGCGGATCAAAGAACTGAAGTAAGTCGAAGCGAGAGAGCGACTGTTTGGGCCGGTGTTGTGCGTTTCGGGCAAACAGTCTTCTCTTTGAAGTTCAGCAGCGAAAAGGATCAGCGTATGCCGTCACAGCTTGGACGTCGTTCTTTCCTGCGCGCCGCCGGTGCAGCGGGCGTGTTCAACATTCTCCCGCGCCGCCTGCTGGCGGGCAGCGGAGAGACGCCGCCCAGCGAAACGGTTTACTTCGCGGCGGTCGGTGTCGGCGGCCAGGGGCGCGGCGACCTCAAAGGGCTCGGCGCCCTCGGCAAGGTCGTGGCGGTCGCGGACGTCGACCCGCGCAGCATTGCCGCGACGAAGCAGTTCCTGCCGGATGTGCAGGCGTTCGAAGACTATCGCGCGATGTACGACAAGCTCGGCACGTCCTTCGACGCCGTCCTGGTGGCGACACCCGACCACTGGCATGCGCTGCCGACGGTCGACGCGATGCAGCTCGGCAAGCACGTCTACACCGAGAAGCCCATCGCCCGCACGGTCTGGGAGATCCGCAAGCTGATGGATGCCGCGCGGAAATACAACGTCGTCACGCAGATGGGCAACCAGGGCCACTCTTTCGCCAGCCACCAGACCTTCAAGTCGTGGGTCCGGAAAGGGCTGCTCGGCGAGATCCGCGAGGTCCACACCTGGACGACCATGCGCGTGATGGACTCGAAGAGCAAGATCCCGGAGCTTGCGAAGCTGGAGAAGGTTCCCGACGGACTCAACTGGGACCGCTGGGTCGGACCGTCGGAATACCTCGCGTATTCGCCCTATTTCACGCCGAACCGCTGGCGAGCCTGGACGCCTTACGGCACCGGAAACCCCGGCGACTGGGGCTGCCACCTGCTGGACCCGATCTACGATGCTCTGAACCTTCGCAGCCCGGCCCGGATCACCGCGGAAATCACGCCGGACTGGGATCCCGTGCGCGACCGGCTCGCCTTCCCGAACGCGTCGCGCATCCGCTACGAGTACGATCTGGCGAACGGCAAGACCATGACGATCCTGTGGCACGACGGCGAGTTCTGCAACGAGGTGCCGCGCCCGGCTGTTCTCGAAGAGGGCCGCGAGGTGGGCAACACGATCGTCCCCGGACAGTGGAATGCGGGCGCGGTCGTCTACGGCAGCAAGAACGTCCTGAAGTACGGCTCGCACGGCGCGGACTCCTGCCGCGTCATTCCGGAGACGGCGATGCGCGAGATGATCCGCGACATCAAGGAAGAGGAAAAGGCCAAGCCGAACTTCTGGATGACCAACATCGGCAGCCATTTCGAGGACTTCGTCACGGCCATCAAGATCGGGCGCAAGTCAGGCAACCCGTTCGAGACGGCGGGGTATGTCGCCGAGAACGCGGCGCTCGGAGCGATCGCGGTGCGACACCCCGGCGTCAAGCTGGAGTGGGACTGCGAGGCGCTGCGCTTCAGAAACAGCGAGGCGGCAACCGCGATGGTCACGCCGGCTTACCGCAAGGGCTACTCACTCAAGGTCTGAGTATCGGAACCCCGGCGGTTGCCGAGCGAATCGAATACGTCGAAAAAATCGGAGGAGTCAACACCTTGAAGAGAGTCGCGATCGCACTGGCGCTGATGTGCGCGGGATTCGCACCGGCTGCGGAGTTCCAGAAGATCCTGTTTCTCGGCAACAGCATCACGCTGCACGGGCCGTCGAAAAAAGTCGACTGGT
>Ga0209066_10002053_pt1 | contig 25338 bp, 22 predicted proteins | sample All_14_2_FD_187198 | JGI IMG/M metagenome (GOLD analysis project Ga0209066, IMG submission 187198) | Freshwater microbial communities in response to fracking from Pennsylvania, USA - Allegheny Zone_MetaG_DW_15 (SPAdes) (version 2) ... | reverse complement strand
GGTCGAGACATGGCTTGGCGTCGAAATCACCGAGCGGACCAAGTTCATGCGGGTCATCCTCACCGAGTTCTACCGCATCCAGGACCATCTCGTCTGCATTGCCGCCAATCTCGTCGACATGGGCGGTCTCACTAACTACTTTTATCTCTACGACGAGAAAGAGGCTTCCTACGATTTCATCAGCCGCCTCACCGGAGCCCGCCTGACCAGCACCTTCACTCGCATCGGCGGCATGTACCGCGACTTTTACGATGGCTGGGAAGATGATCTCGAGACACAGATCAAGGCGATCGAGCGTGGCGTCGACGATTCCCTCAAACTCGTGTTGAAAAATCGCATCGTCCACGACCGATCCCAAGGGATCTGCGTCATGCCCAAGGAAAAAGCCCTTTCTTACGGCTTCACCGGCCCCTGCCTGCGAGCGAGCGGCGTACCCTTCGATCTGCGCAAGGACGCACCATACTATCACTACGACCTTTTCGATTTCGATGTTCCCGTCGGATCGACCGGTGACCTGTACGACCGTCTCATGATCCGTTTCGAGGAGATCTTCCAGAGCATCCGGATAATCCGGCAGGCGGTCAAGATGATCCCGGAGGGGCCGATCTTCGTCGACAATCCCCTGGTCTGCCTGCCCCCCAAGAAAGATGTCTACAACAATATCGAAGGATTGGCCAATCACTTCAAGCTGATCTTCGATGGAGTGAAGGTGCCGGCCGGCGAATGGTACGACTCCTTCGAGGCGGCCAACGGCGAACTCGGTTTCCACTTCGTCTCCGACGGTTCCGGCCGGCCATACAAGCTCAAGGTACGCCCGCCCTGTTTTTATATGATGAGCGGGTTTCATGAAATGGTTGAGGGGTCGATGATTGCCGATGTGGTCATCAATCTCGGCAGCATCAACATTATCGGAGGGGAACTCGACCGATGAGTGATCGTTCGCACCTGATCTTTGCCGGAAAACCCTTTCAATTCGACGCCGAGCGTGATGCCGAATTCGAACACCTCGTCAAACGTTATCCGACCAGGGAATCGATGATCCTGCCGGCGCTATGGCTGACCCAGGAACAGGAAGGGTGGGTTCCGGCCGAGGCTATCGCCTATATCGCCGACCGGATCGGCACCTTTGCCAGCATGGTCTACGAGGCGGCAACCTTTTACACCATGTACAATCTGCATCCGGTAGGCAGACACCACATCTGCATCTGCCGGACGCTGTCCTGCTGGCTGCGGGGCAAACAGGAGATCGTCGATTATCTGGCAAACGAGATCGGCATCCGGCCGGGTGAGATAAGTGAAGACGGCCGATTCAGTCTCGAAGAGGTTGAATGTCTCGGCCACTGCGGCACTGCGCCGGTCGTCCAGATCAACGGCGAATTCCATGAAAACATGGATGTCGAAAAACTGAAACAGCTCCTGGCAGGGCTGCGGTAAAGGAGAAGCATCGATGGAAGTAAGGATTCTCAGCCGCAATTTCGACATCGCCGATGCCCATCTTCTGGAAGTGGCCAAACAGCATGGCGCCTATGCCACGCTGGAAAAGGTCTTTGCGATGCCGCCAGCTGATGTCACCGACGAGGTCAAGAACAGTGGGTTACGAGGACGAGGCGGCGCCGGTTTTCCGGCGGGGCTTAAATGGTCGTTTCTCCCGAAGGGCCTGGATAAGCCTGTGTACCTCACCGTCAACTCCGATGAATCGGAACCGGCGACATTCAAGGATCGCTATATCCTCACCCGCGACCCTCATCTCCTCATCGAGGGCATCATCATCTGCTGCTACGCCATCGGCTGTCATGACTGTTATATCTACATCCGCGGCGAGTACACGACGCAGCGCAAGGCCCTGCAATACGCCATCGATGAGGCGTACGCCGCCGGTTATCTCGGCGAGAAGGTCGCCGGGCACGATTTCAAGCTCGACGTCACCATCCACCGCGGCGCCGGCGCCTATGTCTGCGGCGAGGAGACCGCCCTCCTGGAATCGATCGAGGGACGAAAAGGACAACCGCGCAGTAAACCGCCGTTTCCGGCCGTAGCCGGACTCTACGGCTGCCCGACGATCATCAACAACGTCCAGACCATTGCCTCCCTGCCCTTCATTCTCGCCAACGGTGCCGCGGCCTACAAGGCCTACGGCACCGAAAAGAGCCCGGGGACCCACCTCTTCGGGATCTCCGGTCATGTCGAGAAACCCGGTATGTACGAACTGCCTCTCGGTCTGCCTCTGCTTGAGGTCATAGAAAAGGTGGCCGGCGGGGTGTGGCGGGGAAGAAAGATGAAGGCCGTCATTCCCGGCGGCAGTTCGACCCCGGTGCTGACACCGGAAGAGGCGGCCACGACGACTCTTGATTACGAATCGATGGCGGCCCACAAGACGATGTTCGGTTCCGGTGGTATCGTCGTCCTCGATGAAACGGTCGATGTCGTCAAACTGACCAAAAATCTCATCGACTTCTATCACCATGAATCCTGCGGCCAATGCACTCCCTGTCGCGAAGGACTCGGCTGGATGCTGAAGATCGTCAAACAGCTGCTGCGCGGTGAAGGAACCATTGCCGATATCGAACTGCTCAGGGAACTCTGTGATAATATCGAGATGAAGACGGTCTGCGTCCTCTCGGCCGCCTGCACCATGCCGGTACGCAGCTATCTTGACAAATTCCGGTCAGAATTTGTGGCCTATGCCACGGACCGACCCTAGACCGAACAAGCATGAATTACGTGAGAAGGAACCATCATGGCTGAGACGGTAAAACTCTTTGTCAACGGACAAGAGGTAGAGGTGGAATCGGGGAAGAACCTCATCGATGCCTTCAAGGTCATCGGCATCGAGATTCCCCATTTCTGCTATCATCCGGCCCTGGGTGCGGACGGCAATTGCCGCATGTGCCTGGTCGGCATCGAAGACGGCCGACCGCCGCTCGTCCCTGCCTGCAAGACACCGGTGGCGGAGGGACTCAAGGTTCAGCTCGACGCCGAGAAGATCAAGAAGATCCAGCATGATGTCATGGAACTGGAGTTGATCAACCACCCCACCGACTGCCCGGTTTGTGATCAAGCCGGCGAATGTGCCCTGCAGGACTACTATATGTCCTATGATCACCAGCCAAGCCGGATGCGGGTACCGCAGGTGCTCAAGGGGAAAAAGATGGATTTCGGCGGCGGCGTCATCCATGACCAGGAACGGTGCGTCCTCTGTGCCCGATGCGTCCGATTCACCCGCCTGATCACCAAGACCGGCGAACTCGGTATCGTCAACCGTTCCGATGATGCGCGGGTAACGACGTTTCCAGGTCGGCAACTCGACAACCGTTACGCCCTCAATGTCGTCGATCTCTGCCCGGTGGGGGCGATGACGAGCAAGGACTTCCGTTTCAAACAACGGGCCTGGTTTCTGACAAGATCACCCGGAATCTGCCATGGCTGCGCCAAGGGTTGCAACATCTACATCGATCACAACTGCGAGAAAGGCGGCGACGATCGTATCTACCGTTTCCGTCCGCGGCATAATCATCTGGTCAACGGCTACTTCATCTGCGACACCGGTCGGTTGAGTTATCATCAGGAGAATGAAGGCCGCCTGGCCGTGACCCGTCTTGACGGTAAAGACTGCACCCTCGATCAGGCCGTCGAGACCGCTCGCCGCAAGGTGGAAAATGCGCGTAAGCCGCTCTTTCTCATCTCACCCAACTGCACCATCGAACAGATGATCGCCATCAAGGCGTTGGCCGCTGCCCGTAAAGGCAAGCTTTCTGGCTACAGCGACAGCTATGTGATGGCAGGAGACGGTGATGATTTCCTTATTCAGGATGACAAGTCCGCCAATCGCGCCGGACTGGCCGCCCTTGGAATCGATATCACCCGGGAAGGATTTACCCAGGCCTTGAACGAGGCCGACCTGCTCGTCAATTTCAACAACGATCTGCTGCGCAGTGAGACGAACAGCGCCTTCGCCGAGAAACTCTCGGCTCTGACCGTCATCGCCGTCAGCAGCCATGACAATGATCTCACCCGAAAGGCGACAGTTGCCTTTCCCGTCTCCTCATACAGTGAGTATGGCGGGACGATCATCAACCAAGATCAGATAGTGCAACGATTCTCGATTGCGGTGATAAAAAATGATCCTGCCCCGAACATGATCGAGGTGGTTCGTCTGCTGGGTGGACCGATTACCGAAGAAACCGCCATCACCAAGGCGATGCGGGAAGCCATCCCAGTCCTCGCCGGAATCGAGGCAACCGCTTTTCCCACTGCCGGATTGAATTTGAAGGAGAAGGAGACCGATCATGTCACAGCTTGATATCCTCCTGGTCGTCCTCCGGGTCGCCTTCGGCGCCTTCATCCCGATCTGCTTCATCGCGATCGGGGTATGGATGGAACGCCGCGGTGCCGGATTTATTCAGGACCGGTCGGGTCCAAACCGCTGCAATATCTTCGGCTTCCGAGCCGGTGGTCTGGTACAGAATCTCGCCGACGGGGTGAAGCTGATCTTCAAGGAGGATTTCATTGCGGGGCATATACAGCACAAATTCTACTTTGTGCTGGCCCCGGTACTGGTCTTCTTCACTGCCCTGGTCTCTTTCGCGGCGATTCCCTTCGCCGACACACTGGTGCTGGGCGGCAAGAGCTATATCATGCAGACCATACCGCTCGACATCGGTATTCTGTGGTTCCTCGCCTGCACCGGTTTTGCAGTCTACGGCATCATCCTCGCCGGGTGGTCGTCGCACAACAAGTACGGTATCCTCGGTGGCCTGCGATCAGCCGCACAGGTCATCTCCTACGAAATCCCGATGGGCCTCGCCCTGGTCAGCCTGCTGGTGGTCTACGGCACGGTCAACCTCAGTGAGATCGCGAGGTTCCAGGGGCAGTTGCTGTTCGGCTTCATCCCGATGTGGGGGGTGATTCTGCAACCGCTCGGTGTCGTCATATTCATCGTTGCTGCCTTTGCCGAGACCAACCGCACCCCCTTCGACTTCGCCGAGGGTGAAAGTGAGATCGTCGCCGGTTTCCATATTGAATACAGTTCAATGAAATTCGGTATGTTTTTCCTGGGTGAGTACGTCGCAATGTTCGCTTCGAGTGCGATTATCGTCACCCTCTTTTTCGGCGGCTACCAGATCCCCTGGCTGGCCACCGAAACCATGGTCGCTTACGCCCAGCCCATCGCCATCGTGCTGATGTTGCTGCTGCCGTTCATCACCTACTATTTCAACAAGTGGATCCGGAAAAACAACGCCAGCCAATACTATCGACCAAACGATCCCCGAGTCCGTGAAGCGAATGTCTATATCACTATATTCTGGATCCTCGCAGCTGCCGTTGAAATTATTCTCCTGACCCTGGTGGTGATCAATCCGAGTGCTGACGGAGTCCGGATTTTTGTGGTGCTGCTGCAGATGGCCACCTTTTTGTTGAAGGCCACCGCCATGTGTTTTGTTTATGTCTGGGTACGCTGGACGCTGCCGCGGTTCCGCTACGATCAGTTGCAGAAACTCGGGTGGCAGATACTTCTGCCGCTGTCCCTTGTGAACATCTTTATCACCAGCGCCGTTGTCGTTGCTCTGAGTTGAAGAGGAATTCCATGACTGTAAAGATCAAGACCTTGGAACGTCAAGGTTCCAGTTTCATCGAGAAGATCTATCTGAGAGAGGTGTTCAGAGGGATGCGCACGACCTTTGACCATTTCTGGCGGAACCTGCTCGACAACTCGAAACTCTACGTCCGCCACTACCCGGAGGTCCAGCCGGAGATCACCCCGCGCTGGCGGGGACGGCACCGGTTGACTACCCATGAGGACGGCACGGTCAAATGCGTCGCCTGCTTCATGTGCCAGACCAATTGCCCCTCGCACTGCATCTCCATCGAGGCCGGTGAGCGGGTGGACGGCAAATCGGAAAAGATGCCCGTCCGTTTCGAGATCGACCTGCTTGAGTGTATCTACTGCGGGTACTGTGTCGAGGCCTGCCCGATGGATGCCATCCGCATGGACACCGGCATCTACTCCGTCATCACGACTGAACGCAGTTCCGTGGTCAAGGGGATGGATGAGTTGCTGGCCACGCCGGGCGCCTTCAGTGAAGAAGACTACAAAAAAAGGGGGCTGTGATACCATGCTCAGTCAATGGCTGTTCTACGCATTTGCCACCATCGCGGTGTTCAGCGCCCTAGGTTTGATCCTCAGCCGTCATCCGATGAATGGGGCGATGTGGTTCGTGATAACCCTCGTATCGCTGGCTGGATTGTATTCTCTGCTCTCGGCGTCGCTGCTCTTTGCCCTGCAGTTGATCGTCTATGCCGGGGCAATCATGTCGCTGATCCTGTTCATCATCATGTTCCTCAATATCCAGCCTGCCGACATCCCGGACGAAAAAGGCAGATGGGCCTATCTCCTCGGCGGGTGTCTGGCAGTCGTCCCGATCGGCCTCCTCCTGCTGAAGATCGTCAAAACCCTGCCGGAGGGAGAGATCGACATCGTCGGCAACGGCTTTGGAAACGTCAAATCGGTCGGCCTGGTACTGTTCCGCGACTGGCTGCTGCCGTTTGAGATCGTCTCGATCCTGCTTCTCGTCGCCCTGGTCGGTGCCGTTGTTCTTGCCGGGAAAAAGGAGATGAATCAATGATCCATGATTACCTGTCCCTCAGCATCGTGCTTTTCTGCCTCGGTATCCTCGGCGTCATCTCGAGGCGCAACGTCTTTACCGTCTTTATGTCGGTCGAACTGATGCTGAATGCCGCCAACCTTGCGTTCATCGCCCTCGCCCGCCTGCATGAGAACATGGATGGACACGTTCTCGCCCTGCTGGTGATGGCGGTTGCTGCCGCTGAGGCGGCTCTCGCCCTTGCCGTCGTCATACTGCTGCACAAGCACACCGGCAAGGTCGACACCAATGTTTTCAGCTTGTTGAAGGGGTGACCAGATGGCCCAGAATGTCTCATATCTCGGCATGATCCCGCTGCTGCCGCTCATCGGCGCGGCATTAGTCGGTATCCTGCACCTTGTAACCTGCAAGAGAAAGCGTCTGCCGGATCGGCTTTATGCCGTTCTTGCCTGTACCGCGCCGGTACTGACCTTCGTACTGGCGGTGAAGGTCTTTCTGGACCTGAACGGCCTGCCTGCCGATGCCCGCGCCCTCACGCACGAGGTCTTTACCTGGTTCGAGGTAGGTGAAATGCGGATCAGCATGGGATTCCTCGCCGATCCACTCAGCTCACTGATGCTGCTGTTCGTCACCTTCACCGGTTCGCTGATCCATATCTATTCGATCGGGTATATGGCCGGCGATGAAAGCTTCGCCAAGTTCTTCGCCTATCTGAACCTGTTTCTCGGCAGCATGCTGATCCTCGTCCTCGGCAACGGACCAGTGGTAATGTTCGTTGGCTGGGAGGGTGTGGGGCTCTGTTCCTACCTGCTGATCAGCTACTATAGCGAGGACCGGAGCAATGTCCTGGCCGGCAACAAGGCGTTCATCGTCAACCGCATCGGCGATTTCGGCTTCGTCCTCGGCATGGCCTTCCTGTTCTGGGCAATCGGCGGATCCGGATTTGACTATATCTCCTTGAAAACCAACGCGCATCTGCTGACGCCGGCCACCGTCGCCCTGGTGTGTCTGCTGCTCTTTGTCGGCGCTACAGGCAAGTCGGCCCAGATACCGCTGTACGTCTGGCTGCCGGACGCGATGGCCGGTCCGACACCTGTCTCGGCCCTGATCCATGCCGCGACCATGGTTACCGCCGGTGTCTACATGGTCGCCCGTTTCAGCTTTCTCTACGTCCAAGTGCCGACCGTCGGTCTGGTCGTTGCCTGGACCGGCATACTCACCGCCCTGGTGTCGGCGATCTATGGCATGTTCCAGGATGACATCAAGAAGGTGCTGGCCTATTCAACCGTCAGCCAGCTCGGCTACATGTTTGCCGGCGTCGGTCTTGCCGCCTACTCGGCCGGAATTTTCCATGTGTTCACCCACGCCTTCTTCAAGGCCCTGCTGTTCCTCGGCGCCGGTTCGGTCATCTATGCCCTGCACCATGAGCAGAACATCTGGAAGATGGGTGGCCTGAAGACCAAGCTGCCGCTGACCTACAAAACGATGCTGATCGGTTCACTGGCCCTGGCCGGTTGCCCGCCCTTCTCGGGATTTTTCAGCAAGGATGAGATCCTCTATTCGGCGCTGGCTTCCGGTCATACCGGGATCTGGCTGGTCGGCGTACTGGTCGCAGGTATGACCGCCTACTATACCTTCCGCATGATCTTCGTCGTCTTCCATGGCAGTCCTCGTGATGCCCACGCCTATGAGCACGCCCACGAGCCGCCCGCCGTCATGACCGTGCCGCTGGTCATCCTCGCAATCGGCGCCCTGTTCGCCGGCTTCCTCAACCTTCCGGCTCTGTTCGGCGGGTCTCAGCAGGTTACCCACTGGCTGGCGCCCAGTCTTGCCGAGCATCCCCATGAGGCTTCGCACTCTACCGAGATCATCGCCATAGCCGCCAGTGTCGCCGCCTTTGCGATCGGCATCTTCATCGCCTATCGAAAATTCGGCAAGGGCGCTGAAGCACCCGTCTACAGCGGTTTCTCCAGTTTCGCCTACCATACCTTCCGGATCAATGAGCTGTATGATGTTCTGTTTGTGCGGCCCTATAAGGCCATAGGATCGGCAATCGGCAACTTCATCGATGCCCATGTCACCGATGCACCGGTGCAGTTGATCGTCTGGTTCTACCGCCAGTTCGGTTCCACCTTCAAGTTGCTGCAGGTTGGCTATGTTCGTGTCTATGCCATTTACATGATCATCGGCCTGAGCGTGATGAGCTATCTGCTCACCCAATCATTCAAGTAGGAAAGAGGTCCGCATGTTTGAAAACGTCCTCTCCACCATGATTTTTCTGCCAATCGTCATCGGTCTGGCAGCAATGTTGATTCCATTCAGTTCCACAGCCGCCCGCAGGATCGGACTCCTAACGTCACTGATCGTCCTGTTCTTCGGGCTCAAGGTCTATCTTGGATTCACCGGCAATGGTCAACTCGAATTCACCGAAACGCGGGCGCTGGTTGAATCCGCAGGAATCTTCTACCGGATCGGGGTCGATGGCATCAGCCTGTTCGTGCTGTTGACCGGGGCCGCCCTGATACCCATCGTCTTTGTCGTCGTGAAGGACAGGCCGCGGGCCTTTTACGGCAGCCTGCTGGTCACTGCGGGGGCAATGGCCGGTGCGATATGCGCGGCCGACCTGGTGCTCTTTTATGGTTTCTGGGAGATCATGCTCATCCCGATTTTCTTTATGATCGGAATTTATGGTGGTCCGGAACGCAAAGCGGCAACGATCAAGATCATGCTCTACACCGTATCCGGTTCGCTGCTGATGCTGGCCGCGATCATCTATCTTGGCGTCGCCTTTCATGGCCAGTACGGGGTGTGGTCGTTTGAAACCGCGGGATTGGCAGGGCTTGAACTGAGCGACAAGGCTGCGGCCCTGGCCTTTTTCGCCTTCATGATCGCCTTCGCGATCAAGATCCCGATCTTTCCGCTCCACACCTGGCTTCCCGATGCGTACACTGAAGCTCCGGCCGCAGCTACGTTTCTGCTGTCAGCGATCATGGCTAAAATCGGCATCTATGCCGTCATTCGCTTCATCATGCCGGTCTTCGGTCCGGAGCTGGTCCGTTATGCCATGCCGCTTGCCTGGGCTGCCGTTATCGGCCTGATATACTGCGGCATTGCCGCTATCGGCCAGAAGGATATGAAACGCCTGCTCGCCTTTTCCTCGGCGTCGCATATGGGCATCCTGGCCCTCGGTCTATTTTGTCTGAACATCCAGGCGCTCACCGGTTCCATTTATCAGATCATGGCCCATGCAACCAGCACCGGCCTGCTCTTTCTCCTCATCGGCATTATCGAAGATCGACTGCAGACCAGAGAAATCGGCGATCTTGGCGGTATTGCCCGCCAGGCTCCGGTCTTCGCCTGCTTTTTCGCCGTCGCCCTGCTGGCCTCGGTCGGACTTCCCGGTACCAGCGGTTTTATCGGCGAGTTCCTGATCATCATGGGAGCGGTCAAGTTCGATACGACTCTCGGTGTTCTCACCGCCACTACGCTGATCATCGGAGTCTGCTACATGCTGTGGATGTTCCAACGGGTTTTCTTTGAAAAGAGCAACGACAAGACCCAAGGTTTTGCAGATCTGAGCATCTGCGAGACCTTGGCTTTCCTGCCGGCCATCGTGCTGATCCTGTTAATGGGCGTGTTCCCGCAACCGTTCATCGCCCGAATCACACCGGCCGCACAATCCCATATCGCCACGGTCCAGGGGACAGGCCAAATTGCCGGCCAGGTCGCCCTTGACCATATTCAGCCACAGAAATGAGGATGGACAGACCATGAACTGTGATATCGTATACCTGCTCCCCCTCTTCACCGTCACCATCGGCGCCATCCTGCTGATGCTGCTGTCGGCCTTTGAATCGATCCGCTTGGAGGTGGCATCGGCCTTGTCGATCGGCATCTTCGCCGTGGCGTTCGTCATCCAACTGGTACCGATCGGGATGAACGATGTTCTGCCGTTCGTCTCGTTGTTCAACGGCATGCTGGCAGTCAACGACTTCACCCGCATCGCCTCAATGATCATCATCGCCTGCGGCCTGTTCACTGCGATGAGCGCCATCAGCTACTTCCGGCAGAACAACTTCGGTTCCCTCGAGTTCTTCAGCCTGATGACCTTCGCCGTGAGCGGCATGATCCTGCTCACCATGGCCCAGGAACTGATAACCGTCTTCATCGCCCTTGAGACCGTCTCTCTTTCCATCTACGTTCTGGTCGGCTACAATCGGCGCAACATCTTAAGTTCAGAGGCCGTCCTCAAGTATCTGATACTCGGCGCCTTTGCCGGAGGATTTTTTACGATGGGGATCGCTCTGGTCTACGGGGCACTGGGAGATACCGGTCTTGCCGCGATCGCTGCATCGATCAGCAGAGACGGGTTGCTGCAGAACCCCGCCCTGGCAGGTGGTCTGCTCTTCATTCTGTTCGCTCTGTTCTTCAAAGTCACCGTCTTTCCCTTCCATTCCTGGGTTGTCGATGTCTATGACGGCGCACCGATGCCGGTCACCGGTTTCATGGCGACGGCCCTGAAAACCGCGATCATCGCCGTGCTGGCGAACGTGTTGCTGCTCGCCGCCGATATCCGCGAGTCCTGGTTTGACATGCTTTTCTATCTGACCGTCTTCACCCTCTTTGCCGGCAACCTCATCGCCATCGGTCAAAACAGCCTTAAAAGAATGCTCGCCGCTTCCGGCATCGTCCATACCGGTTACCTGCTGATCGCGCTGATTGCGGTTTCCGGCGACCAATTCAGCGGCTCGGTGATCCTCTACTACCTTGCTGCTTATGCAGCCAGCACCCTGGGAATCTTTGCCTCGCTGTCGTATCTTTCCGGTACCGATGAAAAACGAAAAGAGTTCAAGGACTTCAGAGGACTGGCCAAAGTACGGCCGTATTCGGCGGCGGCCATCACCATCTTCCTCCTGTCTATGGCCGGAATTCCGCCGACGGCTGGATTCATGGGCAAGCTCTACATCATCATCACCGCCTACCAGTCCGGGCAGGTCATCCTGGCGGTTCTGGGCATTATCAGCAGCATCCTGTCGATGTGGTATTACCTTCGTCTGATCATCGCCATGTATTTTCATGAAGCGGATGACTTGTTTGAAACCAGCGGCTCTCGATCGGCCCCAGTCTGTGCCTTTATTCTCGCCATCTGCGTATTGGCTTTGAGCCTCTATCCAGTAGCGATATAATGACAAGAAAGGGTACGCATCATACGAGTCAATCCAGATAAGGAGAAAAGCACAATGAAGGCGAAGGATATTCTGGCAGTCAAAGGAAGCAGGGTGATCACTATCCATCAGGACAACAAGGTGGTGGACGCCATCAGCATGTTCTTTGCCAATCGGATAGGATCGCTGATCGTTGTTGATCAGAACGATGATATCAAAGGGATTTTTGCTCCCAACGATGTCTTGAAGGCCGTCAGTAAAGATCCCGACAATATCCGTCACGCCAGCGTCAAGGACTACATGAGCACCAATATGATTGTCGCCAAACTGGATGATAACATCGACTATATCCAGGCTGTAATGACGGAAAACCGGGTCCGGCATATCCCGATTGTCGAGGATGGCAAACTGCAAGGCGTTGTCTCCATCGGTGACGTGGTCAACGCCCAACTGAAGGTACGGGACGTCGAAAATCAATACCTGAAGGAGTACATGGAAGGGAAATATCCGGCCTGAAAGAGCGGAGGGGACCGTTTTCAACCTCTTTTTGTGCCCATCAACGTGATGGCATGGGCGTCGGCGCCAGTGGCAGGCACATCTTGAAATTGGAGAGACATTCGGCTCAAGCCGCCGCTGTCAATCTTGGCGATCCGATAAATAGCAGAAATGGCAGATCATTCCAGCAGGTTTGGGCCTCACCGCTGGCGGAGGGAACTCCTTCACTGCGAGCGCTGGCGGCAATAGATCGCATGCCGCCAGTCCTCGTCACTGGAGAAGACGGGTAATACCGGCGCCATTTCTCGGAAGCCGGCTATAAGCACCAGACCAAGGCCCGCATCTGGCCGTGACCGGCACGGCTGGATCATCTTCATTCCAGACGCCGGTGAGGCCACAGATGATACGGCCCGCCGGAGGAACCGACGATGTTGTCGACGTCAATCCCAGCCAGCGCGACACAACAGATCAACCGCATTGTCGGAACATCAGCCACCGACTGATACTCAAACGTAGCAGCAGTCGCTACCCACCCTGCCTCTCGCTTTTTCCCTAGTCGCCATCTCTCGCAGCATGACCTCGGTGACGGCTGTTGACGGCCGACACCACCAATCCAGTTCCATATCACTGCGGTCCATTCGTCGTTGCCATGCCGGCACCGATCATCTCTTTTTCTTGATCCCGTACTTCTTCATCTTGTACTGGAGCAGGCTTTTGGTTATGCCGAGGCGTTCGGCCGCCCTGGCCTGGACAAAATTCACATCCTCAAGCGCCTCGACGAGCATCTTTTCCTCAACGGCATATAAAACATCGTTGAGACCGGCAGATTCAGGAACGATCTTGTGCAGATCCAGTTCTCGGCTCCAGGCCGCCTGGTTGTCCATGTTGACCGATTCCGGCTGAACGTCCTCAGCTTCGATACAGTTGCCGTTGCAGAGGATCGCCGCCCTTTCGATGGTGTTTTCGAGTTCGCGGACATTACCTTCCCACGGCAGGGTCATCAACAGGCGCAAGGCCTCCTTGGTGATGGTGAGATCTTTTTTCTCCAGTTTTTGTGAAAACTTATCGATAAAAAAATCGACCAGCATGGGCATGTCATCCATTCGCTCACGCAGGGCCGGCAACGTGACATGAATGACATTGAGACGATAGAAGAGGTCCTCACGGAACCGACCCTGCATCACCTCTTCCTTGAGATCACGGTTTGAGGCGCTGATGATCCGGACATCGACGGTCAGAGTCTTCGTCCCTCCCACCCGCTCGAAACTCCGCTCCTGCAGGGCCCTGAGGAGCTTGGCCTGCAGGGCCAGCGGGATCTCGCCAACCTCATCGAGGAAGATCGTGCCGCCGTCGGCCAACTCGAATCTTCCCTTGCGCATCGCCACCGCCCCGGTGAAGGCCCCCTTCTCGTGGCCGAACAGTTCGCTCTCGAGCAGGTTCTCCGCCAGCGCGGCGCAGTTGACGGTGATAAAGGCCTTGTCCTCTCGCGGGCTGTTGACGTGAATGGCCTTGGCCACCAGTTCCTTGCCGGTGCCGCTCTCGCCGGAGATCAAGACGGAGGCCGGGGTCGGCGCCACCTTTTCGATCAGTTCGTAGACCTGCAGCATCCGCGGATTCTTACCGACCATGCCACTGAAACCTGATTTGCCGCGGATTTCGCTGCGCAGACGGGTATTTTCCCGTACCAGCGAGTAGTGCTGCGCCGCCTTCTGGATGGTGACAATCAATTCATCGTTGGAAAACGGTTTGGCGAGATAGCTGAAGGCCCCGGCCTGCATCGCCGCCACCGCCTTCTCCACCTGGGCGTAAGCGGTGATCATTATCACCGGCAAATCGCGGTTGAACGCCTTGACATGATTGAGCAGCTGCATCCCATCCATCTCCGGCATCTGCATGTCGGTGATGACGAGATCGAGATCGACATCCTTGACCGCCTGCAGCCCTTCCCGGCCGTTCGAAGCGGTGAAGACCTCGAAGCCTTCATCCCGCAGGAGTTCCGACAGGACGATCAGATAGTTGGGTTCATCATCAACGATCAGGATTGAATACATAGGAAACTCGCTCCTCTCAGTGCAGGAAAAGTTGTGACAACTGAAAATTACCTGGATTCGCTCGGATAATCAATGCCGAAGGATGTTTTGCGAATCTACGAATACTGACCATGCGCCACCGTATCGTCATGACGTCCCGCCAGGCAACGACTTGTCGGAATGGTGGAAGTCCGTCATTCCTGGTCAGGCCTGCTGTGGCGGCCGGGCTGCCGCCCGATCTTTCATGATGCGCAGCAATTCTTCCGGGACATGGACATTGCGGCCGCCGGCAATCGTCGTTCCCGGTCGGATATCGCCGTGGAAATCGCTGCCGCCGGTCAGCACCAGGCCATAGTGTTCGGCCGCGGCGATGATCTTGCGGCGGGTCCTGGAGGAATGGGTCGGATAGTAGGCCTCAAGGCCATCGAGGCCCATCGGCACCAGGACATCGAGCAATGCCGGCAACTGTTTGAGGTCCGGATCCATCTGCTGCGGATGGGCGAGGATGCAGAGACCGCCGGCAGCGCGCAGGACGGCGATGGCGTCCTCGGCGGTGGTAACGGGGCGCGAGGCATAGGCCAGACCCCCTCGACCGAGATACTTGTCGAAGGCCTGGAGCATGGTGGCGACCGCTCCCTTCGCCAGGAGCAGTCTGGCAATATGCGGTCGGCCGGTCTGACCGGTCGCCGATACCTGCCGCAGTTCATCCTCTTCTATCGAAATCCCGAGCGCCCGCAGCCTGTCGAGGATTTTCGCGTTGCGCTCTTCCCGCCCCTTCTGCAGATTAACCAGCATCCGGTTGAGATCGGGATGGCCGATATCCATCAGGTATCCGAGAATATGCATCGAGATCCCCTGATGGAGGACGCTGAACTCGAGTCCGGCAATCACTTCGAGCGGCAGGCCGGCAGCGGCCTGCCGCGCCGGGATAAACCCGTCGATCGTGTCGTGGTCGGTCAAGGCGATGGCCGTCAGCCGCTTACGCCATGCCAGCTCGACCACCTCGGCAGGTGACATCGTGCCGTCTGAAAATGTGCTGTGAATATGGAGATCGAGGGCCATCGCCGGGTTGCTTCCTTTGACAGAATGAGATGATTTCGCCGTGCATTCAGCTCCGACACTACCTGCAGACCGATACCGGGGCAAGCGAATAGTCACACAACCCTCGATCCTGCCCGTTCTCTCCACCTTCGGACCTGGTCACGATTTTCTCCATGATGCCGATTGGTCTTCCGATATTTCCACGGCCGCCCAGCTCTTAACCCCTCGAGATGTCGTCCACATCCGAAGAGGGCCGTGTGTACGACTGTAACCTTTGCGGGTCATGGATCAAAAGGATCGCCGCGACGCCGCTGCATTCCGGCTCCTTCCTCTTCCTACTGGACTTTCGTGCAATTTTTTGCTCTATTAAGACGCTGTTAGCTGTGTTCTCCATCTCGATAGCCGTTTTCCCGCCGCGTTCCCCCCAGGAGAAGGGCAGAACCGATGAAGCCTTTAATAAGCTGCTGCACCCTGATCTTGACGATAATCATCACTACCGGTCTTTGTCACTCCGCCACCATGATTCCGACTCCGGTCAGCGAAATATCACAGGAGGTGGTGGCGCGGATGACCCCGGAAATCACCCAGACCATGGACAACAAAGCCCTCCGTCTCGGGGCACCGATCTTCATCCGAATCTTCAAGGAATCCGATGAGCTCGAGATCTGGGTCCTGCGGGGCAACAGCTTTGTGCTGTTCAAGACCTACCGGATCTGCGACTATTCGGGGGGCCTCGGTCCCAAGGAGAGAGAGGGAGACAAACAGAGCCCGGAGGGATTCTACCGGGTCGGACCGGCTCAGCTCAATCCCTGGAGCCGGTTTCACCTGGCATTCAACCTTGGCTATCCCAACGACTATGACCGGCTCAACGGCCGGACCGGGGGCGCATTGATGGTGCACGGCCGCTGTTCATCGGTCGGCTGTTTCGCGATGACCGACTACCGGATGGAGGAGATCTACACCATCGCCGATGCCGCTCTGGCCAACGGCCAGGAGTCCTTTGCGGTTCATATCTTCCCCTTTCGGATGACGGAAGACAACATGCGCCGGCACCAGGACGGCAGGTGGCAGCACTACTGGCGCAACCTGAAGGAAGGCTACGATCTTTTTGAACGCACGGCGACGCCGCCGGAAGTGGCCATCGACCGGGATCGGTATATCTTCAAAGCGACAACCATCGAACTTGCCCGCCAGCCGTAGAAGACGAACTCATCATGGAACGACCAGAACAACGGACCAAGACCCGGGTCAAACTGGAGACCTCGGCCAAGCTGCAGATCAATGATCGCAGCCTCGCCGGCAACACCCTGTCCCGGGATATCAGCCTCGACGGGATCTTTATCCGGACCAGCGAACCGGTGCCGCTCAACGCCCCCTGTCGGGTGACCATCACCATCTCCGGGACATCCAGCACCCTGACGCTGCAGATCAAGGGCAGGACGGTCAGGCAGGACCATAGCGGCGTCGCCGTTCGTTTCACCGAGCTCGAGCTCGACAGCTACCTGCACCTGCGGAATATCGTCCTCAACAACCAGGTCCCCGACTCGGCGGCATAGCCCCCACCGCTATTTTGTCTCGAGCCCCCGGCGGTCGAGGATGTTGATCTTCCGGCCCACGACCTCGATCAGCCCCTCTTCGGTCATTTTGGCGAAGATCCGCGACAGGGTTTCCGGGATGGTGCCAAGCAGGCTGGCCAACTGCCCCTTCGAGATTTCCAGTTCAACGCTGTCCTGCCGCCCCTGTTCTTCGAGCAGATAGAGGATATAGCCGGCGAGGCGGGCCGGCACCTCCTTGAGCGACAAGTTTTCGATCTGCATGGTGAACCGCCGCAGCCGCATCGACAGGACAGCCAGCATGTTGAGGGCGATGGACGGGTTCCGGGAGACCAGGGCGACAAACTTATCGCGGGGGAAATACAGCAATTTGGTTGGCGAAAGGGTTTCCGCCGAGGCCGGAAAAGGCTGACCGTGAAAGACCGGCACCTCGCCGAACGGTTCGCCCTCGCCGAAGATATGGAGGATCTGCTCCTTGCCGCCAAGCGACATCTTGAAGATCTTGACCTTGCCCTCCCCGACCATGTAGAAGCCATGTCCGGGATCGCCCTCGAAGAAGATCGACTCCCCCTTGCCGTATGTCCGTTCGATGGCGATGTCCACAATTTCATTGATTTGATGCTCAGGCAGTCCTTGAAAAAGACCACTGGCACGGATAACCTGATGTGCTTTCATCTCTTCTCCTTCTCCATTCCGACCACTTACCGTCACCAGCCCATCTTCAGCGATATATACCAGATAATCGCGTTTTCCCGCACCATATTGAAGTGATGAGAAAAGTTGCGGGGTGTCGTATAGTGGAGGCAATCATCCAGGTCAAAACCCACCAGCGCTTCCGCATCGTATCATGGTCGACCAGACAGCAACCCGCCACCGCAAGATCATCCACATCGATATGGACGCCTTCTTCGCCTCGGTGGAACAGCTCGACAACCCCGAGCTGCGCGGCGAGGCGGTCATTGTCGGCGGTTCTCCCGACAGTCGCGGGGTGGTAGCAGCCTGCTCCTATGAGGCCCGCCGCCATGGCATCCACTCGGCGATGGCGAGCGCCAGGGCGGTACAGCTGTGCCCGGAAGCGGTCTTCCTCAGGCCGAGGATGTCCCGCTACCGGGAGATCTCCCGCCAGGTGATGGCGATCTTCAGCGAGTATACCCACCTGGTGGAGCCGCTGTCCCTCGACGAGGCCTTCCTCGACGTCTCGCTGTGCCAGCAGCACCAGGGATCGGCGACCTTGATCGCCAGGGAGATCTGCCGCCGCATCTGCCATGAGACCGGCCTCACCGCCTCGGCCGGCGTATCCTGCAACAAATTCCTCGCCAAGGTGGCAAGCGGCTACGACAAACCGCGGGGACTGACGGTCGTTCTGCCGCACCAGGCCCAGGACTTCGTCGACGCCCTGCCGATCGGCACGTTCTACGGGGTCGGCCAGGTCACCGAAAATAGGATGCGGCAGCTCGGGATCCATAGCGGGTATGACCTGCGGCAGACCAGTCGGGAGGAGTTGACCCGACACTTCGGCAAGGCCGGGGCCTTTTTCTATGATATCGTCCGCTGCCGCGACAATCGCCCGGTTGTGCCATCGCGGCGCCGCAAGTCGATCGGCAGCGAGGTCACCCTCGATCGCGACACTGCCGATCTGACGGAAATATACGCCATCCTCCGCACTCTGGCAACCGGCCTCGAATCGGCGCTGGCCCGACATCGGCAGGGCGGAGCGACTATCACCCTGAAGGTCCGCTACCATGATTTTTCAACCGTTACCCGATCGCTGACCCTGCCCGCCCCGATCCATGACCGGCACGAAATCATCGATCGCATCCCGCGCCTGCTCCATGCCACCGATGCCGGCCGGCGGAAGGTCAGGCTGCTCGGCATCTCCCTGTCAAAGCTGAGACCCAGGGACAGACGGCCGCCGCGCCAGCTGCCGCTTCCCTTTGTCCCGCAACCGCCGGCAACGGCAACCATCGCCCTTGCATCTGCCGGCAGATGAGTTACTGTCTGACGGCAAATCATCCCCAATCACCCCTGACCCGCCTGCGACCACGCTCATGAGAGACCTACTCCGTTCAATACTCGGCATCTTCCGGTTCGCCGGACGTCTGCTCACGTTGCTCCGCAATACCACGTTCAATCTCCTCTTCCTCCTGATCATCCTGATCGCCGGCGTCGCCATCTTCACCGGCGGCGGCCCCGGACTGAAGGACAACAGTGTCCTCGTGCTGTCCCTGACCGGAGATATTGTCGAGGAAAAACAGCCTATTTCATCCCTCAACAAGATTTTCCAGGAAATGCAGGGGGAACCGGCGAAAGACGCCGAAATCCTACTCCAGGATATCCTCCACATCATCGACCGGGCGACGGAGGATACAAGAATCACGGCTATCCTGCTCGATCTCAAGGATCTGGGTGACGCCGGCATCGATCAGCTCCAGGCCATCGGCACGGCCCTGAAGCGCTTCCGGGCCACCGGCCGACAGGTCATCGCCGCCGAGGACCTCTACACCCAGAAACAGTACTATCTCGCCGCCTATGCCGATCTGGTCGCCGTCAACCCGATGGGAGGAGTCGACCTGCACGGTTTCGGCACCTATCCCCTCTATTTCCGCGAGGCCCTCGACAAACTGAAGATCAATTATCATGTCTTCCGGGTCGGGACCTACAAGTCGGCGATCGAACCGATCACCCGCGACTCAATGTCTCCCGAGGCCCGCCGGCAGAACGCCGTCTGGCTGTCGTCGCTGTGGGACAGCTACGTTGCCGAGATCACCACAGAACGAAAGATTCCGCGCGCCAACATCGACAACTACACCAACTCCATTGACACCCTCCTCGCCGCCACCGGCGGCGATACCGCCCAGCTGGCGTTGAAGACAGGCCTGGTCGACCGGATCTGGACGCGGCCGCAGCTCCAGGCCCACCTCGCCACGATCGCCGGCACCAGTTCCGAGCGCGATTACACCTCGATCGCATCCGCCGACTATCTCCGCCTGATCGGCCCGGCGGCACAAGGCGGCAGCGCGGCTATGAACAAGGTGGGAATCCTGATCGCCCAGGGCAATATCCTACCCGGCAAGCAGCCGGCCGGCGTCATCGGCGCCGATACCCTGGCCGACCTGATAAAGGTGGCCAGAGAGGACGCGACGGTCAAGGCGGTGGTGCTCCGGATCAACTCCGGCGGCGGGTCGGCCTTCGCTTCGGAGATCATCCGCCAGGAACTGCTCGAACTGAAACAAAGCGGCAAGCCTTTGGTCGTCTCGATGGGCACGATGGCCGCCTCGGGCGGCTACTGGATCGCCGCCGACGCCGATCAGATCTGGGCGGCCCCGACCACCCTCACCGGCTCGATCGGGATCTTCGGCGCCATCCCGACCTTTGAGAACACCCTCGCCGACCTCGGTATCCACAGCGACGGCATCGGCACCACCCCGCTCGCCTCCGGCCTCAATCTCGCCCGGCCGCTCAGCCCGCAGCTGAAGGAAACGATCCAGCTGTCGGTCGATCACGGATACCGGCAATTTCTCGCCATCGTCGGACAGGGCCGCAAGATCGACAGGAATCAGCTGGAGAACATCGCCGAAGGCCGGGTCTTCGACGGCCGGACCGCCCGCAAGATCGGCCTCGTCGACGAGCTTGGCGGTCTCGACGAGGCTGTCGCCGCCGCCGCCGGGCTGGCCGCCATCACCGATGATTTCGAACCGTACTATATCCGCAGATCGCCGTCCTTCGGCGAATGGATGCTGGAAAAGCTTGCTGCCGAGCAACAGGCGTGGACCGACCTCTCCCTCTTTCTGCCCGATGTAGTGACCGATCTGCAGCGACGATTCAGTTCGGCCATCGGCCGGCTGCCCCTGTTCGCCGACCCCAACGGCCTCTATGCGTACTGCTTTGTCACCGACAGTCTGTGATGATCAACCGCCCTGCACCCCGGCCGACGACCGACCTTGAATATGACTTTCTCCGCTGACACCCTCCTCACCCTCTGGGACCGTCTGGTCTGGCCGTTGCTCCGGCTGATGGCCTCGATCTCGGTGGGTCTGATGATCGCCAATTTCATCGAATCGCTGAACTGGACCCGCCGGATCGCCTTCCTCGCCCGGCCGTTGATCAGGTTCGGCCATCTCTCGGATATCACCGGCGCCTCGTTCTCGATGGCCGTCTTCTCCGGCGTCTCCGCCAACACCCTGCTGGCGGAGGCCTACGATCAGGACAAGATCCGCAAGGCGGAACTGGTATTGGCCAACCTGTTCAACAGCCTGCCCACCTATTTCATCCACCTGCCGACGATGTTCTTCATCACCGTGCCGCTGATCAAGGGCGCCGCCGTAATCTATGTCGGTCTGACTCTGGCGGCCGCCCTGCTCAGGACCTTTTCGATCGTCATCATCAGTCGTTTCCTGCTGCCCAGGCCGGACAGCCAGGAAGGACCGCCGGCCGATGGCGGCAAGACCGCCATCGACTGGCGGCAGGCGATGGACAAGAGCTGGTTGCGGTTCAAAAAGCGGATCCGCAAGATCCTCCTCGTGACGGTGCCGATCTACATCATCGTCTACGTCATGAATCGCATCGGCTTTTTCACCGAACTGGAGCAGGCCGCAGCCGCCTATCTCGCATTCATCCCCGGCCTGACTCCGCATTCGATGGGCATCATCACCCTGCAGATTGCCTCCGAGCTGACCGCCGGCGTCGCCGCCGCCGGAGCCCTGCTGCAGGAAGGTAAAATGGAATACCGCGAGATCATTCTGGCCCTGCTGGTCGGCAACATCCTGTCGTCACCGCTGCGGGCGGTGCGGCACCAGTTTCCCTATTACGCCGGCATCTTCAAGCCCAAGGTCGCCACCGAACTGATCGTCTGCAGTCAGGCCTTCCGGGTGTTCAGTCTTATCCTGGTGGCGGCGGCCTTCTATATCTACGCGTTCTGAGCGGAAAACGGCAGTCGGCCACAGCTTTGCGGGGGCAATCATCCTCAACTGCCGTATCGAGGCCAAGCCCCCTCGACGGGAGGCTGTCCGGCGGCCGACACCGGCTCGTCGATCGTTTCCTGCTTGACAACAGCAGGGCATGAAGGTATCGAATAGGGAGAAAACGATTCAGGTACCTGCAGCTTCAGTCAGCAAATGCAGGTGAAAGAGGGAACTTCGTGTAAATCGAAGACGGGCCCGCCGCTGTGACCGGGGACTGCCCCTGAACGATCGCCACTGTCAGCTTGTGATGGGAAGGCTCGGGGAAGGTGAGATCCGGAAGTCAGAAGACCTGCCTGAATTGAAGGGTCATGCCTCGTGGACAGATGGCACGGCGATGATACGGATAACCAGGGAATCCCGGATCAATGCAGCAATTGGTCCGGGATTTGTTTTTTCCGGACCGTAAGCGATGAGCTTGATTATGCACAGTTTCATCCACTCAGTCGGCGCCCTCTTCCTCCTGTTGCTCCTCTGCCAGCCGGCCCAGGCCGGCGAAAAAACCGGGGACCCCCGCCAGGCCGTCGTCCTCGCCGCCTTCGGCACCACCGTTCCCGCGGCCCTGCCCGGGATCCTCAACATCCGCGACCGGATCCAGCGCCACTACCCGCAGACGCCGGTGAAGATCGCCTTCACCTCCGACCTCATCCGCAAGGTGTGGCAGCGGCGGCGCGGCGATGCCGCGTTCATCAAAGACAATCCATCTGTACCGGCGGATGTCTATGCCGTTCAGGGACCGCTGGCGACCATCGCCAACCTGCAGGACGCCGGCTACCGGACGATTATCGTCCAGCCCGGCCATATCAGCCTCGGCGAGGAGTACCTCGACCTCGCCGCCACCATCGACGGCCTCAATGCGATCCGGACCATCAAGGCTAAGTATCGTCCTTTCCACAAACTGGCGGTCGGCCGGCCGGCGATGGGGACATCAGGCGAGGATCATCCCTACACCGACGATCTCACGCTGATTGCCAAGGCCCTCGCCGACGACGCCGCCCAGGCGGCAGAGAACGGCGGCGTCCTCCTCTACATGGCCCACGGCAACACCTTCATGCCTTCCGGCAGTGCCTATCTCGAATTCGCCGCGATCATGAACCACCTCTATCCGCGGGTCAAGACCTACATCGCCCTGGTCGAGGGCTACCCCTCGCTCGACGATACCCTGCCGCTGCTCCAGCAGGCCGGGGTCAAAAAGCTGCTGCTCAAGCCGTTCATGACCGTCGCCGGCGACCACACCCTCAACGACATGGCCGGGGATGAGCCGGATTCCTGGAAATCGATCCTCGGCGCCAGGGGATACGAGGTCATGACTGTACCACAAGGACTGGGCGAGATCGATGCCTTCGCCGATGTCTACCTCCATCACCTGCAACAGACCGCCAGCGACAACGATATCGTGCTGCACTGAGATGACCCGGCAACTCACCATCCTGTCCCTGCTCCTGCTGCTGCTCTCCGGCCTCGTCATCGGCGCCACCGGCCTCGGATACATCCATATCCCGGTCGCCCAGGTGATCGAGATCGGCTGGGCCCAACTGACCGGCAATCCTCCGGCAGCGGACATCGACAGCCGGTACCCGGTGATCATCACCGACATCCGCCTGCCACGGATCGTCGCCGCCACCCTGGTCGGCGGCGGCCTGGCCGTAGCCGGCGGCGTCTTCCAGGCCCTGCTGCTCAATCCGCTGGCCGACCCCTATACCCTCGGCGTCTCCTCCGGTGCCGCCTTCGGCGCCTCCCTCGCCATCATCCTGTCCCTCTTCGGCATCGCCCTGCCGCTCGGCTGGACCGTGCCCTTCTTCGCCTTTGCCGGGGCCCTGGCCACGCTGGTCATCGTCTTCAGCCTGGCGGCAACCGATTCCCGCTTTTCCTCGAACACCCTGATCCTGGCCGGGGTCATCGTCGCCGCCATCCTCTCAGCCGGCATCGGCTTCATCAAGTACATGGCCGACGAAGAGGTCAGCATCATCATCTTCTGGCTGATGGGCAGCCTGGTCGGCAAGACCTGGCACGAGGTGCTGCTGGTCGTGGTGATCACCCTGCCCTGCCTGCTGGTTATCTTTTATTTTTCCCGCGACCTCAACATCATGGCCCTGGGGGAGAAGACCGCCGACTCTCTCGGGGTCGAGAGCATCAAGGTCAGAAAGCTGCTGCTGACCGTCGCCACCCTGATGACCGCCGGCTGTGTCGCCATCTCCGGGATCATCGGTTTTATCGGCCTGATCGTGCCGCATCTGCTGCGCCTGCTGATCGGCGCCGACAACCGCCTGCTGCTGCCCGCCTGTTTCCTCGCCGGCGCCATCCTGCTGCTGGCCGCCGACACCGTCACCCGGGCCCTGCTGCCGCACGAGATCCCGATCGGCGTCCTCACCGCACTGATCGGCGGCCCGTTTTTCTGTTACATTTTCAGGAAACGGCAACTGGGGAGGGGCAGATGATGACCGGCAACGGCCCTCTTTTCGTCCTCGATCGCTGCAGCTTCGGCTACACCGCGACCCCGGTCCTGGCCGATATCAGCATGAAACTGGATCGCGGCTGCTTTTACGGCCTCCTCGGGCCGAACGGCAGCGGCAAGACCACCCTGCTCGATTTGCTCACCGGCGCCGCCCATCCCCGGGACGGACGGGTCACCTTCCACGGACGCGAGGTCCGGAGCTACGGCAAGGCCGCCCTCGCCCGGCTGCTCGCCGTCGTCCCCCAGGACCTCCATATCAGTTTCGACTTCACGGTCTACGATGTGGTGATGATGGGCCGCCACCCCTTCATCCCGCGATTCTCGCCGCCGGCGCAGGAAGACATCGACCTGGTTGACGCGGCGCTGGCCGAGATGGATATCGGCGCCCTGCAGCACCGTTCGGTCATGCAGCTGTCCGGCGGCGAACGGCAGCGGGTCCTGGTGGCCCGGGCGCTGGCCCAGAACACCCCCGTCCTGCTGCTCGATGAACCGACGGCAAGCCTCGATATCCGCCATACCCTCGATATCATGAAAATCCTGCGGCGGAAGGTGACGGAGACCGGCATCACCGTCGTCGCCACCATCCATGACCTCGACCTCGCCTCGGTCTTCTGCGACGAACTGATCGTCCTCCACGACGGATCGCTCCACCGCCACGGGCCGGTGGGCACGGTGATGACCGCACCGCTGATCCGCGAGGTCTTCGCCACCGAAGCGGTGGTCTTCAATGACGAACTGCTCGGCAAACCACGGGTGCAATATCGCTATGCCTAGTCTGATCCCTTCTCCTCAGCCCTTGCTCACGCTCATGCCGTCGTGCCGCTGTCGCCGGTTGACTCCGGGGGCCGGCTTGAGCCTTCTGCTGCTCACCATCCTTCTGCTGCCGCATGTCCTGATCGCCGCTGAACTCATCGACCAGGACGGGGCCCGGCTCGTTTTTGACCGCCCCTTCTCCCGCATCATCTCCCTCTATCCCGCCCACACCGAGAACCTGGTGGAGCTCGGGGTGGGCGCGGGAGATCATCGGCCGGACCAGGAC
>Ga0209066_10002052_pt1 | contig 25346 bp, 23 predicted proteins | sample All_14_2_FD_187198 | JGI IMG/M metagenome (GOLD analysis project Ga0209066, IMG submission 187198) | Freshwater microbial communities in response to fracking from Pennsylvania, USA - Allegheny Zone_MetaG_DW_15 (SPAdes) (version 2) ... | reverse complement strand
CGGATCGCCGGCCGCAGCCTTTCTTCATGCCGCGCCAGGGCCGCCTCGATGGCATCGCCCTTATGCAGCTCCTCCGCCAGGATACAGGCGGAGGTCAGCGCCATGCCGGCCCCCTGCCCCGACAGCAACGTCAGGCAATGGGCGGAATCCCCCAGCAGCATCACCCGACCTTGCGACCAGCGCGGCTGATCGACCATCAGCAGCGTGTCCAGGAACAAGGGTTCACCATCGGGTCGTTCATCAATCCAGCGCAGCGATTGCGGATGGGCTTCGGCAAAGGCCTCGCGCAGCACTGCGGCCTTGCGCTCCGGTGCTACGATATCGCGCGCATCGGTGCGCCAGACATAGAGGGTGGCCAGCTTGCCCCCGCCGATGCTGTAGAATTCCCCCATCCGGCCCGGTTCGACATAGGACAGGAAATCGCGGTCCAGCCCGATCGTATCCTGCGCCTGGAAGGCCGCCACGCGGTGGCCGAGCGGCTGGTAGACCTCCCCCTCCCGGTCGAACAGCAGGCGCCTCGTCTGCGAATGCACGCCATCGGCACCGATCAGCAGATCGGCCTCGATCTCCGTCCCGTCGCGCAACCGCGCCGTCACCCCATCCGCGCGGGCGTCAAAACCCGACAGCGTGGTGGCGAAGCGGATCTCCGTCTCTTCCTTGACCAACTCGTACAGGATGCGCACCAGCTCCGTCCGCACCAGCCCGACCCAATCCAGCCGGCGCAGGAATTCGCGATAGCGCAGGCGCAGGACCTCGCGCCCCTGACGGTCGTAATAGATGTTTTCATCCACCTCCCGACCATGCTGTTTCAGCTCCGGCAGAATGCCCATCAGCCGGGCAACCTCATAGCCGGGGCCGGACAGGCCGATGACATAGCCATCGGCCCGCAGGTCGGACGCACGCTCCAGCAGCGTGGTCCGCCAGCCGATGCGCGTCAGCCACCAAGCGGCGGCCAGGCCGGCAACGCCGGCCCCGATGATCAGGGCATGTTTCTGGGTCACGTCAGAACCTCGTGTGGTTGATCGGCCTTCATGACGCGCAGCAGCGCGGGCAGGGTGAGCACGGCGAACAGGGATAGGGCCGCCGCCAGTCCGAAACAGGCGGAATAGCCCCAATGCTGGGCCAGCATTCCACCCGTCAGGCCTGCCAGCCCGGCAATGCCGGCATCGGCGCATTGGAACAGCGTGAAATCGACGCCGGGCTGCTTCAGCGAGGACCAGCCCATCGCGGCGGTGTACAAGGTGACGAAACCTGCGGCCATCACCGCGAATTTGGCGATCATCAGTCCTGCAAGCACCTCGCGCGGCAGTTCCCCAATCTGCAGGACCAGGAAAAAGGTCAGCAGCAGGGCCAGCTGTAGTGCCAGGCAGGCCTTCAGCACGGGGAGCACGCCGCCCTTGCGGATGGCGAGCCCGGCTGCAAGTGTGCCAATCAGGCTGGAGGCCATGCCCAATATGCCGCCCAGCAGCCCGATCGTGGTCAGATCGAAGCCGCGATCGATCAACAGCGGGGTCACCATGCCCTGGGCCAGCCGCACCCCGGCCTGATAGAAGACCACAAGCAGCAGGCCCCATCGCAGCTCCGGCCGCGCCCAGGCCGCCTTCAGGCTGGGCCGATGATCCTGCCGCGCGGTCCCCGGGTCGGGCTCCGCCGTAAGCAAGGTGGGCAAGGTCAGCGCACCCAGCAGGCCGGCGGTGGCCAGGCAAGCCCCCGCCCAGCCGGCCTGATCCATCAGAAACAGGAACAGGCTGCCGCCCACCATCATGCCGAAATAGCCGCCACCGATCTGCATGACATTGCCCCAGCTCCGGATTTCCGGACGAAGCTGTTCCACCGCAAATCCGTCGCAGGCGATATCGACGCTGGCCGCTATACAGGCCGAGACGGCCAGGATCGCAAACAGCAGAATGGCATCCTGCCGCGGATCGAACAGGGCAAGCGCGGCGGTGGCCAGCATCGCCAGCGCCTGACCCGGCAGGATGATGGCGCGGGACCTCCGCCGCCCCCGGGGCGGAATGCGCAGCCTTTCCACCATCGGCGCCCACAGGAATTTCAGCGCCCAGGGCAGCATCAGCAACGACACCGCGCCAACCAGGTCCAGCCTGGCCCCGGTTGCGCGCAGCACCGCCGGAAAGCCAAGAAAAGCGATCGAGCTGATGATGCTCTGGCTGGTATAGATCCCTGCGATCAGCAGCAGGATGCGTCCGGTCGAAACCACGCGGCCGGTATCGGCAAGAAGGGCCATGATCGGTCAGAACCGCATCTTGCCGCTGACGCCGATCACCCGGCCTTCGCCCAGGCTGGAGCGCGCATCCGTGCTGTTCGCCCCGAAATAGACGCTGTAGGTGCGATACAGCTCGTCGGTGATGTTGTCGACGAACAGGCTGAGCGTCAGCCCGTCATCGGTTTCGTAATCCAGCGAGGCATCCAGCAGGCCATAACCATCCTGCTTCAGCGTATTGGCCTCGTTGAAGAAGGTCTCGGAGTAATAGCGCCCCGCGCCCCGCAGGCTGAGATCGCCCGGCAGCACGACCTGCGGCAGGATATAGCGCGCGGACAGGCTGTAGGTCTGGTCCGGCGCATAGGGCACGGTCTTGCCGTCATAGCTGACCCCGGTGAAGGGATCACGCGCGTCCTGGAAGGTTGACTGGCCGATATTGGCCCCGGCGGTCAGCGACAGCCCTTCCAGCGGATAGACGGAGACATCCAGTTCCAGCCCCCTGCTTTCCGTGTCGCCCACATTGCGCAGTACCTGCGAACCCGGATTGCCGACATAGAACTGCTTGTCCTGCGACTGGATGAAATAGGCCGCCGCACTAAGATCGAGCTTGCCGTCCACCAGGCTGGAGCGCCAGCCGATCTCGTAATTGATCGAGGTTTCGGAATTATAGGGAATGCGGTCATTGCTGTTGGAAACCGTGTGATTGAAGCCACCGGGCTTGAAGCCACGTGCGACCGAGGCATAGAGGCGGCTTCGGGGCGCCAGTTCATAGCCCAGCGCCAGCTTGGGCGAGACGTCGTCGAAACTGTCCTCGGCCTTGAAGGCGAAGGCGCCCGCATAGTCCACCTCCGCCTCCTCCCGCGCGAAGCGCAGACCCCCGGTCAGGTCCAGCGCGTCGGTCAGGCCATAGGTCGCTTCCCCGAAGGCCGCATAGGAGGCGGTCGTCACGTCATTGCGCGATGCGGCCATGCCATAAGCGGCGATGGCCGGCTGCATGCGGCGGAATTCGGTATCTTGGTAATAGGCGCCAACCACCCCGCTCAGCCGCGCGCCCTCGCCGAAGGCCAGGCGCAGCTCCTGGGAAAGCGTGTCCTGCTCTTCATGATAGTGATACTGGCTCGCCAGCCCCAGCCCCATCAGGTTTGACGGCGTCAGCATGATGCGCGGCATGCTGCGATCCTGCAGCGCCGTCACGCTGGACAGTTCGGCACCGCCGAAATCATAGTTCACCGACAGGCCATAGGAATTGACGTTGCGCTCATAGGTCATCTGGCTGCCGAAGGAGGTGTTGGTGAAGCTGGAGCGGCTCAGATCGGCCTCGCTGACATAGACCTCGTCGCTGGATCGCAGGGTTTCACGCTGGGCACTGACCGTGACATCCAGCGGCCCGCCTTCCGGGGCATAGCGCAGCTTCACGCGGCCCTGACGTGACAGCCCTTCGTCGAACTCGCTTTCCATGCCGGATTTGTTGTCGATGCTGCCCAGCTCCTTCGACCAGCGCATCGCGACCTCGCCATAGAGCTTTCCCTCCACCAGCGGGGCGGACGCCACCAGATCGCTGCGCTGCTCGCCATTCGACAGCTCCCAGCCCAGCTCCGCCGTCATCCGGTTCTGCGGCTGGCGGGTGATGATGTTGAGCACCCCGCCATAGGCATTGCGGCCATAGAGCGTGCCCTGGGGTCCGCGCAGGAACTCCACCCGCTCCACATTCACCAATTGCTGGGTGATGTAGGTCTGGTCCTGCGGCATGCCGTCGACGAAGATCTGCACCGAGGGGTTATAGAAATCGGCAGAGGAAATGCCGCGGACCGACAGATCGGCATAGGCGCGATTGCCGCGATTGCGGATCGTCAGCCCGGGAAAGACTTTTTCCAGATCATCGACGCGCGTCACGCCCGCCTGCTCCAGCTCTTCAGCCGTCTTGACCGTGATCGCGCCGTCCACATCCTGCAACGCCTGGGCGCGCTTGTTGGCGATGACCGTCATGGCGGGCAGTTGAATCGGGTCCGCCTCCTCCGACAGGGCCGCAAGCGGCTGGAACAGGATGATGGCCGACACAGACATCAGCAGGGCAGTACGCATGGCAGGATCCCCCCAGAGGCTCAGTTACGCGGCCTTTCTGGTATCCGCGCCCTGAAAGCCGCGCGAACCGGATCGGGACCAATTCCAACGGAATCGGAACTTTATTGCGAATGATTATCAAAAGCGATATGAGGAGACGATATCGTCTGACATAAGCATCGCCATGCAGCCGGTTTACCAGATCGACAGGAACTTCAAGCTCGTCGCGCCGCAGAACCTTCTGCCGGCCGATCTACGTTGGATGTACAGCGTGGATGTGAGCGAGATCGGCGAAGGCGTGCGCCTGAACCATATCGACTTCACGCCGGAGCAGGATCACCATGTCGTGGTGGAAGGTCCGCCGTCCTTCTGTCTGGCGGTATTCTTGGAAGGCGATGGCAGCCTGGCTCTGAAGGATGGACCCAGCCTTGCCGTCAAAGGTGGCACCACGGTGCTGTGCCATACGCTACGCCATATGCGCGGGGCGAACGCGGCACGGGCCGGCGTGCGGGTCCATTGCCTGGATTTCCGCTTCGAACCGGAATTGCTGCGGCGTTTCGACATGCCGGCCTTTTCCGCCCTGGTCCGCAGCTTCCCATCCAATGGCAGCGTGCATGATTCCCTGCTGCTTGGCCGCCCGACCAGCCAGGCCATGGCCCGGATCGCGCAGGAGATCATAACCTGCCGGATGGCGGGCATGGCGCGCAGGGTCTTCATCTACGCCAAGGCGCTGGAGGCCCTGGCCCATGTGATTTCTCTTTCCGAGCAGGACGAGACCTCAACCGGCACGACGCTGAGCCCGACCGACCGGGACCGCGTGCTCGCGGCGCGGGACCTGCTGCATGATCGGTTCGAGGAACCCTGGACCATCGCCCGGCTTGCCCGCGCGGTTGGCATCAACGAAAAGAAGCTGAAAATCGGCTTCCGCCAGCTCGTCGGCATGACCGTACATGCCTATCTGGAGGAAACCCGGCTGACCGCCGCAGCAGAGCTGCTGCGAACCGGCCACAGCGTGATGGAAGCATCCCTGTCGGCGGGCTATGCCAATCCCAGCCATTTCGCCAAACAGTTCCGCCAGCGCCACGGCCTGCCACCGCGCGCCTGGGCCAGGGAATTCGGCTGAGCGTCCGCGCGGTCAGCGGCAGAGCTGCACCTCGATGATCGGATGATGCAGGGCCGCATCATCCGGCAGCAGGCGCTTGTAATCCGCCGGCTGCACATCCGGATTGTGCGTCACCACCGAAGCGACCAGTGTCCAGGCGCCCGGTCCAACCGACCAGATATGCAGATCAACGAGCCGGCTATCGCCATCGGCTTCCAGCGCCGCGCGGACGCTGTCCCTCAGCGCTTCGGGCGCTTCACGATCCAGCAGCACTGCACTCGTGTCCCGGGCCAGCCCCACACCCCATTTCAGGATCAGCGCCGAAGCGGCCAGCGCCACCAGCGGATCCAGCCAGTCCCAACCCCAGCGCCAGGCACCACCCAGGGCAAGAATGGCCGCGACGGAGGTCGCCGCATCCGCCAGCACATGCAGGATGGCGGCGCGCATACTATTGTCCTGCCCGTGACCATGGGCATCATGGTGATGGTCATGGCCATGATCGTGGTCATGGTCGTGATGATGGTGGTGCCCCCCCATCAGCATCGCGGCCGATATCAGGTTCACGACCAGCCCCAGCGCGGCAACCGCCATCGCCTCGGCATGGGCAATCGGTTGTGGCACCAGGAAGCGGCCGATGGCTTCCCATGCCACCAGAACCGCCGTTCCGGCCAATAACAGGGCGCTGGCGAAGCCGGCCAGATCGCCCAGCTTGCCGGTGCCGAAGCTGAAGCGGCGATTGCCCGCATGGCGCCGGGCGAGAACATAGGCGCCATAGGCCAGGCCCAGCGCCAGCGCATGAGTTCCCATATGCACCCCATCGGCCAGCAGCGCCATAGAACCGCTCAGCCAGCCCGCCAGCACTTCCACCCCCATCACCGCCAGGGTCAGCAGGGTCACCGCCAGCACGCGGCCCTCGTGTGGCCTGCGCGCGGCCTGGCCGAAGGAATGATCAAAGGCCCAATCCTGGGCGGAATGGCCATGCATGGGTAAACTCCTCCACTACGGTCAGCCGGCGGGCGATACTGGTCCATCCCGTCCGCCGGTTCCACCGCAATCGGAACCGCCGCAAACCGGATCGGGACCTTGTCCCGACACCGCCCCCTCCCGGATCGGGTCAGGCCGATTGGCGCCGTATGATCGCGAAACCCAGATCATGGATGGCCGGCACATCCTCTTGCCCATCCAGCCGGGCCAATATGGCGCGGGCAGCGGCGGCCCCCAGGGCAGCGCGGTCGACATGCATCGTGGTCAAGGCGGGGACCACATGGGCCGCGTAATCCTGGTCCCCGAATCCCATCACGGCCAGCCTGTCCGGAATGGATAGCCCACGCACCCCCGCCTCGATCACCACGCCATGGGCCAGCAGATCGGAGGAGCAGAAGATCGCGCCGCCGTCAAAGCCCTGTTCCTCGATCAGGCGGCGTAGCGCGTCGCGGCCATGCGCCAGACTGGCGGGGCCGCCGCAATTGAACTCCGCAACGCCCTTGCCCGTGCGGCGACGGATTTCGGCAGCGAAGGCATCCTTGCGGCGAAGGGCGCGCTCATCGCCCGCCGATACGCTGGCGAACCGGCTATATCCCGCCTCCACCAGGAAATCGGCGGCGGCTCGACCGGATTCGACATGGTTGAAGCCGACGCAGATATCAATCGGGCTTTCGGTAATATCCCAGACCTCGACCACCGGAATTCGCGCGGCCAGCAACATCTTGCGCGTCTGGGGGGAGTGATGGATACCGGTCAACAACAAGGCGTCGGGCCGGCGGGACAGATGGGCCGCGACCAGCGCCTCCTCCTCCGTCAGTTCAAATCCCGTCTCCGACATCAGGATCTGATAGCCCTGCGCACGCATCTGCTCGGTGAAACTCTGTATCATCGAAGCATAGACGATATTGGTGATCGATGGCACCAGGGCGGAAATCAGATGGCTGCGGGCGGAGGCCAGCGCACCGGCCAGGGCGTTGGGGACGAAACCCGTGATCTCGATCGCCTCGCGGATCCGACGCAGCGTATCCGGCGACACTTTCGACGGGTCGCTGAGTGCACGCGACACGGTCACCTGCGACACTCCGGCGATACGCCCGACCGCGGCCATGGTCACGGCCCGGCCGGAACCGGGCTTGCCGCCCCGCCTGCCTTTCGCGACCATATCCTCCGCGATCTCACGCATCTTTTAGTATGTCGCCTCCCTCATGCGGCAGGGATATCACGTCTTGGCGAATCCGCGCATCTTCGTCTTTCGCCCGGTCAGTACGGAAAAGGCGATGGATGCCGCGATCAACGCCCAGAGCAATATGGCAATCCAGCTCTTGGTAAAAAAGATCGTCAGATCGCCGAAGGATTCCAGGCTTTTGACAAAGTAGATTTCAGCCGACGGCCCCAGGATGAAGCCGATCACGAAGGGGGCGATTTCCAGTCTCAGCTTGACCGCCAGCCAGCCGAACAGGCCGAAGATCAACAGGGTCCAGACATCGAACATGATGCCGTAATTGATGGTATAGGCGCCGATCACACACATCATCAGAATGACCGGGAACAGAATCTGCTTCGGCACGGTGACCACCAGCGCCAGATAGCGGATCGCGTAATACATCACCACGAACATCGCCAGATTGGCGATCAGCATGGCCAGGATCATGGCATCCCAGGTCGCCGGATTGTTACCGATGAATAGGGGACCGACCTGGATGCCCTGCAGGGTGAAGGCCCCGATCAAAAGCGCGGTGGTGGAATCACCCGGGATGCCGAGTGACAGCAGCGGTACCAGTGCCCCGCCGGTCAGCCCGTTATTGCCGGATTCGGACGCAAGGATGCCGGCCGGCTCGCCCTTGCCGAAGGTTTCTGGATGGCGCGAGAAGGTCTTGGCATTGGAATAGGCCAGGATGGATGCGGCCGACCCGCCAATGCCGGGCAGGATACCGACAAAGGTTCCGATCCCGGAAGACCGGATCAGGTTCCAGACCTGTCCGCGCAGCAGCGAGAAGGAAAAGCTCGACTGGCTGCCGATCCTGATATCCGCGGCACTTTGCCCGCGGGGCATGCCCCGCTCCGCCTCGTCCAGCACCGCCGTCAGCCCGAACAGCCCGATCAGCACCGGCAACAGGGAAAAGCCGCTGAACAGCATGTCCTCCATGCCCGGTGGAATCAGCCGAAGCTCGCCATTTCCGCCATCGGAGGTATCATAAACCCCCACCAGACTGAGGAATATTCCCAGAAAGCCGGAGAAGATTCCGATCAGCATGGAGTTGCTGAGGGCTGCCATCACCGTCATCGCGAACAGGATGATCAGGAATTTCTCGACATAGGAAAACTGGATGGCGAAATCGGCCAGGGGCGGTGCGAAGAAATACAGCACCGCCAGGCTGAACAGCCCACCGAACAGCGACGCGATGATGCCCAGCCGCAGCGCCTTTTCCCCTTCGCCTTTCAGGGTCATGGGATGGCCATCGAATGTCGTGGTGATGGAGGACGGCGTGCCCGGAATACCCAGCAGAATGGCCGGAACCAGCCCGCCCGAAATCCCGCCGACATAGAGCCCCAGCAAAAGGGCCAGCCCGTTCTCCAGCCCCAACGAATAGGTCAGCGGCAAACAGACCGCGACCGCCATGGTCGCCGTCAGGCCGGGAATGGCACCGAAGATAATGCCGACAACCGTTCCGGCCAGGATCAGCGCGACAAAAAGCGGGGAGATGATGTCGAAGACTTCCATGATGTGCGAGCTTTCAGGGCAGGGTCAGGAAGAACAGTTCGGAAAACAGCCACCAGACACTGGCCGGCCCGACCAGGGCGGTAACGGCTACCGGCAGAACAGAGCGCGCGCTGCGGTCATGCAGGAACAGCACGCCCGTCGCCAGCACATAGGGTATGGAGCAGAGCAGGAACCCCAGGCCGGTATTGGGCCAGATCGCCCCCACCGGTTCCATGGCCAGGAAATAGACCAGGGTCAGGCCAATCGTGCCGAAGAAGCGCGGCTTGTCCATATCGTCCAGCACTGCTCGGAAATGCGCCCCGGCCCCCGATATAGCTCGCCGATGCACGATCAGAATGGCTAGGCCGAGCACGAGCAAGATACAGGCAATGATGGTCGGAAAAATCAGATGCGACTGGCTGAAATCGACCGATATCCGGGTCAACCCGTCCATAAGGCCCCCTCCCCCTTTCAGAATGCCGCCGACCCCGGCACGAATGGTCGAGGTCGGCGTCACTCAACCAGCTATTATTTTTTCAACTCGGCAATCACCTTGCCAATGGTGGCGTTCTTGTCTTCCAGATGCGCCCTGGCTTGCTTGGACGGCAGGAAGTTCGGGATGAAAAAAGATGCCTTCTGGCGCTCCTGAATCTTGCCGGCGGCATAGATCTCGGTCAGCGCCTTGTCGATCGCGGCGACCTGACCGGCATCCATGCCCTTGTTGTACAGGAGGAAGAACTCCTTATCGAAGGCGAAATCCTTGCTGCCATCCAAGGTGACGGAAGAGGCAGGGCTGGCATATTTCAACATGTCGGCGCGGGTGGTCTTGCCCATGCCGGCTTCCGGTGCCTGTTCCAGCGTCGCCGGACGCGCGGTGATCCACACGAAGCGCATGGCTTTGGGATCGCTTTCGGGCAGTTGCGTGAACTGCTCGTTCGCCTGGATCGAACCATTGATCACATCGGCCAGACCGTCCCACATCGTCTGGTTCTTGTCGGACTGACTGCCAGTATTGACCGCCACGAGATTGGCTTCCGACCCTGGCGCACGCACGCGCGCGGCGTTGCGCATGGCGGTAAAGCCGATTTCCGACACACCGCCCGGCTGGATCGCCACGCGAATGCGCTCGCCCTTGGCCGCCGCCTGCAGGATATCGTCCATCGACTGATAGGGCGACTTCTTTGCCACCAGGAAGGAATCGCCGGGATTGACCGCGACGGTCGGCCCAATCTGGTATTTCGTGAAAATATCGTCATAGCCGCGCACGCCATAGAGATGGCCCAGATAGGACTGGTCATGGAACAGCATGATCGTGGTGCCGCGGCCATCGCGCTCGATCGCCTTGAAGGCTTCCGTCGGCCCCACGGCATCGACCTTCACATTGATGCCAAGATGCGCCGACAGCGCCTCCGCCACGATGGCGGAGTTCTGATAGGTATCGCCCCCGGTCGCGTTGGAGCCGATCACCATGCGGATATTGCGCGGCAGATCCTGCGCCATAGCGGGCATCGCAAACAGACAGCCCGCGCCGATGGCACCCAGAATCATTCTACGTGTAACGGTCATATGATCCTCCCAATGTTCGTTCTGGGCGCCCTGCGCGCCCGGTTTGGCGGATAGGTTTCCGGCGCTTATGTATGCGCATTCATAGTCCTGCACCAAAACCGAACGCCCTGTCAACCGACAGATATTCCGCAGTGCACAATAGATTAATTCTTATAATGGCCGGATTGACAGCTCATCTTGTATGCGCATACACACTGTGAAAGCACAAGAAGACGGGAGGACGCGCATGCCCACGCCAAAACGGAAATCGCCACAGGAGCTGCGCAGCGCCCGCTGGTTCGCGCCGGATGACCTGCGCAGCTTCGGACATCGCTCCCGCATGATGCAGATGGGCCTGGCGCCACAGGATTGGGCCGACAGGCCGATCATCGGCATCCTGAACACCTGGTCGGAGATGAACCCCTGCCATCTGCATTTCCGCGACCGGGCGGAAGATGTGAAGCGCGGCGTCAGCCAGGCCGGCGGGCTCGGCCTGGAAATCCCGACCATCTCCATCGATGAAAGCTTCACCAAGCCCACCTCCATGCTCTACCGCAACATGATCGCGATGGAGACGGAAGAGACGATCCGGTCCCACCCTCTGGATGGGGTCGTGCTGATGGGCGGCTGCGACAAATCCACCCCCGGCCTCGTCATGGGCGCACTCAGCGCCGGCATTCCCTTCATCTACCTGCCCGCTGGGCCGATGCTGCGCGGGAATTACGCGGGCAAGATTCTGGGCTCGGGTTCAGACGCCTGGAAATATTGGGACGAACGCCGCGCGGGCAATATCAGCGATGCCGAATGGCTGGGCGTTGAAGGCGGCATCGCGCGATCCTATGGCCATTGCATGACCATGGGCACGGCATCGACCATGACGGCGATTGCCGAAGCGCTGGGGCTGACGCTTCCCGGTGCGTCCTCCATCCCGGCCGCCGATGTGAACCACAAGCGCATGTCAGCCAGCTGCGGCCGCCGCATTGTGGAGATGGTCTGGGAAGACCTGACGCCGGACCGGATCGTGACAGATGCGGCGATACGCAACGCCGCCGTGGTTGCCATGGCGACCGGCTGTTCGACCAATGCCGTGGTGCATCTCTTGGCCATGGCACGCCGCGCCGGGGTGGACTTGACGCTGGACCTGCTGGACGAGCTGGGGCGCATCACGCCGCTGATCGCCAATATCCGACCGGCCGGGTCGGATTATCTGATGGAGGATTTCTACTTCGCCGGCGGGCTGCGCGCCCTGATGAACCAGTTGGGCGACCGGCTGGATCGTAGCGTGACGACCTGTACGGGGCTGAGCCTGGGCGAAACGCTGGACGGGGCGGAGGTCTATAATGACGATGTCATCCGCCCACTGTCGAACCCGGTTTATAAGGAAGGCTCGCTTGCCGTGCTGCGCGGCAATCTCTGCCCCGATGGGGCGGTAATCAAGCCGGCCGCCTGCGATCCGCGCTTCCATCTGCATCAGGGCCCGGCCCTGGTCTTCGATTCCTATCCGGAGATGAAGAAGGCGGTGGAGGATGAAAGCCTGCCGATCACGCCCGACCACGTGCTGGTGCTGCGCAATGCCGGCCCCCTGGGCGGTCCCGGCTTCCCGGAATGGGGCATGCTGCCCATCCCCAAGGCCTTGGTGAAACAGGGCCATCGCGACATGTTGCGGATTTCCGATGCGCGTATGTCCGGAACCTCCTATGGCGCCTGCATCCTGCATGTCGCCCCGGAAAGCTTCATCGGCGGGCCGCTCGCCTTGCTCAGGACCGGCGATATCGTGCGCCTGGACCTGCCCAACCGGCGGCTGGACATGCTGGTGGAGGAGGCGGAGCTGGAACGCCGCCGTGCCGCCTGGATCAAGCCGGAACCGCGTTACGAGCGCGGCTGGGGCTATATGTTCCAACAGCACGTGACCCAGGCCAATGAGGGTTGCGACTTCGACTATCTGGCGCGAAGCTTCGGCAAGACCGCGGGCGAACCCGATATCTTCTGATGGTAATAGGACAACGCGATGCGTTTCGATCTGGACACCGCTCTGACTGGCATTTCCGGCATTCTGGTCACCCCTTATGACGAGCGGGGCGAAATAGCGCCGCGCCGGCTTGCCCCCATCATCGACGAGGCCCTGGCGGCGGGCGTGCATATTCCGGTGGTGAATGGCAATACGGGGGAATTCTACGCCCTGACGACGGAAGAAGCCTGCACCATGGTGCGCGAGGTCGTTGCCATGGTTGCAGACCGCGCGCCGGTGCTGGCAGGGGTCGGGCGTGGCATCCGCGATGCCTGCCGGCTGGCCCGGATTTCCGCCGATGCCGGGGCCAGCGCACTGATGGTGCATCAGCCGCCGGATCCGTTCGTCGCGCCGCGTGGCACGGTGGACTACCTGAAGGCCATCAGCGATGCCTCCGGCGGTTTGCCGATCATGCTCTATCTGCGCAATGACGCCATCGGTACGGCGGGCATCGCTGCCCTTTGCGCCCTGCCCAATGTCAAGGGCGTGAAATGGGCCACCCCCAACCCGCTGAAACTGGCGGAAGCCCGCAATGCCTGTGATCCGTCCATCGTCTGGGTCGGCGGGCTGGCGGAAATCTGGGCGCCCGCCTTCTATGCGGTGGGTGCGCGCGGCTTCACCTCTGGCCTGATCAATGTCTGGCCGGAACGCTCCGTCGCCATTCATGCCGCGCTGGAAGCGGGCGACTACGCCCAGGCGCGCAGCCTGATCGGCGGCATGAAACTCTTCGAGGATATCCGGGCGGAGGAGATGAACGGCACCAATGTGACCGGGGTCAAGGCCGCGCTGAAAGCCATCGGGCTGGATTGCGGTCCGACGCGCCCGCCATCCGCCTGGCCGTTGACGGAGCAGCAATCGGCAAGGCTGAAAGCCTTCCTGACCGCGAACGGCCTGATCTGACGCTATCAACAAGGATGCAGGGGAGAGGATGATGGACGAGACGGTTCGCGAAAAGCTGATGGGGGTATCGGTGGCGACGCTGGCGACCGCGCTGTACAAGCGCGGCCTGCGCAACCAGGTGATCCAGGGCGTAGGCCCGCTTGAGCGCAAGGGCCGCAACATGGTGGGGCCTGCCTATACGCTGCGCTACATTCCCGCGCGCGAAGACCGCAACCAGCTTTCGGTTTTCCGCAATCCCGACCATCCCCAGCGCGTCGGCATCGAGACCTGCCCACCCGGCCATGTGCTGGTGATGGACAGCCGCAAGGACCCGCGCGCCGCTTCCGCTGGCGATATTCTGGTCACCAGGCTGATGATGCGCGGCGGGGCCGGCATCGTCACGGATGGCGGGTTGCGCGATGCCGCCACCATCGGCGCCCTGGACATTCCTGCCTATCATACCCGCCCTTCCAGTCCGACCAACCTGACCCTGCATGAAGCCATCGAGTTGAACGGGCCGATCGGTTGCGGCGATGTGGCGGTCTTCCCCGGCGATATCGTGGTGGGCGATGATGACTGCGTCATCATCATCCCGCAGGAACTGGCCGAGGAGGTCGCCAACGAGGCGGTGGAGATGACAGCCTTCGAGGATTTCGTGGTGGAACGGGTGAAAGAAGGCGAAACCATCATCGGCCTTTACCCCTGCACCCAGGACCGCCACCAGGAAGACTTCAAGGCCTGGCGCAGCAAAAACGGACGCTGAGCCTAGCAATGGCGGTGGATTTCAGGCCACTTCCGGCCAGTTGACCTGCCTTGAGAAATCTCCTCCAGTTCTGAAGGTTTGTGTTTTGCTGCTGGGGGGGGACTGGCCGATCCCGGCGCGCATGACCAATTCACTTGTTGCCCTTAGGGACGGCAGGTCATTCGATTTGCCTACAATAGGCTACCCTTCGCATACGATCCCAGATCAGCGGACGGGGCACACCATCAAATGCCGGGATCAAACACCTGGAGCAAAACCCACACAAGGTCGGTCGAAGACCGGGCAGGTTGGTACTACGACCGATCCATGTCCACATCGGGAAAATCGGCATCTACCCAGTGCAGCATCAGCACCAGTGCCCGGTCGGACATGCCCAAGGGAGGACGGCCATGTCGTACTTCCCGACCACGGAAAAGCAACCCGTCTCCGGGCGCTTGCTCGAATCGGGTCACGCCGCCCGCGGGCCGTGTCTCCAACTCCAGGGCCCAGGGGGCTGTTCCCTCCAGAAACAGCGATAGCGTATATTCGCATTGCGCCCGGTCCGTATGGGCGGGCAGAGCCGCGCCCGGCCGGTAATCCATGGCGAAACAATAGCTTTCGCGCAGCGGGCGCCCTACCAGCGCCGTGACGGCCGGCGTGCAGTGCCGCAGAAATGCCCTGCCCAGCGGGTCATTGTTGATATGGAAGCCCCGGTCGGACGAAGGGATCATCAATCCCGCATCCGACAGGCCGCGCCAGATGGAAGCGGCTTCGGCCGCTTCCTTGGCGGATATCAGGCCCGGCAGCCACGCCCATCGCGCCGCTGCGAATTCCGTTGCGGTCATGGTCGAGCGGAGAAGAGGAAGGTTATCCGCCAGAGCAGCGAAACCCTGAAACAGCCGTTGCCACAATCTGGGGCCGGCCTCAACTGGTGGCAGCCAAGGCAGCGAAGGGGCTTCACTGATCTCCACTTCCGGCCCCCGCCCGTCTGGCACAATGGCCCGTTCCGCCGCCGACAACAGGATCCCGCACCGCCAGAGGTCAAGAGCGACGGGCAGGGGCAGCGTATCGGCCGCCGCGCCATCCAACAGCTGCAGGACGGCTTGAAACAGGGGCGCCTTCGGTCCTTCCGCCCGCAGCCTCACGGGCCGCCATCCCCTCCGTGGGGCCAGCCCCCGCCACTGCAGTGCCGCGGGGTGCCCGTCGAGCATATCCAGTCGCATGGCCGCAGCCGGGTTCAAGGTCAAAGCGTCCGGGGTGAGGGTGGAATCCGCGATCATGGCCACCCTTTCCTGGCCTTGGTGGTGCGGGCCGAATCGCAGGCCATGAGCAGAGCATGCACCGCCATGGGACCAGCCCGGCGCGGCAGCCCTGCTTGGATGACGCCCGGATCACCCCCCGCTGTCACCATCGATGGCGGGTCCGAGACGGAGGTCCGCTTCTTCCATGTGACGACGGCCTTCTCCTTGATCCCATATCGTCTGGCCGAAGCCCTCAGCCTCGCTTGACTGTTCTGTATCGCCCGGCGGACCGCCTCCGTCGCAGTGCGGCTTCCGGGAAGAACCTGTCCCATAGTGCATTCCTCCATACCGGGGAAACAATGCACTATCAAAACCCGGGATCAAACACCTAGAAGCCGAACTGGTAACTCAGACCAAGGCCGAGAATGAACTGATTTTCACTGCCACGCTGCCGAACCAATGGTGAATCGGCCGCCTCTTCCCCCAGCCTGTCATATCCGACGAATGCACTGGCGGACATGGAGTCTGTAATCGGCATCATCACGAATCCGCCGATACCATAGGATACAAGGCCGGATTCCGCCTTGTACCGGGCGAGCCCCGACCTGGCCGACTGGGCTGCGGTGACGCCAAAAAACGCATTGCTGTAGTCGTCATTGGCGAAGGTGGCGCGCGGACCGACCGAAAAGAAGATCGGGGGGCCGAACGCCTCGATGGAGTTGGAGTAGCTGAGGTCTGCCTCCCCGACCAGCCCTTCATGGCCGCCCAGCCCCTGGCGCATTTCCAGCTTCACGCTGAAAGGGTCGAAGCTGTACTGCGCAAAGCCGCCCAGTTCGATCGTGTCGTCGACATCGCCCAATCCGCGCAAAGCGACATGGTCGTCTTCGTCGCGGCCAAAGGCATATTTCGCAATGGGGCCGATGCGCCACCCTTCGCTGTTGACAATGTTGTACCCTACCCCCTCGAACATCGACGCGAAAAACCGATCCCTGTATTCGACCTTCAGATCAGGGACGGCGACGAATGCGTAGTCCTTTGAACCCTGGAATTCCGGCGCGTAGAAGCCCGCCGCACCGATCGTGAAGGTCCAATCCCGTTCGGGGGGTTGCTGCGCCGCTGCACCGACCGGAACTGCGGCCCAAAACACCGCGGCGGAAAAGCCCGCCCGGACGCATCGGAACGGCGCGGCGTTCATGGTTTTGGTCATGAATTCGATCCCTGATGGTGAACAACGTTGCAGGCTTTCTAGCCATGGCCTTCCCGGCTCACATCGGCCTTAAGTCCGAGCGGGCGCATTTCAGGGAGTTTCAGGTGCCATTTCCTCGCGGCCTGGAATTCGACCGCCTTGGTCATGGACATTTTTCTTTCGGCTCGGCCTTGGGACCGATGCCGCCGCTGCGCGAATGGATCATGCTTCCGCCGGATTTTCGTACCCAGGAACATGACCCGTCCGGAGCCCTATAATATGGCAGAGCACCTCAATAAATCGCGCATTCTTCAGACAAAAATATTGGGTGTTTGCGCCATTTTTATCGCTTTTTTCGTCGATGCCGGCATGCCAATGGGTGATTTATTTAGATATGTTGGATATATGATGGTTTGTTTTTGTGCCATGGGCCGCCTTTACACCACTGTATTCATCGGCGGCAGAAAAAATCAAACCCTAGTGAACGATGGCCCCTATTCCATTATCCGCCATCCGCTCTATTTCTTTTCTCTGATGGGAATAGTGGGGATTTCCTTCATTACAGAAAACGCGCTTGTAATCGCAGTGTTTCCAATCTGCTTTGTGGTTCTCTATTATCAATTGATGCGACGGGAGGAGGCATATCTCAGCATGAAATTCGCGGATGCCTATCTCGACTATATGCAGCAAACCCCGCGCTTCGTGCCCAATTTCGCCCGATATAAGGCGCCGGAGGTCATCACGACCAGGCCAGATTTTGTGAGGAAGGCCTTCCGGGATTCCCTGGCCTGGTTTATCGCCTTGCCGCTGATCGACGCGCTCAACCTCGTAAAGGCGGGTATCTAATACCAACATGTTCGGTCTTCGACCGAACATGTGTGGGTTTTGCTCAAGCGCCGCACGGGCTTAACCAAACTGCGATGGGTTCTGACCATCGCAGTTTGGTATAATACATGGCGTTCACCATGTATTAGGCATCGGCCCAGGCGGACACATCAAAGGGACGGTTATCCGACTTAAGGCGGATGGATTATTGAAATAATTCCTTATATTGACGGCATGAAACCATGGCTTAAAAACCCTCCCGCCTTCACGCGCCGCCTATGGTTCCAGCTTGCTGTAAGCTATGCGGTCCTTGCTTTCTGCGCGATGATCATACTTGTCGTAATGATATATGGCATTCACGACTATAACGATTTCCGCGCCGCCATCTCCCTGGAAAAGGTTGAGAAAAAGCTGGAGAGCGAGCAGATCGTCATTCTGCATGCGATGACTTCCCCTGATAATTCAGAATGGCTTGAAAAAGCGCGCGACAACGTCCGCGACGCGTTGATAAACCTGGAAGAAGAAAACGACGGCATTGCGATCTATCGCATCACCAATTCAAGCCGACCGGAAACGTACATTCGGATATATGACAAGAATGAAGCCATAATCATATCCGACCCCGTCGATTTTCCGAATGACGTAGAGCGTACATTCTCCGAACAAATTACGGAATCCAACGAAAACAATCGCGTCAACCAACTGCAGGAAGATGGCTATATCTGGGTTAATATGCCCATAATGAACGAGCGTGACGTCATTGCCGGCTATTTACGTGTCCTGTTTATCGCGAAATTCGATATTCTTGTGCAGATGAAGAGCATATTTTACTTCTTGTTATATATGGCAGATGATTTGATACTTCTTTCCATACCCATTGGAATTGCCTGCGGGTTGGTCGCGTCCCGTTATGTCACCAAGCAATTGCAAATCATGAACGAGGTTACGGAAAGCTGGCGAGAGGGCAATTTCGAACCGCGGATCGCCCTGCCCAGCGATGACGTCCTTATTCGCCATAGCCAGCATCTCAATGACATGGCCCGGGATCTTGAGAGATATCTGGGTGTGAAAGAAGACCTTGCCGTCAGCGACGAGCGCAACCGGGTGGCGCGCGAATTACATGACACGGTAAAGCAGAAGCTCTTCGCCCTGGGGCTGCAGCTGGCGGCGGCCAAAGCCAAGCCGGCTGACCCGGAAGCCTTCCGAGACCACATTCTCGAGGCCGAGGTCATCACGCGGGACGCACAGCACGATGTGATGGCAATCATTACCCAGCTGCGCCCTACGGGAACTGACGACGCGTCATTTCATGACCGTATCAGCATGGTTGCCGATGATTTCCGGCGACGCTTCGGCATCGATATTGACCTGAACCTCTCCGATTTCCCGCAGCTCGATGCGCGCGCGGAGCATCACATCCTGCGAATTGTACAGGAATCCCTGATGAATGCGCTGCGGCATGGCAAAGCATCAAAAATTGTGATTGAAAGCAGGATCGACAACAATACGGCTGCAGTAACTATTAGCGACAATGGAAGCGGTTTTGATCCCGAGAAGAAAACGACGGGATTTGGCCTGATATCGATGCGTGACCGCATGCGGGATCTGGAATGCGGAACACTTGAAATTCAAAGCGCTGCTCAGATCGGAACGCAGATTACGCTCTCCTGGAAAAGCGTTGCATGACCGAGAAAATCACCCTGACCCTGGCCGACGATCACGCCATGGTGCGCAAAGGACTGAGCGCTTTCCTGGCGACCGCGCCGGATATCGAGGTTCTGGATATCGGAACCTGCGGGGCGGACGCGGTCAGGGCGGCTGACCGGTATGCCCCAGACGTGGTGCTGCTGGATCTGTTCATGCCCGATCAGCCCGCTGTCGAAACCGTCCGCCAGATCAAGAAGGCGAGCCCGCGCAGCCAGGTCATCATCCTCACCTCCCACGAGGGCAACGACTATGTCGTACCGATGACCCAGGCTGGCGCCTTATCCTATATTCTGAAGGATACGACGCCGGAGGACCTTATCCAGGCCGTCCGGCGGGCCGCCATGGGCGAGGGCATGATCAGCCCGCGTATCGCCAAGGCCCTGGTCACCGCGATCAGACTTGCCCGGGAGGTCAAGGAAAGCCAGTTCCACGAAGATCTGACGGATCGCGAGATGGAGGTGCTGCAATGCATCGCCGAAGGTCTGTCGAACATGGACATCGCCTTGCGGCTGGTCATCTCGGAAAAGACCGTGAAATCCCATGTCAGCAATATTCTGAGCAAACTATACCTGACCGACCGCACCCAGGTCGCCGTCTATGCCTGGCGGGAAGGGATTGTCAAAAAATAAGGCGTTCCTATTCCTGTTCCTGTTTCCGACCCGGCACCGAAACGCGCAACGGATAATCGCGAACATCGCGGCGATGGGCTGCCATCGGGATCAGATTGCGCACCGCCCTGACCCGTTCGGCATCGATCACGGCGGTGATCACCCCGATTTCGTCCGGCGCGCGGGCGATCACTTGGCCCCAGGGATCGCAGACCAGCGAATTGCCATAGGTGAAGCGTTTCTCTCCCCCCGCAGCGGTATAGACGCCCCATTGTCCGCAGGCGACGAAATAGGCCTGGAATTCGATGGCGCGTGCGCGGCTGAGCACCTCCCAATGGTCCTTGCCGGTCTGCAGGGTGAAGGCGGCGGGCAGGATGAAGACATCCACCCCCTGGCGGGCCAGCGCGTCGAACAGGCGCGAAAACCGGATATCATAGCAGATGGCGCAGCCGAATTTCAGGCCATGGGCTTCATAGATCATCAATTCCCGCCCCGGCTCGACGGTCGCCGATTCCAGATAGGTCTTGCCGTCCGGCGCTTCGATATCGAACAGATGGATCTTGCGATAAAGCGCGACCTCGCGGCCTTCGGGGTCGAACACCACGCTGGTATTGTGGATGCGCTCGCTGCCGTCGATCCGCTCCAGAATGCTGCCGCCATGCACCCAGATCCGATGCCGCGCGGCGAAATCCTGCAACAGGCGATAGGCCTGCCCGCCCGGCACGGTATCGGCGGCGGCGGCCTTCTGGGCGAAGCTGCCGCCCGACCAGTCGAAATGCTCCGGCAGGACCAGCATGTCGGGGGCGTCGCGCTCCACCGCCAGGCGCATCAGCCGCTCGGCCTGGGCCAGATTATAGGCCCGGTCGGGCTGGGAACTCATTTGAAGGAGGGAGATTTTCATGGCTGCTCCGGCATCACGAAGTCGAAAATGGATTTACCCGCTTCCAGATGGGCTCGAAGCAGGGCGGACCGCGCCTGACGGTCGCGCGCATGCAGCGCCGCCAGACGCATCTGATCGGGATCGGCGGCATAGATGCCCGTCTCATCCGCCAGCACGACATAGCCCGGCAGCACCGCCACGCCCCCGCAGGCAACCGGCAGGTTGATCGCCCCGCCGATGCGGAACACGCGGTTGGTGGTGCGGGCCGAGATGCCCACGGACCAGACCGGCAGCCCCACCTCGCGGATTTCGGCGGGGTCGGTACAGGGGCCGTCGATGACGATGCCAACGCCACCCCTGGCCTTCACGGCTGCTGCCACCCCGCCACCGACGCAGGCGACATCATCGGCGTCGACGCGGGAAATCACCAGCATATCCCCCGGCCTGACCAGATCGACCGCCTGATAGATCACCGCCCCGTCGCGACCGGGTGCCGCGACCGTCAGGGCGCAACCCACCGCCCTGGCCGGAAAGACCGGGCGCAGACTGCCCCGCAGCACGCCCACCGGGTCGAAATGCCCGATGGTCGCGGTTTCCACCCCGGCCAACAGGCCGCGCAAATCCGGCGCGACCTGTGGCCCGTTCGCATGAACGCGATACTGTTCCAGCATTCCGGGCGGCACTCAGACCGGCCGCTCGCCGGCGGTGGTGGTGCGATGCATGATCCGGATCGTCGCCGGGTCAAAGGAATCGCGGCGGTGCATGGTGCAGCGATTATCCCACATCATGATGTCGCCCGGCTGCCAGCGCTGCACGAAGATGTTCGCGGTGCCCGTGGTATGCGCCCAGAGCTGGGCCAGCAGATCCTCGCTTTCATCCAGCGGCATGCCGACGATCCAGCTGCCCTTGGGCGTGCCGCCCAGATACAGCGCCTTGCGGCCGGTATCGCCATGCCTGCGCACCAGCGGATGGACCACTCCGCTCCATTCCCGGAAATCCGGGCTCCTCGGCTCGGACCGGCCCAGGCGCAGCTTGCCGGTCTTGTCATAGACGTTCTGGAAAAAGATCTGGCGCCCGTCCACGGCCTGGCGCAACGCCTCGGGCAAGGTGTCATAGGCCTGATAGGTGGACAGGAAATAGGTGTCGCCCCCGGTCGGCGGCAATTCTATCGCCCGCAAGATGGCGGCCGCCGGCGGCTTTTCATAGAACCAGGTATCGGTGTGCCAGGTGGCCTCGCTATTGCCCAACGCGCCAATCGGCTTGCCATCCTTCTGGACATTGCTCAGCACCAGGATTTCCTTATGGGTCGGATGCCCGCCTTCCTGAAGCTGCTTCGGATGAATGACGAAATCCCCGAACAGGCGGGAAAAGGCGATGTGCTGGGCGTCGTCGATCCCGCTGCGGCGGAAGCGCAGCAGGCCGTATTGCAGCCAAAACTGCTTCAGCTCGGCTACTTCGCGCGCCTCCAGTGCCGCGAAATCGAACCCCGTGATATCGGCGCCAACACCGCTTTCATTCGGTGTGGCAACCAGTCTTTCCTTGGTCAGCATCTTGGCGATCTCCTGTGTGACGACCCGCTTGGGTCCCCACGATCATCGGCGCCGGAACGCCTGCATTCAAATATCAATCAATGTTCTTTGATATCTATGGTCGATCAATCAGACCTTATTCCGCGAGGGTGCGGATCGCCTCGGGGGCGATCGCCAGGGTGATGCTGGCGCCGGGCTGCATGCCGGCGGCATCGGCGGTGCGCAGCAACGCCTTCAACGTGACCCCTTCGGCCACATCGACCCAGACATCCAGATGCGCACCCAGATTGACGATCTTGGCCACCCTGCCGTCGACCAGATTGGCCGCCTGGCCGGAGGGCCCGCCATCCAACCCGCGGATACGCACATCCTCTGGCCGGATGCAGCAGAACCGCATCCCCTCCACCGGTTCCGCCGTATCAATGGCCAGCACCACCCCGCCCGGCAAGACAAGCTGCGGCCCGGCCTCGCCCCGCGTCACGGCGGATATCGGCAGAATATTGGATTTGCCGATGAAATCAGCCACGAAGCTGGTGCGCGGCCGGTTATAGATCGATGTCGGGTCGCCTTCCTGGGCCACCACGCCGCGCGACATGACCACGATGCGGTCGGACATCGCCATCGCCTCTTCCTGGTCATGGGTGACATAGACGAAGGTCATTTCCAGTTCGCGCTGGATTTCCTTCAACTCCACCCGCATCGCTTCGCGCAGCTTCAGGTCCAGATTGGACAAGGGCTCGTCCAGCAGCAGCACCGAGGGGCGCGGCGCGATGGCGCGCGCCAGCGCGGTGCGCTGCTGCTGACCGCCCGACAGCTCCTTGGGGTAGCGATCCTGCAGCCCGTCCAGATGCACACTCTTCAATGCGGACCGCACGGCCGCTTCGGTTTCCGCCCGGCCTGCCTTCTTCATCTTCAGACCGAAGGCGATGTTCTGGGCCACCGTCATATGCGGAAACAGCGCGTAATTCTGGAATACCAACCCGATATTGCGCTTTTCCGGCGGCACGCCCTGCTGGTCCGCGCCACGGATACGCAACTCCCCCGAGGTCGGCTCCTGAAAGCCCGCGATCATGTTCAGGGTCGTGGTCTTGCCGCAGCCGGACGGGCCCAGGATGCTGACGAATTCGCCGCGCGGTATGGTGATGTCGATAGTGTCGACGACCAGCGTGTCGCCATAGAGTTTGGTGACCGACACCAGTTCGATATCCGGTGTGCTCATTTGCTTCCACCATGCAGTTGGGCGGAAAACCCGCCGAGTTTCTCGAAGACGAAGATCGTCGTCAGGATGAACAGGAGCGAGGCGACATTCACGGCGGCCAGCACCGGGGTCAGGCTGTACTCCATATAGTTGATGACCGTGATCGGCAGCGTCGACTGGCCCGGCCGGACCAGGAAGACCGATAGCGGGATGTTGTTGAAGGACAGGATGAAGGTGAAGGTCATGCCGGAGAAGATGCCCGGCTTGATCAGCGGCAGCAGGATGAAGCGAATGCGCTGCCAGCGTCCCGCCCCAAGGCTTTGCGCCGCCCGGTCCAGATTGCGGTCGAAATTATAGACCGCGGTGGCAATCATCCTGGTCGCGAAAGGCAGGGTCAGGATGACATGGGCCATGATCAGACCAGGCGTTCCCAAAAGGTGGAACAACCCGGCCGAGGACAGGAACAGCACGATGGCCACACCCTTGACGATCTGCGGCACCGCCAGCGGCGACAGGATGAAGGACATGATGACATCGGCGGCCGGGCAACGGCGATAGGCCACGACATAGGCCGCCAGCAGGCCCAGCATGCCGCTGATGACGGAGACCGTCAGCGCGATCTGCACGCTGAGCCAGAACGGCCCCAGCCATTTGGCCGTCCACAATTCGCCATACCAATGAAAGGTCCAGCGTGCGGGGTTCAGCACCACTTCGGAGGACGGGCTGAGCGACGCGGCGACCACGACCAGAAGCGGCAGGGTGATGAAGGCCATGATCAGCGCCATGGCGATCCAATAGAGCGCGGCAAGAATGCGGTTCATCGGCCGGCCCCCTTAGAGCATGCTGCCATTACATTGAATCCATTCTGTTTCTCGATTGGCGAGATGAACCGGCGAGTGAATCGGGCGCAGAGCGATGCGGGGCATCGCGCAAGACCGGTTTGCCGCAGGGCATCCGCCAATCGGAAACCTGAAAGGACGGGCAGTTCCGCCCGATTTCCGCGTTGCTCGTCCTCGAATATGCTTCGGCATGTCCTTCGTCCTCGCAGCCCGAAACTCAGCCGGAACTGCTCCGTCAGAATGGTTCAATGTAATGGCAGCATGCTCTAGACATGCAGCTTTTTGTGCAGCCGCGATTCCACCTTCGATCCTGCATAGGAGAAGGCGAGCATCAGGATCAGCAGCACGATGGCCATGACCGCCGCCAGCGGCCAGTTGATGTAGAACATGATCTGTTCGTAGATCATGGTGGCCAGCACCTTGAAGCGGGACCCGCCCAGAAGCGCCGGGGTGGCATAGGCGCTGGCCGCCATGGTGAAGGCGATCAGCAGCGAGCTGACGATCCCCGGCACCGACAAAGGCAGCACGATATGGCGCAGCACGGCCAGGCGCGAGGCGCCCAGGATCTGGGCGGATTTTTCCAGATTCCGGTCGATGCCCTGGATGCTGGTCAGCAGCGCCAGCACACCGAAGGGCAGGATCACATGCGTCAGCCCCACCACCACGCCGAACAGGTTCTTCGCCAGCGGCAAAGGCTGGGAGATCAGGCCGAGCCAGATCAGGAAATCATTGATGAAGCCGCCATCTTCCAGAATGATCAGCCAGCCATAGGTGCGCAGCACCACACCCGCCAGCTCCGGCGCGATGGCCAGGGCAAAGATCACCGAGCGCCAGCGCGAGGTCGACCGCGCCAGGAAGTAGGCGACCGGATAGGCCATCACCGTCACCGCCAGCGCCACAAGAACCGACATCACCAGGGTGCGGATGATGCCCGCGACCAGCAGATCCTCGGTAAAGAAGCGGTGATAGCTGTCCAGGCTGAAGGCACCGGTATCGCTGTCCTGGAAGCTGATGCCGATCATCATGCCCATGGGCACGGCAAAGAACAGCATCAACACGGCGAAGGGCGGAAGCAGGGGCACATAGCCGC
>Ga0209066_10002051_pt1 | contig 25361 bp, 11 predicted proteins | sample All_14_2_FD_187198 | JGI IMG/M metagenome (GOLD analysis project Ga0209066, IMG submission 187198) | Freshwater microbial communities in response to fracking from Pennsylvania, USA - Allegheny Zone_MetaG_DW_15 (SPAdes) (version 2) ... | reverse complement strand
CGCTCAGGACGTCGACACCGCGGCGGCCGTCACGTTCGGCGGGCAAACGCTGGTCGCGCCGCGCGTGCAGGTTAGCGCCGGAGCCGCCAGCCTCACCCTCGGCAGCGCGGCCGGGGACGGCGCGCTCACCGCGCCGGCCTCGTCCGCCGGGAAGCTCTTCTTGGCGAACGCCAACGCCGCCGGCGGCGCCGCGCTCGTCGTGAACGCCGCGGTCACGAACAACGGCGCGACCGCCGTGCGCTTCGAAAAGTCGGGCCCCGGCGACGTGGTCCTGGCCGGTCCGGTCGCCCACACGGGCGGCACGTCGGTCAACGTCGGGACCCTCACGCTGTCGGTCGCCGAGGGCGTGACCCGCGATCTCCCGGCCTCGGGGGTCATCACCGGCGTCGGCGGCCTGACGAAGACGGGCAGCGGCACGCTCGCCTTCCCGAACTTGGCCAACACCTATGCCGGCACGACCACCCTCGCGCAGGGCACCGCGCGCGTCCTCAACAGCGCGACGTTCGGCACCTCCGCCGGGCCGACGGTCGTCAAGAGCGGTGGCGCGATCGACTTCCGCGGCATCACCACAGCCAACGCGTTGAAGCTCGGCAACGAGCAGGTCTATGCCGAGGGCGAGGGCCCTGACGGACTCGGCGCGCTCCGCAACGACGGGACGCTGAGCCAGTACTGGGCGCTCTCCTACCTGACGTTGACCGGTCCGCTCACGGTCAGCGCGAATCAGCGTCTGGATATCCGCGGCGACGGTCCCACCCTGACCTACCTGAACCTCAACGGCCACGGCATCACCAAGAAGGGGTCGAACATGTTCGGCCTGACGCACACGACGGCGACCAACGACCTGGGCACCTCGTTCATCGACATCACCGCCGGCAGCGTGACCCTCGAGGAGTACGCCTCGCTTTCCGGCGGGACCGGCAACACCATCCGCGTGCGCGGCGGCGCCTTCTTCGACCTCTACAACATCCGCAAGCCGATCGACTGGTCGCTCAGTCTGGACGACGGCGGGCGCCTCTTCACGCGAAACGGTTTCGGCACGAACTTCAACGTCGTTGCCGGCCCGGTCACGCTCGGCGGCCGCGCCACGTTCGAGTCCGGCGGCGCGTACAGCGACAGCTACAGCGGCGACATCTCCGGCACCGGGCCGCTCGTCAAGAGCGGCAGCGATGCGGGCCTCACCTATCTGCGCGGCACGAACAACGCGTGGAGCGGCGGCACCCTCGTCTCCAACTCGACCCTGTGCGTGGCCGTTCCCGGCTCGCTGCCCGGCTATGCCACGGACGTCCTGGTGACCAACAGCGGCTGCCTCGCGTTCCGGGTCGGCGGAACCGATCCGGTTGCGCAGCCCGGCTGGACCGCGGCGCAGATCGACGCGCTGGTCAACAACGGCACCACCTTCCAGTCCACGACGGCGTCCGTCGGCTTCGAGACGGCCTACGAGAATTTGGACTTCACTTTTGCTCTGCCGCAGATCGGCGTGCGTAAGCTCGGTCCGAATACGCTGACCCTCTCGGGCGCGGGCGCAAACCTCGGGCCTGTCCGCGTCTTCGGCGGCACGCTTGACCTCTCGCCGGTCAGCCGCTACCTCGGCGACCAGGGCGTCGTTGTGGGGCAGAGCGTCCAGACCGCCGATCCGCTCGCGACCCTCGTGGTCGGCGGCACGGCTCAGATCACCACCCTGGACCGGGGCTACAACGTCGCGGGCCAGCCGCAGGTGGTCATCGGCGACAACGGGCGAGGCGTGATGCGGGTCTCCGACATGGCCAAAATCAGCGGCCGTCTCCTGGTGGGCAACGGCGCCGCCGGCGTCGGCTCGGTCCGGCAGACGGGCGGCACAGTGCAGAACACCGGCGGGGCCAACAACGATGGGCGCATCGGCCACAGTGGATACGGCTACTATGCGCTGGAGAACGGTGTCCTGACCAACAGCGGCCTCACGCAGGTCGGCTGGAACCTGACCGCACTCGGCATCCTCAAGCAGACCGGCGGGACCTTCGCGTTCGGCGGCGGCTACGGCGGCACCGTCGGCATCAGCCGCGGCGGCACGGGCGTGGTCTATCTGGCCGGCGGCCAGTTCCTCAACAACGCCGCGCTCGAAATCGGCGACGACGGCGACAACAGCACCTCCGGCGGCTACGCCGCGCTCACCGTCGCCGGCAGCGCGTCGGTCACCAACATGGGCTTGGTCGAGATGGGCAACCGCAACAACCTGTCCGCGCTGCTGAACCTCTGCGGCGGCGAGCTGACCGCTCCCCGTGTCTGGCGCGCCAGCCGCTCCAACTCCGATGCGCTGGTCAACTGGGACGGCGGACTCCTGCGCGTGAGCAACGCCGATTTCGAACTGTTCAGCGGCGGCGCGGTCGGGCTCTATCCCGAGGTGACGGTCTACGACGGCGGCGCCGTGGTCGACATCCCGAACGCGGCGATGAACAAGGTCGTCAACACGCCGCTGCGTCGGCCGCAGGGGCTGGGCCTGATCTCGATTCCTGTCGCGACGTCGGGCTCCGGCTATCTCGGCGCGCCATTCGTCCGCATCCTGGGAGGCGGCGGCAAAGGCGCGTCGGCCTTTGCCCACATCGACCCGGTGAGCGGCGCGCTCACCTCCATCGAGATCACCTCGTCCGGCACGGGCTACACCACCGCGCCCGCGGTCGCGTTGATCGGCGGCGGCGCGACCACCGCCGCCACGCTGGGCGCGCCGGTGATCGGCCTGCCGGCCTCAGGCGGCCTCACCAAACTCGGCGGCGGCGCGCTGACGCTGGTCGCGACCAACACCTTCACGGGGCCCACGGAGGTCCGCGAGGGCTCGCTGCGGCTCAAGAACGTCGCGGTGCTCTCCCCGCTCTCGGAGGTCTCCGTCACCGGCGGCACCTTGGACTTGGGCGGCGGCACGCTGTCGAACGGCAACGTGACGGTGACGGGCGGCCGCATCGTCAACGGCCGCATCGCCACCGCCGTGCTCGACAAGGACGGGCCCGGCGTGTTCGACCTCAGCGCGCCTGTCACGCTCAACACCAATCTGGCTGAACGTCCGCTCACGCCCGGCCTTTGGGAGGGCATGATCCCCGCAGCCTGGAACACCACGGGCTTCAACCCCCAGACCGGAATCCAGCTGACCACCCGCGCGGCGATCGGCCCGTCGGCCGCCAACACCACCTATGCCGGCGGGCTCTGGAACGGCAACAACCACACGTGGATCTACTCCGGCTACATCTGGAACCGTTCCGCCACCAACGAGCTCTGGACCTTCCGCGGCCGCTTCGACGACAACGTGCGGTTCGCGTTCGACGGCGCGATCCTGATCAACGGCGGCAACTCGGCCCCCAGCGTCAGCAACGTCGTGGTCTCGCCCGGCCCGCACGCCATTGAGGCGCGCTTCGGCGACGGCTCGGGCAGCGCCGGTCCCTCGGGCGAGCCGTGGGGGATCTCGTACGACCCCTTGGGCCGCGCGTCGTCGCTCACGAACGACTACCGCCAGCTGCTCGACCCCGGCAACGGGTCGCTGCTGACCGTCGACCGTCCGGCCGTCCGCGGCCCGGGCCTCGAGGAGAGCGTGATCCTGCAAGCTTGGAACACGACCAGCAACGGCACGCTCATCGGCCGCCAGCTCACGACGCGCGCCGGCAACGGCGCCAAAGCGAATAACGTTTTGTATGCGAACGGAATGTGGCGCGGCGGCAGCCACACCTGGATCTACAAAGGTATCCTCTGGAACCGCACAAACGACGACGTGACGTGGACCTGGCGCTTCACCTTCGACGACAACGTGATGCTGAAGATCGACGACGTGGTCGTCAAGGACGTGACGCTTGGCCAGGGCGTGGTCTTGCAGAACCACACGCTCACGCCCGGCTCGCACCCCATCGAGATCCGCTTCGGCGACGGCTCTGGCGACGCGGGCCCCGCCAGCGGGCTCGGCGGCCTGACCTACGATCCTCTGGGCCGCGGAGCGGCCGACCTCGCCAACTATATTCTGCTGCAGGACCCGGGCGACGGCTCGCTGTTGACCACCGACGTCGAATCCGGTATGCCTGCTGCCGCGCAAGAGCGCCCGGTTATCCGTGTCAACGAGGGCACGCTGCGCGTCAACGCTCTGCCCGTGCCCGGCCTCTGGGAAGGCATGATCACCAACAACGCCTTCGACACCGCCTCGCCGAACCCCTCCAACGTGGTCGAGCTCTCCCCGATCGCGACTCAGGGAGCCTGCGGGGAAGGTGGCAGCATCAACGGCAAGCCGTGGCCGAAGAACACCACGTATGTCTACTCCGGCTACATCTGGAACCGCACGGACGGCGACGTGACGTGGACCTTCGCCGAGAACTTCGACGACAATGTGAAGCTGACGATCGCGGGCACGGTGCTGATCGCCAACGGGAACACTTGGAACGCGCCCACCAAGGGCACGATCACGCTTCCGCCCGGACCGCACCCGTTCGAGGCCCGCTTCGGCCAGGGCGGCGGCGGCGCGGCCGGCAACGTGGCTCAGTGGTGGACCAACGGTCTCTGGTCCTTCGCCGTCGACTGGCAGGGACGCGATTCGACCAATCTGGTCAACTACGTGATCCCCTCTGATCCGGGCGACGGCTCGGTCTTCACCTGCGGACTCACGGACCCGCTGGCGGGCGCGGGCCTGCTGAGCGACGCGGAGGTCGATCTCTCGGCCGGCGCCACGCTCGATCTCGGCGGCAGCGCCCAGGCGGTGGCCTTGCTGGCCGGGACCGGCACCGTGACGAACGGCGTGCTGGCGGAGGGCACAGTCATCAGCCCGGCCGGCGACGGCGCGGTCGGCGCGCTCGCGCTGAACGGCGTGACGCTCGCCGCCGGCACCACGTACAGGCTGACGGTCGACGGCGCGCAGAGCGATGTGCTGACCTCTTCCGGCGCGCTCGACCTCTCGGGCCTCACGGTGGTGGCCGCGACGGCCAACGAGCCGGGCGCAACCACGTACGTCATCGCCCATGCCGAGGGCGGCCTCACGGGCGAGAAGCCGGCGCTCAGCGGCTTCCCGTCCAAGTACAAGCTGATCCGCAAAGGCAATGACCTGCTGCTGACCAGCCAGAGCGGCACGATCCTGCAGCTGCGGTAAAGGCGCCAGAATCCCGGGCGGCGGCGGAAACGCCGCCGCTCTTTTTTGTGTGGGGAGGTCACGATGAAAAAATGGGATCTGGTTTTGGGCTTAGCGGTTGCGGTTGCGGGGGTGACGTCCGCGGCAGAACCTTGCGCCCCGACTATCACCAATTCGGTGGGCATGGTGCTTGTGAGCATCGGCCCAGGCGGGTTCGTGATGGGCCAGGCCGGGCCCGCGGCGGACTACCGCATGGTTAAGCATCCGGAGCGATTCGACGAGGCGGACTGGGACGAGCGGCCCGCTCACGAAGTCACGCTCAGCTCGGCGTTCTACATGGGCGCTACCGAGGTGACGCTGGGGCAGTACCGGCGGTTCAGACCGGAGTTTACGTGCGGCGGCCGGGCTGGCGACGAGGCGGTCCGGAACGTGAACTGGCATGACGCGGTGGCCTTTTGCGCGTGGCTGTCAAAAGCGGAGGGCCGGAGGTACCGGCTGCCGACGGAGGCGGAGTGGGAGTACGCCTGCCGGGCGGGGACAAGGACGCTTTTTCACACGGGGGACGCGTTGCCCGCCGGGTTTCACATATGGTTCGGCGAAGCCGGCTTTCGCGATCGCTTCTTCGTCGACGGGAAGATGCCCGTCGAGTATCGGGTCGCTAAGGGGCGCCCCGTGTTGAGCGTCGCGCAAACGCCGCCAAACGCGTGGGGCCTGTACGACATGCACGGCAATGTGGCGGAGTGGTGCTCGGATGGTTACGGGCCGTATTCGGCCGGTCCGGAGACCGATCCGGCCGGCCGTGGCAACGCCGACTTCCGCGTGATCCGGGGCGGCAGCCACTCGGTCTTCACGCGCCTGCTGCGCTCCGCCAACCGAGCCGCGTGGATACCGGAGTCCGCGAGCGAGAAAATCGGATTCCGCGTCGTGGCCGAGGCCCAGCTGCGTGTGGATGTCGCAGCCGCGGCTGCGCCTCCGGCTCGGCCACAGCCGGCCGCCGTGTCGCGCGTCCTGCCGCCGTCCGCATCCCTTCTGTCGCCGGGTGCCTTGTTTCTGGGGCCCCGGCCGTTCGTCATCGTGCCGCCGGATGCGTGCGGGCCTCTGTTCGCGGGGCATAACCACAGCCCCTCGATCACGGAGTGCCCCAACGGCGACCTGCTGGCCGTCTGGTACTCGTGCGTGGAGGAGACCGGCTCGGAGCTGTGCAACCTCGCCAGCCGGCTGCGCCCGGGCGTAGGAGCTTGGACGCCAGCCGAACCGTTCTGGGACGGGGCGGACGTCAACGATCACGCGCCAAAGGTGTGGTGGGACGGAGAGCACACGCTCTTCCATTTCGCGAGGGGCTTGGTCGAAAATATCGTTCGGACCTCTGACGACAGCGGGCTGACTTGGTCGGCGGCGCGGATCGTCCAGCCGGTCGGCGAGTTCGGCAACGGCGTGCTGCGCCTGCAGGACGGCACACTGGTGCTGGGCAACGACGCGCGGCAGGTGAGTCTGGTCTTCAGCCGCGACGGTGGCAGGACGTGGTCGTACAACGAAGTCGACAGGCGTGCGGGTGACTTTCGTGCCGGTGGCAAGGGCCCCCGTTATCCGGGCATCCATGCGCCGATGGTGCAACTCGCCGATGGCCGCATCATGGCCATGAGCCGATGCGACGCGGTTGAAGATCAGGCGAAATTCGACTTTAAGACGCCGGTGAGCTTCACGTCCGACCTCGGGAAGACATGGAGTTTCGCAGCCAGTGATTTCCCTGCGATCAGCAGCGTTCAGCGAGCGGCCATGATCCGGCTGCGCGAGGGCCCAGTGCTGTTCTGTTCGTTCACCGACCAGTGGCGCGACTGGAAAACCCGCAAAGGCATGGTGTTCAAGGCCGATGACGGACGGGAGTTTACAGGGTATGGCCTATTTGCCGCGGTGTCGTTCGACGAGGGCCTGACTTGGCCGGTCCGCAGGCTGGTGACGCCGGGCGGCGCGGAACAGCAGGTGAACGGCATCGACCGGCTGATGTTCGCACTGGGCGATACGATGGCTGAGCCCTGCGGCTATCTGGCGATGACGCAGGCGAGAGACGGGAACATTCATCTGATCTCAAGCCGGAACCACTACGTCTTCAATCTGGCCTGGCTCAAGGCGCGGCCCCGGTTCAACGGCCGTCCGTGACCGTGTCAATGGGCGGCGGAGCGGGTCGAGAGCGGATATGGGCATGCAATCCGCGTGTATATCGATGAGCAGTCTGTCCATATCGTCGGACTTGGTTTTTCTAGGGGTTGAGGGTTAAATGGAAAGCGCGGGTGAATCCGGATAAGGGGGCGTTTTCGGTTGAGGCGAAGGGCAAAAGGGGCCCCGGGTGTTAGGCGATGAGGAGCGGACGAATGTCGGAAACAGGCGTGCGGTTCGGGTTGTGGAGCGGGGTCAGGGGCGTGGCGTTGTCCGTCGTGGCGGTCCTTGCCGGGGTTGCGGCGGCGGCCTTCGAAACGGAGGTGCGGCCGGCACGCACGGACGACCGACGCGCCGTGGCGTTCGGCGGAGGACGGCCGTGCACGTTGGCGCTGCATGTCCGCATCGACCGCCATCCGGCTGAGTCGGAGGGCGCGTGGAGCGACGTTTCGCCCATGACTCTCTTTCGACTGGAGAGCGCTGACCGAGAGAGCCCCGTGCTATTCGCGCGCGTGTTGAACCGGAAGCTTTTCGTGACCTGCTATCTGAAAGGCTCGTCGTCTAACTTTGAATTCACAGCCGAGCGGCCGCTGGCACAGGGAGCCTGGCACCACGTGGTTCTCACCGACAGCGGCGACGAGATGCAGCTCTACGTGGATGGCGATCCGCTCGGGTATCGCTGGCATGCCCGGAAACTGCCGTCCTACGTGCGGATGCAGCTGGGCGCGGACGGTTCGAAGCGGCTGCTGTTGGGCTCCCTTCAGCCCGAAGTCACGGTTCTGGACCGGTGCCTCGGCGAGGCCGATGTTGCGGCGCTCTACGCCGCAAGCACGCCGGAGGCAGTCCGTCAAGCGGCTCAGGCGAGCCCCGCGCCGGAGGAAAAGCGGCCGGCTCCGGAACGCCCGTACCGCGCGCTGAGGGTGGCGCAGGGCGAGACGCATCCGCTGACGGATCAGCTGGCTATCAGCGCGACGACGGTGGCATGGCACGACGCGCGGGGCAGAGACTTGCTGGCGCTAGGCACCGGCGTGTTCGGCTCTCGGCTGGCTCTCTACCGCTTCATGGAGATGCGCGGCGGCCTGCCGGTCTACGACGTGGGAGAGACGGTGACCTCCCTGCCGGAGGAGCGCTATCAGGCGCTGTCCAACGCGGCCGGCACCTTTGACCTCTTTGCGCGCGGCGCGGGCGCGCGTTTCGGCGCCGGCACGTTCGTGCAATACGTCAACACGGGACGGCCGGGAGCGCCCGAGCTTTCAGTGCGCCATGTGCGCTTCGACGGCAAACCGATGGCCGCGGCGCTGGGCGGGCTCACCGCGTGGGCGCTGGCCGACATCGACCGCGACGGCGTCGAGGATTTCCTCTATACGCGCACGCTTGCGACCGGGGACGACGCGAGATTCCCGTTCGAAGGAAGCCCGTGGACCGGCAAGGAGCAGCGCTACGCGGGTCCGGGCAAGGGCTACGACATCCGCGGGAACTGGCTCGGCAACGAGGCCATCGGCGAGGTGCGCTGGGCAAAGGGGACGCGTGCGGCGGACGGCGGTTTCAGCTTCGGAGCTCCGCGCCAGGTGATGACCCGGGTGAAGGATTACCCGCTGCTGTGGAAGACGGTCGGTGCGAGCCGTGCGCTGACGGTGCAGCGGCTGGAGGGGCAGGACTATCTGTTGCTGGGGGGGAACATTGATGAGCTGCTGGCTCTCGACGTGGCGTGCCGCGACGGCGAAGTGGTCTGCGGCGAGGCCCGCCCGCTGCTGCAGAGCGGAGTTGTGCTCCCGCACACGTTCTTGGTGACGCGGATCTCCGCTGCCGACCTGGACGGGGACCGCGATCCTGAACTGCTGCTGGACGGGAACCCGGGGGTGACGGCCGTGCTGAAGGGACGTCGCGTGGGCGGGTTCGAGTCGGTCGGCGTCGCCCAGACGCGCGGCGGTTTTCTCGCGGCGGAAACCCTGACGTCGCCGTGCCGGTTCGACTGGGACCGCGACGGCGTCGAAGACCTGCTCACGGGAGATGCGTCGGGCCGGCTGCTGTTCTGGCCGGGGACGCGCAACCCGTGGGTGTATGGCGCGCCTCGGCCGATGACCGCCGGCGGCGAGGCGGTGAAGCCTGTGGCCGGCCTGACGGGCTCGATCCAGGGGCCGAACGAAAAGCGCTGGGGTTATCTCAAGGTCGCTGCGGGGAGCTGGGGCGGCGAGCGGGCGATTATCACGGACGACATCACCGGGACGCTGATGCTGTATCGGGCCGAGCCAGATGCCGAGGGCTCTCGTTCTGAGCCCCACGACCACCGTCTGCGTGCGGGCGTGCCGTTCACGTTTCGGGGCGCGCCGTTCAAGGTCGCGTGGCGCAGCCGGCCCGCGATCATCCCGGGATCCACGAGGTTTGCGGGGGTGCCGCACGACGCGCTTCTGATCCAGGACTGGGACGGCGACCTGGCTGTCGCGACGCCGGCGAAGGCCGGAGGCGCCGATTTCGCGAGCGTGGAGAAGCTTCGCTATGCGGACGGGGAGACGATCCGGCTGTGCGGCCCTGCCGGACTGTGGGGGCGTGGGGCGGTTTCGCTGACGGACTGGGACGGCGACGGACGGCTTGACCTGCTTTTTGGCACGAACCGTTCGTGTCAGCGGTTCTTCAGCCCGGAGGCGGAGAAGGCGGACGCCCTTCCATTTCTGCTGCGCAACGAGGGGTCCGACCGCCAGCCGCGCCTGGCCCGGCCGAAGCCTCTCCGTTTGAAAGAGGGGCGTCCGCTCGGATTCGGCGTACACAACGCGACGCCGTGGCCGACCGATCTGGACGGGGACGGGCGTCTGGATCTGTTGGTCGGTGCGGAAGACGGCAAGGTGTATGGGTTCCTCCGCGCGGAGTTCGCCGATTGAGGCGATGACCGCTTCTGGCACGGATTGTGACCGGCGCAGTCATGCAATCTGAGTGCATATGTTAGAAAGTCCTGTCCATATCCTTAGACTTGGTTTTCAGGCTATCCTTTCGTATGGTGAGTTTGTTGCAATCGATCAGGGTTTTGTTCAAGGTGCAAACGGGGAGAGTCAGGCATGAAAAGAGCGTGGATCGCAGGCGGGCTGATCGTGGGGCTCTTATTTAATATGCCGCTGGCGCAGGCCGAGGACGTGCTGCTGTGTTATCCGACGAACGTGCTGCGGTTTGCGGTGAGCGACGGGGTCTGGAGCGCGCAGGGCGACTTCGTCAAGACGAACAGCTACGGCGGGAAGATGCAGATTTTCGGCGGTGTCGCGAGCGACGGACGCCGCGTGTTCGTCGGCGAGTTCGCGACGTCCGCCTCGCGCATTCTGGAATTCGACTCGGCGGGCGCTTACCAGCGCGTGTTGGCCACGGTCGGACAGAATGTGGAGTACATGTGCGCGTCTCCTGACGGAGGGTGGATTTACGCGACGGCGGGCGCCCATTTTTCCGCAGCGACGACCAACGCTGCGGTCTACCGCTATCATCCGGTCACGGGAGAAGGCGGCCTTTTCATCGCGAACTCCGGCACGAATGCTTCCGGCACGGTGCTCTGGACCTTTCAGATTCCCCGAGGGATCGCCGTGGACGGCGGCGGTGCGGTCTGGGTGTCGGAGCGCAGCAGCGGCAAGGCGTATGTGTTCAGTGGAACGGACGGGGCCTTTCTGGGCGAGGTCTCGGGGCTCTCCGGCATTCAGGGCCTTCACTATTCGGCCCGCGACAACAAGGTGTATGGGTCCTCCAACAACAACGCCACCTACGTGATTGATCCGGTGACGCGGACCGCCGTGACGCGCACGGTTTCGGACGCCAGTAACCGGCTCGGCGTCACGGAGGTGAACGGGCAGCTCTGCGGCGCGCGGTGGGATTTCAACGACATCTCCGCGTTCGATCTGGCGACGCTCCAGCGGACGACGCTGACCGCCTGTCCGAAGAACCAGCGCCAGATCGTCGCGCTTCCCGCCGAGCCTTTGCGGGGAACGGTCGGACGGCTGCTGGTTTCCGAGCCCGTTTCGAACCGCGTCAGCAGCCTGACGGTGGACGCGGGGGGCGCGGTCGACCGGGAGCGGGTCTTCGCCGGGGGCGTGGACGTCGCGTACGGCGGCGGGCTCCTGCGTCAGCCGCGCGGGCTGGCGGCGACCAGCAACACGGTCTACGTCGCCGAGGGTGTGGCGGGCGGCCGCGTGCTGAAGTTCAGCAAGTGGGGGACCTTCAAGGGCGTGGTGCTCGACTTCGCGCAGACCGCCTATTCCAACTGCGTGCCGACCGCGCTGGCCGTCGCGCCAGACGGCGACACGCTCTATGTGACGGACGCGCGCACGCTCTATCTGGCTGGAAACAACGTCGCCTGGGCCAATGTGGCCACCAACGGCTACTACGCGACGAACAGCTTCGGCGAGGCCGTGTATCAGGTGCGGGTCCGGACGCGCGAGGTCTCGGTCTTTGCCGACGCCGCGAGCTGCGTGCCGGGCAACACGCTGCTCGACTGCCACGGCGTGGCGGTGGACGGCACGGGCCGCGTCTACTGTACGGCGTGGTTCAACCGGACCAACGCGCTGTTCCAGAGCACTGGCACGCTCTATCAGTTCGGCCCCGACGGCGCGCGGCAGGCGACCTTGACGATCGGCAACGCCAGCGCGTGCCACTACGACGCCTCGGGCTCCTACGTGCCGGCCGCGGGCAACGCCTCGATCAGCGGCCCCGGGGTCCTGTTTTCGGGGAACGGCATGCAGGACGTCTGGTGGAGCGCGGCCGGCGGCCTTCTGGCCGCCTCCTACAAGCTGCTGGACCTGGGGGACTGGCGCAACTATCTGGATGTCGACGTCGTCGACGGCCGGCTGTTTTTCACCGATGTCGAGCAGGGCGTGCTGTGGCGGCGGACGGGTGACGCCAGCCGGCAGGCCGCCTTGTCCGGGCTCTTCACGCCGGCCTATCTCGCCTTTACGCCCGAGACGGGGCCCGAGCCGCCGTTGGTCGGGACGCTGGTGACCGTGAGGTAAACGACTATTACGAAAGGACGCATGCGATGTTGCCGAAACCGTTGAGAGGGGTGGTGCCGCCGATGGTCACCCCGCTGTTGGACAACGACACGTTGGACTGCGAAGGCCTCGAGCGGCTGGTCGAGCATATCTTGGACGGGCACGTGCACGGCCTGTTTCTGCTGGGCACGACCGGCGAAGCGCCGGATTTGCGCTACGAGCTGCGGCACGAGCTGGTGAGGCGCGTCTGCCGGCAGGTCAAAGGGCGCGTGCCCGTGATGGTCGGCGTGACCGACACCGTGTTTCCGGAGAGTCTGCGCCTGGCGCAGACGGCCGAGAAGGCCGGCGCGGCGGCCATCGTGGCTGCGCCGCCTTACTACTTCGCGCCCGGCCAGCCGGAGCTGGTGGAGTACTACACGCATCTGGCGAACCGCTCGCCGCTGCCGCTTTTTCTCTACAACATGCCGTCGCACACCAAGGTGATGATCGACCCGTACACGGCGCGGATGCTCTCCGAGGTGCCCAACATCGTGGGGCTCAAGGACAGCTCCGCGAACATCGTGTACTTCAACACGGTGCGCCACCTGCTGCGCGACCGCCCGGACTTCTCGATCCTGATGGGGCCCGAGGAGGCCTTGGGCGAGGTGGTGCTGATGGGCGGCCACGGCGGGGTCTGCGGCGGCGCGAACCTCTTCCCGCAGCTCTTCGTGGACCTCTACGAGGCGGCTTCGGCCAAGGACGTCGACGCGGTCGTGCGCCTGCAGGAGCGCGTGATGACGATCAGCGGCTCGCTCTACGGCGTGGGACGGCACGTCTCCAGTTTTCTCAAGGGCGTCAAATGCTCGCTTGACCTGATGGGCATTTGCAGCGACATTATGGCCGAGCCTTTCAGCCGGTTCCGCGAAGAGGAACGCTCGATCATCCGCAGCCGCTTGGCCAGCCTCGGTGTGAAGGTGAAGAAGGATTAAGGACGCTCTGAGGACGTGCGCGGGCCGGCTCTGGACGCCGGCCCCTCACCCCCGAATCCCCATTTGAGGCCCGCATGCAACTTCCGCTCGTCGACCTGTTGGTTTTCGCCGCCTATATGGTGGGCATCACGCTCTTCGGCTGCTCGTTCTATTTCCGGAAGGAGGTGAACGCGTCCGAGGCCTTCACCTCCGGCGCGGGACATCTCCCGGCGTGGGCGGTCGGCATGTCGATCTTCGCGACGTTCGTCAGCAGCATCAGCTTCCTGGGATTGCCTGCCAAGGCTTACACGGGCAACTGGAACGCGTTTGTGTTCAGCCTGTCCATACCGGTCGCCTCTTGGATGGCGGTGCGCTTTTTCGTGCCGCTCTACCGCAGCCTCGACAGCGTCTCGGCCTACAGCTATCTGGAGGCGCGCTTCGGGCCGTGGGCGCGCGTGTACGCGTCGCTCTGCTATCTGGTGACGCAGGTGGCGCGCATGGGGACGATCATGTATCTGCTGGCGCTGCCGCTGAACGCGCTGCTGGGCTGGTCCGTGCCGCTGATCATCGCGATCACCGGGGTGGGGACGCTGCTCTATTCGATGATGGGCGGCATCCGGGCCGTGATCTGGACCGACGCCGTGCAGGGGATCGTGCTCATCGCCGGCACCTTCCTGTGCCTGGGCGTACTGCTCTTCTCCATGCCCGGGGGCGCCGGGCAGGCGTGGGAGATCGCCACGGCGGCGGACAAGTTCAGCCTCGGCAGCTGGAGCCTGACGGACTGGGGCAGCGAGACCTTCTGGGTCTGCCTGGTCTACGGCGTGTTCATCAATCTCCAGAACTACGGGATCGACCAGAACTACATCCAGCGCTACATGACGGCCCGCAGCCAGCGCGACGCCGTGCGCTCGACGCTCTTCGGCTCGCTGCTCTACGTGCCGGTGTCGCTGCTCTTCTTCGCGATCGGCACCGCGATGTTCGCCTACTACCAGGCCCGGCCCGAGCTGCTGCCGCCGGAGATCCAGGCGCGGCCGGACCAGATCTTGCCGTATTTCATCGTCGCCGGGCTGCCCAAGGGCATCACCGGCCTGATGATCGCCGCCATTTTTGCGGCCGGCATGAGTACGGTCTCGACGAGCCTCAACAGCGGGGCGACCATCGTGATGACCGACTACTACCTGCGCTATCTTCGGCCCGGCGCGGATGACCGGCAGCGCCTGCGCGTGCTGCAGCTGGGCACGCTCGCCCTGGCCGCGCTGGGCGTGGCCTGCGCGCTGGCGATGATGCGGGTCAAGAGCGCGCTGGACGCGTGGTGGATGCTCTCGTCGGTGTTCAGCGGCGGCATGCTGGGCCTCTTCCTGCTGGGCTATTTCGCGAAGCGGGCGCGCAATCCCGAGGCGGTCTTGGGCGCGGTCTTGGGCGTCCTGGTGATCGCGTGGATCAGCGTCTTCCAGAAGGATCTCCCGCTGCCGCTGACGCTCCATAAAAACCTGTCGATCGTGCTGGGCACCTCCGTGATCTTTGTGACGGGGTTCGTGCTGTCTGCGGCCTTGCGGAAAAGAGACCGCCCGGAGACCTGTCCGTCCCGGCGTGTAGGACCATGAAAGGGGATAACATGAAAATCAGATGTGCATGTGCAGGAACGGTTCTGGCGTTCGCATGGCGGGCCGTTGCGGTCGAGGCTGGCGGCCCGGTCAACGTGGCGGAGTTTGTGAACGACCCGATGCCGACGCCTTCGTGCCACGCGTCGACCGTGGCGGAGGTGCCGGGCGGCTTCGTGGCGGCGTGGTTCGGCGGCACGCGCGAAGGCGACAAGGACGTCGGGATCTGGTCGTCGCGCCAGGTGCAGGGCCGCTGGACGCCGGCCGTCGAGGTGGCGAACGGCGTGCAGAGCGAGACGCTGCGCTATCCCTGCTGGAATCCGGTGCTGCATGCGGCGAAAGACGGCACGCTGGTCCTGTTCTACAAAGTCGGGCCCGACTGCACGTGGTGGTGGGGCGAGCGCCGGACCTCGCGCGACGGCGGCCAGACCTGGTCGACGGCGGTCCGCCTGCCCAACGGCATGATCGGGCCCATCAAGAACAAGCCGCTGCTGCTGGACGATGGCCGGTTGTTGTGCGGTGCGAGCTCGGAGTATGGACCCTGGCTCGTGCACGTCGAGACCACGGACGAAAGCGGGTCGGCATGGGCGCGGACGGGGCCTTTGCACGGCCGGACGATCAACGCCATCCAGCCGAGCTTTCTGGTCCATCCGGGCTCGAAGCTGCAGATGGTCGGCCGCACGAAGGAGAAACGGGTCTTCTCCATCTTCTCGACGGACAACGGGGCGACGTGGGGTGAAATGTCGCTGCTCGACCTGCCCAATCCGAACGCGGGAACGGACGCGCTGACGCTGAAAGACGGACGGCACGTGATCGTTTACAACCCGGTCGAAAAGGGCCGCTCGCCGTTGTCCGTGGCCCTCTCCAAGGACGGCCTGGCGTGGCAGCGCGTGTTGGATCTGGAAGCCGAAGAGAAGTGCGAGTTCTCCTATCCGGCCGTCATCCAGGCGGCGGACGGCCGCGTGCACATCACCTACACATGGAAGCGGGCGAAGATCCGGCACGTCGTGCTGGATCCGGAGAAATTGGGAAAATAGCACGGCGCTTCGGGAAGGGGCGCGCCGGTCCTCCGGCGCGCTGGGGCCGAGCCGGGAGCCGGTGGGCCGTGGAGGCCGGATGAGCAGGAGTCGGGGCCTTGGCAGCCCGTGCGCGGGGACGCGCACGGCACTTCGGGAAGTGGCGCGCCGGTCCTCCGGCGCGCTGGTGACGTGAACAGTGCGTGCGACACAACGGAGGGAGCAATGGACAAGGTGCCTGACACCACACTCTGTGATCTGAGCGTCGCGCCCGATTGGGAGTCGCTGAAGGTTTCGCGTGGGTCGCTGTTGCCGCACTGGTCGGCTGAGCAGGCGATCTATCACGTCTGTTTCCGGTTGGCCGATTCCGTGCCGGCCTCGCAGCGGCGACGTTGGATGGAGGAGCGCGAGTCGCTCGCGGCTCAGTTGCGGGCTGCGCATGGGGTCTTGTCCGAGGCGGATGTCAACGAGTTGCGTGCGATGTTCTCAGACAAGGTGAATGCGTATCTGGACCAGGGCTACGGGGCTTGTGTGCTGCGCGATGAGGCGTGTGCGAAAGGTGTGGCGGAGGCGGTGTCTTTCTTTGACGGGATACGTTATCGGCTGCATGCTTGGTGCGTGATGCCGAATCATGTCCATGTGATCGTGGAGCCGGCCGTCGGGTGGGCGCTTGGAAAGATCGTGCACGGATGGACGTGTTTCACGGCGAAGGCTCTGAATCGGATTCTGGGCCGGAGCGGTGCAGTCTGGCAGCACGAGCCGTACGATCACATCATCCGCAGCGTGAGGGAGTATGTGTACCAGGTGAAGTACGTTTGGGAGAATCCGGACAAGGCGGGGATCACCGCTCCGCGCTGGAAGTCGGGGATTGTGGAGGCCGGATGAGCAGGGTCGGGGCTTTGGCAGCCCGTGCGCGGGGACGCACACGGCGCTTTGGGAAGTGGCGCGCCGGTCCTCCGGCGCGCTGGGACCGGGCCGGGAGCCGGTGGGCCGTGGAGGCCGGATGAGCAGGAGTCGGGGCCTTGGCAGCCCGTGCGCGGGGACGCGCACGGCACTTTGGAATGTGGTGCGCCGGTCCTTCGGCGCGCTGGGGACGAGCGCTGCGCGCATGTCACAACAGAGAGGGAATGAGAAATGAAACGGATCGTGCTGGGGGTGTTTCTGTGTGCGGCGGCGGCCTATGCCGAGGGGCCCGCGTCGCGCGTCGAGTCGGACGGGGTGATCGTCACCGGCAGCGGCTGGACGCTGCAGCCGCTGGCCAACGGCAAGCGGGCGTTCTCCAACCGGGACTATGTGTGGGCCGAGGTGCCGCAGGGCGTCGGGGCGCTCACCTACACGCAGACGGCCGGCGGCACTCCGGCCGAGGTCGCGGTCGAGGCGCAGAAGGACACGGTGATCCACCTCGCGACGGTGCCGGGGCAGGAGGGGCTTGACCTCGCCGCGTGGACGCCGCTCGGGGTCTCGTTCCGCTATACGGACGGCGGCCGGACCGCGGTGCAGGTGTTCAGCCGCAAGATGAAGAGGGGCGAGCGCGTGTCGCTGCCTCAGGGTAACTGGTGCGGCGGCTTGCTGGTGTTGGGCCTGACGGTGCGCGACGGGCTTGAGCGCCTCGCCTACAACAATCCCGGGCTGACGGTCGACCTCGGCGTCGGCCTCTGGGCGTGGCCGCTGCCCATGGATGTGGACGGCGACGGGGATCTCGATCTGGCCGTGGCCTGTCCCGACAAGCCTTACAACGGTCTCTATTTCTTTGAAAACCCCGCGCCGAAGGGCGAGCGGAATCCGATGCCCGTCTTCAAGCCCGGCCGCAAGATCAGCGCGGCGCCGGGCAACGCGCAGGTCAGCTACGTGGACGGCGTCCCCCAGGTGCTTTCGCCCGGCAAACGCTACCCCGATTTCCTGCGAACGGGCTTCGCGCGGGGCGTGGAGATCGCGGGCGTCAAATCCAACGTGCACACCAACAGCGTCCGGGCCAACATGTGGCGGCTGGTCGACTTCGACGGCGACGGCGCCCAGGACCTGGTCGTCGGCGTCGGCGACTGGAAAGCGTACGGCTGGGACAACGCGTACAATGCCGAGGGCGTCTGGACGAACGGGCCGCTGCGCGGTCACGTGTATCTCGTGCGCAATGGCGGCTCGACGGCGGAGCCGAAGTACGCCGAGCCGCAGCTGGTGCAGGCCGCTGGCCGGCCGCTCGAAGTGTTCGGCTGGCCCTCGCCGAATGTCGCGGACTGGGACGGCGACGGCGACCTCGACATCCTGTGCGGCGAGTTTCTGGACGGCTTCACCTACTTCCAGAACACCGGCACGCGCGCGCAGCCGGTCTATGCGGCGGGCGTGCGCGTGAAGCGGGCCGACGGCCAGCCGCTGGCGATGGACCTGGAGATGATTACGCCGACGGCGGTCGACTGGGACGGCGACGGGGACCTCGACCTGATCTGCGGCGACGAGGACGGGCGCGTGGCCTTCATCGAGAACAGCGGCACGCGCGGCGCCGACGGCGCGCCGCTCTTTCAGGCTCCGCGCTACTTCCGGCAGGAGGCCCAGGACGTGAAGTTCGGCGCGCTGGTCACGCCGGTGGGGTGCGACTGGGACGGCGACGGCGACTGGGATCTGATCTGCGGCAACACGGCGGGGTACATCGCCTTTATCGAGAACCTCAGCGGCAAAGGCGTCGCGAAACCGAAATGGGGCGAGCCTCGGCGACTGTCCGCAGGCGAGCAGACGCTGCGCATCATGGCCGGGCCGAACGGCAGCATCCAGGGGCCGGCCGAGGCCAAATGGGGCTACACCACGCAAAGCGTGTGCGACTGGGACGGCGACGGGCTGCCGGACCTCGTGGCGAACTCGATTCTGGGCAAGGTGGTCTGGTATCGCAACGTCGGCACGCGCGCGGCGCCCCGGCTCGCCGCGGCCCAGCCGGTCGAGGTCGCTTGGGAGGGCCCGCAGCCCGCGCTGGCGTGGGGCTGGATGAAGCCGGAGGGGCAGGCGCTGCTGACCCAGTGGCGCACGACGCCGGTCACCGTGGATTGGAACAAGGACGGGCTGATCGACCTCGTGATGTTGGATCAGGAAGGCTACCTGGCGTTTTTCGAGCGCGCCGTGCGCGGCGGCCGGCGGGTGCTGCTCCATCCGAAGCGGATCTTCTGCAACGAGAAGGGCGAGCCGCTGCAGTTCAACAAAGGCGTGGCCGGCCGCAGCGGCCGCCGCAAGCTCTGCATCGCGGACTGGGACGGCGACGGCAAGCTCGACATCCTGATCAACTCGAAGAATGCCGAGCTCTGGCTTCAGACGGAGCCTTCGGACGGACGCTTCCGCTTCGTGAACAAGGGCAACCTGCACGTCAAGAATATCGAGGGCCATGACGTGAGCCCGACCGTTGTGGACTTCGACGACGACGGTCTCCCCGACTTCATCGGCGGTGCGGAGGACGGCTATCTCTACTTCCTGAGCAACCCGCGCTCGGCCGCTGAAAGGACGCCATGAGGAGGCTCGTTCTCGGTGCGCTGGGCGCGCTGGCCTCCGGGCTGGCCGCCCAGGAGCTGCTGCTCAATCCGGGCTTCGAGGACGGGGGGCAAGCGGCGTCGCCGTGGTCCGAAAACGTGTGGGGCGAGCCCCGTCCGGCCTACGCGCTCGAGGCGGGGTCAGTGCCGCACGGGGGCCTGAGTGCCCAGCGCGTCGCGGTGCGCGCGCTGCCGGAACGGAGCGGATTCATCTACCGCCAGCCCTTCACTTTCCGGTGCGGCCGCACCTATCGCGGCCGCGTCTGGCTGCGCTCGCCCGACCAGGTGCGGGTCCAGGTGCTGCTGCGGCGGTCCGGTCCGCACTACGAGCCCTGCGCGGCCCGCGCGCTCGAGGTCGGCCCGGCCTGGCAGGAGGTCACGGTGACCGGCGGCTTCGGCGGCGGAGAAGCGGTCCCGGGCTTCTTCGGAGTCTCGTTCCTGACGCCGGGCACGCTGGAACTCGACGACGCGTCGCTGGCCGACATCTCCGAAGAGGTGCTGCAGCGGCCGACGCCGCAGGAGCCCCTGACGCGGACCTTCTTCGGCGTCCATATCAACAAGCTGGGCAGCCACAACGTCTGGCCCGCGCTGGGCCAGGGCACGCTCCGCCTTTGGGACACCGGCACGACCTGGAGCCAGCTGGAACCCCGGCCGGGCGAATGGGCCTGGACGCGCCTCGACTATTACGTCCGGCACGCGCTGAAGCATGATCCTCAGGGCCGCCTCATCCTGACGCTCGGCATTCCGCCCGCCTGGGCCTGCGACCCGCAGGCGCGCAAGGCCTACAACGGCTGCGCGGCGCCGCCGCTGGACCTCGAGCTGTGGCGGCGGTATGTGCGGACGGTGGGCGAGCGGTATCGGGGCAAGATCCTGTTTTGGGAGCCGTGGAACGAGTGTGACTACGGCGGCTTCTTCAACGGCGGACCGTCCGCGATGCTGCCGCTGGCGCGCGTCGCCTATGAGGAGCTCAAGGCCATCGACCCGCAGAACCGGGTGCTCTCGCCCAACGTGACCCGCGCGGGGTTCGGCTGGCTTGACGCCTATCTGGCGGCCGGCGGCGGACGCTATTGCGACATCGTGTCGTTCCACCGCTATCCGGGCGGGACACCGGAAAACGATGTCCCGGAGTATGCGGCGGTGGCCGAGGTGGCGCGGGCGCACGGGTTGGGCGACAAGCCGATCTGGAACACCGAAGGCGCGATCGAGCACCGGACGTCTGACGGCGAGGCCGCCGTCGGCGCCGTGGCCCGCGCGTGGCTGGTGCAGTGGGCGCAGGGCATCACGGCCTTCTGCTGGTACGCGTGGGACATCCACTGGGAGTCCGGCACGCCTTTGGGGACGTCGCTGACAGGCCCTGAATTGGCCCCCGCCGGACACGCGCTGGCGGAGCTCGTCCGCTGGACCGAGGGCGCGGTGATGACGCGCCGCGAGGTCAGCGGCAACGTCTGGCTGCTCGCGCTGCGGCGGGGCGAGACCCCGTTCTGGATCGCCTGGCGCACCGAAGGAACGGCGGCGTGGACGGTGCCTGCCGCGTTCGGCCCGGTTTCGGCCCGGACGCTCGCCGGTCCACCGGCCGAGTGCGTTGAGGGTGCCTTGACGCTCGGTCCGGTCCCCGTGTTGCTTCAGCCGGCCGCGAGCCCGCGCTGACCGCCCCAAATCGCGCGGGAACGCGATGAACGGGTGACAGGACAGAGGGGAATCGGGTAATATAGAGCCGAATCTACGATTATTACGGATCCCGCGCGATTAAATAGAAAGGTCGGCCCATGAAAAACAAGAGCTTGTGGACGGTTTTGGCGGCATGCGTGTTGGCGTTCGGTCTGGTTCCAGACGGACCCGCACAGACGGCCACATGGAACGGCGGCGGAACCGACGACAACTGGAGTTCGCCCGCCAACTGGAACGGCACGACGCTGGCCGGAGGCGAGTCGCTGGTGTTCGGCGGCGCACAGCGCCTGACCAACGTGAACGACACGGCGGCGGACACCGTTTATGCCGGCATCACCTTCAACAACACGGCCGGGGCCTTCTCGCTCTCTGGCAGCCGCATCACGCTCGGCGGCTCCGTCGTCAACAACGATGCTGAGACCCAGGTGGTGGGCTTCGACATGATCTTGAGCGACACCCGCACCGTCGGGACGGTGTCCGGGAACCTCTTCCTGAACGGGGCGTTGAGCGGCAGCGGCGGCTTGACGAAAGCGGGCGGCATCATTTCCCGGACCTTGGTTCTGGGCGGTGACAGCACGTACGACGGCGAGACCACGGTGAGCACCGGTATTTTGCGTGCCGCTCACAGCCGGGCTTTGGGCTCCACCGCGGGTGGAACGACGGTGGCGAGCGGGAACTGGCTTGAATTGGCGGGCGGCATTACGGTCACGGGCGAAACCGTCACGATCTTCGGCAAAGGCAACAACAACGGGGCGCTCCAGGTTCAGGCCGGAACCAACACGTGGGCCGGCAGGATTGTGATCGGTTCGTCAGATGCCCGCATTGGCGTGAATCCCGCCAACGGCGCGCTCATCGTGTCGGGTTCCATTGAGGATGGCGTCAACACGTTCCCGCTGGTGGTGCGGTGCGCCGATCCCGGCGGTCCGGTCATTCTGTCCGGCACCAACACCTATAAGGGCGAGACGCAGCTTGTGGTGGGCACGCTGCGGCTGGACGGAGGGAACGACCGCCTGCCGACCAACACGGTAGTCCGGCTCGGCAACGGTTCAAACGTGGCCTATGCGACGCTCGACTTGAACGGGTTCAACCAGACCGTCAAGGGCATCACGGCGGACGGCAGCACGATGAGCCGGAAGATCATGAACTCGGCCACCAATTATGTGACGCTGACGGTCAACGCGACCTCGGCCTACACGTTCAATGGGACCCTCGACGGGCGTTTGAACCTCGACAAACGCGGGCCTGCGCGCCTGACACTCTCCTCAGCCAACACCCACACCGGCGTGACGAGCGTCATCGAAGGGGAACTGCTGCTGGATCGGCCGCTCGTGATCGGAGACTCCACGTTCAACACCGGCAACGCCCCGATGGGCACGCTGGCGTTCGGCACCAACACGGTGGTCAACTTCGGCGGTCTGGTCGGCACGAACGACCTGGTGCTGACCAACGCGTCGGGGGTCGCCGTCTCGCTGCGAGTGCGGGGCAACCAGGTGTGCGCCTTCGACGGCATGATCACCAACGGGTGCGACTTCACGAAGGCCGGCTTCGGCACTCTGGCCCTGAACAACGTCAACGTCTACACCGGCCGCACCTACCTCGTGGGCGGCACGCTCAAGATCGCGTCGGAGGACGCGCTGGGCGTGTACCCCTCGACGTTCGTGCAGGACCAGATCGTGTTCGACGGCGGCACGCTCAGGTTCGAGACCAACTACACGCTTGCGGTGAACAACCGCGGCATGACCTTGGCGGCCGGCGGCGGCACGCTGATGACGGCCAGCCTCACGAACCTGCTCACGGTCAACCGGCCGCTGGTCGGTCCGGGCCCCTTCGCGACCCACGGGCTCGGCGTGGTGCTGGTCACCGCGTCGAACGCCTACGACGGCGTGACCACGGTCAATGCCGGCGTGCTGCGCATCACCGACCGCTACGGACTGGGCAGCGCGGCCGGCGGAACGGTCGTGCTGACCGGCAGCCAGCTGGAGCTCGGCGACGGCCTGGCGGTCTCGAACGAGGCCGTCACCGTCAACGGCGCGGGCATCACGCCCGAGCCGCCTCCGCCGTCGGTTCCGAACACCAACCGCGGCGCCTTGCAGTCCGCCGCCAACGCCACGGCCGAATGGGCCGGCCCGGTCTTGCTGGGCTCGAACCAGGCCCGCTTCGGCGCGCAGAACGGCGGCCACCTGGTCATCAGCGGGGTGATCGACGACGGCGCCGCCACCTATGCGATCCGCACGAGCAGCAATCCCAACGACCGGACGCGCGGCGTGGAGCTGCGGGCGCACAGCACCTACGGCGGCAGCACCGATCTCACGCGCGGCACGCTGGTGCTCGGCATCTCCGACGCCCTGCCGACCGCCACGGTGCTCGACGTGCACTGGTCGGACTCGAACAACGGCGAATACACCGGACTGGACCTGAACGGGTTCGACCAGACCGTCGGCGCGCTGAAGAACAGCGGCAACACGGGGCTCAACGCGATGATCACCAACCGCAGCGCCTCGGTTTCCACGCTGACCGTGAACCAGGCGGTCGACACGACGTACGGGGGTGCGATCTACGGTCCCGTCGCGCTCGTCAAGGACGGCGCCGGCCGCCTGACGCTCACCTATCTGACGCGCCATTCGGGCGCGACCACGGTCCGCGGCGGCGCGCTGAAACTCGGCACGAACCACGTGGCCTCTTCCGCCTCCGCGCTCGTGATCGACGGCGGCACCCTCGAGGTCGGCGCCACCACCAACACCTTCGCCTCGCTGACCGTCTCGTCGGCCGGAACGATCGACCTCGGCAGCGACGGCCAGGTCTCCTTCTCGGCGCAGACGGCCGCCGCGTGGGCCGGCCAGCTGAACCTGACCGGCACACTCGCCCCGACCTCGTTCCGCACGCAGCCGCTGCTCACCGCCGACCAGCTGGGCCGCATCCGTTACAACGGCGCGCGCGTGACGCAGGATGCATCAGGCTATCTCTCTCCGTTTTACGGAATGTTGATCAGAGTTTATTAACCCTCAAAGGGTCAGCGTTTCGCTTCGGGGATGCCGCACGCCTGCATCGCGCCGAGCAGGTGGGCGCGGGCCTGGGGATAGTCCTTGGGCCCCACGTATTCGAGGATCAGCGGCGCCTTCGGCGTGCGCTCCGCCGCCAGCGTCACGAACCGCTTGTAGTCCACGTCGCCCTGTCCCGCCGCCACGCCGCGGTTGGTGTGGTGCTTGCGGTCCTTGGCGTGCAGGCAGTCGATCCACGGCGCGAGCTGCGCGAACATCTCGTCGAGGTCGTTGAGCTCGATCAGGTTGGCCGGGTCGAGCAGCACGCGGACGCGCGGCGAAGACACCTCCTCGATGAAGAGCCGCACGCGTTTGGCGCTCGCGAAAAAGCTTTGGAAATAGGGCTCGAACAGCACCTTGGCGTCGTGCTTGGCGGCCAGCTCGGCGAGCCGCCGTCCGGTGGCGACCATGCGCGGCCACGCTTCGTCCTGGAATTCCAGCGGCACATGCGGCGCGGGCACCTGGTCGTTGTAGTAGTGGCCCGCCTCGCTGACGAACGCGCGCACGCCCATGTGCCCGCCGATCTCCATCATCGCCTCGAAGTAGGCGAGGTTGGCGGCGAGTTCCGCGGCGTCGGGGTGCATGAGGTTGGTGTAGACGCCGATGCTGTGGATCTCGAGCCCCGCGTCGCGGTAGGTCGCGGCGATCTCTTTGCAGCGCGCCGGGGTCAGGCTGGAAACGTCGGCGCGGCTGTTGTATTTCCAGAAATTGCTGTCCTTCTGGAGCAGGAACAGCTGGATGGTGCCAAAGCCGGCCGCCGCCAATTCCTTGGCGAGCTCCGCGTTGGTGTGGCCGGTGAAGCCGAGCGTCGAAATGCCGACCGTGAGCCCCGGCCGCGGGTTTCCGTCGGCGGCCCGCAGGGGCGCGGCCGCGGCGCCGATGCCGCACGCGGCGGCGGTCTGCGCGAGGCGCTGAAGCAACAGGCGGCGTGAGAGACCTTTTTTCATCGCGTTCTCCTTGGGGACAAAGCCCGCATGACCCTAACACCCTCGTCCGAGGGACTTCACTATACCGGATTGTCGAAGCGCCCGGCAAGCGCGCGCCGATGATATGGGGTTGCCGGTCAGGGGCGCTTCAATTTGGCCTTTAGATCCCCATCAACGGTCGGCTCGGCGAGCCGACCCTACCGCAGAGGATCCGAAAGCGTCGCGGCTCGCACGCAGGTTTTGCGTGACGCCCAAAAGATATGTTAAAGTGAAGCGTCAAGCCAAGGAGACGTTGCCCCATGACCATGGCGGATCGCGCCCGTCGCTTTGTCGAAAACGGGATGGCCCTGCACCGGCGTCAGCCGCTGGTGGCCGCTGCCGCTTTGCTGCTGGCGGGCATCGTGTGCGGCTACCGGTTCGGCGCGTGGCCGCTGGGGGCCGGGGTCGCGCTCGCCTGCGCCGCCGCGCTGGGGTGGGCCGCGCGCCGA
>Ga0209066_10002050_pt1 | contig 25368 bp, 22 predicted proteins | sample All_14_2_FD_187198 | JGI IMG/M metagenome (GOLD analysis project Ga0209066, IMG submission 187198) | Freshwater microbial communities in response to fracking from Pennsylvania, USA - Allegheny Zone_MetaG_DW_15 (SPAdes) (version 2) ... | reverse complement strand
CTGCGAGGACGGTACGCTCACCGGATGCTGGTGCAGCGAAGCAGTGACGGCGGGCTGTGGCGCCGGCACCGGGTGGTGGTGGCTGATAAGCGCGCCAAGCCCTCGCCCCAGTCCTGGCTTCGGATGTTTGTGCGCTACAGACGGTGCGGGTTGCGGCTTGATCTCTGACTTAGCCGATTTTTTATGCAAGGGCTTTTTTGTTTTGCTCATGGATAGATCCCCGGTCTGTTGAGTCCTGCGGTTTCAGGAAGTCCAAACATCAGGTTCATGTTCTGGAGTGCCGAACCTGCCTGGCCTTTCATCAGATTGTCGATGTGGGCGACGATACGCAGGCGATTGACGCGCGTGTCAACACTGACCACGAGATTGCAGTAGTTTGTTCCGCGCACATTGAGTGTTCCGATGGCGGCGGTGCTGCCATAGACGCGTACAAAAGGGCTGTCCTTAAAGAAGTTGCGGTAGAGCGCCACAATATCGGCCTCCGTCACTGCCGCACGCGTCAGATTGCCGTACAGTGTGGAAAGGATGCCGCGACAGACGGGCACAACTTGAGCCGTAAAGGTGATCTTTATGTCGGCGCCGGCTTGCAGGCTGAGTTCGCGTTCAACCTCGCAAACATGCTGGTGGCCGGCGAGCTTATACGCATTCATCTGTTCGTAACGGGCGGGGTAGTGATAGGCCGCATTCACTTTTTTCCCTGCGCCTGAAACGCCGGTCTTACAGTCACAGATGATGCTGTACGGCTCGACGAGATGGTGTTTCACGGCAGGAGCCATGCCGAGAATACAACTGCACGCGAAGCAACCAGGGTTGCCAACGATATCAGACATTCGGATCGTCTCACGGTGAAGTTCGGCAAGTCCGTACGCGTTTTTCCCCAACAGGTCAGGGGCGGCATGTTCGGGTTCCTTGCCGATGCGCTTGGCATAATCGGCATAAGCGTCGGCTGTGGTAAATCGGAAATCTCCGCTGTAATCGATGATCTTCGCACCTTTGGCCAATTCTCCTTGTGCTGCGGCCATGCCCACTTTATCCGGCGTCGCGAAAAAAACGACGTCGACGGGTTCCGCCGCGAGCGGGTCATCAGCGGCCAGAATGGGCAGATCACAAAAACCGTCCAAATGGGGATACACTTTGCAAATGGGGAACCCCACGTCTTCGCGTGCAACGAGGGAAACTAGCTTCGCTTCGGGATGCTGCAATACCAATTCGGTGATGCCGATGCCACCATAACCCGTGGCTCCAACCACTTTGACTCGGATCATAGAAAGCCTTTCTTAAGGAAAATTGAACATGACTATACTAAAAAAACGCGGTTGTTTCAAAAGGTGTCTTTGATGAAATTGTAAAGGGTGCTATGATTTACTCCGATTTTGGGAGCCCTGTGTCGATGATGCGGATAACGAAATGAGAGGTTTATGCGTATTGAGGCGTGTGATTTCTTTGTGGTGGGAAGCGGCATCGCCGGCCTGATGAGCGCCTTATATCTGGCGCCACACGGACGTGTATTGCTGGTGACCAAAAAGAAGCTCGATGACTGCAACACAAACCGTGCTCAAGGCGGGATTGCCTGCGTGATGGAGGCTGTTGACAGTTTTGAGCAGCACGTGTCAGATACGCTAATCGCTGGAGCCGGGCTCTGCAATGAACAAGTGGTGCGTGCCGTTGTTTCGGATGGCCCTGCGCGGATCGCCGACCTAGAGGCGCTTGGGGTCATGTTCAATCCACGTGTGGATGGGGTGCCGGGGTACGATCTGGGGCGTGAAGGTGGCCATTCTCAGCGTCGCGTTCTGCATGCGGGCGATATCACAGGACAGCGCGTTGAATCTGTTTTGGTGGAACAAATACTCAGAAATCCCAATATCAAGACACTCGAGTACACCATGGTGATCGATCTGATTACCACGCGTTGGCTGAAGCAGACAGGCGAGAATCGTTGCGTAGGTGCGTACGTGCATGACCAAACCACCGGGGAGATCTATGCCGTGCGCGCACCGAACACGGTTTTGGCAACCGGTGGGTGCGGCAAAGTTTATCTGTATACCTGCAATCCGGATATTGCGACCGGAGATGGTATTGCGCTCGCTTGGCGAGCCGGTGCAGATGTTGCCAACATGGAGTTTATCCAATTCCATCCCACTTGCCTTTATCATCCGCAGGCCAAGCGGTTTCTCATCAGCGAGGCCGTGCGTGGCGAGGGTGCGGAACTGGTCGATGCCGAGGGGCGTCCGTTCATGAAGAAATACGATGCTCGTGGCGCACTCGCCCCTCGCGATGTGGTTGCGCGGGCGATCGATACGGAAATGAAGCGCACCGGCGCGGCGTACTGCTGCCTTGACATCCGCCACAAGTCAGAGGACTTCCTGAAGGCACGGTTCCCCAATATTTATGAGACCTGCTTCAGGTTTGGAATCGATATGGCAAAAGACCTGATTCCCATCGTACCTTCAGCGCACTATTGTTGTGGAGGGGTAAAGGCCAGCGTCGATGGAGTGACCTCTCTTCCCGGTCTTTATGCTGTTGGCGAGACCGCGTGTACGGGGCTGCATGGTGCCAATCGTCTTGCCAGCAACTCTTTGCTGGAGGCTTTGGTGTGCGCCTATGAAACGGCACGGCGGCTTATCAGCGATCCGCAACGGCTACCCGAACCGCTGCGCATACCCGACTGGCAGTATGGAACGGCGGTCGCCAGTGACGAGGCCGTCATGGTGGCACACAATTGGATGGAAGTCCGCACGTGCATGTGGGACTATGTGGGTATTGTGCGCACCGACAAGCGCCTTGCTCGCGCCCGCAATCGCATTCGCAACCTGCGTCGCGAAATCCGCGAGTATTACTTCGACTATCTGGTCACCCCCGACACGCTGGAACTTCGTAATCTCGCGTTGATCGGGGAATTAATCGTGCGTAGTGCGCTGCGTCGAAAAGAGAGCCGCGGCCTGCACTACACGCTTGATTATCCCGAAACCAAGCGCATCGCCCGCGAGACGGTGTTGCCAGGACGGATCGGCTAGACTGTGATGCAGGGGTGTTTATGCTGACAAGCGATTTCGACTACTCATTGCCGCCCGAACTTATTGCGCAGGAGCCGCCCGCCGAGCGGGGATCCTCGCGCATGATGGTGTTACACCGTACGAACGGAAGGATTGAGCACCGCGGCGTCGCAGATCTGCCAGAGTATCTGACGGCTGACGACCTGTTGATCCTCAACGACACACGCGTCTTTCCCGCCCGTCTGCAGGGCTTCTGGTCAGATACGCGGGGTTCGCTTGAACTGTTATTGCTTGAGTCGTTACCCATGCCCGCCCATGCGGAAGGATCACCTGAATTGGCCTGCTGGTTGTGTGTCAGCGGTTCGGGAAGACGCGTCAGAGCGGGACAGCGGGCGTCCTTTGCCGACGGACATCTGGCTGCGGAGATCCTTGAGCGTACGGGCGAAGGGGTCTGCACGGTCCTTTTTCGGTCTGTTGTTCCTCTGATGACCTTGCTCGACCAATATGGCCTGACGCCCGTGCCGCCTTACATTCGACGCGATGGCGATGCACGCCAGGCGCGACTCGACCGTGAGCGGTATCAGACGATTTTTGCTCGGGAGACCGGTGCTGTCGCCGCACCGACCGCCGGGCTTCACTTCAACGCGGACCTGTTCGCCGCACTTGAGGCAAAGGGGGTTCGCCATGCGACGGTCACATTGCATGTGGGCCCCGGCACGTTTAAGCCGGTGAAGACGGACACGGTCGAGGCACACCAGATGGATCCGGAGCGTTACACGATTTCACAGGAGACTGCGGATGCGGTTGCGGCTTGTCAAGCCCGAGGTGGACGGGTCGTGGCAGTGGGCAGCACGAGCGTACGGACCTTGGAAACAGTCGCGATGAATCACGGAGGTCAGATTGTTTCAGAATCCGGAGCCAGTTCCATCTATATTTATCCGCCGTACCGTTTTCGTGTGACGGACATGATGCTGACCAATTTTCACTTGCCGAAATCGACTCTGCTGATGATGGTCTCTGCACTGGCCGGACGGGAATTGGTTTTATCCGCATATCGACAAGCGGCCGCGGCGCATTACCGATTTTTCAGTTATGGCGATTGCATGTTGATCGTTTAGTCATGCTGTCTTGCACGTCTGATGTTTTTTTTATGTGCACGGAACCGTTGAGATAACGGAGGATGGAATGGGGCAGAAAGTCTTCGGCATTGCAATTCTCGGAACGGGCGCGATTTCGAAGTTCCATGCCCGGGCTGTGGGGGAGACCCCTGGTGCGCGACTGGTAGCCGTGTGCAGCCGCGAGAAAGCACATGCTCAGGCCTTCGCATCTGAATTCAGCTGCGAAGCGTTTGATTCGCTTGACGCCATGTTGTCTCAACCGAGTGTGGATGTTCTTGTAGTTGCAACGCCATCGGGTGTGCACTTGGAAGCGGCTGTGGCCGCTGCGCGAGCGGGAAAACATGTGCTGTGCGAGAAGCCGCTGGAGATCACGCTAGAGCGCGTGGATGCGATGATTCAAGCACATCGGCAGGCTGGCACGCAACTCGGATGTATTTTTCAGATCCGCTATTCAAAGGCTTTGGAGCCGCTCCGTGGCGCTTTGCGCGAGGGACGTTTCGGAACACTTACCTATGCGGGCGTGTATGTTCCCTGGTGGCGCAGTGACGAGTATTATTATGCATCGTCTTGGCATGGCACCCGGAAATTGGATGGGGGAGGGGCACTCATGAATCAGGCAATCCACATGATCGATTTATTATGCGACGTCATGCCACCAGTCGAATCGGTCTCTGCGTATACCTCTTCGATCGGGCATCCAGGAATCGAAACGGAAGATGCGGCAACCGCGGCGCTTCAATTCCGTGGTGGCGCAGTGGGGGTGATATACGGTTCCACATCCTCGTGGCCAGGCCAATCCAAGCGGTTGGAGGTTAGCGGAACTGCGGGCACAGCAGTCCTTGTCGATGATGGACTTTCCGTTTTCGACTTCCGTGACCGGCGCCCCAGCGACGAAAAGGTTATTGCGGCAATGAGCGCGGGAGTTCAGACTGCGCATGGCGCATCCAATCCGGTTGCCATGACGCATTCTTTACATTCGGAGTGTTTTAAGGACTTTGTGAATGCTTTGCAACGTGGCGTTCCGTATCAAAGTGATGGCGCATCGGCACGAAAGGCGGTTGCGGTCATCGAGGCCATTTACAAATCAGCCGCGACGGGGCAACGGGTACGTCTATAATGAGATTTCCAGACAAAATACACGTAATTCCACTTACACAAACAACGTCGCATAATATATGTTATGACAAGTAGGAGACTTTGCTAAACGTCCATCATGCGCTTTAAAGCCTTAACGCGTAGACTGATCTCAACCGCTGTCAGCCGCTCAAAGCGGTCCAAACTGAAACCCTCAACGCCGAACGAAGCCACCGCACTCGCGTACACAAGTGCTTCACGCATGAATCCTTCAGTCACGCGACCGGCACGCGCAAGGTATCCCATAAATGCGCCTGCATAGGAGTCTCCCGCACCGGTCGGATCAACGAGTTTACGCACAGGAAATGCCGGCACAATAAAAATGCCCTTCTTCGAGAACAGCAAGGCGCCATGCTCGCCTTTCTTAATAACGACAAACTTGGGGCCCATTTTTAGGATCACATCCGCGCAATCACACAGATTCCACTTGCCGGTCAACATCCGCGCCTCGCCGTCGTTAAGCGTCAACAGATCCACACGCCGGACAACCTTCCGCAAGGCAGGCCTAGCAATCTCGATCCAGAGGTTCATGGTGTCGAGCGCCACAAACTTCGCTCCCACGGACTGATTAAGCACATGCAACTGCAGTTCGGGTTGAATGTTTCCGAGTAGCACGAAAGGCGCCCGCCTGAATGAATCGGGCAACCTCGGCATAAAATCGGCAAAAACCCCCAATTCGGTCATCAGCGTCGTCCGTTCAATCATGTTGTCGTCATATTTGCACGCCCACCGGAAGGTCGGTCCCTCTTTGCGCTGGACTCCCTGCAGGTCGATCCCGAAAGACGCCCAACGCTGGTCAAACGAGACCGGAAAGTCACTCCCCACCACCCCCACCGCACCCGTCCTAGCAAAAAAAGACGAAGCGGCCGTGCTGAAAGGCAGAGAGCCCCCCATCAAATTCTTCCGCTCGGCTGTACGCGTCATAATGGCATCAATACCGATAGACCCCACCATCCAAACATTCACTGCTGCGCGTTCCACTCGTTTCATTTCGACGATTCCCTATTCATTGTTTCAAGGTGCCGCAAGAGCCCATCCAAGGCTAAAAGATAACCATAGCCGCCAAACCCCATCACTTGCCCCACGCACACCGGCGCAGTCAGGCTCTCATGTCGGAATGGATCACGTTTATGCGTATTCGAGAGGTGAACCTCGACGGCAGGTAAACCGCACGCCGCGATCGCATCGCGAATGGCCACACTCGTGTGCGTGTAAGCGGCCGGGTTAATGACGATTCCGTCATACCTGCCGCAGGCCGCTCCGATCTCAGCAACCAGCTCTCCTTCCACATCGCTTTGAATCGTATCCAAAAAAACACCCTTTTCCGCGGCATACGCAGTCATTTTTTGCATGACGTCTGACAACGTCTCAACTCCGTAAATCGTGGGCTCACGGGTTCCAAGCCGCTTAAGATTCGGGCCATTCACCACTAATATGTTCATACGGAACATCCCTGTCTGATTCATCACACTTCACCGCGCGCACGACAGTGATCGCTTCGGAGGACACGGTTAAGAAACGTCCATCTCTCGTCCTAACAGTCAACCGCCCGCGCATCACATCGCGCCCAATCACCAGTCCCTCAACGTTTTCATACTCACGGCATACCACAACACTGCCATGCTCCGGCAAATGCTCACCTGCAACCCGATACTGGTCGTACTCGAACCGCAGACAGCACTTCAGCCTCCCGCAGCTTCCATTGATCGAAACGGGGTTAAGGGACATCTCCTGCGATTTCGCCATTCGCACATTCACAGGCAGGAACTGATGCTGCCAGGAACAGCAGCACACAGCGCGCCCGCATGGCCCGAGGCATCCAATTAAAGCAGCTTCGTCGCGAACCCCCACCTGCCACAAATCCACATGGGTTTTGAAATCGCGCTGCAACTGTCCCACAAAACGGCGCAAGTCAACCGGCATTTGTGCCGAATAGCGGATAAAAAACTTATCCCTACCATATGAAAAACGCGTATGCAACAGCTTAACATGTCCTTTCTCGTGACTGACCGAAAGCAAGAAGGCCTGCCTCGCTTTTTCGCCTAATTCCTCGTTTTCCAAAATCCGCTTCGTATCGTCAGCAACTTGTTTGCGCGCAACGCGAAAAGCGGGGACTTTTTCCTCGCAGCCTGCATTCTCATTGATGCCGAAGAGGTCGAGTGCGACGCCCGTGTCCATTCCGTAATCCAACTCCACCATGCAGGCATCTCCCGGCAAGAGAGGCAATGAGGGTGCCACTCGACAAACAAACACACCCTTTTCAGGCATTCTGATACGTGCGACAGTCAACATAAGAAATCCTAAACCACCCCATGGCTTAAACGGTCCATGGCGTACGCCAGCACGGTCTCTTCCGAAAGACTCTTTTCCATCTGCCGCGTCAGCTCTTCGACGGCATTCAAATTGTAAATCGCTTTTGCCAACGTAAGAACGGCCGCACGCTCTTTCAAAACCGACAGTTTGCTGCTGTTGTACACCAACGCATCGTCTCCGCCAGCCCTCAACACAAAAAGATCACGGAACCAGCGCATCAGCGTAAGCAGAAAATCGGTCCGCATCTCACGATATCGCGCGTTGACTTTCGCATCAACCACATCGTCGTCCTCGTCGACTTTGGATTCTATTTTACTTTCTTCGGTCACCATTCGCGCAGCTCGGTCCTTGATATCGGTCATGACGGAAAAAAGCACATTGGACATGGCCAAGTTTTCAAGTGGGCGTCCCCAAAGTGGACTCGCCAATGTCTCAATGACCCGGCTCTTCCACGGCTCGTCCAATTCGCGAACCTCGGCCAAGTCGATCCGCTGGCACCGCGACAGGATTGTGGGCAACAATTGTTGCGGCGTGTCGGAAAGTAAAAGAAAGAGGGTCTTTTCCGGCGGCTCTTCTAGAGTCTTGAGAAAAGCATTGGCAGAGGCGTCGTTGAGACGATCCGCGCCCACTAGAACGCCGACTTTCCAGCCGCCTGCAAACGCGGTTTGTGTCACTTCGTGGATAAGTTTTTCACGGATCTGATCGGCACTGATAATCCGCGACTTTTTTTCAGGGAATATCCAATGGATGTCGGTCTCGATACGTTCGGTCACGCGTCGGCACCCGTCGCAATATCCGCACGGCTTATCTTCCTTAGACTGACAAAAGAGAGTCTGTAGAATTCGCACCGCGAGATCCATCGCTACGCCGCGAACGGGGCCGACAATCAGATAACCGTGAGCTGGGCGTCCTGCGGCAATCGCCCGTTTCACCATCTGAAACGTGTCATCCATACGCATCAGCCCTTATCCCCCCCCATCAGCCGCTGAATGACAGCTGCTCGGATGTCCGCCGCAACAGGGTCTCGATCACCTTCCGTCGCCAAAACAACAAAGCGCTCCGGCTCTTTCCGCGCCAGTTCCAAAAAACCGCTCCTGAGACGAACATGGAACGCATCAGACTCGCGCTCGATGCGGTCTGGCGAGGCGGAAGTCTGACACTGCCGTTCCTGCAACCGCGCCCGGCTGGTTTCTGGGGATACGTCCAACAAAAGCGTCAGATCTGGCTTCAGCCCGTTCGTCGCAAAATGATTCGCCGACTGCAACGCGTCTAAGTCGAATCCGCGACCATAGCCCTGATATGCGAATGTCGAGTCATCAAACCGGTCGCAAAGAACCCAAATCCCACGCTCAAGTGCCGGGCGAATAAGCCGATCAACATGTTGGGCTCGACTCGCAAGGAACAGCAACACTTCGGTTCTCGGCACAGGTTCCTCGCCCGCTCCGTTGTGCTGTAGCAAACCACGGATCGCCTCACCGGTCGGTGTGCCTCCCGGTTCGCGTGTGAGCAACACTTCGATGCCCCGCTCCCTTAGAAAAATGGCCAGAAGGCGGATATGTGTGGACTTGCCGCTTCCTTCTGGTCCTTCAAAAGTAATAAATTTCCCTCTTAACATGGCTACAACTTTTTGACTTTCTGTCCTTCTTTGGAGTCGCGAACTTCCCAACCTTTCAAGGCGAGTTCGTCACGAAGTCGGTCAGAACCGGTCCAATCTTTGTTTGCGCGCGCCGAAGCACGTGCATGAACAAGGGCCTCAATCTCGGCAGGCAGTCCCTCGATGTGCGCAGCGCGCCCAAAGCGGATCAAGCCAAATACGTTGTCGAACGCGTCGAAAACCTTGAGAACCGCTACGGCCTCTTCCGGCGTGAGCGCGTTCTGGTGCATTGCGCTATTGCTTTCGCGCACTAGGGCGAAAAGCGCTGCAAAAGCCTCGGGCATATTGAGGTCATCATTGACCGCCGCCACAAAGACGCTGCGGATCATGTTCACCCAGGGTGGCAGTGCTCCAGCCGCTGCGGACCCAGCCAGCGCAGTCAGAGCGTCGACACACTCGTCGACACGGGCCAATGAGGTGCGCGCCGCATCCAACGCATCAAAGGTGAAGTTGAGCGGCTGGCGATAGTGACCGTTGATCAGTACATACCGGATTTCTCGTCCGTACCAGCCCTTCTGTACCAGATCGCGAAGCGTGAAAAAGTTGCCCAGCGATTTGGACATCTTCTCGCCATTCACGCGCAAGTGGGCACAGTGCATCCAGAAACTGACGAAGGTTTTACCGGTGGCGCCCTCCGCCTGAGCGATCTCATTTTCGTGATGCGGAAATAGGTTGTCGATGCCGCCTGTATGCAAATCAAACGACTCACCGAGATACTTCATGGCCATCGCCGAACATTCGAGATGCCAACCCGGGCGCCCCCTGCCCCACGGCGAATCCCATACGACGTCCCCGTCGTTTTCATCCCAGCCCTTCCACAGGGCAAAGTCGCCATAGCTTTCTTTCTCGTATTCGTCTTGCGCCACACGTGTTCCTGCGCGAAGGTTAGCAAGATCCAGGTGAGCCAGCTTTCCATATCCGGGCAATTTCGCGACGCTGAAATACACAGACCCGTCCTCAGACGTGTAGGCCAGCCCGCGTTCAAAAAGTTTGCCGACCAATGCCAGCATTTCCGGAATGTGATCTGTAGCCGCCGGATAGACCTCAGCCGACTGAATGTTCAGGGTTTTGAGATCGTCAAAAAAGGCGCTACAAAAAGGCGCGGTGAAAAATTTGAGTGGCACCCCCGCAGCCTTTGAACCACGGATCGTCTTATCATCCACATCGGTCAGGTTCATTACCTGTGTCACGCGGAATCCGTTAAACAACATCACCCGTCTGAGAATATCCTCAAACGTGTATGCGCGAAAATTTCCGATGTGCGCGAAATTGTAGACGGTCGGACCGCATGTATACATCTTCACATGTCCGGGTTCAAGGGTCGTCAGTTTCTCTTTCGTGCGCGTCAGACTGTTGAAAATCAGCATCGTCTTTTCTCCACCAAAACTTAACTCACTTCGGTTGCTGCGTCACCGTCGCCACCGCCATAGCGCTCATTCCTTCGCGACGGCCGATGGCATCCATTCCCTCATTGGTCTTGGCTTTAATAGAAACACAGGAAATGTCGACACACAGTACCTCCGCCAGCCGTGCGCGCATCGCCGGAATATACGTCGAAAGCTTGGGAGCCTCGGTAACTACGGTGGCGTCGGTGTTCAGAATACGCCACCCGGCACGAGCCAACCGTTCAACGACCCGCCTTAGCAACACCGTGCTGTCCGCATTCTTCCAAAGCGGATCTTTGTCAGAGAAATGCTGGCCGATATCGCCATCGGCCACCGCACCTAGCAGGGCGTCACAGAGCGCATGAATTAACACGTCTGCATCCGAGTGCCCCTGGAGGCCCCTCTCATGCGGAATCTCAACACCGCCTAGCATCAAATGCCTACCCGCAACCAACCGGTGGGAATCGTAACCTATTCCAGTGCGTATCATGGGCGTTACTATACCCGATTTTTCGGGGCTGGACAATCCAACACCCAAGGGAGTTTTTGATGCGTCTGGGTACTGGCCACGGGGTCATGCAAGCGGACACCAAGCGCGGCTGTCACGGGAGAGGAGATCATCTGCCTCCAGCGGGCCATTGGAGCCAGCCGGATAGGTGTGCAATGGGCATGCGTCTGGTTTATCGCGCCACATGTCGAGTACTGGCGTAAAAAGACGCCAGGCTGCCGCGATGGTCTCATTGCGAACAAACAGTGTGTGATCGTGCAACATGGCGTCCAGCAGCAGTCGGGCGTAAGCATCAGGCGCATTCAACTCGCTGCCGAGGTCCGCATAGTTGAAAGCGAGCGGCAACTCCCCCATGCATAGCTTTGGGCCGGGGCGTTTGGCCTGCAAGTGAAGGCTCATTCCCTCGTCGGGCTGGACTTTCAGCACGAGTGAATCGGGAGGGGGTTCACCAAATAGCGTGTGTGGCGAAGATTTAAAGACCAGCGTGATTGTGCTGGTGCGATTTGAAAGACGTTTGCCAGAGCGCAAATAGAAGGGAACTCCATGCCATCGCGGCGTGTCGATCCAGAGCTTCATGGCGGCAAAGGTCTCAACCGTCGACTGCGGGTTAACCCCCTGCTCCTCACGGTAACCGAACTGATCATTGCCTGCGATGTATTGGCCGCGAACGACGCAGGTGTGGAGCGCATCGACGGGAAAGGCACGTATGGCGCGGATCAAGGCGAGTTTTTCCGCATGAATAGCCTCTGCGGTAAAAGTTGCGGGCGGCTCCATGCTTATGAGAGCCAACATCTCAAGCAGATGATTTTGAAACATGTCTCGCAGGAGGCCTGCGTGTTCATAGTACCCCGCACGGTTCTCCACGCCGAGCGTTTCGGCGACCGTGATCTGCACGTGATCTATGTACTGCGCCTTCCAGACCGGTTCAAACAGGATATTCGCAAAACGAAGAATGAGAATATTCTGTACCGTGTCCTTGCCCAAGTAATGATCGATACGGAATATTTGGTCTTCGTGGACAAATCTCTGGAGGAAAGCATCGAGTGCTGTGGCGGATGCGGTGTCTGATCCGAACGGCTTTTCGAGCAGCAGGTGTCGCCACGCACCGTCGGCTTCGGGCTCTTTAAGTAGTCCAGCACTCGCAAGACGGGCAATGATGGGCTGATAGGATGAAGGGGGGATGGCGAGATAGTAGAGGCGACTGAACGGGGACGGTGTTTCAAGTTTATCGAGAGCATCAAGATGCGCACTCAACCGGATGAACGATGCAGGGTCGGCCTCCGCCGCTTGCACATAGCTGACGCGTTCGAGAAAAGCATGACGGTCTTCCGGACTTGCAGACGGTAACGCGCCGGCAATCAGCTCACGGAACGAGGTGTCGTCATATGCGGAACGTCCACACCCAACAATACACGAGGTGGCATGTAAAAGCTCTCGGGTGTGGAGTTGAAAAAGGGAGGGTATAAGTTTGCGGCGGGCGAGGTCGCCTGTACCACCAAAGAGAACCAGCACGCAAGGTGCAGGCGCGACTTCCAGACAGAAACGTGGAGTTTTATGCTTTGTATTCATGTTCTACCGTCCGCTTATCATCCGGGAACCTTAGAAGTCCGTGGAAATCGTATCGGACCAGCCCTTGTCTGAGTGTTTCGCACTCCGTTCGTGTTAGCTGGGCTATCGGGCCTGAGACGGTAATCCTGCCGTTTTGGATCAACAAAGAAAGGCGATCCATCACCGCACTCCACGTGAAGGTGATTGAAGGTTGAGCTGCTTCTGAATGGCGGCGACGTGGACCGCCCCTACCTCGCAGTGGTTAGATATGCACTGGGCTGCCGCCAAGCCGGCTGCATGTCCCAATTGCACCATGGTGCGTTGCAGGCGGCAGATTGAGGCGGCGAGATGGCGGAAAGTTGCCTCGTAGCCCATTTCAATCAGCGTCCACCCCGGAATCAATCCACACGAGTTATCGGCAACCACCATCATGCCGGCGAGTCCTATTCCCGCCAAACGCCCAAAATGAGCTCGAACCTTCATCCGCCCTCCCGTTTAACTCATCCCCAAGGTAAAGGCGTCATGTCGAGAAAAAACAGTCGCTTATCCACCTATACGACTCTATTCAGAGCGTAGCCACAGGCAAGCTTCCCACCTTACGAACGCTCTCTAGTCATCACGCTTAATGCGCTTCTTAACCGATTTCGCGACCGGCTTCTTCACCTTCTGGTCAACTTCAGGCACCTTTGTTTTGTCCGCCGATGACGTCGTAACGTGCGGCGTTCGCAAGGGCAATTCGCCCCGCATCCGGAAGACTAAACCCTGATTGTCCTCCCCGACACTCGCTTCAATCACACCTTCGGTCAGCATGCCGCGTAACAATTCCTCGGCCAGTGGATCCTCCAAGAAACGCTCCACCGCTCGCCGCAAAGGTCGCGCACCCAATGCGGAATCGAATCCTTTGTTGACCAAAAACTCCGTAGCCTGATCGCTCAATTCCAGTCGAATTGCCTTTGCTTCCAACCGCTGCCTCACCTTAGCCAGCTCGATGCCGAGAATCAGAACCACATCTGCCTTGTCCAGCTTTTTAAAAACGATCAGATCGTCGAAACGGTTGAGCAGTTCTGGCTTGAACACCAGCTTCGCGGCATTAATCATCTGGTCGCGCAACCGGCCATAATCATTCGCGCCACTCTCTCGGACAAAACCAAGTCCCTGCCCTTGCTTTGCGTAATCGAAACCAAGGTTGGAGGTCAGGATCACCACAGTGTTCCGAAAATCCACTTGCCGACCGAGACTGTCGGTCAGTCGCCCTTCTTCAAGGATCTGCAACAGCATGTGCATCACGTCTGGATGGGCTTTTTCGACCTCGTCGAAAAGAACAACACTGTAGGGTCGGCGCCTGACGCGCTCGGTGAGTTGTCCTCCCTCTTCATGTCCGATGTATCCCGGCGGCGATCCGATCAGGCGTGAAACGGTAAATTTCTCCATGTATTCCGACATGTCAATTTGGATCAACGCCTTGTTGTCCCCGAACATCTTTTCCGCCAGAGCCTTAGCCAACAACGTTTTGCCAACTCCTGTGGGGCCGAGGAAAATAAACGACCCGATCGGACGTTTTGGATCTTTGAGATCCGCCCTCGAACGCCGTAAGGCACGCGCAACCGCCTGGATCGCCGGCATCTGTCCGACCACCGCTTCTCGCAAATCATTCTCGATGTTGAGCATGCTCGCCAACTCGGTCTGGCTCATACGCTTGATCGGCACGCCCGTGATATGCGCCACCGTCTCGGTCACATCATCCGTCGTCACCGTCAGAGCCTTCTCGGCGTGGTCGACTTTCCATGTGGAGACGATCGATTCAAGGTCCTGTTTTGCCTTGCGCTCCTCATCACGCAACGACGCGGCTTCCTCAAAATGCTGATCGCGGATTGCCACATCCTTCTTCAGCCCGAGCTCGCGGATACGTTGTTCGTGCTCGCGCACGTCAGGCGGCCGTACCGCCACCCGCATCCGCACGCGCGCACCCGACTCGTCGATCGCGTCGATCGCCTTGTCTGGCAACTGCCGTCCAGGCTGGTAGCGCGCAGTCAGCTTCGCAGCCGCTTCAAGCGCTGCGGCATCGTAGAGCACATTGTGGTGTGCCTCATACCGAGGTGCGAGGCCTTTCAGGATCGCGATTGTTTCCTCGACCGTCGGCTCGTCCACCCGCACGGTCTGAAAACGCCGCTCCAGCGCTGAATCCTTTTCGATGTGCTGACGATACTCGTTCAATGTTGTCGCGCCGATGCACTGCAACTCGCCACGCGCCAAGGCAGGCTTGATGATGTTCGCAGCGTCCATCGCACCCTCAGCCCCACCGGCGCCGACAATGGTGTGCAGTTCATCGAGGAACAACACGATGTTTTTTTCGCGCCGGATTTCGTCGACCACCGCCTTGATACGCTCCTCAAATTGGCCGCGGTATTTCGTGCCCGCCACAAGTAGTGCCATATCCAGGGCGATCACACGTTTGTCGCGCATGCGCTCGGGCACGTCGCCCATGACAATTGACTGCGCCAAACCTTCTACTACCGCGGTCTTTCCAACACCAGCCTCACCCAGCAGCGCCGCATTGTTTTTTGATCGGCGGCACAGGATTTGGATCACGCGCTCCAGTTCATTCTTGCGCCCCACCACCGGATCCAGCTCGCCCTTCTTGGCAAGCTCTGTCAAATCACGCCCGAAAGCATTGAGAGCAGGTGTTTTGGGGCGGTCTTTTCCTCCGGTACCTTTCTTTTCGGCATCGCCCGGTTGCCGCACCGGCACCGCATCCTGCTGACCGCCCAGGGGAATCCCGTCAGGCGCAGTTTCATCGGGAGATTCTTCACTGTATCCGGAGTCCTCTTCTATCCCTTCAAGACAGCGGCGTATTCCATCTACCAACTCGTCCAGCCTCACATTCAGCGACTGTAAAACCTGCGCGGCCACACCTTCTCCCTCGCGCAGCAGCGCCAGCAAAAGATGCTCGGTGCCCGCTAGTTGCTGCTGCATGGCGTGCGCCTCGGCAACTGCCAGTTGCAACACCTTTTTAGTGCGTGGCGTGTAGGGCAGTTCACCCTTGGTTTTGGTTTCTCCTCCAAAGCCGACCATGCGCTCAACAGCAATGCGAACGTCATCTAGCGCCACGCCAAGCTCTTCTAATACTTCAACCGCAACACCTTCACCCAACGCCACTAACCCCAATAGCAGGTGCTCCGTGCCAATGTAAGGGTGATTGAAACGGTCAGCCTCACGAGCCGCCAATTGAATCGCGCGCTGAGCGCGTGCCGTAAAATTTCCAAATCCGTTCATTATGACCTCAACATTTCAGCTTCACATTTGCTAGCTTGCGGCTCAAGAACCCAGCACGCATCTCGTCGCGTTCATCCGACATCAATGCGGTATCCATCCGTATTTGCATGTGCCCCGGCTGCATCAGCAAGATCAGTTTGTCCACTTCCTGCACCTTCAGACGCGTGAACAGCCCTAGCGATGCGCCTAAACGCATTGCCGACAAGAATTCCAAGGCTTCAACCGTCGACAACAACCGCGCGTTCTGCAATACGCACAGCGAACGGGCCAAGCAATCAACCAGCACCAGAGGCGACTCTTGGATCAATCGTACGCGGGCATTGTATTCTTGCCGGACCACTTCTTCGCTGATACGCATCACGCGAAGAACAATCGCCTCTTCATCGATACCGAGCGTATCCATGTTAGAAATCTGGTAAATCTGTCCTGCCGCTTCAGATCCTTCGCCGCCAATCCCTCGCACCAGTAGTCGCATCCGCTCCAACCCGCGCACTACGGCCTCGATCTCGCCCAACAACCGTAACCCGAGCAAATGCAGCATGGTGCCGGCCCGCAAACCGGTTCCCACGTTGCTGGGGCACGCAGTCAGGTATCCCAAGCGCGGAGACCAAGCATAATGGAGGTGCCTTTCCAAAAGCGTGTCGAGCGCATCGGCGCGCCTCCAAGCTGACCGCATGTCGAGTCCGTCCGCAAAGCCCTGAATGCGCAGGTGGTCCTCTTCATTGACCATGACGCACACAGGGCTGCTTTCAGCATAGGCAATGCCACCGCCCGCTGCCCGCTCTAGCAGATCCTTGCTGATTACGTGCGATTCGCGCAACATGTTGAGATGCTGCTCGGCGAACGAATCAACCGGCTTCAAGGTCAGCCCGGTTTTTTCCGCCTCCAGCGCAGATCGAACTTTTACAAAAACACGTTCACGATCACGCTCGGTCGCCCAGTCCGGAAAACGCTCGTTCTCGAGGTTTCGAGCTAACCGAACACGGCAACTTATCGCAATGTCGTCTGCACGCACACTCCGAGCCCTTTTCGAAGGTGCGTCCACATCGGGTGTCATCCTCATTGTGGGAAACCTCCTGTAGCAGCCTCACTCCCATTGAGTTTGCCGAGCTCGTCACGCAGGGCGATCGCCTCTTCATACCGCTGCCCCCTCACGGCATCTTCCAGCGCATTCACAAGCTGTTGCCGGTGCCAGGCGGCTCTGGCTTTTTCAGGAGTCTTGCCCGTATGTTGCGTCGCGCGGTGTAAATCAGCGATTGCGGCGTCTAACTCCTTGGAAAAGGCCTCGTAGCAAGCCGGACATCCCAGACGGGAGCGCTTGCGGTACTCATCGCGGAGGATTCCGCATACCGGACACGCCGGTTCTTTTAGACTTAGAGAACGTCCCGCGATTTCGAACGCTGCATCCAGAATCATTCCCATCAGGGGCACACGGGTACCCCCGTCTGTTTCACCGGGTAAAGAAGTCGGAGTCGACACATGAGACGTTTCACGGCGCTCCTCGTTGTGGGCACAGTCCTGGCAGACAAAAAATTCCTGCATTTCATCCGCAACAACTTTACGGATAACCGTCGCAGCATCGGCTTTATGACACATTTCACATTTCATTACTTAGTCCATCAGAAATATATATCATATCAGAAATCAGGTGAGCCCGCAAACCCGCACACACCCGACTGCAATTCTAGTCTCGGCTTTTTCATTCACGGGTATCCGCGGAAATCGAGCGCGGGGCACGCCCGCTCGACAAGCTCATGACAGACCGGAGGCCGCACGTCACATCCGCAAATAACCATCAGGGTGGAACAGAGCCTTTCGAAGCCTTATCAGGATCGGTCATCTGAACCAGTTTTTTATCGGAAAGATACGTCAGAAAACGGTTGATCTCATTCTCGGCAGATGCCTCGTCCACCGCATACGCGTTACGCATCGCAGCGAGCAGGTCAGCCTTCGTTGAAGGTTTTTCCAGATTATTCCAGAACCAAAGGGCCATCCCATTAAGGCAGAACATCTTCGACTCACCCGCGTGGAGCACAATCAGAAAATACTCGCCGGCAATGGTTCTCAGTGCTACGTCGTCTGCCCTGCAATATTGTTCACCGTCCATGCGCTATTCTCCCATTCAGACATCCGCCCTTCTATGGCGCGCGATACAACTCGATCCTGTAGAAACGCTGGCCTTCATTCGGCACAAAAGGCACTTCAACCGTTTTTACCGGCCAATCTCCAGCGATTGCAGACAAGGACCAGATCCCACCCCCATCTGCACGCCAAGGAGCTTGAACCCACGTGCCCTCCGTCAGATCAGGGCTCGTCATGACGCGATACGTCAGCCCCGCTATCGGCTCGAATGAAAGCCCGAAAACCGGCGTTTCACTTACGCCCCCGGATAGTTTTGCAAGCGACAGGGACCTGATGCGAAGCCCACGACTCATGTGGCTTGTCCCGGCTAGAAACTCTTGCCAGGTTGGAAACCCGTCATTATCCGGATCCTTGAGGTCCGAGTACGCATCATTCGACAGTCCTTGTTCGAGAAGCCATGCAGTCGGTGTGCCTCGTGCCGTACGACCCGCGCGAAGAAAGAGCGAAGGATCACCCAGCAGAGTCATATGCCGCAACTTCGCGGACGCTCCATCGCCCAGTGCAGTGAACGCACCTTGCCACGCATCGCCTAACCGCAACGCCCCTTTCGCAATTTGAAAACAAAACGCGTCAGAAAATGCGACCGCCTCCGGCGTCGTCATGTATCCCGTCGCAGAAACAGCCGCTGCAAAGCCAGAGGACGGATTACGCACACCGGCTTCGGCGATGGACTGCAATTGCGTCTTCAAATCCAGCAGCGTCCACCGCCCCATGCGGCAGCCCAAAAGCAAGGCCACTGGTGCGAAAGGCCAAGTCCCCTGCTGCAACATTGTTGCGTTAAAAAGCTTATTTTGTCCGGAATTGCCCGCAATCGTATCGCTTGAGTGCCCGGTGAAATAAAAAAAGCCTGCACCTTCTTGCAACTCGTAATGCACTCCCGTCTCATAGTACGTGTTTTTCCAAAGCGAGCCCAAATAACTTTGGTCCGGGGTTGGAAAAAAGGTCTCTGGCGTCCATTCCGCCTGGCTGATCTGAGCAGCCGCGCCCCCTGCGATACCCACAAAATTTGCATACATCTCGCCGGTGTTCTGCCAGTCAGCGGCGACAACCGCCTTCACCTTCCATGCCGCGGTCAGTTCGTAGCGGATAGTCTTGTTGACCATAGCCGTCAACTCGCTGGCGGTGCGGGCGATGAAACGCCCGACCGCGACTTCCGGCACAGCTCCCCCCGTCGCATCTCCTAGTCCTTGGTCGTTTGGCAACATCAATGCCGCTGAAGCCGAACTTTCAGCTTGCGAGACCAAATACAGCGGGAACAAAGCCGGGTAGAGCGGCGATTCGTTGAGCCGGAACACCTCAAGCTTATAGTCGCTCCCTCCGTGCCCGGCAAAGAGCAGGTAACGTAAGGGCCGCTCGGCTCCACTTCTAACGCCAACTTCGCAAAACCGTCTGAAGGCCTCTGGATGCACCAGTCCATCCGTGAAGGCATTATAAAGTGCCTCCGCGTCGATCACACACGTCTTAAGTCCTTGCGAATTCCTGAAATCCTTCAAAGGGTTCACCGCTGCGGCAAAACCGGCGACCCACCGCTGCGGTGGAACGACGATCGCCAGCTCCGGCATTGCCCCGGGGGCAAACCAGTCCGTATCGCGCACGCCACTCACCGCCGGCTCGAAACAGCGCCCCGCCGCAGCATCGAACACGGCATAGCGCACTGTAGCATCCCCGCAGGCGAACGCCGCACGCCACATTCCATTCGTGTCCAGTCGAACCGAGGTCTCAGAGAGCAGCGTCGGCGTTTCCGGCTCGGTGATGTTCCAAACGCAGGGGGACTCTGTCAGAAGCCCGCCAACAGCCACGGTCGGTTCTGTGCCACCTGAACAGATTAAGGCTTTGGACTCAGCCACATAAACACGGGGATACGTCACGACCACATCTACCAGCATAAAATCAGAAACCGCGGCCGTCCCCCACGCGTTTCGTACCGACAGAACAACCGATTCCCCTTTCGCCGCACCCTCCGGAACCGCGTAATCAAAAGTAACCGCCTGTTCCCCCGACCAGCTACGCGTCCCGCAGCTCACGCCGTTGATAAGAATTTCGCAGACGTGCGAATCCGGCGTGGTGAACTCGCGATAGGAGGCCAACGAGACACGCACGTTCAAACCGGTCGCAGCAGCCACACAATATCCCGGCATGAGGAGTGTCCGACTTTGCGTTCGAATACTTTCTGTTGTTGAGGCCGGCACCCATTCGCCGAAGTTGAGAACATTGGTGAGCGTGCCAGCGGAACTGCGGCGGTCACGTGGGTCGTAGGGCGCAAGAAAGGACGAGCGATAAGACTGGGGAAACATGAACCAACCGTTAGTTGCAGAACGGCTTACGGGCACTGCCGCAGCAGTCTTCATCAACTCGCCTTGTCCGAAAGCGAGCCAGTAAACATTTTCTGGAGCAAAAAGCTCCTCTGTCGGCACACCGTAGAAATATAGAGCCTCACCATCCGTCATCCAGGCGACGGGGCGTTGACGGCAGTGCATGGCTAACCCGCCGCTCGCCAGCGCGCTGCGCACCGTGGGCTCCCGTTCGCCCGAAGCCTTCGCGATCTCTGCCACGGTCACACGGTATACGCCTTCGTCGCGCACGCCGAGCCTCACCCGGTCAGCAGGAAAACGCTCCGACCAAGATACGACACGCTCCCCTACTCCGGTCCAGTGCTGCCCTGCCAAACCGTTCACCACAGCGGCTACTACAACCGCGACAAGCGCTCTATAATAAAGGCACGCCATTTGTGGTTAGCGTAGCAGATTCCGTTGGGGCAAAATAGCGAAAACGCGGTTACACACCTCGGTCGCTTCGTGTATAATAAGTACAAAGAAGGAGACCTGCCATGCTGAAAACCGGAATCCTCAACCCCGCTCTCAACAGCCTGTTAAGCCGAGTGCGCCACACCAACACATTGGTGATCGCCGATCGCGGGTTCCCCTTTTGGCCCATGATCGAAACTGTGGATCTGGCACTCGTAGACAATATCCCCACCGTGCTGGATGTTCTGTGTGCCATACGGTCAAACTTCGTCATCGGACGCGTTTCGATGGCGGAGGAGTTCATCAAGAACAATACTGCAGAGACACAAAACCGCTTCCGCTCCGCTCTCGAAGGGCTGACGCTCGATATCGAGCCGCATATCACCTTTAAAAAAAGAGTTCCAAACGCGATCGGTCTGATCCGTACAGGCGACACGACCCAATATGCCAATATTATTGTCGAATCTGCCTAAGGGGTTCGTGGAATACGTTTCATGCGCCAGGCGTAGCCAAACAAAACATCAGACCATCCATGGCGGACGTGAGGAGCGCTGTTTGGGTTTGCCGCCGATCAATCCACGCTTAGGGCCTCCACTTTCGTGTTGGTGACCATGCCCGAAGTCGGGCTTTCCGCTGCGGGGCTTGTGTTTATCGACAGACGACTGAAAAGGCCGTTTCGGGTGGTTCCCGGCCGTTGTATCTTGCGGTTGCCGACGATCCTGTTCGAGGGGCTGATCCTGACGCGTCGGACGTTCACCGGCGTCCTTCTTGCCGCTCTCAATCCGGAAATCCGACTGGCGGCGGCCTTGGGAACCGCCGCCACGAGGCTGTGAACGTCCAGCATTAGCCGGATGGCCACCCGGACGGCGTTTGTTCTGAGCCCATGACGGACGGGGCAGAGAATCAGGCACGCCTTTACCTGCGGCTCTTTCCGCTCTTTCGGAGCGGAACTCGTGCGCGCTGTCAATTTCAATTCCTTTCTTAATCAGCCGCTCGATCGCACGCAACAACCCACGTTCCTCCGCGCTGACAAATGAAATAGCTGCGCCCGATGCACCGGCACGGGCCGTGCGCCCGATGCGGTGCACATACGATTCCGTCTCTTCGGGCAGATCAAAGTTGATGACATGCGTAATGCCATCCACGTCAATGCCACGCGATGCGATGTCGGTGGCCACCAACACGCGCACATTCCCTTTACGGAACGCGTTCATTGCATCGGTGCGTGCCCGTTGCGTCTTGTCGCTGTGGATCGCTTCGGCACGGATGCCGACTTGCTGGAGTTTCCGTTCGATGCGGTCTGAGCCGTGGCGCGTCCGCGCAAAAACAATCACTTTCGCCATTTCAGGACGTGTGGTCAAAAGTTGGACCAGCAGGCTGTCCTTGTTAGGCTTGTCAACGAACATGATCTTCTGGTTGATCTTGTCGACCGTCGGTTGATCCGGCGAGATCGTGACATGCGCCGGGTTCTTGACGATCGACATCGCGAGACGCATCACGTCCGGCGAAAGCGTGGCAGAAAAGAACTGCGTGTGACGCTCTTCAGGCAACGCGGCGAGAATCCGCTTGATATCGGGCAGGAACCCCATGTCTAACATGCGGTCCGCCTCATCCAGCACGAATTCCTCGATGTTCGCAAGTGATACGTGCCCCTGCTCCATCAGATCGAGCAGACGTCCGGGAGTGGCCACAACAAGCACGGCGCCACGGTCGAGCGCACTCACCTGTGGATACTGGCTGACACCTCCAAACACGACGGCGAAGGGCATTCCCAAGTAGCGTCCGTAGGTCGTGGTGCTGGTCGCGATTTGGGCGGCCAGTTCACGTGTCGGAGCCAGAATCAAGGCACGCGGCTTATTACGCTCAACCGCCTTGGCATTTACAGTCAACCGGTGCAGGATAGGGAGCAGAAAAGCGGCCGTTTTGCCCGTGCCCGTCTGCGCACAGCCAAGCAGGTCTCGCCCCTCAAGCAGGTGCGGGATGGATTTCTCCTGAATCGGCGTAGGGGTCAGGTATTCCTGATCGGCCACAGCGTGCTGAAGGAGTGGATGAACCAGCCCGAAAACGGTCTCGGCGAAGGACGCAGGGATCTCACCTTTGGGTTTGGGGACCTGCCTTGGAACAGCGTGTTCGGCTAATCCGGGATGGTGGTTTCTGCGACGGAATGGAGGACGAGGACGGTTTCCGCCCCGCCCGTAAGAAGAGTCTTTATGCATGTGGGGCTCGTATATACGCTATCCCGCAGGCAAAGTCAAGGCTAAGAAGGCGCTAGAATTTAACGCCTTTTTCATTCAGAAGCATCTTTCAAATGAGTTGTTCGGACCGTGTCGTACTATCGAACCTCGACAATTCCCAGCGGTTCCGCAGTTTTCCAGCCACCGCGTGTGAAATCTGGAATATCGATCGAGGCGCCGCGATTCAGCACCGAGCGCTCGGTCAGTTCCAGCAGGCTGCTCCAAAGGGCTGTGTCATACACATCGATGTCGAGCGGCAACCCATTCTGCAAACAATGGCAAAGACGCAGCAGAAGCAAATAATCCATCCCGCCGTGACCGCCAGACTTCTTAGCCGCATCTCCACTCTTGTCCCAGAGCGGGTGGATGAACTTGGCTTTTAGCGCAGCCAGTTCGGCATCGTTCATCCAACCGTGCGACGTCGGCTCCAGCGCAACCCGCAAGGGGTAGTCGGTCAAAATACCCTTGGTACCCGAAATCGTGTTGATGCGACTGTAGGGGCGTGGGTTTGTGGTGTTGTGCTGCACCATGATCGTCCGTCCGCGATATGTCTTGATGACCGTAGTGTTCATGTCTCCCAGTCGATAGGTGTCCTTTGCCTCTGGGCTATTTTTGCCGAACGAGTCGATCGCATGCTGGCTCATTCCAAACTGTCCTGAACTGACGGAGGTGAGATACTCGAACCGGTCTCCCCGATTGATATCCATGTACTGGCAGATCGGGCCCATCCCGTGCATCGGGTAGGGGTTACCCGTGTGTTTCTTGCTGTACTTGAGCCGCCACATGCCCTGATACCCGGACTTGCTGAACTTAAGATCGCGCAAGTCATGCAGATAAGCGCCCTCGCCATGCACCAGTTCGCCCAACACGCCTTTGCGGCAGAGCATCAGCGCAAACATTTCGTTTTCGCCATAGCAGCAATTTTCCAGCATCATGCAGTGGCACCGCGTTTTCTCGCTGGTCTCGACCAACTCCCAGCACTCGTCCAAGGTCACCGCCGCAGGGACCTCAACCACAACCGGTTTACCGCACCGCATGGCATACAGAGCCATCGGCGTGTGTAACAGCCAAGGCGTGGTCACATGAACCAGATTCACCTTGTCCGATTCGCACAGTTTCCGCCACGCGTCTTCCGACCCTGCGTAAAGCACAGCATCCGGCTTATTATTCTCTTTAAGCCACTTCTGCTGGCGCTCGGCGCGCTCAGGAAGCAAATCGGACAGCGCAACCACCTCGACACCGGGGATATTCGAATACACCTGAACCGCGCCAGGACCACGCATTCCTAGCCCGATGACGCCGACGCGAAGTGTGTCCTGTGGCTTACACCGCAACCCCATGACGGTCTGCGCCTTGCCGCGATCAAATAAACCCAAGCTTCTGCATCCCGACGCGCTTCCGGATAAAACCGCCCCCGCGCTCGTCCATGCGGCATTCCGCAAAAACTCCCGTCTCCCTAAATTCATGGTCTTCCCTTTTCTTGTTAGTGAGGCACTCGCTCAAAAAAAACATTCGATGGTTATAATGCTAGCATCGAATGAAACGTCCGTCAAGTTTCTGGTCCCCGCATCACAAATCCTCACATCCGTTATGCGTATCTGAGCAAGCATCATCTGTTGCGCCCCAGTGCCTCGAGTGCCCATACTAAAGGATATAAGCGTTCGTGATACCACAGTGACGAAAAGTAGAGTCCAAGCGGTGACGGCAACTCACATCCCACCCTCCAGTTCTCGGCCAGCCACGCACAGCCGCGCCGCACAGCCGCAGCATTGCAGGCGGCCCCGCCCCCCGTGAGGGCAATGACGGCCAAGGCCGTCTCCTCAACCGTCGCCCTTGTTCCTGCGCTCCAGCCCCCGTCTTCATGTTGCTGATCCATTAGCCATACCTCGCCCCGAGACAACATCGTAGCGACCATTCTGAGGTCTTTTTCAGCCCGCTGTTTGCCGCTTTGCCATAGCCCCACGACAGTCCGCAAGGAATCAACCACACGTGCCGTGCCCACCACCGGATTCCTTCCGTCAGTACGGTCCTGATGCCCGAACCACAAAGGCACCCATCCGCCGTCACGCTCTTGTGAATTCTGAAGAAACTGCAAGAGCCTCTGGATTGGGACTCTTCCTTCTTCTCTTGCCTGCGCCCAGGCCACCCATGCGGCAAGCGCGTGGGCACTGATATCCGGGCAACTCCGGTCGAACGGCAGGTGCCCCCACCCCCGGCTGAAGGTCGGCATGCCGCCATCCGCATTCTGCAACATCCGGAGCCAATGCATTCCAGCCCGGACCGTTGCGGTCAGATCCGCACGACACCCCGACTCTTCTAACC
>Ga0209066_10002049_pt1 | contig 25370 bp, 29 predicted proteins | sample All_14_2_FD_187198 | JGI IMG/M metagenome (GOLD analysis project Ga0209066, IMG submission 187198) | Freshwater microbial communities in response to fracking from Pennsylvania, USA - Allegheny Zone_MetaG_DW_15 (SPAdes) (version 2) ... | reverse complement strand
CCCAGCGCGTCTCATGCGTTAGCGCCACAGCACAACAGGAAGATGACGCATGTCGAGCGGAAGACGATCCTGCTGCACAACGCCCGCGAAGCGCTGGAATACGCCGCCACGGTTCTGGAATGGCTGTAGTGCGACGATCCCCTGACCGACGAACGGTTGCGAAAATGTCTGCTCAAGGACGGTTCTATCGCCGGCCACGAGGAACACGCGACGGGGAAACAGGCTGAAAATTCCGCTCTTCCCGGCGAAAGCCGGGAAGAGCGGATGTTTGTGGTTACCGCTTGATCGAGAAGCTCACCCCGGCAAAGCGCGGCTTGCCGGCAATGAAGGTCGGGATACCGAAGCTGTCGCCGGTATTGCCGGCGTCCTTCAGATATTCTTCGTCCAGCGCGTTCTCGACGAAGGCCTCGACCTTCCAGCTGTCGTCCAGCGCGCCGTAGCCAACGCGAAGGTTCAGCAGGCCATAGCTGTCCTGGAACTCGTCGACAGCGATATCCGGGAACAGGCCGGCGGCCTGCAGGTCGGCGCGGTCGTTGTTGTCGTCGAAGAACACCTTAGAGCGCCAGGTATAGGTCGGGGTGACCGAAACCTTGCCCGGGCCGATCGGCTGGCTCCAGGCCGCGCCCAGCGAGACCGCGTGATCGGGCGACAGACGGAACTGGTTGCCATCGCGCAGGCCGCTTTCCAGACGGGCGTGGTTGTAGGCGTAGGTGGCGAACAGGCGCAGGTCGTCGGTGGCGCGCAGATTGGCCTCACCCTCGAAACCATAGGCCTTGGCTTCGCCGGCGTTCAGGGTCACCACCTGGGCGCCATCGCGGAACGTGGTGGCGAAGTTGTCATAGCTGTACTGGAACACCGAACCGGCCAGGAACAGTCGCCCTTCCATCAGACGAGCCTTCACGCCGGCCTCATAGGAGTCGACCGTCTCGGCGTCGATCACGCTGAAGCGAGCCGGGCCATTCGCCGCCGCCGCGCCGCTGGTCGAGATGGTGTCGGGACGACGGCCGCGCGCGTACGAGCCATAGAGGCTGAGATTGTCCGACGCCGCATAGCGAGCGACCAGACGCCAGGTGACGCCGGTGTCGTCGATCTGCCGCGTGAACAGCTGACCGTTGCCGGTGGTCGGCTGGGTGATCAGGCCTACGTTGGGCAGGGCGGCGCTGTTCACCGCGCCCGGCTGGGCGGCCAGGAACAGGTTGGTCGGCGTCGGCGCCGCCAGCAGGATGCCCAGGATCGAGCGGCCGTTGGTGTTGCCGGAGCGGAACGAGGCTTCGCGCTCTTCGCTGGTGTAGCGCAGGCCGGCGGTCAGTTCGAACTTGTCCGTGACCTTCAGCGTGCCGTCCACATAGGCGTCCCACGCCGTGTTCTCGGCGAAGTTGGCGAATTCTTCGCTATGCACCGGCTTCAGGTTGGCGGCGATGCCCTGGGCCAGGGCGGCCGGAAGGCCAAAGCCCAGCTGCAACACGGTGGCCGAATAGGCCGGGTTGGTCAGCACGGCCAGAGGCTGCGGGTTGGGACGGCTGATGCCCAGCGGGGTGTTACCGGCCAGCAGGGCCAGGACCAGACGCTCGTCGAACTGGCCCGGGATACGCCACGAGCCGGTCTCGTGGAAATAGTTCACGCCGGCAAAGCCGGTGAAGCGCCCGCCGGCGTCGTAGTTCAGGCGCAGCTCCTGGCTTTGCTGACGGCCCTGGGCGTCTTCGGCGAAGGTCAGGATCGGCAGCGACGAGCCGTCCGGATCAAACACTTCGACCGAGTGGAAGGCGCGCGTGGCGGTGATCGACGACAGGCTGAGGCTGTCGGTGAGGCGATAGTCCGTCAGGGCGGTCAGGCCGTAGACATTGCGCTCCAGACCCAGGGGCGCGCCCTTCTCGAAGCCCGCGCCGGGGCTCAGGGTGGCGCCCGAGGCCACGCCGCGATCGCCCAGAACCGCGCCCGTGACAGGATTGGTCGGGTTGAAGGTCTGCGACTTGAACGAGGTGCCGGTGGTGTCGTCTTCCTGCCAGTTGCCGATCAGGTCGATGGTCAGACGGTCGGTGGGCTCGATGTGGAAGGCCGCCCGGATCGCGCTGGTGCGCAGCGAGTTGAAGGCCTCGCCGCCGGCCTCATCGTCGACATAGCCGTCCCGCGACTTGGAGCGGATGGCCAGGCGCAGCGCGGTGCGCTCATTGATCGCGAAATTGCCGACCGCTTCGCCCAGCAGATAGCCATAGTCGCCGCCCTCGGCCTTCAGGCTGAAGCCGTTGCCGCTGGGGTCGGCCTTGTTCTGCACCAGGTTCACGGCCCCGATCAGGGCGCCGCGGCCAAACAGGGTCGACTGCGGCCCCTTGGCCACCTCGATGCGCTCCATGTCGAACAGCTCGACATACGAGCCGCGCGAGCGCGAAATCGGCACGCCGTCCTGATAGATCGACACACGGGTCTCGTCGGTGGCCGAACCGCTGTCAGAGGTGATGCCGCGCATCACGAAGCCGGAATTGTTGTTGGACTGGTTCTGAACCACGAAGCCCGGCGTAAAGGCCGACAGCTGGTCGAACTCCTGCACGCCGATGGCTTCCAGGAACTGGCCGGAATAGGCCGTGACGGCGATCGGCACCTCAACGCGATCCTGGGCGCGCTTCTGGGCCGTGACGATGACCTGGTCAACCTGGGCGGTCTCGACCTCGGCGGCCACGGCGGCCGAAGCAAGGCTCAGGGCCAGAACGCTGGCGGCTGACATGAGCAAGGTGGTGTGGATCGCGCGCATCGATTATCCCCTTCGACGACAAGCCGGACTTGAGCCCGGCGGATAGGGACCGGCCATGTCGGTCGCGCGACGAGTCTGTGACGGAGGGATGAAACGCCGTTGAACCCGCTGGACGACGATGCAGACGAGCTTGAGACCGAGGCTCAGGCGCCACAAACCGAGGCGCGGCTTGAGGTTGCGCTGTCGACTGATGACGCCGGGGAACGTCTCGACAAGGTCCTGGCGACGCGACTCGAGGGCCTTTCCCGCGCCCGCCTGCAGGCCCTGATCGCGGAAGGACGGCTCAGCCTTGAGGGCCGGGTGGTGACCGATGGCTCGCAGAAGGCCAGGGCAGGCCTCTATCAGGTGCTGATCCCCCCGCCGACCACCGCCGAACCCTCGCCCGAGGACATCCCGCTCACCGTCCTCTACGAGGACGCCCATCTGATCGTGGTCGACAAGCCGCCGGGCATGGCCGCCCACCCGGCCCCCGGCAACTATACCGGCACCCTGGTCCACGCCCTGCTGCACCACTGCCGGGGCAGCCTGTCAGGCGTCGGCGGCGTGGCGCGCCCCGGCATCGTCCACCGGCTGGACAAGGAAACCTCCGGCGTGATGGTCGCGGCCAAGACCGACGCCGCCCACCAGGGCCTGTCGGCCCTGTTTTCCACCCACGACATCGACCGGCTCTATATTGCCCTGACGCGTGGCGCGCCCTGTCCGGCCAGCGGCACGATCCAGACCCAGCTGGGTCGCTCGCCGTACGACCGCAAGAAGATGGCGATCCTGAAGAGCGGCGGCCGCGAAGCGATCACCCACTATCGGGTCGAGGAAGCCTTCGGTCCCGCCGACAAGCCCTTTGCCGCGCGGGTAGCGTGCCGACTGGAAACAGGCCGCACTCACCAGATCCGCGTCCACCTGGCCAGCAAGACCGCGCCGTGCCTGGGCGACCCTGTCTATGGCGGCGGTCCGCCCGCCGCCATCGTGAAGGCCCTGATCGAAGAGGTCGGCTTTTCGCGCCAGGCCCTGCACGCCGCCGTGCTGGGCTTCGTCCACCCGATCACTGGCGAGAGCCTACGCTTCGAGACCCCCCTGCCCGCAGACATGGCGGCCCTGGAAGCTGGCCTGAGAACGCTCTGAGACAGCCGTCTCTTGCGGCGACGCTACAAACCCGCCCTAATTCGGCTGGCGGAGCCGCCTAGAGTTTGGAAAGTGCCGCTTCCCGGAAGGCTGTAATGACCTCGACGCGCTCGCTTCTTCTTGTGTTGGCCGGTTTGACTTTGGCCAGTCCCGCCCTGGCCCAGACCGTCGCGGACGATGACGAAGCCGTTTCGACGGCCGCCCACCGTTTGGACGCAAAGGCGGCTGCGGAGGCCCAGGCTGCGCCCGCCATCACGGCGCCCCCGCCCCGCATCCTGACGGCAGACGAGCAGGTCGCCGAGTTCCTGGCGACGTCTCCAGCGCTGGAGGGCCGCGACGGCCTGGTCCGTCTGACCCCGGCCGAGCCGGAGACCCGGCGCCAGATCCACGGCTCGGCCGGCGTCACGGTCGGCACAGGCGGCTATCGCAGCGCCTATGTCTCGACCCTGATCCCGATCGGCGAGACCTCCACCCTGGGCCTGGCCTACTCCCAGACCGACCATGGCAAGAACGCCGTCTTCCATCCCCATGACGGCTACGGCTACGGCCGTGACGGCTATGGCTATGACCAAGGCGGCTGGAATGGCGACAGCGTCAGCCTGGGCCGGCCGGGTCACTGGGGCCGCGGCGGAAAGCAGCAGTCGGTGGCGATCTCGCTGGCTGTAGGCGGCGACCGCCGGGGGCCGCCCGAGGGCTGCGCTCCAGCCTTTCGCGCCGGAGACCGCTATGTAGAACCGCTCTGGGCCACCCAGATGCGTGGCGAGACCAGCCCCTGCGCGCTGGACACAACCCGCTGAACCCGGGCACGCCGGCGCCGCGCGCCAAGCAATCTTCGCGCGAGACGATCGGCGTTCGCTGATGCTTAACGGCTTGCGGTCATGGTTCCGTATCGGGATCTATCAGGCGTTCGCATGCAGCCGGAAATCACTGCTCACCATCACCCCGCCACGGGGACGGTGACCTATCTCGTTGTCGATCCGGCCACGCTGCTTTGCGCGATCGTCGATCCGGTTCTGGATTTCGATCCCGAAACGGAAGCGACTGACACCAGCTTCGTCGATGCGATCATTGCGCAAATCCGCGCCCGCGACATGGGTCCGACCTGGATCCTGGAGACGGGCCTGCACGCCAAACACCTGTCGGCGGCCGGACATCTGAAATACGAAACCGGCGCTTCGGTCTGTATCGGCGCCGGCGTGATCGAAAGCCTCAGGCGCCTGGCGCCGGCCATGGGCGAACACGGCGTCGATCTGGACGGCTGGGACTTCGACAAGCTGGCCCAGGACGGCGAGGTGATGCCGATGGGCGGGCTTGAGATCACCGTCCACGCCGTTACCGGCCGCCTGCCCGGCGCCGTGGCCTATCAGATCGGCGACGTGCTGTTCACGGGCGACGTCGTCCTGGCTCCCGAGCTTGGGGCCGGCCGCGCCGACCTGCCCGGCGCCGACGCCCGCGCCCTCTACGCTGACGCCCGCAAGTTCCTGTCCCTGCCCGACGACACGCGCCTCCTGGCCGGCTGGGAGGCCGCCGAAGGCGCCGCGGCCACCACCGTCGCCCAGCAGCGCGCGCAGAACATCCAGCTTCGCGACGGCGTGGATCTGGCCGCCTTCGTGGCCGCTCGCCAGGCCGCCGACGCCGCCTTGCCGCCCCTGCCCTATCCCGCACAAGCCCTTCGCGTCGCCATACGGTCCGGCAAACTGCCGCCGCCCGGCGACGACGGCCAGCGCTTCCCGCCGACGGATATCAGTTCCTTTTAGAAACGGACTTGCGCGACAGCTCTCCGCCCGCCATATGGTTCGCGCACGAAACATTTGGAGGGCGCCGTGGCCGAGGACTTCAGCAAAACCCTGACCGAGCGCCAGACCGGAAATCTGCCGGACCTTCTGGGCCTGGAGTGGCTTGAGGCGCGTCATGGCTATGTGAAGGGCCGCTTCACGGTGGCCAAGCACCATATGGCGCCCAATGGCTTCCTGCACGCCGCCAGCGTCATCGCCCTGGCCGACAGCGCCAGCGGCTATGGCTGCGTGGTGTCCCTGCCCGAGGGCGGCAGCGGCTTTACGACGATCGAACTGAAGTCGAATTTCCTGGGCACGGTGCGTGAGGGCGGCGTGCTGTGCGAGGCGAAGCTGGCCCATGGCGGTCGCCAGACCCAGGTCTGGGACGCCGTCGTCACCGCCGAGGCGACCGGCAAGACCATCGCCCTATTCCGCTGCACCCAGATGGTTTTGTACCCCCGCGCCTGACCGCGACAGAAAGCCTCCAACGGGGACTTGCGTTCCCGCGACGACCCCGCTAGGTATCGCGCCCTCGACCTCGGGCCCTCGCAAAAAGGGCTCACGAACGGCGCCTGGAGAGGTGGCAGAGTGGTCGAATGTACCGCACTCGAAATGCGGCGTGCCTGGAAGGGCACCGTGGGTTCGAATCCCACCCTCTCCGCCACCACCCCATCCCAGTCAGTGCCAGAACGCCCCCGGGCGTCCCGCAAATCCCTGAACCATAAGGGATAATCGCGAAAACGTGTTTCGACACGTCTCACGCGATCCGACACGCTCCGAGTCTCATTTGTGGGACGAAGTGTGGGACAAAATGGCCCGACTTTGGGAACGCCTCACGGCGCTGCAGGTCAAAAGGACAACGCGACCGGGGATGCACCCGGACGGCGGCGGTCTCTACCTGATGGTCCAGAAGGGCGGCGGTAAGTCCTGGGTCTATCGCTACATGCTCCAGGGCCGCGCCCGCGAGATGGGGCTAGGCCCGGCCCATACGATCAGCTTGTCGGAAGCGCGCGCGATGGCGCGAGACGCCCGCCGCCTCAAGTTCGACGGCATCGACCCAATCGAGCAACGTCAACTGGCTCGCACACGCACCACGCTGGAAGCCGCCAAGGGCTTCACGTTCAAGCAGGCGTCGTCCGCGTATATCCGCGCGAACAAGGCCGGTTGGCGCAACGAGAAGCACGCCCAGCAATGGGAGAGCACGCTGACAACCTACGCTGACCCGATCTTCGGAAGTCGTGGCGTCTCGGATATCGACACCGGCATGATCCTGGCCGTCCTGGAGCCGATCTGGTCCACCAAGCCTGAGACAGCCAGCCGCGTACGAGGGCGCGTTGAGGCGGTGCTCGATTGGGCGACCGCCAGAGGGCTGCGCGAAGGCGAGAACCCGGCTCGCTGGAAGGGGCACCTTGAAAAGCTGCTGCCGGCAAAGTCGCGCGTCCACAAGGTCGAACATCACGCCGCCCTGCCCTACGCCGAGTTGAGCGCATTCATGGCTGCGCTGAAGGACCAACCAGGCGCCGGGGCGCGGGCTCTTGAGTTCACGATCCTCACCGCCGCCCGTACCGGAGAGGTCATCGGCGCGGAATGGAGCGAGATTGATCTAGCTGGCCAAGTTTGGATCATCCCGGCCGACCGAATGAAGGGGCGCAAGGAACACCGCGTTCCCCTCACGGCGCCCTTGATAGAGATCCTTGAAGGGCGGAAGGCGGACTACGCCGCCGTGATCCGGCGCGTTCTCGAATCCAAAAGGCAGCCCATTCCAGACGATATACCGCCCGTCGGCCCCCTCTTCTGGGGCACGCTGTTTGGTAAGAAGCTGAGCAACATGGCGATGCTGGCGGTGCTGAAGCGAATGAAGCGCGAAGACCTCACCGCCCATGGCTTTCGCAGCACCTTCCGCGATTGGGCCGCCGAAACCACCGAGTATCGAAGCGAGATTGTCGAGATGGCCCTCGCCCACACGATCGGTAACAAGGTCGAAGCCGCTTACCGGCGCGGCGATCTATTCGAAAAGCGTAAGCTGCTCATGGAGGATTGGGCAGTCGCCGCTGGCCGCGCACACCGGGCAGCGAAGCCTGCCTCAGGCGCACAAGGTATGCCTCAAACCCACTCCGGCTGATCAGCTCCGGCTGTTCGTCACACGCTTACTAAAGGCGTATCCGGCATCCGCGAACCACAAGCGATCTAGTGAAAGGTCGGATTATCGCTATGCGCCTTGTGAAAGGCCATGCGCCGCATCGCTTTTCATAATTAGCAATGACACGCTGGGTGCCGCTACCTGTGCGGCGATCCACTCGAAAACGCCCACTGCTGGCGGACCGCCGCCGCAAGCGGCGAGCAGGGTCTGCCTCATAGATGGGGATGGATCTCGACCCGCTTTCGTTTGTTTCGTTTATTGCGTTTAATTCGATTAGGGGGTACAACCCGTCCTCAACCGGGAGCACCAAAATGACCGTGCCTGCATTCGCCAAGGAGCTTGGCGATAGGCTTCCGTCTGCCGATGAGCGCGCCGCAGCCAACCAACTTCGCAAGATCCTGGCTGCGCAGGCGACCGGCGAAGCCGAATCCAAGCTGCGTCTTCTCCAAGAGGACAAGACGACCTCTGAGGTCGTGCTCACTCCGGCGCTTTCGCGTCTTCTTATGGAGGTGCTTCGTCACGTCGGGCGTGGCGATGCGGTGACGCTCGTGCCGGTTAGTCAGATGCTGACGACGCAACAGGCCGCTGACATCTTGAATGTGTCGCGCCCTTACCTTGTCAGCCTCCTAGACAGGGGCGAGATCGCCCATTCACTCGTTGGACGGCATCGCCGGATCAAGGCCGAGCATCTCTTCGACTACAAGCAAGGGCGCGACGGAAAACGAGCTGCGGCGCTGTCGGAGCTGGCTGCCCTGGATGCGGAGCTTCTGTAGTCCGTGTTTGCCAACCGCTTCACCGCACTTGTAGACGCATGCTGTTTGGCGGGCACGCTAAAGCGGAATCTGCTTCTGACACTTGCCGAAGCGGACTTCTTTCGGCTGCGCTGGTCGCAGGCCATTCTTGACGAAACAGAAAGAGCGATCGAGCGCATTCTCGTCGGCCGAGGCGTGGCGGACGCGGCGGAGCGCGCGCGTCGCGCTCGCGGCGCGATGGAAACCGCATTCGAGGAAGCTGACGTCGGTGACTATCAGAGCATGCTCTGCGCTTGCGATACCTTGCCGGACCCCGGCGACGCCCACGTTCTTGCCGCCGCGCTGAAGACGCGCGCGGCGATCATCGTCACTGATAACCTGAAAGACTTTCCGGCCGACATTCTGGGGCCATTGAATCTTGAGGCGCGTCCAGCCGGCGATTTTATCGCCGATACGATCGCGCTCGATCCCGGTCGTGCTGTGGCCGCAGTGCGCACGATGCGCGAGCGCTTCAAGCGACCGGAGAAGACCGCCGAGGTCTTGCTCCTGGACATGGAAGCCGAGGGGCTGACCGAAACCGTCGATGTCCTTCGACCCCACGTTGCCTCGCTCTAGCTGCGGCTTGGTCGGGCCATTCCGCGCTGCGGGAAGGTTAAGGCCTAGCTGGCCTCGTGTCGGTATCCAGCTGGGTCAGAGATCCAACGATTGATCGACGACTCCCGCCACCCCGCGCCGTGAGCGCTGATCGCGACCTGTTTGGGGAACGAGCCTTCGCTGATCTTCCGATAGAGGGTCGATCGGCTCAGGCCCGTGCGCGCAAGCACGGTCTTGAGGCGGACTATTCGGTCGAGGTCGGCCATCGCTACAAGCTCCACACACTGGGATCTCAAGGCATTCGATGAGCCAGAATTGGATTGCTTGCTGCTAGCGGCAAGGCCTCGCGGGGCCAGATCGTACTATGGGAAAGAAAGACAGGCTCTAGGCGGTAATAGAGTAGGTCGGCGCGCCGAGTGGCGGCGGTAGCGTGCCTAACGACGTCGGCGGCGGTCCGCTGCGGCGCGCGCGTTACTTCTTCAGCCGCACGCCTGGACCAGCCGCGTCGTCTGCCGAAATGAATATTACACCAGCGTCGTCCAGGGCCTTTCTCACGGCCTCCACGTTGCCGGCGGATCGTTGGCCGGGTCCAGATGGCCCCTCCATACGTCGGATACTCATCATGGAGAGACCAGCAGCTTCAGCGAGCTGAGGCTGGGACCATTCCAGGAGAGCGCGCGCGGCCCTGATCTGCGAAGCGGTGAGGAGCATATTGAACATTTCATGTTCCGAAGAGAACATTTTATGTTGCTTCGGTGCGTTATGACGTGGTACGACACTGTTCTTACGTGAACAGAAAGGTTCAGGCCATGGACTCGCGCCGCAAGGCGGAGACTGCGGACGTGTGCGCGCCGCAGTTATCACGGCGCGCTGTGCTCACTGTCGGCTCCGCAGCACCCTTTGTGGCTGGGGGCACGGTCGCAGCTGATACTGACCCGTCAGTCGCCATCTGCCACCGCTGGCTGGCCATCGACGCCGAACAACGGCGGCTCCAGCTTGAGTGGGGCACGCTCGAAGGCTGGCTGATGACCAAGCGCAATTGGTATCAGCTGACACCGGACCAGCAGGCCGCGATCCCCGAAGGCGCCCGGCTTGCCGAGATCGACGCGCGACTCGACGTGTTGGAGGTCGAGGGGCACGCCCTCCTGAAGGCCATGCGCCCGAAGCCCGCAAAGAGAATCGAGGCGGTCATCGCCAACCTTTCCGTGGCCGCGCGCCTGATCTTCGTGGAAGACCATCCCGAAGCCCACGGCCTGATCACCCGCGCGGTCCGCGACCTCGCGGCCTTCTCCTCCGGTGGCAAGTGACACACCGGGTCGCCCGGCGACGCGACGGCGCGGACCGACCGTTGGCGGCGACGTTCCGCCGTAACGCGGCCGGTTTCCACGAGGCGGCCGAGGCGGCGCTGCCGCGACACGCCGAAGTCACGCGCTACTTCCTGGCCATCGCGATCGAACTGGCGCTGAAGGCGCACCTCCTGCACCGGGGGATCAGCGACGACTGGAACCGTATCTATCTCCGCCACGACCTGAGCAAGGCGTTGAGGTTCGCGCGGCGCGCGGGGTTCAACGGCGCCCCAGCGGCCCTTCCAGAATTGGCCGCGCTTCTTGGCCCGTACTACCAAGTCCATGCCATTTCACAGATGCCGCCGGAGGCCGTCGCATCGGTCTGTTGGTCGCAGGCCTGTACGACGGTCCGGGATCTGATCGACGCCGTTGTCGTGCCCGCCGGGTTTGATGCTTCCGATCATGAAGGCGCCGCGTGATGGCGCCCCTGCGCAGGCCTTGGCCGCTCGTGACCAGCCAGCGGTGGCGCTGGCAACATCCTGATCTCTGGCGCGGCCGTGCCTTCGATCCGCACAATACCCAGCAAGTCATATCCTACGCCGTGCTCCGCCTTCGGCGCGAGACGCGGGACGTCTTCCTGCTCAATCACATCGAGGCGCTCGACTACGCGCTGATCGCTCGCCACCTGGGGCTTTCCGTCGCCGACGTTCAGGCGCGCCTGGCCGACGCGCTCTGCGAGATTTCCCGCACGGTCGATCTGATCGAGCGCGTCCGCCCCAAGCTCATCAACCCTTCAAACGCGGAGCATCCCGATGTCTGACGACAAGGATCCGTTCGCCGTTTCCCGGCGCGTCGTGATCGGCGCGGCGAGCGCCGCGCCAGTGGTCGCCGGCGCCGGCGTCACGGCTTCATCGAACGAGGTCATGACACGTTGCGCCGAGTGGCTGGCGCTCGATGCGGAGATCGACCGTCTGGGTCTGCGCTGGTCGGACCTGGAAACCATCCTCGTGCGTCAGAAGCGATGGGAGCGCATGACGCCAGAGGAGCGTGGGGAATTGTTGCCCTCCGAAGAGATGGACGCCATCGACGAGCAGTTGAAGCCGCTGTTCGACCAACGCGAGGCATGGCTCGAAGCGCTGCCCAAGGTTCGCGCGCACGACATGCACGGCGTGGCCGCCAAGCTGGAGGTGGCGCTACAGGTCATGGTCCATCAGCAGGGCGACGGGTACGACCTCTTCAAGGCGACGATGGACGAGCTACGCACCGCGCGCTGTCCGAACTGCGGGGCGCCCGTTTGCAAGCGCTAGCCGCGCCACCCACGGCAACCGCCTTGCCCAGCCCAACCTGCGGGAGCCAGGACCGGAACGGTCGGTGCTCGCCCTGGAGCGCTTGGAGAGCCTCTGCCGGGCGGGATGGTGCGGGTCAAGGGCGGCTTCGCCGTCGCTCCGCGAGACGCCCGAAGGGCGTCCCCTTGACGCGCGCCAGCCCGTCCGGCCCTTGTTCCACCAAGCGATCCAGGGCGTCTTGTCTCCGAGCGAAGGTCGGCGGCGGCTTTAGGTCGGGGAACGGGTCGGACAGGCCCAGCCTAGCGACCGCCTCAGCGGACTTTCTTGAAGCGCACGCGGTCCTTCCCGGTCAGCAGAAAGGCGTGATAGCCGGCGTCGCGCCAGGCCTTTCGCTGCACATGGCTGGTGTCCAGGTCGGTCGTGTTCGCCCACCACTGTGGTCGGGTCGCGCTCTTGGGGAGCATGGCGCCGAGGATGCGTTCGATCTCGGCGAAGGTCAGTTCGAGTTCGTCTTGACGCTGGCGACGCAGATGACCCGACAGGGGATCGTACTTGGGCATCCCTCAGCATGGCTGATTGATCCGCATGCGTCGAATCCAGGAGCACTAGCGTAACTGGAGAGCGACCTTGAAATGCCGCCGCGCAGGGCCTTCTTGCGCTGCAAAGAACCTTTCCGGTTGGCGGCGCGCCGACCGACCGATGCCATGGAGACCTTCGTGACCGATACCCCTGAAGCCCGGACAGCCAATGTCGTTGACGTCCACGTCGGAGGTCGCGTGCGCATGCGCCGCAAGATGCTGGGCATCAGCCAGGAGCATTTGGCCGACGCGCTGGGGCTGACCTTCCAGCAGGTCCAGAAGTACGAGCGCGGCGCCAATCGAGTCAGCGCATCGAAGCTGTACGAGATCGCCAAAACGCTTCAGGTCCCGGTGTCATACTTCTTCGATGGGCTCGCCGACCCTGTCACCGATGAGAGCGACGATGTCGGCGAGGCCGCCAATCGGGTCATCACGGACTTTCTGAATACGCCCGAGGGCCTGGAGCTCGCGGCGATCTTTCCGAAGATTGGAAAGGGTCGTGTCCGCCGACAGATTCTCGACCTGGTTCGCGCCATGGCGGACGATGAGGGACAGCCAAAGTCGTCGTAGGGACTGACGAGGCTTGGCGGTCAATCAGGCGTGTTGTCGCTCTCGAACGCCCGCTTCCCACCGCGCCGCCATAGGGCGAGCGTGTGTTCGCGATCTTCGCCCCGAGCCATCATCGCCAGCGTTAGGAACGCGCCGTAAAGGGCGGCGCGATCGTCATTGGTGAGATCAACCAGCCCGGCCTTCTGCACCAGGCCGCCGAGTTCGATCAGGTGATGGGTCCGCTTTCGCCGCTGCATCATCCAGGCCCGCGTGTCGGTCCTGGCCCGCCACGCGTCAAGTCGGTGTCGCGCCGCCATGGTTCTGCGGGCCGCGTCATTGGTCGCCGCCAGCAGCGTGCGGAGATTCTGCCTTCCCGCTGCGAAAGAACCCCGCGCCCCGTTTGCGCCACTCCGCCTTGCGAGCCGTGTCGCTGCTTTCGACAAGGCCGAGCAACCCGCCCGCCAAGGTCTCGACATCGAGAGCATCGGCTCCGGTGGCGATCACCAGTTCGCCGAGCTGTTTGACCTTCCGCTCTTTCAGCGTCCTGGCCTTGTCCTCCAGCGTCTTCAGCTCAGCATCAAAGTCCCGAGGTTTGCGCATCGCAGTCTCCATGTTGGCGGGATGCGCTGAGGATAAAGCAGCCGGTCTCGGAATGCTGTAAGGTCGGCGGAACACACTGGGACGGTCCGGTCCCTCCCGAGATTTTAATCTTGGAGGGCGCGCTTATACGTCGTGCCGACGTGCGCTCAGAGTAGTAGGTGGTCTGTCGCCATGGCGATTTACCACTTCTCTGTCAAAGTCATCAGCCGCGCCACTGGGGCCAGCGCCGTGGCCTCGGCCGCCTATCGCTCCGCCTCGCGGCTGCACGACGAGCGGCTGGATCGCGATCACGACTTCACCAACAAAAGCGGCGTCGTCCATTCCGAAGTGATGCTGCCGGACGGCGCGCCCGAGCATCTGGCCGATCGCACGACGATGTGGAATGCGGTCGAGGCCGGCGAGAAGCGTAAAGACGCCCAGCTGTCCCGCGAGGTCGAGTTCGCCATTCCCCGCGAGATGGACCAGGCGCAAGGGATCGAGTTGGCCCGCGACTTCGTCCAGCGCGAGATGGTCGATCGCGGCATGGTCGCCGACCTCAATGTGCATTGGGACATCGGCCCCGATGGCCTGGCCAAGCCCCACGCCCACGTCATGCTTTCGATGCGGGAAGTCGGCGAGGACGGGTTCGGCGCCAAGGTCCGCGACTGGAACCGCACTGAGCTGGTCGAGCATTGGCGCGAGGCCTGGGCCGATCACGTCAACGAGCGCCTGGCGCAACTCGACATCGACGCGCGGATCGATCACCGCAGCCTGGACGCCCAGGGCATCGATCTTGAGCCGCAGCACAAGATCGGCCCGGCCGCTGGACGCCGGGCCGATGAAGGTCTTGAGGCTGAGCGGCTCGACGAGCACCACGAGATCGCGCGCGAAAACGGCGAGCGAATTATCGCCGATCCGCGTATCGCTCTGGACGCCATCACCAAGAGCCAAGCGACCTTCACGCGCCGCGACCTGGCGATGTTCATTCACCGCCATTCGGATGGGAAGGAACAGTTCGATCGGGCGATGGGCGCCGTGCAGACCTCGCCCGAACTTGTCGCCTTGGGCCAGGACGGACGCGGCCAGGATCGGTTCACCAGCCGCGAGATGATCGCGGTCGAAAATCGCCTGCATCGCGCTTCGGCTTTAATGGCCGAGCGCCGGGCGCATCAGGTCAGCCAGCTTGATCAGCGCCGCGCCATGACGCGGGCCGAGCAGCGTGGTTTGGTCTTGTCGGGTGAGCAGAAGGCGGCGTTAGAGCACGTCACCCAGGCCAACGATCTGGGCGTGGTCGTCGGCTATGCCGGCACGGGCAAGTCGGCGCTGCTGGGCGTTGCGCGGGAGGCCTGGGAAGACGCCGGCTATCGTGTGCAGGGCCTCGCGCTATCGGGCATCGCCGCCGAGAACCTGGAGGGCGGCTTAGGTATCGCGTCTCGCACCATCGCCAGCCTTGAGCATCAGTGGAGCCAAGGTCGCGAGCTGCTGGACGCCCGCGATGTGCTGGTCATCGACGAAGCCGGCATGATCGGCTCGCGGCAGATGGAGCGGCTATTGTCGACCGCCGAGAAGGCCGGGGCCAAGGTGGTGCTGGTCGGCGATCCCGAGCAGCTGCAGGCCATCGAGGCCGGCGCGGCGTTCCGATCGATCGCCGAGCATCATAGCCACGTCGAGATCACCCAGGTTCGCCGCCAGCATGAAGAGTGGCAGCGCGACGCTACGCGGCATCTGGCCACCGGCCGGACAGGCCAGGCGCTGGGCGCCTACGAGGGGCGCGGCATGGTCCACGTGGCTGAGACCCGCGACCAGGCACGTGAGGATCTGGTCGAGCGTTGGGACCGCGAGCGGATCGCCGAACCGGGCAAGAGCCGCATCATCCTGACCCACACCCATGACGAAGTCCGCGATCTCAATCTGACGGCGCGCGAGCGGCTGCGTCAGGCCGGCGCCTTGGGCGACGACGTGACGGTCAAGGCCGAGCGCGGCGAGCGGCAGTTCGCGGCCGGTGACCGGCTGATGTTCCTGAAGAATGATCGTGGGCTCGGGGTGAAGAACGGCATGCTCGGCGAGATCGAGCAGGTCTCACGGACCCAGATGACCGTGCGACTCGACGCCGGGCGTCCCGACGCGGGGCGTTCGGTCGTCTTCGACCTGAAGGATTACGCCCAGGTCGATCACGGCTATGCGGCCACCATCCATAAGAGCCAGGGCGTCACGGTCGATCGCACCCATGTGTTGGCGACGCCGGGCATGGATCGCCACGGCGCCTATGTCGCCCTCTCGCGGCACCGTGACAGCGTACAGCTCCATTACGGACGCGACGACTTCGAGGATCTCGGCAAGCTGACCCGAGTGCTGTCGCGCGAGCGGGCCAAGGACATGGCCAGTGACTTCGCCGAGCGGCGCGACATCCAAGTGCCGCCGTCGATGCGGCCCAAGGAGCCGCCGCAGCGCGAGCGCGGGATGTTCGCCGGGTTCAAGCCGGCCAGTCCCGCGCGTCAGCCGGCGGCGCCGGCGCGTGATGATGATCAGCTTGCTCAGCGCCGCGCGATCGAGCGCCACGCGCGCGCCACAGCTGACGTCATGCGCATGAACGACCGCGGCTTGCCGGTGCTCGCCCATCAGCGGCAGGCGCTGGAACAGGCGCGCGAGGCGATGGGGAAGATCGTGCCGCACGCGGCCAAGGATCTGGAGCGGGTCTATGTCCGCGATCCGGCCTTGGCTGGCGAGACGGCCTCGGGCCGCACCCAGCGAGCGATCCGCGTCCTCCAGCTAGAGGCCGAGGTCAGGGCCGATCCGCGTCTGCGCGCCGATCGATTCGTGGAGCGCTGGCAGGGTCTGGAGCGCCAGCGCTCAGCCCTGCGTCGCGCGGGCGACATGAGCGGCGCAGCTCAGGTCAAGGACCGCATGGGCGCCATGGCCAAGAGCTTGGAGCGCGATCCGCAGGTGGAGTCGTTGCTGCGCCCTCGTCGGCCGGAGCTTGGGCTTCCCGCCGAGATGGGGCGCAGCGTCGGCCAGGGACTTTCTGACTACCTCGGTATCGGTCGTGGCCGGGGACTTGGCTTGTAGGAGAACGACATGGATCAGGAGATCGGATCAGAAGCGCCGGCCGATCCGGCGGCGGCGGCGTTTGACGCGCTGCGGCGGGAGGTGGCGTTGTTGAATGTCGCTTTGTCAGGGCTGGCCGCCGAACGGGCGTCGGCTCCGGATTATAGCGAGACGCTTAGTGAGATCGCTCAAGGCGTGAGGGTCGCGGTTGGGCGGATAGGGAAGCTGGCGACTAGTCCGGCTTTGACGGCTACGCCCGCTGAGATAGCGCAGCAGATCACGGCGGCCGGTCATGAGGCCCGGCGGCAGGACCGCGCGACGTTGCATCAGGCCCAGGAGATGCTTCAACGGGCGGCCGGCGATCTTCGCGGCTGGGTCGATACGGCGCGTTTGGCCAGTGTGCAGAACTGGCGGCTTTTGCAAGCGGCGTTGGCCGGTGTGATCGGCGGGGCGGTTCTCGGTGCGAGCTTTCCGGTCATCGTTGCGCAGGCGGCTCCAGAACAGTGGGCTTGGCCCGAGAGGAGGGCGGCGCGCGTGCTTCACCTCGATATGTGGCCGGCCGGTGAACGACTGCTGGCTGTTGCTGACCCGCAGCGTTGGCGGGAGATGCAAGCCGCGCGGCGGATCGTCGAGCAAAACCGCGATGTGCTGGCTCGCTGTGTAACTGCGGTTCCGAAGGCCAAGGGCAGAAAGCGCTCACCATAACGCCTTTTGGCCGATGTCGGAGCATCGTGACATGGTTGCTCCTTGGCACGAAACAGCCGCCTTCATGTCATTGGCGATGGGCTGATCCAGACATCGTGGGCTAGCCATAATCGTCGTGTTCCCGTAATGTTCCAACTTGGGCAGGGTGCGACGAACCCCTCGCCCACGGCCTAGGGCTCATTGGAGGCGAACGTTTTGGGTTCGCAGAGTGGAAGTCAGGGGAGCGGCGGCAGTGATCGAAACCCTTCGGAAAGAGCTACGCCTCAACTTCGTCCACAGGATGTGCAGAAGTCGGACAGAGTGATTCGCGCGTTGTCGCAAGGCGGCGCGTGTTGCAGGATATTTTTGATGGACGGATCAATGAACTTGGCAAGGAAGAGCGACGGGCCTGCCCCGCTCGCCATTTCCCCAAAGCTTGAGTTGGGTGCCTACGAGTCGCTCTGGCTTGAGCAGGGAGCGACGTTCAAAACTCTGGCTGAGCGATTTGCCCGCGATCCAAGCGCTATGCCGTCTGATTTTGTGCCGCTCGGCTCAGCAATGTCCGCAGCCAATGAGGTCTTTGCTAAGCTCAAGAAATCTGGCGTCCACCAATTCGGTATCCGCATCAACCACGCGGGCGACTACCCGGTGAAGCTTAGGGACGCCCGGCATCCTGTCGAGATGCTATATTATCAAGGTGCTTGGGAACTAACCGAGACACGATCGATTGCTGTCGTGGGCAGCCGTAAGGCTACCGAGGAAGGCAAGCAACGGGCGGCGCGGATCGCGAAGGGTCTGGTCGAGCGCGATTTCACTGTCGTCTCGGGCCTTGCCGAAGGGATCGACCGGGCTGCTCACGCAGCAGCGTTTGCCTGCGGCGGGCGCACGATCGCCGTCATCGGCACGCCAATTGGCACATTCTATCCTAGAGAGAATAGGGAGTTGCAGGAACGCATCGCGGCTGAGCAGCTCGTCATATCCCAAGTACCGGTTTTGCGGTACGGCAAGCAAGCCCCGCAGCAGAACAGGCTCTTCTTCCCAGAGCGGAATGTAACGATGAGCGCACTAACTGAGGGTACCGTAATCGTCGAGGCAGGCGAGACTTCTGGTACGCTTACTCAAGCGCGCGCTGCTATTCATCAAGGCCGCAAGCTCTTCATCCTCGACTCTTGCTTCACACGCGGCGACCTGACTTGGCCTAAGCGGTTCGAAGCCGAAGGAGCCGTACGCGTTAAGACTATGGACGACATCTGGTCGGCCCTGAATTGACTGTTAGGTTTCGCACTATCGATGAAAGCATCGTCGGAGACCACTATCACCTCCGAGAAGACGACGTATGTCTCTATTTGCTAGAATTTACTAGCCGCCAGGGTTATAGCTTCAGCAAGGCTAATCAGCTGATCGCTAATCTCAAGAAAAAGCCGACGGCATCAGCCGCCGAGCTAGAATACAAGCGAGCGGCCATCAACATGTGCGCCCAAGGGTTGCGCGACGCGCTTGACCCAGACTGGCTGGCGCGCGCGACCTTAGTGCCGATCCCAGGCTCTAAAGCGGCCGGGCATCCTCACTATGACGATCGGATGGGTAGCGTCGCGCGGTTGATCCGGCCGGGCCAAGATGTTCGGCCCTTGGTGCGACAGACGGTATCACTGACCGCATCCCACGAGGCTGAAGAGGGCGCGAGGGCATCGGTCACTGACCTTATAGAAGCCTATGAGATTGACGAAACACTCGCTGCTCCTGCGCCCAAGGCCATCGGGATTTTGGACGACGTTTTGACAGCTGGAGCCCATTATCGGGCGATGCATACTCTGCTATCCCGGCGCTTCCCAGGCGTGCCGATTACCGGCCTGTTCATCGCGAGACGGGTTTTCGCGGCTTAGCGTGAACTTTGACGGCTGCTATAAGCCTAAGTATCCGCGCGAACCCTGTCCCCCTTAACGGCCAAGGCGGTCGCCTGCGCCGACGAGAACAGCTGGTCGCAATGCGAAAGCATTGATTCAATAAAGCGCCCATGATAGACAGCATATACTGCGGGCGAAATGTTCTCTTCTTTTCTCTTCAGTATATATAAGGTCAACCTATCGCTCTCGACGACGGGACGCAGCCACGCTTTATAAGCCCACTGCTCTGGCGTATGCGTGAAATCACCATCGCTGTCATATGACCAGGTTTCCACCTTCTTATCGTCGATCATTTTCTTGTATTGGCCGAGAAGTTTCTGCGGGTCCGAAGACATGAAGTAAATTGCCATGGCATATCTATCTTTGTAGCTGTCGTTGAAATTATTTCCGGAAACTGGACGACGATTGCGAACCTAATCGCACCACAGAACGCGTCCCTCTTTAAACCAAAAATGCGCTCTACATCCTTTCTGCCGCCAGACCGATGGATGAAGACTGGCGCTACCATCAGGATGGCAAGTCACTTTCCAGCATGGCCGTTCGTCGGGAAGCAGATTCATGTTGAGGGTACTACCGCACCCACATGGGCAGACCATTGCCGCCTGCTCCTGATAGCCATCATCCTCCACAATATAGAGCGTTGCAGGGTCAAGCATCGTGGGGAGCGCTTCCTGCACAACCACCGTCCTATAGGGCGGTGCCTTCCGTTGCGGGGAGCCCGGCCAGCGCAGCCAACTGAGTAACCACGCCCAAATGCGTGCCAACCAGTTCATGCGGGCCGCCGATCTGCCAGTTCCATCATGCGAAGCAACGGGCGAACATCGCCCTTGCCGACATGCGGCTGGAGGACGTCGCAGACACCCTCCTCCGGTTCGTAGATCAGCTCCACGCTGGAAAGGCTGAACGTCACGGACGCGTATTCCTGATTGGGATACTCGCGGAACGGATGGAGGCGGGACAGGAACTCATTCATAGCGAGCGACGCCGCGAACATATTGACGCTGATGACCGCAGGGCGATGGCCCACGACGCCCTTGATGTAGCCGTCTTCCATCTGCTGGACGTGCGCCTTGGGATCATTCCGCCGCAGCCCCGCGTCCGCCACCTGCTTCAAGGTGAAGAGATCTCGCGTGAGCAAGCTCGATTTCGCCGGCTGGAGATAGTGTACAGTGCCGCAGACCTCGCGAATTCGACCCTTATCGTCGCCATCGCGCACCGCATCGAGCCGCACGCCGATATCGAAATAGGGCTGTAGGTAATAGGTCGCCAACGTGTTCAGCAGGAACCGGCCGTCGATCGTGTCCATGCAGCCGAACACCACGTCGCATTGCGCAACCTCGCGCACGACATCGGGATCCCAAAGATTCTTCGCGACCCTCACGACCCGCGTGCCCAGGCCCATGACTTCAACCGCGTCGGCGATGACATCGACTTTTAGCCGCTTCTCTTTCGCATCTTCCATGGTCGAATTCAGGATGCGGTTGATGTTGCGATCTTCAATATGGTCATCGTCGACGAGCACCAGTTCGCCGACGCCCAGCCGGACCAGTTGCTCGATCAGGGGACTTCCAGTGCCCGAGCATCCGATCACCGCGATCGACAGCCGCTGCAAGCGTTCGATCGTGCCGTCATCGAAAATCTGGGCATGGGACGCCGCGAAGCTCGGCACATCACCCCTGCCAGTATCCGCGTACCAAAACCGGAGGTCGTCCCCGACCACGTTGACGCATTGGATATGCTCGAAACCATTCGCCTGAAGCACCCGGCCGAAGATTTCACCACTCGGCAACATCACGGCGCTGCCGTGCGGAATGTCAGCCTCAATCGAACCCCTGATCATGGGAAGGAGCGCCTGGTCACTGTCGTCGTCCGTCGGCGAAAAACTCCGATACCCGCCCGGATGGGAATGGATTTTGATGACGGACAGCTTTTCCGCCTCGGCCTTATCGAGCAGCAACTCGATCATTTCCGTCGGCCAGGTGACACGCACTGGCGTGCGCGCCGAGCAGACGTCGTAGGGAATCTCCAGAATTTCCCGCACCAAAAGGCGCTGCCTCCGGTCGCCGTCACGGCGCGCGCAGAGTAGCACCGCAACCGCTTCATTGCCGTCGCCGGGAAACAGGAATTTCCGCAGGCGCGCATGCTGCTCGCCAGTCATGGTCAGGGTGACGGGCGCGCTCATTTCTCGAACTCCCGTTGCAGCCAGTCCTCGATCAGGAAAACATGGGTTCCGATGCTATCCAGCCCCGGCTTCCACGGGTTCTGTCCAGTCCGGTGGCGCGACCAGCGTTGGAACGACTTGCCATCGAGCGCCTGCACCGCGTCCGTCGCCCCAATCCGCTGGCCGTCCTGCCGCATCAGCGGCGGATAGAAATACACCATGTCCAGCGCGGCGCTGGGATAGCCGGTTTCAATGCGGATAGCCGCGATGGCCGACGCATGATTGTACGGACCGAAGGTGGGGAAGTCGTGGATCAGCACCCATTGGGAGCCGTCCACGACCGTTTCCCACGGCAGGCCGTAATCATCGAGGAACTGCGCATCCTCGGGAAGGAGATCGAACTGCCGGCGAAGGGTCACACCTAACCCTCCGTCTGGTCGCGCGGCAGGGCCTTGAACTTCTCGATGCCCGGCGCGCGCAGATTGACCTCTTCGTCCAGCTCGACCTTCTTGGGGCGCTGACCCGCGATTTTCACCCGCAAGGTGTAGTCGCGGGGCGGCGTCAGGCCGGCCAGTTGGAGCACTTCACGACCCTTAATGAACTGCTGATGCACCTCGAAGGCCTCACCGTTCACCTTGAACCGATAGCCACGGCAATGCGGCGGCTCCTCGCCTTTGCGGGCATACTCCTCGAGATCCGCGATCTCCTCTTTGATTTCCTCGCGGATCGCCTCGACGACCTCCGAAGCCTGATCGTCCACTTCTTCACTGTTCACTGGAAACTCCATCAATCCGGTCGCCGGATCGCCACCGTGATGCTCATTATGCAACGCTTGCTAAATCTGTCAAGCACGCATAACGCATGCTTGCCATTCTTAGCAAAAGGACTATTGTGGTATCGGGCGGAATCCGCCCATTTTTGCCCACCCAAGCAGAGGAGGATCAATGAGTGATGAGATTGACACGCAAAAGCGCGGTGAAGCCCTGGGCGCTTATCTCAAGAGCCTAAGGGCCGGAACGACGCTCACACTCAGAGACGTAGAAGAAGCGACAGGGAAAGACGTTTCAAACGCCTATCTGAGTCAGCTGGAAAATGGGAAAATTGCCAGGCCGTCGCCGAATGTTCTTCACAGTCTCGCGGCGGTATATAATGTTCCCTACGCACAACTTATGGAGCGCGCCGGTTATATTTCGCCAAACGCACCCCGTGCCGATGGCGTCAAACATGGCCGAGCAGCGACCCGCGCTATTGATAACCTGACCAACGACGAAGAAACCGAACTGCTGAAGTACCTCTCGTTCTATCGGAGCCAGAAAGCTAAAACGTGAGGAAACCTGACGATAGCAGCCTGACACCGAGCCAATACGCGCGAGTAAGAGCGGAGGCCGAACGCGCCCTCAATGAAGCGGGAGCGTTCGGCCGCTTTCCCACCGCCATCGACGACGTAATGGCGGCGGCGAAGGTGGAAGAGGTGAAGGAAGATGTTCTCAATGAGAACTTCATCACCAAACTGCGCCGACAGGCCACCGGCGCGCTGAAATCGGCGCTCAGCAAAGTCATTGGCCTTTTCGATGCACGGGCTCGCCTGGTGTTCATCGATCGCTCACTGCACATCGTACAGCAAACCTTTATTCGCCTGCATGAGACCGGGCACGCCTTCATGGCGTGGCAACGCGATCTGTACGCAATCGTTGAGGATTGCGAACAGACCATCGAGCCTTCGTTGGCCGACCAGTTCGACCGGGAAGCGAACGTTTTTGCCGCCGAAGTTCTTTTTCAGTTGGATGGTTTTTCCAAAGAAGCGGAAGAGAAAAAGTTCGGTATCCTGGTGCCCGTCAACATGAGCAAAAAATACGGCGCGTCGATTTACGCGTCGGTTCGCCAGTACGTGACCAAAAATTGGCGCGCATGCACTGTGGTGGTGCTCAATCCGCCAGAGTTCGTGCAAGGGGACGGCTTTCGCGCTTCACTGCGCCGGAGCTGCTCGTCGCCTACTTTCATCGAGATGTTTGGCCAAATCGCATGGCCCGATGTTTTCACGCCCAACCATCCCGTCGGGGCCATGATTCCCGTGGGCGGACGAAAAATGTCTGGAAAACGGAATCTCGCGCTCGTTGATCGCAACGGGGATACACATGACTGCTTGGCCGAAGCCTTCACACAATCACACCAAGTTTTCGTGCTCATCCATGCGACGAAGACCCTCACCGCGCGATCGATAATTATGCCGAGTACTATCCTCGCCTGACTTAAGCGTGTGCTTTAGCGAACACGCATCTCTGACAGCCCGCAGCCGGTATCATCTGTCAGCCTCGATCAACGTTCTGGTAGGAATAAAGATGGATCGAGTGCTTCACAAGTATCGGACTGATACGCCTTTCACTGAGGCGCTGATTACCGACGGCAAGGTTTTTTTGGCCACGGCCCATCAACTAAACGACCCATTCGAATGCACGCTGCAGGATATTAGCCACGCGTGGCAAGAGGAACATACGACAAAGGCAATGCAAGCTGCCTTGGCGGGCTTCGCCCACTCGTTCGGTCAAAATATAGAACCCGGTCGGCGCTTCTTCGGTTTGAATAACTCAAAGGCAAAGGCGGCAGTTGAGGAAATCTTCGCTGCCGGTGACTTGGAGGCTTCCTATGTGGCGATGCGTGCATTTATCAAGAAACGCACTGGCAAGCCTCCTTCTGACTGCCGAACCACGCTTCGAAAGATTGATGAACAGCTAACCGAGACTGGCATCTTCAGCCTGTCGGCAGACCCCGCTCAACCCCTAATGTGGGCGCACTACGGTGGGGAGCACCGGGGCCTCAGCTTTAGCTTTCGGCCGCTTCCCGGATCTCGACTGGCGGACCCGGATCACTGTCTTCCGGTCACATACTCGGACGATCTGCCCGTCATGGAAGGCGATGGCTTGCAGGTCGCTGTCACCATATCCCTCAGTCCGTCTGGTGCGCCGGTTTCAACACAGAGGGTAGCGTTCACTGATAAGACATTTCAGCGAATCGTGACGACGAAGTCCACGGACTGGGCATACGAGCAGGAATATCGATACATCGAACCTTTCGGCGGACTGTGTGACTGGCCGGGCGAACTCGCCGAATGCACTTTTGGCCTGCGGTGCCCTGACGAGCGGCGGGAGCACTACATCGATCTGCTCGAGGCACATGTGCCAAACCCAGTGCTCCTGTTCGAAATGCGCGCCCAAACTGGGACGAGCCGGCTTGAGCGCGTGCCGATGGATCGTGTTGCGACCAAGCCCAAGCCCGCTGCGAAGCCCATCATTGAGAGCAACGAGGCCCATGAGATTCCCACCGCACAGTTCGTAGCGAGGCTGCAGCAACTCTTGCAGCAACAGAACTACGGAGAGGTGATCTTCCAGGCTGACGAGAACCTGAAAAGCCATCCCGACGATCCAATCATGCTTGATATGAAGGCCATCGCACATGGACTCGCTCAGGAACACGACGTCGCCTACGCGCTCTATCAGCGTATCTCCGAACTTTACCCAGAGGCTCCATCTGGCTGGTACGGCATGTCATGCGCCCTCCAAGCCATGGATCAACTAGACCGATGCGTTGAGCTCCTTGAGCGGGCCTACAATTTGGACCCCAGCGATCCCAGCTTCTCTCTGAATCTGGGCGCACACCTTATCAACGATCCAGAACGCAGAGCTGAGGGTCTAGACTACCTGCGCAAAGCCAAAAGGCTCGGTCACCGCCGGGCGCAGCGGATGATTGATGACGCTGAACGAGCGCATGGCACGGGCACATAGTTGGGCCGATCAGGTCCAGCGAGGCAGCTCGACAAGATCATCTCTGTGGCATGAGGTGACGAGGATATCGTCCTCACGTTTATCTGAGATTTACTCATATTTTAGCGGTTTGCGGATCGATTTGTGGGACGGGGCTTGCCCATCCCAGACCTAACCCTTTGGAAATATGATGGTTTGACATATATTGCATGCCCACCCTCTCCGCCACCACCCTTTTTGCAAGCCACTATAAATATACAATTTTTCCGATACTGGGGCTTTCCTAAGGCGACAGTCAGGTCTTCGAATGACTGTGGAGGGCTGGCTACCCCCCAAGCATCTGCGGGCTAGCCTTGCGGGTTTTCCAGAGTGACCAGACCACACCCGCAGCCAGGATGGCGAAGGTGATCGACA
>Ga0209066_10002048_pt1 | contig 25388 bp, 18 predicted proteins | sample All_14_2_FD_187198 | JGI IMG/M metagenome (GOLD analysis project Ga0209066, IMG submission 187198) | Freshwater microbial communities in response to fracking from Pennsylvania, USA - Allegheny Zone_MetaG_DW_15 (SPAdes) (version 2) ... | reverse complement strand
GCACAGACCTCTTAGCCGGCCTTGTGGTTTCATGATTGATTTCCCATTTGACGCTGTAAAGACCTCCGCTGCAGCGGATCACTCGCGCTACGTTCAACGCATCCGCCGTCGCTACCCCGACGAGCTGACCACTTTTGCTCTGGCCGCACCCGGCCTGCCGCGCACCACGCACATCAGCGCGCTCATTGACCTGTTGCTGGCACAGGGCCGCGACCTTGGCGCCGCCTTGCGCGTGGCCCGCCAACTGGTGCTGGAGCGCCTGGCCGTGCTGGACGTGCAAGCCGGCGCGCCCATGCTCGACATCACCGCGTCGATGACCGAGCTGGCTGAAGTCACCCTGGACCGGGCCCTGGCCGCCGCCGAAGCCGAAGCCGATCTCAAGCATGGCGCACCACTGAACGAGCAAGGCCAGCGCATCGACCTGTGGGTGGTGGGCATGGGCAAACTGGGCGGGCGCGAACTCAACGTGTCGTCCGACATCGACCTGATCTACGTCTACGAAGAAGACGGCCAGACCGCTGGCGTGGACGAAGGCAGTGGCGTGCTCAAAGGCCGCATCACGGCCCACGAATACTTCAGCCACGTGGCGCGCCGCCTGTCCACCCTGATTGGCGACACGGCCGAAGACGGCTTCGTGTTCCGCGTTGACCTGGCCCTGCGCCCCAATGGCAACTCCGGGCCTTCGGTCGTCAGCATGAGCATGCTGGAGGAATACTTTCTTGTGCAGGGCCGCGAATGGGAGCGCTTTGCCTGGCTCAAGAGCCGCATCGTGGCGCCGCGCCGCGCCATGCCCCAGGGCGCGCACCACGCCCGTGCCCTGGCCCTGCGCGACCTGGTCATGCCTTTTGTCTTCAGACGCTACCTGGACTACGGCGTTTTCGAAGGCCTGCGCCAGCTGCACCGCAAGATCCGCGATGAAGCCAACCGCCGCGCGGCCGGCCGCCCGGAGCGCGCCAACGACGTCAAGCTGTCCCGTGGCGGCATCCGCGAAATCGAATTCACGGTGCAACTGCTGCAGGTAGTGCGAGGCGGCCAGTTCCCCGAAATCCGCACCCGGTCCACGCTGCGGGCCTTGCCACGCCTGGCCGCACGCGGGCTTATCCCGCACGCCACGGCCAACTGGCTGGCGCAGGCCTACATCTTCCTGCGACGGGTCGAGCACCGCATCCAGTTCCTGGATGACCAGCAAACCCACCTGCTGCCCACCCAGGATGCCGACCTGGCCTGGATCGCCGACAGCCTGGGCTTGCCCGGCCGCCAGAACGGCACCGCCAGCCACCCTGATTGCCACAGCGGCACCTGCCAGTTGCTTGATGCCCTTTGCAGCGTGCGCGAGTTCGTGGCCACCGAGTTCGATGCCCTGCTGCACGATGGCCGCGGCCCCGGTTCGCCCGAGGGCGGATGCCGCACCTGCGGCGGCCCGCCCCTGCCGGTGGACAGCGAAGAGTTCCTCGCCAAACTGCCTGAGCCCATCGTCGAGCGCGTGCGCGACTTCGCGCGCCAACCCAAGGTCGCCATGCTGTCGGACCCGGCCAAACTGCGCCTGGCCAAACTGATCGGGCGGGCCACGCTGGCCGCCTACACACCGTCGGTCGAGCCCGCACCGTCCGTCACACTCGGGCCCGAAGCCGTTTTCCATTTCCTGGACTGGCTCACCCCGCTCTTGCGCCGCGACAGCTACCTCTCGCTACTCGCCGAGCGCCCTGAAGTGCTCAACCGCCTGCTGCGCCTGCTGAGCCTGGCCAAATGGCCCTTGCGCTACCTCTTGCGCCACCCCGGCGTCATCGACGAGCTGGCCGACCCGCGCCTGATGGACAGCCGCTTCGACCCCGCCGTGTTCAAGCGCGAGCTGGCCGAGCGCCACCGCGCCTGGACCAGCGCTGGCCAGGCCGACGAAGAAGCCCTGCTCGACACCCTGCGCCGCGCCCACCACGCCGAGATCTTCCGCACCCTGGTGCGCGACGTCGAAGGCCTGATCACCGTCGAGCAAGTCGCCGACGACCTCTCCGCCCTGGCAGACGCCACCCTCAACACCGCCATCCAGTGGGCCTGGGGGCACCTGCAGCAACGCCCGGGCAAACAAGGCGCCTACGCGGTCGGCCGCCAACCGCACTTCGCCGTGATCGCCTACGGCAAGCTGGGCGGCAAGGAGCTGGGCTATGGCAGCGACCTGGACGTCGTCTTCCTGTACGACGACACCCAGGACACGCCCCCGCCCGACGCCGGTCCCGACACCCCCAGCCCCATCGACGCCTACCTGCTGTTCGCGCGCAAGCTCATCACCTGGCTGACCTTGCGCACCTCGGCTGGCGAGCTGTTCGACATCGACACGGCGCTGCGCCCCAACGGCAACTCCGGCCTGCTGGTGACCTCCTTCCACTCGTTTGACGACTACCAGCGCCAGCGTGGCAGCAACACGGCCTGGACCTGGGAACACCAGGCCCTGACACGCGCCCGCTGGTGCGCTGGCGAGCCCCTGCTGGCCGAGCGTTTCGAGACCACCCGGCGCAGCGTGCTCAGTGCACAGCGCGACCCGGCCTTGCTGCGTGACGAAGTCACCACCATGCGCGAAAAGCTGCGCGATGCCCACCCTTGCGGGGAGCACCAGTTCGACATCAAGCACAGCCGAGGCGGCATGATCGACGTCGAGTTCGCCGTGCAGTACCTCATCCTGGCTTACAGCCACCAGCACCCTGGCCTGCTCGACAACCTGGGCAACATCGCCCTGCTTGACCGAGCCGAACAAGCCGGGCTGCTGTCCCCCGGCATCGGCCATGCGGCAGGCCAGGCCTACCGAGAACTGCGCCGTGTCCAGCATCGGGCACGGCTGGACGACGCGCCCACCAAGCTGTCCGACGAGCGCCTTCAAGCCATTGCCCCACACCGTGAAGCCGTGCGGGCCTTGTGGGCGGCGGTCTTCCCTGCACCTTGAACATGCCCGCCCTGAGGCCCCACGCCGGGCCCTTGCTGTGGTGGGCGCTGTGCATCGCCCTGGCCGGGCCAGCCTGGTGGGTCGGACCTGTGCCGCTTCACCTGCACAGCAGCACCTGGCCCGACCTGGCCCAAGCTTGGGTGATGCACCCGGATGCCGGCCTGCACCAACCAGGCTGGGTCTGGTGGACCACGGCCTGGCTGCACGGCAGCCCTGCGCACCTCGAACGCAACCTGATGGCACTGGGCCTCATCGCCATGCTGGGCACGGTCTGCCGTGTCTCACTCACCAGCGTGCTCATATGGGGCCTGGTCTGGCCCTTGACGCAATTGGGCATGCTGGCGCAGCCCCAATGGCACAGCTATATCGGCCTGTCAGGTGTCCTGCACGGTGGCGTGACCGTGATCGCCATGCAACAAATCATGCATAAAAATGCCGGCCCACTCAAATACGTGGCCTGGGCCTTGTTGCTGGGCGTGATATTCAAAATAATCATGGAAAACCCGTGGCAATACCCCCCGATTCAAACCAGTGGGTCGGATATAACAGTGGCCCCGTGGGCCCATTTGAGCGGCAGTGCGGCTGGTATTGCGCTTTACTACATCAGTTCTGTTACCAGTCCATTGCTGAGCGGAACAAGACTGACATCTGGGCGCCGTACACTCGATTGAGCGCCCCCATGAAAACCTCCGGGAACTAACGGGGCACTTAAAGATCAGGCATAGGTGCCGATAACACGGCCTATGTACAACCATTTGACACAACCCAACAGTTAGATCATGCAAACCCGCCTGCAAGCCATTGCCCGTCAACGCTCCATCCGCCTGATGGCGCTGTTGCCCGTCGTCGTTGCCGCCACGCTGGCTGCCGGCTGCGGAGACAAATCCTCCTCCGCAGGCAAGGCCAGCCAGGCTGCCGCTCGCGTCAACGGCGACGAAATCACCGTTCACCAGATCAACCAGTTGCTGGAACGCCAGCAAGGCCTCAAGCCCGAACAAGCCGAAGCGGCCAGCCGCCAGGCCCTCGAAGGCCTGATCGACCAGCAACTCGCCGTGGCCAAGGCCGAAGAGCAAAAGCTCGACCGCGACCCGCAAGTCGTGCAGTTGCTCGACGCGACCCGCCGCTCCATCCTGGCACGCAGCTACATCGAAAAGGCAGCAGCAGCCGGTGCGGGCGCCCCTTCCGCTGACGAAGTGCGCAAGTACTTCGACACCAAGCCCGCCCTGTTTGCTCAGCGCAAGGTCTACGCCCTGCAAGAGTTCACCGTGCCGGGCACCAAGGAACAGTACCTGCCCGTGCTGGAACAGCTCAAGGCCGTTCACACACCGGCACAGTACGCTGAAGTCCTCAAGGCGGCCAACCTGAAGTTCAACACCAACCAGGTGACACAAGCGGCCGAAGGCCTGCCTCTGGCCATCCTGGACCAACTCAGCAAGGTGGGCGATGGTGAATCGCTGTTCATCACCGGACCGGACGGCTTCAAGGCCATCCTGGTGGTGGCGAGCAAGAGCCAGCCTGCCACGTTCGAGCAAGCCAAGCCAGCCATCGAGCAGTTCCTGACGGTCGAGCGTCGCCGCGAGTTCGCCCAGAAGGAAATCAAGAGCCTGCGCGCCGCAGCCAAGATCGAGTACATCGGCAAGTTTGCAGAGAAGGCCGCATCTGGTGCAGCACCGGCTGCCAGCGCTGCTTCCCCGACCGAACCCGCCGCGCCAGCAGCCGCCACCCCGGCATCTCAAGCAGCCTCTTCTGGCCTGGATGCCGCCACATTGAACAAGGGGCTGTCGGGTCTGAATTGACACCGGGTGCCCTGCGAGGGGCATCTCCCGGCTTTGAGATGCCCCTTGCGACCATGCACCACCCGCAGCAGTAAGAAAGCCCAATGACCTTCGACCAATTTCTGAGAATTGTCAAAGCCCGCTGGTTGCTCGCCGCGAGCATCTTTCTGACCATCGTGACGGTGACCGTCATCGCGACGCTCATCTGGCCCAAGTCCTACACCGCGTCGGCCAGCGTCATGGTAGACACGCGACCAGACCCGGTCTCGGCGATCAACAACATGTCCAACCTCATGGGCACCAGCTTTGTCGCCACCCAGGTTGACATCATTGGCAGCCCCCGCGTGGCCCAGCAGGTCGTGCGCATCATGGGTCTTGATCAATCCCCGGAAATGACCCAGCGCTGGCGCGATGAGGCCAAGGGCCGTGGCGATGTCAATGCCTGGATCGCCTCCGTCATCAGCAAGAACCTGGAGATCAGGCCCTCTCGCGAATCCAATGTGATCGAGATCAGCTATATCGGTTCAGAGCCCAAGTTCGCGGCGGCCATGGCCAATGTCTTTGCCCGCGCGTACATCGAATCGACCACGCAATTGCGTGTGGACCCGGCCCGCCAGTACGCCGACTTCTTTGAAGAGCGCGCGCGCCTGGCCCGCGACAAGATCGAGAAAGCCCAGCTCAAGTTGGCCGAGGCCCAGAAGGACAAGGACATCATCGCCACCGACGAGCGCCTGGACGTCGAGACGCAGCGGCTCAACGAGCTGTCTCAGCAGGTGTTGATGCTCAAGGCCCTGCGCGTGGATTCATCCAGCCGCAACCGAGAGTCCAAGCTGCGCCCCGACCAGACCACCGAGGTGCTGGGCAATCCCGTGGTGTCTACCCTGAAAAACCAGATGGCCATGCAAGAGGCCATGCTCAGCCAGGTGTCCGAGCGACTGGGCGATCGCCACCCTCAGGTGGTTGAACTCACCGCCAACATCCAGACCCTGCGCAACCGCATCGAGGCCGAAACCGGCCGGGTCTCCAAAAGCGTGGGCGCCAATGACAGCGTGAACGTGTCGCGCGAGAACGCAGCCGTGACCGCTTACGAAGAGCAGCGCGCCAAGCTGCTGAGGCTCAAGGACCAGCGCTCGCAACTGGCGGTGCTGGAGCGCGAGGTTGAAAGCGCGCAACGGGTGTACGAAGCCATCCAGATGCGCCTGAGCCAGACCAGCCTGGAAAGCAACAACAGCCAGTCTGACGTGGTACTGCTCAACGCCGCCACCGAGCCCTCCGCGCCATCGTCACCGCGCTTCGTGCTCAACGTGGCACTGTCCATCGTCATGGGTGCACTCTTGTCGCTGATCGTGGTGCTGGCCATCGAACTGCTGGACCGCCGCGTGCGCAGCAGCTTCGACATCATGGACACCATCGAGTTGCCTGTGCTGGGCATCCTGCCCGGCCCCAGTTCGTCGTCTCTCAAGCGCATGAGCTGGTTCAAGAAGTCTGGTGCCCAGGCCCCGTTCAATGCCGTCACATCCTCGCTCAAGCGGGCTGAATCGGTCTGAGGATCCACGATGAGCAACACCACCTTCCAGCCCTCCGTGCAGCCCAAGCCCCAGCCTGAGGCGCCCTCCTCCAGCTTCCCTGACACACAGAATCAGCCGCGCGACAAGTCCATTGGCGAGATCATCAGCCAGGCCAACAACCTGGCGCCGGAGCAGATCGAACAGATCCTGGCCTACCAGCGCGAGAACGGCGTGCGCTTTGGTGAAGCTGCCGTGGCGCTGGGCCTGGTCAACAGCGACGACGTCATGTGGGCGCTGGCGCAGCAGTTCCACTACCCCTATGCCAATGAGGGCCGCACCAACCTGAACCCCGAGCTGGTGGTCGCGTCCAAGCCCTTTTCAGAGCAAGCCGAAGCTTTCCGCACCATCCGCAGTCATCTGATCATGAAGATGTACAGCGACGAAGGCCCGCGCCATGCCCTGGCCATCATCAGCCCGGACAGCGGCGACGGCAAATCCTTCTTCGCGGCCAACCTGGCCGTCGTGTTCTCGCAGTTACCTGGCCGCACGCTGCTGATCGACGCCGACATGCGCAACCCGCGTCAACACGAGCTGTTCAACATCGAGAGCCGCAGCGGGGGTCTGTCAGCGGTGCTGTCAGGCCGCGCCGCGTCGAATGTGATCCAGTCGGTGCGCGACCTGTCCAACCTGTTCGTGTTGCCGGTGGGTGCGACGCCACCCAACCCGCTCGAACTGCTGGAGCGCCCGGCTTTCGAGTTGCTGGTGCGCGAGTTGCGAACCAAGTTCGACCGCATCATCGTGGACACGCCTGCTGCCTCATCCGGCATGGATGGCCCGGTGATCGCCGCCAAGTGCGGCGCGGCACTGGTGCTGGCGCGTCAGAACCACAGCCGCGTGGAAGCCCTGCAAAAGCTGGTCAACACGGTCGGCATGGGCTCGACCCGCCTGGTGGGCAGCATCATCAACGAATACTGAAAGACCGCGCGGCGGTCTTCAACGGCCAGACACGGCCAGTTGCACGGCGTCGTAAATGCCCTGAGCCGCGTTGTCGTAGGTGTAGGCCTTCACCCTTTGCAAGCTGCTGGCGGCAAAGCGTTGATACAGGGCTTCGTCCTGCAGCAGTCGCGCGCAGGCGTCCACCCAGGTGGCCATGTCCAGCGGCAACACAAAGCCGTTGCCTTCGTGGATCACCAGGTCGCCTGCCACACCGGCCATCGGGGTGACGACCACAGGCAGGCCCGCAGCGCAAGCCTCGTTGGCGACCACGCCCCAGGTGTCCATCTGCGTCGGGAACAGCAGCACCCGCGCTGACGCATAGTGCGCAGGCAAGGCCTCTTGCTTCACGAAGCCTGCAAAGGTGGCGTCCACATCGTCCCGGATCTGGTCGGCATAGCGCACCATCTCGTCCAGCATCTCGCCTGATCCCAGCAGCAGGATGCGCGTCCTGCGCCGGATGCGACGGGCCACCTGCTGCGCGACCTCGATCGCAAACAAGGGGTTCTTGGCGGCAATGAAGCGCGCGCTGAACACGAAGTCGTACTGCTTGCGGTCAACGCTGATCGGCTGATAGGCCTCGTTGTTGGCGCACAGGTGCGACTGGAACATGCGCTGGGCGTCGATGCCATACGAGCGGTATAGCTCGAACGAACCCTGGCTGGCACCGATGAAGGCCCGCGTGCCGCGGTACACCACACGCCGCACCAGCCTGTGCATGCGCGACAAGGTGACCTCGGTGGTGAAGGTGCCATCGGTCATGGCAATGTGCCGTGCGCCATGCAGCTGGGCGTACAGGAAGGCGACGATGAAGGTCGGGTTGAACCCCGAGGTGATGACCACATCTGGCCTGAACGCACGCAAGGCCGACCAGGCATCGGGGTTGCAATGGATGTAGCGCCCCCGGTAAGTGATGAAGCTTTCCTTGAGGTAGACCTGCTGGAAGACAGTTTGCTGCAGGTCCCACTCGCGGTCGGGCTCACGGCCGCTGCAATAGAACACGCAAAAGTCGATGTCGGCATGGGCGCCCAGTTGCTCGAAGATGCGCAGGCGATAGGGCGCAGGGATGTTGGTCACCATCGCCACCTTGATGCCTTTGCCCACGTCGCTCATGCCCATCCCGCCCTCAATCACTGCCTGCCCGCCCGAAGTCCACCACCGCGTCACTGACGCGGCGCGCTACCACCGCATCGATCTTCTGCTTGCCCGAAGCGTCAAGCTGGGTCATGCGGATGAAGCTGCCCCCTGGCCGACACCCCGGGTTGTTGTCGCCATGATCATATGAATACAGGGCCAGCAGCGACACCCCATAAGCCCTGAATGTGGCCATCGATTGGTAAAGCGCCTCGGCTGCCTCGCTGGAAGGCATGCTGCCGAACACGGTCGGGTGGGCCTGACTGGCGCGCAACTCGCAACTGGACAGGCCGTATTCGGTGACCGCGATCGGCTTGTTGATGCCGTACTTGCGGCTCATGGCCAGCATGATGTCCAGCCCATCTGACAGGCGTTGCCGCGCATAGTCCTGCCCATTCGTGTCGGTACCCAGGCGGTTGTAGATGTGGGCGCCCACCATGTCGCAGAACTGGTGAATGGGTTCACCTGCCGATGTCCTGGCGCTGTAGACCATGTCCAGGTGCGTGGGGTCGTCAGCCTGCGGGCAGATCACGGGGATGCTGGCGTCCACCGACTTCGTGGCCTCGTAGACGGCCTTGCACAGGTCGGCCAGGTCGGTCTTGCTGCCGGTGAAGAAGTCGCTGCTGTTGGGCTCGTTCCAGCACTCGGAGGCCAGCATCCGGCTCTTGAATTTGGTCACCGTCTCACGCACCATGCGCGCGTAAGCCTTGCGGTGCACCTGCGCGGGCGGTGCGGCATTGCCGGGCACGCCCATGGCTGCGGGCTGGTTGGGCTCGGCGCTGGCCCAACGCGGCGAGCCCGAGAAGGTGATCACCAGTTTCTTCTCGCCAGGCTGGGCATGAAAACGCGCCCAGGCCGTGATGCCTGACCAATCGTATTGGTCGGGGCCCAACCACCACTGCATCAGATACGTGTGCCCATTGGCCAGGCTGCGTGCGAACTGGTAGCGCCCTTGTATGGGCCCCAGCGTGGTCTCGCTGCTGCCCGGATAGCGGTGGAAGGATTGCCCCAGCCACATGCCCGCGCCGGCCCGCACGACCACCTCACCCAGCTTGCGTTTGACCTTCAGGTCTGGCAGTTCATACCAGACACCATAGGTGCCCAAAGCCAGTGAGGTCGGCAGGCGCACCTGCCACGCATCGGTCAACTTGCCCCAGCCCGCAAACGCCAGCTTGCGTGCGCTGTCAAAGCTGCTGACCTTGCCGTCTGTAGCCACCAGAGACAGGCGCGAAGCCAGGGCGCCCGACGAGGGCCGCCCCGCCAGCTCGACAGACAGGGGCATCACCTGCCCCGGCGACATGTCCGGTATCGGGTAAGCCAAAGGCAGCACCTGCACCGAACTCAGCCTGGGCGAGGCCGTCAGCACCACCCCGCTGTAGCGCAGGCGCACCACGCCATCGGCCGGGATGTTGTAGACCGCCAGCCTGGGGAAGAAACTCGCCGGCACCTTGCCGCTGGCCGGGTCCGGCGAACCACCGGTGAAGGCCACGCTCAGCGTCTGCTGCTCGCCCTCCCAGCTCTTGAACTCGCTGGACGTGGTCGACATGTCCGACTGGTAGCTGCCATCGGCCTTGTAGAACTGAAAACCCAGGGCCAGCATGACGGGCTTTTTCACGCCTTGTGCGCTCACCGTGCCCACCAGCTTGTAAGTCTCGCCCTCCACCAAACCTACGCGCGAAGTAGACAGGTTCAAGGTGTAGTTGGCGGCCTGCGCAGCCAGGTTGATCAGTTCCACATCGGTGTACACGCGCCCGTCAGGCGACTTGCCGTAGCGGTAGTTGACCTGCAAGGCCCCCGCGGGCCCCGCACGCACGCCCATGCTCGGGTCATAGCTGATCCCATGAAAGGTGCCACGAGGCGGGCTGCCATTGGCCCCCTCCTGCGCGATGTGGGCGATCAGGTTGGCGCCGTACGGCACGTCGGCGGCCAGGCCGGGTGACATGGCCAACACCATCGCGGCGCTCACCAGAGCATGCAAGCAGCATCGAATCATGCAGGGGCCTTTTCAAGCGCAAGGGTGCGACGAAAGTACAGCGTGACCAGCACCAGCACGAGCACGATGGCCACCAGGTTGCCCACTGCCACCGCCAGGATGGTCTGGCTGATCAGCAGGTAAGTCACCAGCAGTTGCAGCACATAGGCGCCCATGGCTACCCACAACCATGGCCGCTGGCTGCCCAGGCAGAAGAACACGCGCTCATACACGAAGTTGACGCTGGCCAGTGCAGCGGCCAGGGCATTGACCAGGAACATCCGGCCCAGTATCTGGTGGTCCACCACATACAGATCGGCCACCCAGGGCGAGATGGCCAGCACCGCCAGCGCCGCCCCCACCGACACGGCGCCACAGCGCTTGAGCTGCGACGAGATCTCCCGGTGAAACGCCTGAGCAGATTGCTCACGCGCATGCGCCAGGGCCCGCATCACCCGTCCGCCCCAACTGGTCATGGGCAACTGCATCAGCGACATCCACTGCAGGCTGATGGCCACCAGCCCCACGCCGGCATGGCCATGGAACTTCTCGGCCAGGTAAATGCAGGCCACCCAGTTGGTCGCGTTGTTCGCCACCGTGGCCAGCACATTGGGCACGGCCTGGCGAAAGCGTTGGCCCGCCTCGTCGCGCAAGGGCGCCACCGTGGTCGGTGCAGGCCCCGCACGGCGCCAGGCCATCCAGCCCAGCACCAGCCCCGGCAGCAAGGCCACGGCCATGGCCTGCAACAAGATGCCGGGCAGACCCAGCCACATCAACATCGGATAGGCCAGCAACAAGGCCGAGACCATGGTGGCGCTCACCACGAGGGAGGCGCGCAAGGACAGATCCGCACCATGAAACAGGCCTACCAGCAACTGCGTGAGCAACTGCCCTGCAACCAGACCCACCATCACCAGCCCCGCGGTTGAACCACGCACCAGACCAGAGCTCAGCAGACCCGACGAGCCCATCATGACCCAGCACCCCATGCCGGCCACCAGGGCGCTCAAGCCCAGCACCGGCACATGTGCCCAAAGAAGTGCTCGCAAGCGATGACGCTCGTGGTGCCTGACCGCCAGCATCGTGGCGTTGTTGGCCAGCACAGCCGACACCGGCGTGGTCGGGCTGGCGCCAGTGATCAACAGCCCCGCATACACGCCCAGCGCCTGCACCCCGGCCATGCGCGACACCAGCAACGACACCACAAAGCCCAGCAGACGGGTCAGGAGGTTGGACGCCAGCAGCCACAGCTCGGGCGAGGTGCGCATCTGCCAGATGCGTTGCCACGCTGCGTGCGCGTACCCGGCCATCAGCTCAAACGACGGATGCGAGCCAGTCGCTCGTCGCGCACCACCTTGCGCTGCAAGGCAAAAAATACGTAGGTGGCCACGCAGACACCGAGCAGCACGGTCGACGGTGCCGCCATGCCCGCAAAGGCACGCTCCACCATCGCATGGATCAAGAGCATCATCATGCAACGCAAGGCGCACAAGGCCAGGTCGCCTTGCCGCTCGTCATTGAACACCGAGTTTTGGCTGACCATGCGGGCCAGGCCCACCGTGGTGCCCAGCACCACCATCAGCAAAAGGGAGGTGCCCACCAAGCCCACACTGATCATGCTCTCCAGCACGAAGTTGTGCGCCGTGGCCGCCGTGTTGCCCCACGAATCCCAGAACACCTTGGGGATCTCGATGCGCACACTGCCCAGGCCATAGCCCAGCATGGGCTTGGCCACGATCAGCTTCCAGCAGGCCGCCCAGATGTCGCTGCGCCCTGTAAAGCTCGTCAGCTCCTGCACATTGCCACTGCGTGAGAACAGCTCGACGAACAGCGTCATGACCTCCTTCGTCAATGACGGCAGCAGCAACACAGCCATGCCCACGGATGCGCCAAACAACAGCAGCACGATCGTGAGGATGCTCTGCCTGCGCGCCAGCACCGCACAGATCGACAGGCCCAGCACGAGGCCCAGCCATGAGGAGCGGCTGTTGGTCAGCACCAGGGCCGCCACCATCGCCACCCAGAACAGGCGGTGCATGTTCTTTTTCCAGGCCACGGTCTGCCGCCGGATCACCCCCAGCCCCATGATCGCGCCTGCGGCCATGATGGGCCCCAGGCTGTTGGCCGAGCCCGTGATGCCACGCATGCGGTACGCACCCGGGTCTGCCAGATCGCGGGCCATCAAAGGCACGGTCGCCAGCAAGGCAAACGAGGTCAGACACACCACCACCGCCGTGATGTAGAGCGCATCCCAGTACTGGGACAAGTCCTTCTGGGTCAGCGTGGCGGCGCGCGCTGTGGCAAACGCAATGCCCAGCAACGCAATGCCCGAGCCAATGCCCAGGGCCCGGGCGCTGGAATAGGAAGCCGAGCCTGCCGCAAACAGCGCGTAGGCCAGAAACAGCATCAACACCACATGGTGGCCGCAACGCTTGAAGCCATTGAAAAGCCCGTAGCTCATCAGCAAGGCCGCGATCCCGCCCTTGACAATGGACTGCAGGTCGACGCCACCACCGCCCACCAGGCCCTGCCGCAAGGTGAAGTCCTGCGCGAAATACAGCAGCGCCATGAAGAAAGCGCCTGTCCAGGCCGGCGGGTTCAGGATGTAGCCCAGCCCAAAAAACATCAGGATGAACAAGGTGCCCAGCAGAATCGGCAACTGCAGCAGGAAGAACTCGCCCGCCATGATCAGCCAGACCAGGTCCACCACAAAAGCCACAAAGGCCAGCAGCGAGATGATGCCGGCGAACGAGCGTGATCGGCTCGCACGGCGCAAAGCCATGCTCGGGCGATTCACCACGTTACCTGCTGCCGTCATCGATCCAATCCCGTTTCCAATCTCGCTGCGCCCACGTCGCGCATGGCACGCCGGTAAACCGCCAGCAACTCTTCACCATTGCGCTCTGGCGTGTAGCGCTGCTCATACTCTTCACGCGCGGCCATGCCCATGCGGCGCATCTCCTGCGGGTGTGCGTCAGCCCACCTGATCTTGTCCAGCAAGTCCTGCGCATCGCCCGGCTCGCACAGCAAGCCGGTCTGACCATCTCGCACCAACTCTTGCAACGAGCCATGGCGGCTGGCGATCACCGGCACACCATTGGCAAAGGCCTCCACCAGGGTCCTGGGGAAGCCCTCATAACAAACGCTGGGCAGGACCAGGTAAGCGGCACGCGACAGGCGCGCCATGATCTGGTCCAGGGTCTGACTGCCCACATATGCTGCTCCGGCCACGTCACGCATCTCTGTCTCGAAAGGCCCGCTGCCAATGACCTGCAGGCGATGGTCAGGGCCCAGCCGCATGGCCTGCATCAGCACCTGTACCCCCTTTTCGACAGACAGGCGACCAATATAAAGCCCTCCTTCGCGCTTTTCCCACTGCGGCGTCGGCACCCAGTCCACGAAATTGGGTTTGATGTCGATGCGCTCGGCCGCCAGCCCCCCTTCGACGAACTTGGCCTTGCAAAACGCATTGAGGGCGATGTAGCGGGTCACCTTGTGTTGGTAAGTGCCCATGCCACGGTGCAGGGCCAGCATCACGGCCACCGCCCCGGTCTGCACGGCCGATTCGCGGTAACACCGGTGCACCACCGCCGGCCAGGGCAGCCTGCCCACGCAGTCTTCGCAGACCCGCCCCTCCCTCAGAAAGGTGGCTTGCGGGCACAGCATGCGGAAGTTGTGCAGGGTCTGAACCACGGGCACGCCCGCCTTTGCAGCCGCCCAGAAAACCGATGGCGACACCAGCGGCAAGGTGTTGTGCACGTGGATGACGTCCGGCTTGAAGACAGCCACCTGTTCACGCACCTGCTGCGTCGTGATGCGCGACCACATGGTCTGCGCGGCCACGTCCATCAGTGACAGCTGCTTGACCTCGTCGTTGTGCCGCAGCAGCAGGGACACCTGGTGGCCCTGGTTGCGCAGCAAGGCCGTCTCGGCCTCCACCACACTGTCCTCGCCACCTCGCTGCTGGTACGCGCTGTGAACAATCAGCACCCGCAGGTGTTGGGCTGGCGTTGGGGCCACGTGCAATCGGCCCCTCAAGAGCCAAAGAACCGTGCACGACTCTGCTCAGGCATGGCCCGCGCCAGGTCGTTGATGAACTGCGCCTGCACCTTGGCCGCCGCCGCCAGGTCATCAGACGAGGTGCCCGGCGTCAGGCTGGACACCCGCATCAGCATGCCGTCCACGATCCAGCCCTGCAGCCCGTATTTCAGCTGGCTCAGCTTGCGGTCCAACCCTGGAATGGTCGCGTTCTGGCCCAGTGTCACCCAGTATGTGATGGGCTCGTAGCGGTTGTCTGCTGTGGCCATCAGCCTGACCACTTTCAGGTCACGCCCCTGAACCGGGACATTGAAAACCCCGGTACGGCTCACCGTGAAGCCCTGCCCCGTGTAGCAAAACTCAGGGCGGTGCGCTGCGGTCGACTCCGAGTTCTGGTTCTTGCCATAGGCAATCGACAGCATGATGCGCGTGCCATCCGGGCCGATGTAAGTGCGGTTCAAAGTGTCGGTGTAAAGCACCTTGACCTTGGCCTCCACCGTCGGGTCAGGCAGCACAGGCACGATGCTGTTGTCGATGGCCCAGCCCGCAAACGCCTTTGGCACGGCCGCCGGCAAGTCGATGGGTGGCAATTGGTCGGCCATCATCTTGTGCGGCGTCATCCACTCGGCCACAGTCAGCCCGCCCACCATCAGCACGGCAGCCACCACGACAGACAGGGGTACCTTCGACTTGCCCGATGGGGCCAATACAGATTCAACGCTTGCCACGCGCGCCCCCTTGGTCATCAAAACGGGCTGCCAGCAGGCGATCCACACCGTAGGTCAGGGTCAACGCCACCGAAAACAGCACCAGCCCCGCAAAGCTGTGCACAAAGCCCTGCCCCACCTCGTCACCCATGTGATAGGTCACCAGGACCAGGATGAGCACGCGTATCACGTTCGAAATGAACGAGATGGGCACGATGCAGATGGCCAGAATCGTGTTTCTCGCCTTCGAGGTGTAGCTCATGATGTTCATGTACAGAAAGCCCAGCGCCTCCAGCGTGAACAGCGAGTTCAGGCCCGAGCAGGCATCGGCCACCAGCAACTGATAGGGCCCGATCGTGAGCGTCACCCCGGCGCGTGCAATGGGGTAGCCCGCCCAGTACAGCAACTGCTCGGCCACCACCGACACCAGGCTCTTGAGCGGCATGGTCATGGCCTGCACAAAAGCACCGGGTAGCGGCACCATGAACACCAGGAACAGCAATGGGAACCAGGCCGTCCGCACACCCGCCGTACCGCACAGCAACAACAGGCATGCCGGCAAGGCCAGCAACAGCGAAGAGGCCTCCAGTTCGATCACCGACTGAGAGCGCCCCACCACGTACATCAAGACCGCCACCAACAGCAAAGGGAAGGCCAGGCCCGGAGCGGGCTTCCATACCGCACCGAACAAGCGGGCGCGCATGTCCCAGAGCAACCAGGCACAGGCCGCCAGGATCATGGGCCCATGGCCTTGTTCATCCGTCGCCCAGACGGTGTCCGACAGACGCGAGAAGGTTGGCAGGTACATCGCCGCCATACCAACCAGCAGCACGGCCATCGCCGCAAGCGGATAGGACACCACCGCGCTGGGTGGCGCCGAACCAGCGCCAGCAAGCGACTGTGAAGACGAGGAAGGAAGCATGAATCGAGATGCCGACTGAAAGGGTGTTTCAGATTGTGCGACACCCCGGCCCACGAATACTGCCAAAGCGCCCTGCCAAGGGAAAGCCCTTGTGGCGGGCACATTTCACACTGGGAGTTACCTGCCCCTCGAATGCGTGGGTAAACGTGACATGTTGCACATGACTCAAGCGGTTTCCCTGAGCGCCTGCAGGGCCGCCCCACCTAGACTCGTTTACACAAGTTTTCCACCCATGGGCCGAAAACACACAAGCAGCAACCCCCAAGGGGCGCAGTATGAGACACCCTGATCCGAACTTTGGCTACCCTTCGCTGTCGTACGTCGAGCACGAACGCATGCTGGCGCGCCTCAAGCTCAAGCCTGGCAAGACGTTCATGCGGCGCGGCGCACACGTCCTGGACACGCACATTGACGCCATCAGCTGGGAAGATGTGCTGTCGCGTGTCGTATCCTGGGGTGCGCACCACCAGTCCCGCTACATCACCTTGTGCAATGTGCACTCCGTGGTGACCGCCAGCCAAAGCGCCGAGTTCAATCATGTCATCAACAACGCCGATCTGGCGCTGCCAGACGGCGCGCCGGTAGCGTGGGCCCTGCGCAGGGAAGGCTACCCCCAGCAACGGCGCATCAACGGCCCCGACCTGACGTGGCGCTACTTGGCCATCGCCGAGAAAATCGGCCAGAGTGTGTTTTTCTACGGCAGCAACGAAGACACACTTGGCAAGCTGCTGGCCCGCATCAAGAAGCAGTTCCCCAAGCTGCAGATCGCCGGCATGGTGGCGCCACCCTACCGCGAACTGACGCCCGAAGAAGACCAGGCCTATGTCGACCAGATCAACCAGTCTGGCGCCAACGTGCTGTTCGTGGGCTTGGGCTGCCCCAAACAGGAAGCCTGGATGGCCGCGCACCGTGGCCGCATCCGCGCCGTGATGATCGGGGTGGGTGCCGCATTTGACTACCATGCAGGCACCATCCAGCGCGCGCCAAAATGGATGCAGCGCATTGGCATGGAATGGCTGCACCGCCTGGCCAGCGAACCGCGTCGGCTCGCCAAGCGTTATGCCGTGACGAACACCGTGTTCATCTTGCGCATGGTCAAAACAGTGCTGGTGGGTAACCAGCAGCGACGACAAGAAGAAATGCTTTAGTTTCTTCCCCTCATACAGCGGGCTCAGCGCCTGCCGATCTGCGTCTCTATATATAGACAAGCAGAACCGGCAGGCGTTTGGCCTTCTGGTGAACCCTTACACATACACCCCAACTCTTACAACCCTCTATCCGAATGTAAAGCTGTGAAAAGCCACTGTGATCCACCCGCTTTGCGCGTGAGTGCACAGACCGGTCACCTTATATAGGGGGGTCCTTTTGGTGTTTTCCGCCTGATCAAATTACACGACCATCCACTACCATTTGCTGGTTACCTGAGCGAAGGCGTGCCAAACGGCGCTTCCTGCGCAACTTTTGGCTGCTACACAAGTATTGAGGGCGTACATGTCTCTTTTCATTTCTTCGCACAACACGCGAATGAAGTTGTTTGCCACCGCGGTATTGACAACCCTGCTGGCAGGTTGCGGTGGCGGTGGAGGCGACGCCGCGGGTACGTCGACAAACGCTCAGAACACGCTCAATCCCAGCGCCACCGATGGCGCACGCGTGACTGCAGCGGCTGTAGCGGTCTCAGGCACAGCGAGTCCCGCTGGTGTGATCATCAATGACGGCACCGGCTACACCTCAGCCGAACCGGCCGCGCCAGCAGATGTCGACTACACAACATCTGCCTACACCGGCACAGGCTATTTCATCGACAGCACCCTGGGCAACGACGCCAACCCAGGCACGCAGGCGCAACCATGGAGAACACTCTCACGTGCGGCAACAACCAAGTTGGCCTCCGGCGATGCACTTCTCCTCAAATGCGGTGAGGTGTGGCGCGAGAGCATGGAACTCACGACCAAGTACGTTTCGGAAGGCAACCTCCTGGTTGGCGCTTATGGCGATTGCACAGGCAAACGCAGGCCAACGATCCGGGCATCTGATTGGGTGTCGCCGTCAGGCTGGGTGCGCACAACGAACTCAGCCAATCCGATTTATGTTCAGGACTACAGTCGCCCGGTGACGCGGCTCTTGCTGGATGGCAAGGCACTGACCAAGGCCCGCTTCCCCAACTACCAGGGGGTAGGTGCTGAATTTGCCATTGCCCAAACAGCGGGCAGCAGATCCAGCTTTTTTGTTTCAGCCTCGGACCTGCCCAAGCTGGCCAGCCAAGACCTGATTGGCGCAACGGTCTATTTGAAGGTCATGCAGTGGAAGCTTGAAACCGCGCTGATCGCCGCCTTTGACGCGTCGACAGGCAAGGTGACACTCGACCGCAACGTCACCTACAGCATCCCCACGGGAACAGGCTACATCCTGGAGGGCAAACAGTGGATGCTGGACGCCCCCGGCGAGTGGCACCTTGATGAAGCAGCAAAGCAGCTGTACCTCTGGGGACCAAACAATGTTGCGCCAACCGACATCAAGGGACTCGAAGCCAGTTGGCGTGACTACGGACTCATTGTTCGGTGGTTCAAAGGCCTACGCGTCGAGCGTTTGAACATCGAGCAGGCCAATATTGATGGACTGTTGCTCGTTGAAACGCCTGACGCCACGGTGAGTGATGTACGGGTCAAATTCGCGCAGAACATCGGTATTTCCGTGCTCTCATCACCCAATGTTGTGGTGCAAGACAGCATCGTGAGCAGCGCAGGGCATTCAGGGATTGTGGTGCGTGAGTCGCCGTCATCCCGGGTGCTTCGCAATCTGGTTGTTGATACGGGCTTGAGCGGCCAAACCCCCAGCTCGGAGGCCGCCATCATCGTGTTTGGTGAGAACATCCTGGCTGAAGGCAATGTGGTTCGGCGTGCTGCATCTTTCGGTATCCGCTTCAGCAACCGCCCCGGCACCGTCATTCGCGACAACACGGTGTTCTCTGCCTGCACGCGGTTCACAGACTGCGCGGCCATTTACACCTATACCCTGGCCAAGGACATGCCATTGCCTGCCGCGTTGGGCTCCGGCTCATTGGTTACCGGCAACTTCGTCATGCACGTACGCAGCAACCAAGAAGGTTGCGGTTACGCTTGCAAGAACCTCGGCGTGGGCATCTACATGGATGAACTCACCACCGGCGTTGTTGTAAATGGCAATACCATTACTGATGTGGAAGTCGGCATTGGCCTGCTAAATGGCAAATTCAATACGGTGAGCAACAACATTGTGCGCGGCGCTGTTTTTGCGGCACTGAACGGGCTTCAGACGCGCTCTGACTCCTCGTACTTCCGGGGCAACCGCATTGAAGGCAACTCCTTCTTTGTGTCACGCACCATGTCCATGCTGCCCACAGGCCTTCCCGGTGAAAGCGAAGCAGCCTATGCCATGTCCTGGGTTCACCCAACAGACCCACGCGTTCTGTTCAGTGGCACCAACCCCAATGTGGTTGTTAACAACACCTACGTTGCGACCTATGCTGAGGGCCCAATCCCCTGGCGCTTCAGGACCTTGTCAAGCGCAGGCACCTATTCCGGCGCCGACTGGCGCACCTACGCGCCAACAGACGTTCAAGCTCGGCCTATCCTCTACCGCCAATACGTGGCCACAACAGATGGGGCGTCACTGATCAAGAATGGGGGCTTCACCACCTTGAACCCCCTGTCTTGGGTGCCTTATCTGGACAGGGCCGGCTCGGGCACATTCAGCGCGGCGAACAATACGACCGTATGCGGCAAAGCCTGCGGCCGGCTCTTGGCAGGGACTTCATCAGACTACCTGATGAGCAACACCTTCAACTTGAACAGCACGGCGGGGCAAAACCTGTATCTCGTGAAATACACGGCCATAGGTGGCAGCAAGGATGGCCAGCGCAGGGCCTCGATTCGCCGAGGCGAATCTCCATGGGAAAGCTTTGGCTATAACCAGCAAGCGCAGCCTATAGCACAAGGCCAAAAGGTCAATGTCGCAGACTTCTTCCTGGCCAGCAGCAACGGCGCAGGCGTACTGGACCTGCGTGGCGGTGTCGGCAGTGAGATCTACTTCACCGATGTCTCATTGCAGCAGGTCAAATCCGTGGCCTTCCAGGACCTGTCCAAACTGGTTTCACATGTCTTGAATCCAAGCCAGGCCGCTTTGAGCTTTACATGCGCATCCTTAAAGGTTTCAAGTTGCGACATGATTGACGAGGCCGGTAGCAAGGTGACTTGGCCTGTTACGATACCTGCCCGCAGTTCCAAGACGCTGTATGCAAAGAATCCTACATGGGCGCTTTGATTTTGCATATCCGCCGCGCCCGGCAAAGACGCTTGCGTGACTTTATTTGCGGACATTAACAGCCACATCGGCCCTGTTACTTTGCTGCGTACCCAGCGACCTACCTGAACAACCGAGCAGGTAGGTCGCTTCGATGCATAAACTTCATACTAGTAGAGAACCCGTAAACACCTGTTGGCACCGAATTCATCGCCCAACTACGGGGCCCTTGTGGCCGAATAAATAAGCCACGCGTTCATCGCCAACGCTGGTTCAGCGCCCTTACTTGGGTTTTACGGGGAGTGAGACGCAACTTTGGCGACGCCATAAGAGAAGCGAAACAACGCCCCTTATTCAAGGGCAACAAAGATGGGGGCATATACTTCATACAGCCACCGCCGCAAAGGCAGTGATGATTGAGTCAAATCTACCGAAGTATTCTCGCAACCACCAAAGAGTCGACACCCCTTGTGCATCGCACATAACCGAGAGTTATTCCTTGATAGCTTACTTCAATGCAAGAGGGGACATCCGTGATTCCAAGCCAAGACGCCCACAATAATTTCAAATTACCGAGTTTTATTCCAGAACTGGAGTCTGTACGCGCCTATATGGCTTGGTGGGTGGTCGTAGGCCACATCGTGGCATCCTGCGGATACTATTACAGCGAAGCAAACAATTGGCCACTTAAAATAATATCAATAAATGGGCACGCCGTCAGCGTCTTTATCATGCTCAGCGGCTTCTTAATTTTTAGAATGCTAGAAAAACCCGCGTCGTACCCCATTTATCTATCGCGGAGATTTTATAGAATATTCCCACTCTACTTGCTTCTATTGCTAATCTCCATTATAGCCTGGGACCTTAGCGAAGTCGCAAGGACACAGGCAACCTGGCGCCCTGCGAGCTATATACAAAACTACATAAACAAAAGTGCGAGCATTGAGGCGCATTTTTGGGAGCATACTGCCCTTCATATACTTCTATTACAGGGACTGCTGCCCGATCAAATTTTAAATTACTCCGGAGAGGCATTTATTGCGCCAGCCTGGAGCTTGAGTCTGGAGTGGCAGTTCTATTTGATTGCGCCTCTCATATTCAAGCTATCAAAACTAAACAGATGGTATTTATGCATCATAGCAGGCGGCTTCTATTGCCTAAACTACCTGATTACAAAAGGGGGCTACACGTTCTCCTACGGGGCATTTTTACCTTGCAAGTTTGAGTATTTTGCAATAGGCATATCCACAGCCCTTTTCTTCGCCGATCTGGAACAGGGCTTATCGCTAAAGAATTCAATTTTGAAGCAGTGGCCAATTGCCTTCTTAACGATGGCATCGTTTAAACTGAATCCCACAAGCTTCCTTGCTGTGTATATATGGATATTTGTGATATCAATCATTTACCTGAAGTACTACGCCAACATCAGCGCGATTGATTCATTTTGCAAAATTGTTTTCAGCCGATACGCTACCTACCTTGGGCGAACTTCATACTCAACATACATCATTCACCCCATATTAATTGACATTGTGGTTTTTGCAATCATTTATGCCGGCTATGGTGGAATTTCTTCACTGGAAGCACTGAAAATTATAGCGCCGATTGTCATTCTGCTTACGGTCACACTATCCCACCATCTCCACAGACTGATCGAGCTCCCTGCAATTGAATTTGGGAAGACGCGCACAACGCAATGGCACACTGGCAAAACAAGGTGATACTTCAAGAAATGGTTATCATGCCACCCCGCGAAAAACAATTCCCTATTGCCGGCGCCAAACGATATCAGATTTTATTTTTCTTGCAGGCACACCCCCAACGATTGTTTTCCCCTCCACATCGTTAGTAACCACGCTTCCCGCCCCAACAATGGCACCATCCTCTATGGTGACCCCCTTCGTAATAAGAACTTTGCCTGCAACCCAAACGTGATCCTTTATAAGGATGTCCTGACTGTAGTTAATCCGTTGCCCTGCAGCATTGAATATGGGATGAGAATCAGATGTCCTGATCTCAACACCATACGACAGCATGCAATCGCAACCAATCACAAGGTGACTCTGCTCACCTCTAGCAAGCAAAAGGCACTGCTGACTAGGCTTTCCATTGATGGTGGTATTGCGCCCTATATCAATGCGACTGTCATTTGAAATAATTGTTATTTCTGTCCAATCAATCTGACAACCCTCTTCGACAAATACAACATTACCACTCCCAACTATTTTAATAGCTACGTGATGAAGTCGCCCCCTCACGATAATTTTGTTCCCCTCCCCGTTTACGTCCATCGAAGATGCTGACATCATCCGCATGTCCGGCACATCGATATAGGAAATCCCCTTCCTCTTTATTCTTGACCCAAGAAAAAATAGCCACATATGCATATATATGTCATATAGCGGCGAATCCTCCCCTGAGGATTGAGCAGAAAATATAAATCGCTTAATGATTTGTTTCATGTTTGCAAAATATTTATTCACACAGGTTCATACCGCGCGCGTTACCGCAGCAAAGCAAGCTGTGGCAGCGACAGAAGCCAACATACCACAAGTATCTGAGCCTCATACACACGCAACAGGATAATTTGTTTACCCTCAATCTGGCCGCTCATTTGTAGGGTACACCGTCATGGGAACTGCATCAGGTCGTCAAGGCCCATGTGCCACGCATCTTGCTTCGCATCCAGTCCTTGAGCTTGGTGGTCATGGGCACACAGGCATCGGCCATGAACACCAAGACCATCACCAAGCCAACTTTCACAAAGTTGGAATCGAAATCCAATAAATTACTGGCACGCGCCAAGACAAGCAATGGAAAGTGGATGAGATACAGCGGAAACGTCAACTCGCCAAGTCGGCGCGCCAGCGCGGCGACAGATTTGGGAACCGCATACTCAACAGATAGCTTGTCGGCAAAAAACAATACGGGTATCAATACACAGAAAAATGAGATGGCGCCCGCCATGATGCCGACCGTCACCCGAGCTGAATCCAATTGCATCAACCCAAACAGCATGGCAATGACCTCTTTCAAGCAGCCTTTCACATACTTTACCGCCTCCAGAGAAAGCGTTCCATAGAAAGAAAAGGCAATGCCAGCAAGCAACCCAAGGAAACACGCTAAAACTACCACACGCCCCCTGGCCTGAGTTGACATACGGCCAATGTCGTACAGCAGCACCCCCAACAACCAGAATGGCAACAGCGCCACAATATTGTGGCCCGAAGAATATCAAGGTGACGCCAAGCACCAGCACGCTGCCGCCGGCGCGGCGCCAGTACATCCATGCAGCCCATATGGCATAGAAACCCGCCTCATAACTCAAGCTCCAAAAGGGGCTATTGGAAAATGGACTGACGTCTTGCCCATATAGCTGGCTGACCAACAGCAAATTCAGAACAACCCGTGTGAATGGCATGCTCGTCGTTTGCCCAAACTGGGAAGTGTAAAAAGAGGGGGCCATCCAATATGACAATACATCAGCCGCGATGGTCAGCAGCAGCGCCAACACACTGACAGAAAGCAGGCGACTTGCACGATCAGTCAAAAACAGGCCGACAGCGAACCTATCCGACCGCTGCGTGATAGCACGTATGGTGTAGCCGCTGAGTACAAAAAAACCACCTACCGCGTATGCCGAAAAAGCATCCAAATTCGGCCAGCTCGTCTGAAAGTAGTGTTGACTAAGATGCCCTACCGTGACCGTCAGGGCCAACGCAAAGCGCAAGAAATCAAGGCCCGTGACACTCCACCCTGCACCACCTTTGATCACACCCATGAAACCACCCCTATAAAAACGGACACAAATAACTTTACCGGCACCACCAATGAAGCCATATCATTTTACACTCCACGAAAACACCACCGCATCCTGGGGAGGGCCAGGCATCCGCGAGGCGATATATGAAAAATAAATTACACATTTTTATCAAGGCGGTTCTGTTTGCCCTGCTATCGCTTGCGCTGATATGTGAAGTTGGCGTGAGAGCCTTTGGTTTGACTGATTTCCCGCTTTATGACGCAGACAATAGGCAGGGTTATATTCCGAAAGCCGATCAACACGGCTCTTTCATGAACAAAAACAAGTGGCAATTCAACCATGAGCACATGGGGAGTGGCCCATTCCTGCCGTCAGCAGCCACGGACAGCTTGCTCGTCGGCGACAGTATTGTTCTGGGTGGCAACCCCTACTCGATGCACGAGCGACTGGGGCCGCGCCTCCAGGCCCAAGTGGGGGGGGCGAGTGTGGCCCATTTCAGCTGGCAGCTGGGCGCTTCTCAATGAGTTGGCGTATTTGCAAGCGCATCCGGATATCGTCAAGCAAGTGGATCAACTGATTTTCGTGTTGAACAGCGGCGACTTTGGTGAGGCATCCTCCTGGCGTTGCGAATACACCCATCCACGCAGCAAGCCCATCCTGGCGACCTACTACCTGATCAAACGCTACGACTTTCCAACAGAAGATTGCGGCGTCCTGTCCCCTGCGCTCAAAGTGCCTGCAGGCGATGCCCTTGCGCAACCTCGAACATTCTTGCGTGACTTTCACAAATCGGTCATCGTTTTTCTCTACCCGGACAAGGCCGAGCTTCTTTCCCCTGAGCGTCGGTATCTCGCACTTGATCGCTATATCGAGCCGTTGCAACAGGCGGACGTGCAGCGCGTGATCTCCATCGCACAAGACAAAAGATGGCGCGCCGCCGCCTACAAAGACGTCATTCAGCCCACCGTAGAAGCCACGCAAGTGCTGGCCGCCATCATGGCAGACGGTCTGGCGACAACACCAACGCTGTCGCCCTCGCCTCAACAGTAAGCGGCCACTTGATGGCGCGTCCATCTTCATCGACTGCCACACAGCTCGCCAAACCGCTTTCTGCGCAGGTGTAGCTGCGTGGCGCATCTGATAGGTTGACTAACTGCACTGCTGACCTGGGAGGATCGCTCGAGACACTCCCACTGCTCAGGCGGCGCAAGGACACGTCACGGATTTCAAGCTCATGCTGTACCTGTGCATAAAAGTCCACGCGGGCCGCAGCTGACTCGGTTGCCTCAAATACCAGCTCTGTCTTGTGTACCTGCCCAGCGCTCAGGGCCTGCGGATCCTGGTCAACACCTAAAGAATCGTA